>OJHJ01000120.1_pt1 | contig 61241 bp, 60 predicted proteins | sample 1595201 | NCBI WGS metagenome assembly OJHJ01 (sample SAMN05416832, study PRJEB24817) | seawater metagenome | isolation source: Sea water | place: Canada:Atlantic | collected 2013-07 | reverse complement strand
AAGCGCGCTGTAGAGGCGTTTTGTTGATGGCCATTTCTAATAAAAAAAGAAAAATTCTGCTGACGACCGGTAATAAAAGTGAGATGAGTGTTGGCTACGCGACCCTATATGGTGATATGGCGGGTGGTTTTGCGCCAATAAAAGATGTGCCTAAATTAATGGTATATGCCTTAGCAACATACCGAAATGAGATATCGCCAGTTATACCGAAAAGAGTGATAGATAGGCCGCCATCAGCTGAGCTCGCACCAGACCAAAAAGATGAGGATAGTTTGCCACCTTATACGATTTTAGATGACATATTGGCCAGGTATATCGAGCAAGATGAATCTAGAGAAGAGATCATTGCATCGGGTTTTGAACCACTTGTGGTGGACAGGGTATTGAGGTTAGTAGAGCAGAATGAGTATAAGCGGCGCCAATCACCGCCAGGTATTAAAATTACGTCAAAATCTTTTGGTCGAGAACGTCGTTACCCGATTACGTCTGGTTATAGCCAGATGGTGTTTTCTTCGAAATAACGTTATTTGTCTAACTCAAGGAATTCCCATATTTTTTCAGACGTAGTGGGTTTTCTAGACAGTACAGGGTTATCTAACGGTGGCATGCCATTCGGGTAATTTAAGTTGTAAATTTTTTGTGCATCTGCCGCTAAATCGTTCATACCAATTTCTTTGTAAGATGAGACCATTAAAAGCAAAGCACGTGGCACGGCAGTGCTTCTAGGGTATTTTTCAATAATGTGTTTAGTTCTATTTACCGCTGCAACGTGAGCGCCTCTTTTTATGTAGTATTTTGCAACATTCAAGTTGTATAAGGCTAACGTGGATTTTAATGCGACGATACGTTGTTTAGAGTCAGCAGCGTATTTGCTGTCTGGGAATCTGCGTAGCAGCGTTTCAAAATCATCAAGTGAATTTACGGCAGCACCCGGATCACGTTGTGATCTATCAGTAGGTAAATAGCGTTCAAGAAAGCCAATACCACGATTAAAGTTAATTAAGCCTTTAAGGTAGTAAAGATAATCAACACTGGCATGGCGAGGGTGTACGCGTATAAACCGATTAGCTGTGGCGATGGCAGAATCGGGGTCGTCATTTTTATAATAGGCGTACGCTAAATCTATTTGGGCCTGTTGCGCAAAGCGGCCAAAGGGATAGCGTGTTTCTAAACTCTCATATAATTCGATAGCATTGAGGTAATTTTCATCTTTTAACTCAGCTTTGGCCTCATCGTAAAACTGTGAGGCAGTCCAATTGGCTTTTTCATCAACGTCTTCATCGGGTGTAACGAGATCCATCGTGCTGCAGGCACTAATAAGACTAAATAAAGCAGTAAGTAAAAAAAGTTTGAAAAAAGGTCGATAAGCTAAAGTCATGGTTTAAATAACAAGTTGAGACAAATTAAGCGGTTATAATGCCGCAGCACTCCAATTATTACAATGATATTAGCTTGAAAACTGAAGAACAAATTGAATTAATCATTCCGGATACGATGGCAGGCCTTAGGTTGGATCAAGCGTTAGCGGAATTATGTCCTGAATATTCGCGTAGTCGTTTAAAAAGCTGGTTGGTTGATGGTCATATTAAAATCGACTTAGGTTTGTTACGCCCTCGTGATAAAGTTAAAGGCGGCGAATTGGTTTCGATTAACCCAGTGGCGGATAAGAACTTACAAGTAGCAGCCGAAAATATTGATTTAGCTATTGTGTATGAAGATGAATCGATGATTGTAGTGAACAAGCCCGCCGGTTTAGTGGTGCACCCAGCAGCAGGTAACTGGGCGGGGACATTGCAAAATGCGTTGTTACATCATGATTCGTCTTTAGAAGGGTTGCCACGCGCGGGTTTAGTGCACCGTATAGATAAAGAAACGAGTGGTTTATTGATGGTGGCTCGTAATATAACAGCACATAAGATTTTGTCGGAACAATTACAAGCACGTGCGTTTGAAAGAGAGTATTTAACGGTTGTACGCGGTTATTTGACGGCTGGCGGCACGGTCGATGAGCCATTAGCAAGGCATCCGACAGATAGGAAAAAATATGCTGTTCGTAATGGTGGTAAAGAGGCGGTAACGCATTACCGTGTGGAAAAACGGTTTGCTAAACATACATTATTGAAAGTGAAGCTGGAAACAGGGCGTACACACCAAATTCGTGTTCATATGAGTCATATCAAACACCCCATCGTTGGCGATCAGGTGTATGGGGGGCGCTATCGAGCGATTGCAAAAGCTAGTGAATTATTGACTGATACATTAAGCGGGTTTAGGCGGCAAGCGCTGCACGCTGCACGGTTGGGTGTTGTTCATCCGCTGACGGGGGAAGACATTTCTTGGCAATGCGATATGCCGGACGATATGACAGAACTGGTTCGAGTGCTAGAAAAAGAGACGCCAGTAAAATAATAATGGACGTTATTACACCAGATTGGCCTGCGCCCACCCAAGTTAGGGCGTTAACAACAACTCGTGACGGTGGCTTGAGTGAACGCTTTTACGCCAGTTTAAATTTAGGGAGCCATGTGGGTGATAACGCGCTGTCAGTTCAACAAAATAGAGAATACTTGTTTAAACACGCTGAGCTCCCTTCTCAGCCCTTTTGGCTAGATCAGATTCATAGTATAAAAGTCGTTGAAAATACCAATGAAAACTGTGTAATGCCTATTCAAGCGGATGCATCTTTTGCTAAGAAGAAAGGATTGGTTTGTGCGGTTATGACGGCTGATTGTTTGCCTATATTGTTGTGTAATAAACAGGGGTCTGTCGTCGCAGCACTACACGCGGGTTGGCGCGGTTTGTTAGCGGGTGTGGTTGAAAACACGATTAATCAATTAGGCGAACCTGAAGAATTATTAGCATGGTGTGGGCCTGCCATTGGGCCAGGTAAGTTTGAGGTAGGCATAGAGGTTGAAAAGGCCTTTGTAGAAAAGAAAACAATAATGAAACAAGCATTTCAACAAGTTGATCAATCACATTTTCTTGCAGACTTGTATGCCTTGGCGCGTATGACGTTGCTGGATTGTGGTGTAAAAAATATATTTGGTGGTGAATATTGTACGTATAATCAGGCCAATAAATTTTACTCTTATCGACGAGAGCCCATCACAGGGCGGATGGCATCGTTAATTTGGATTCAACCTTAATTTTTTGATTGTCGCATGACTGTTTTAACGTGGATTATTCTGTTTACCTTATTCGGGGCTATTCTGAGTGTATTGGGTGCGTCGCTGGTTTTGTTTTTACCAAAAAAAATCATCTCAAAAGCCTTACCATTTAGCGTTAGTTTTGCCACAGGTGCTTTATTAAGCGTTTCATTTGTCGGCCTTATTCCTCATGCATTAGAAGAGGTGGGTGTAGGAAATTTCCACACCTTATCGATGACAATTCTTGCGGGGTTGCTATTCTTTTTTACCTTAGAAAAGCTCGTGCTTTGGCGTCATTGTCATCATGACGATTGCGAAGGGCACGTTGATGTTAATGCACACAGTCATAAGTCTGCCGGCACATTAATATTGGTGGGTGACAGCGTTCATAACTTTGTAGATGGCATATTGATTGCGGCTGCTTTTTTAACAGATATACACCTAGGTGTTGTGACAGCATTGGCTGTAACAACGCATGAAATTCCTCAAGAAATTGGTGATTTTGCCATTTTATTGCAAAGCGGCTTTACGCGAAAAAAAGCGATTATTTATAATATGATTTCAAGTGTCGCCACGCTAGTGGGTGGCTTGCTTGCGTATTTTTGGCTTGCAGACTTTGAACACATTTTGCCGTATATTTTGGCATTTGCTGCAGCTAGTTTTATATACATTGCCGTAGCAGATCTAATACCTACCTTACATAAGCGTGTTAATTTGGCGGCTGCCATAGAACAAATTAGTTTGATTTTGGCAGGTATCTTTTTAATTGCTTGGCTGCACAGCTTTATTCACTAAATAACTTTTTCGAAGGCGCCTAGATTCAATCCGTGCTTGAAAAAATGACTACTTGTCTCCATTAATAAGTCATCAGACAAAACTAATGAGGCTTAAATCATGCGAATGGATAAACTTACCAACCAATTTCAGATGGCGCTAGCCGATGCGCAAAGTTTAGCGTTAGGCAAAGACCATCAATTTATAGACCCCGTCCATTTACTCATTGCGATGCTTGATCAGCAAGGCGCGAGTGTGCGCCATTTGCTTCAATTGGCAGGTGTTAATGTCAATAAGCTTCGTTCATCATTAGGTGAGGCATTAGATAGAATAGCAACGGTGGAAGGCGCGGCGGGCGATGTTCAAATGTCCAATGATTTAGGGCGTTTGTTGAATGTTACCGATCAGTTGGCCCAAAAGCGTAAAGATGCTTATATTTCAAGTGAGTTGTTTGTTTTGGCAGCATTGGATGACAAAGGTGTTGTTGGCAAGGCATTGGCAGAGACTGGCGCTACAAAAAGTTTAATAGAAGAAGCGATTGATGGCGTGCGTGGTGGCGAAACGGTGAGCGATCCCAACGCCGAAGAAAACCGTCAAGCACTTGAAAAATACAGCATTGATCTAACTGAGCGAGCAGAACAGGGAAAACTAGATCCCGTGATTGGTCGCGATGAAGAAATTCGCCGCACCATTCAAGTTCTACAACGTCGTACAAAAAACAACCCAGTATTAATTGGTGAGCCCGGTGTTGGTAAAACAGCGATTGTAGAAGGTTTAGCGCAACGGATTGTTAATGGTGAGGTGCCAGAAAATTTAAAAGGCAAACGCTTGTTGTCGTTAGATATGGCTGCGTTGATTGCCGGGGCAAAATTCCGCGGTGAGTTCGAAGAGCGGCTAAAAGCCGTTTTAAATGACGTCACTAAACAGCAAGGGCAGGTTATTTTGTTTATCGACGAGCTGCATACTATGGTGGGTGCCGGTAAAGGTGATGGTGCAATGGATGCAGGGAATATGTTGAAGCCTGCACTGGCACGGGGTGATTTACACTGCGTAGGCGCAACAACGTTGGATGAATACCGTCAATACATTGAAAAAGATGCGGCGTTAGAACGTCGTTTTCAAAAAGTGTTAGTGGATGAACCAAGCGTTGAAGACACGATTGCTATTTTGCGTGGTTTAAAAGAACGTTACGAAGTGCACCACAGTGTGGATATTACCGATCCGGCGATTGTATCGGCTGCGGTACTGTCACATAGATACATTACAGATAGGCAGCTGCCTGATAAAGCCATTGATTTAATTGATGAGTCAGCCAGTCGAATTCGCATGGAAATGGATTCAAAGCCGGAGTCTATGGACAGGCTAGAGCGGCGTTTAATTCAACTCAAAATAGAACGAGAGGCTTTAAAGAAAGAAAGCGATGAGGCTTCGCTAAAGCGATTTGGATTGCTTGAGTCAGAAATTGATGAGCTGGAAAAAGACTATGCTGATTTAGACGAAGTATGGAAGTCTGAAAAAGCAGCTATGCAAGGTAGTGCCCAACATAAAGAAGAGTTGGAACGCGTTAAATTGGAAATGGAAACAGCGCGTAGGGCGGGTGACTTAACGCGGATGTCAGAATTGCAATACGGTGAAATTCCTCGTTTGGAAAATTTAATTAAAGAAGCTGAGGCTGGTGATGACGACCAGGTGTTCACATTATTGCGTAATAAAGTAACGGAAGAAGAAATTGCCGACGTCGTGTCGAAATGGACTGGGATTCCTGTATCCAAAATGCTTGAAGGTGAACGCGAAAAGTTGCTTCAAATGGAAGATAATTTAGGCAAACGCGTGATTGGTCAACAAGAAGCGGTTAAAGCGGTGAGTGATGCGATTCGTCGTTCACGAGCAGGATTGTCAGACCCCGACCGCCCGAATGGTTCGTTTCTGTTCCTTGGCCCAACGGGCGTGGGTAAAACTGAGCTGTGCAAAGCATTGGCCGAATTTTTATTCGATACGGAAGAAGCAATTATTCGGATTGATATGTCTGAGTTTATGGAAAAACACTCCGTTGCGCGTTTGATCGGCGCGCCTCCGGGTTATGTGGGGTACGAAGAAGGCGGATATCTAACTGAAGCTATTCGTCGTAGACCCTACTCCGTTATCTTGATGGATGAGGTGGAAAAAGCGCACCCAGATGTATTCAATATCTTGTTACAGGTGCTGGATGACGGCCGCTTAACGGATGGCCAAGGCCGTACGGTTGATTTTCGTAATACCGTGATTGTAATGACGTCGAATTTAGGTTCAGACCGTATTCAAGAATTGGCGGGTGAGTCAAACTACGATGAGATGAAAAATGCTGTTATGGACGTGGTAGGTAACCATTTTCGACCTGAGTTTATCAACCGCATTGATGAGTCAGTTGTATTTCATCCCTTGGGTCGTTCACAAATTAGAGCGATTACAACAATACAGGTGGATGTATTACGGAAACGATTACTAGAGCGTGAGATTGAATTGCTAGTGTCCGAGGCTGCGCTCGATAAATTGGGCGAAGCAGGCTTTGATCCGGTGTATGGCGCAAGGCCTTTAAAACGTGCGATTCAGCAACGTTTAGAAAACTCTTTAGCGCAAGATATATTGGCAGGAAAGTTTTTGCCAGGTGATGTGATTAGTGTTGATGTTAAAGATGATGTGTTGACGTTTAAAAAAGGCTAGTCGCGTAATGATTTTGGTTTAGCGGTTGTTAGTGATCGCTAAACCAAATGTCGCCAAACCATGCTTGAGTAGTGGCGCCGGTTTGATCGGTATCCGTCATAATGGCAATCGCCTCAATATCTGTGACTGTTTTGCCAAACGTTTTTTGTATGTCATCTAATACATTTCTACTTTCAACGTGCCATTGCCCAGTGTTTTCATTGTCTGATCGTACAGCGAACATTTGAGCATTACTCGTATAAGGATTTGGCCAATGGTCTTCTGTTTGAGCTTGATTTGCCCAAACATAATTTAACGTTTTTGTTTGCCAAAAAAAGGGGCCATCGGAAAAAACAATATAAATTCTCGCCGCAAAATCATCGCCTGACTTTTCACGCTCATTTAGGCTTTTTAATGTATTTTTTACTTTCCAAGACCAATGAATAACCGGGGTTTTGTTGAGGTCAATTTCCACTTTTTTGAATAAACCAGATGCTGCATTAGAGCTTGAGGCCTTTAAAACGTTACGGCCATCAAAATGTGTTAATCGGTATGTGGTTTTGCCTTCAAACTCTTTTTCTTCCCAACCAGATAGGTTGTTAGTAGAAAAATTGCCAACAATAATATTCTCGGTTAGCACTAGGGGCGAGAAGCTAAATAATATGAGTAATAAGGTGTGCTTATAAAGCATGTTTTGTTACACCGGGTAATTGTAGGCTATGAGTGTAGCTTAACACTTTCTATAGTGATGTTCTTTTTACAACCTCACTGCTAATAATAGGCTGCAAAGGAAGCAAAGGTAATAAGCCGTTAAAAGTTCATTAATTTAATGATTGACTTATTGTTTAATGGCAAAAATCAGTTCTTATTAAAATGGCGTCGAATGGTGGTGAAACGAGGCGTAGCGAGCGCTAATTTATATGTCTTAAAGACGCAAGGAGATGTTTTTGAAAATATGAAATCAGTTTTAATTATTGTGAGTTTGCTTGCCTCGCCGTTAACATTTAAAGAATCATTTGTGGTGGTCATTTTTTTTGGCTAATGTCTTTAGCCCATCGATTAGTATTAAGTTTGTCACATTGTCGTCATAATGGAGATGTATGCTGCATCAATAAATATATAGATGGTTGTTATGGAAAAAATCAAAGTTCTATTGGTAGAGGATGACGAAGACATTGGTGAAATGTTGGAAATGTCGCTTCAAGCCAATAACATGAGTGTCGATTGGCGTATAAATGTAGTGAAAGCTCAGGAGTCCCTTCGCGACTCTACACCGGATATTGTTTTATTAGATTGGATGTTGCCTGGGATTAGTGGGCCGGAATGGGTAGCATTTCTAAAAAACCAAGAAGAAAACAAACGCGTTCCTATTATCATGTTGACCGCTAGAAGCTCAGAAGAAGATATGGTGTCAGGGTTAAATACAGGGGTGGATGATTATGTCACCAAGCCTTTTTCTGTACGCGAGCTTGTTGCGCGAATGCATGCAGTTATAAGGCGGTCTAGTATCGAAGAAGAAAAGACGATTATTAATTTGGGTGCTTTACTGATTGACCCGGAAAGTCACCAGGTGAGTCTTAATGGCGTTGACATCATGATGAGCCCAACTGAATACAAATTACTTTATTTTTTCGCGACTAACCCCAATAAAGTACTCTCTCGCAATCAGCTATTAGATAATGTGTGGGGTGATAACGTCTATGTCGAAGATCGAACAGTTGATGTGCATATTCGCCGCTTAAGAAAAATATTAGAAGCGCAAGGTTGTGCTGATTTGGTTCAAACCGTGCGTGGATTTGGCTACAAACTGGTGAGTAAAAACTCATGAATTTGGAGCCAAAATTTGAACGTAACTGGCTATTTTTCTACCTTTTAGTTTTGGTGTTAGTGGGTTTGTTAACAGGATATACAGTTGAGCTAATCGCTGTTTTTCTGGTGGGTTATATTTTTATATATCTTTATAAACTTGAAAAGCTGTATCAATGGGCGCAAAGCTCAAATATGGAAAATTTACCTTATGAGAATGGGGTACTAGGGCTTCTATCAAGCTATATTTATCAATGTAAAAAACAGCGATTTGAGCAAAAAGAAAGTGTTAAGTATCAATTAGAGCGCTTTAGAAAATTGATTTCAATCTTTCCAGATGGTGTGGTTATATTGTCATTATCTGATGAAATTCAATGGTTTAATAATGAAGCCACAAGGTTATTGCTTCTGGAAAAAAGAGATATAGGCTTACCAATAAACCATTTGTTGAGGCACCCAAAAGTTTCAGAGCTGATTAATCGCGGGTCTAAGGGCGCGGTGGTGACTATTGATGCGCCGACATCAGAAGACCAATGGCCAGTGAAGAAACTTGAAGTGCGTTTATTGCCTTATGGGGACAATGAACGGTTATTGTTAGTTAGAGATGTCACGCAAATGGAGCGCGCAAGCCAAATGCGAAAAGACTTTATTTCGAACGCATCACATGAATTAAGAACGCCATTAACCGTGATGAAAGGGTATTCTGAATTGCTACTTGCTTCGGACGTAATCGACGACGACGTGAGAGCATCACTGAAGAAGATAGAGCAGCAAGTGGTTAAGATGCAGACCATGACGGAGGAGCTGTTAACTCTGAGTCGTCTCGAAGAAGGGGGCGCTGGTTTCAAGGAAGTGCTGGTAAATGTTCGTAGTCTTTGTGAGCAAATTAAATCTGAACTGGCACCTGTTGCTGATACTAAAGAACAAAACCTAATTGTTGATGTTTCACCAGCAATAAACCTTAGGGGTAATAAAACGTCGCTGGTGACGGTATTGAGAAACCTTGTGACTAACGCAATTAACTATTCTGAGAAAACTGGGGATATACATATTTTCTGGTCAATGAACGAGTTGGGCGAGGGGGTTCTTACCGTAAAGGATGCAGGTAAGGGGATTTCAGCGCGTCATTTATCAAGATTGACGGAACGCTTTTATCGGGTGCCGGAGAATAATGTAATGCATAAAACCGGGACAGGACTGGGTCTTGCAATAGTTAAACACGAGCTGGAAAGACATGATGCCCGCTTGATTATTGATAGTGTCGTGGGTAAGGGCAGTTGGTTTCACTGTGTCTTTCCAATAACAAAAGTCAATATTACAAAATAATACGTGTGAACGGTTGTCATCAAGCTGTCATATAACGTTCATTATAATGCCATATACCACGATTACAGTTGCTACCAAGGTAAAGCAAAACTTTGCTGGTAAATTAAATTAAATATGGAAAATAAAATGAATATGAAAAAAACATTGGCCTTAGGGTTGCTTAGTTTAACAATTGGTGCTGCTGCACATGCGGCTAAAATTCAGGGCACAGGCTCAAGTTTTGCTTACCCAGCATATACAGCATGGAGCAAGGTTTATTACGGCGATACAAACAATCAAGTAAATTACACGCCAACAGGTAGTGGTTCCGGTATTAAAGAGGTGACTGCACGCCACGTAGATTTTGGTGGTTCTGATAAGCCTTTAAAAACCAGTTCGTTAGCAAAAGCGGGTTTGGTACAGTTTCCAACAGCAATTGGTGCGGTAACGTTTGCTTACAATGTTGAAGGTGTCAGCGGCTTGAAATTAAGCGAAGCTGCCATTTCGGGCATTATGTTAGGTAAGGTTACAAAGTGGAATGACCCTGTTATTACTGCGGATAATGCCGGACTTGTATTGCCAAACGAAGATATTTTATTTGTTCACAGAAGTGACAAGTCAGGCACAACATTTGCGTTTACCTACTACTTGAGCAAAATGAATAAGGAATGGCGTAAAACTATTGGTGCTAAAAAATTAGTGGCGTGGCCATCCGAAAATCGTGTAGCAGGCAAGGGTAACTTTGGTGTGGCAACCGCGATTAAAAATAACGCATTTTCAATCGGTTATGTTGATTATGCTGATGCAAAAAAGAACGGTTTAGATATGGCAGTTATTGAAAACCGAGAAAAGATGTTCGTAAAACCTGAGCCGGCAACATTCGAAGCAGCCGCAGTTTATGCCGACTTGGATCCTAAAAAAGACTTCTATGCAAACATTGCCTACCCACCAAAGGGGTATCCGGTTGTAACAGCGACATTCGCGCTGGTACCTCAAAAAAGTGAAAATTCAAAAGAGGTGATTAAGTTCTTTGAATATGCGCTAACAAAAAAGAACAACCTAATCGAAGAAGTAGGCTACGTTGCTTTACCTGACGCGGTTATTAAAAAGATTCAAGCCTACTGGGTAGAAAAGGGCTTGAAATAGTTTTACCCTATATAAAATACTTAAGGCCTCCTCAATATGTCGTTGAGGAGGTTTTTTAATGAGAAAATGTCGTCATGGAATTAATTTTTAAAAAACTTGCCCAAATTAGTGCTAGCCTTTTGTTTGTTATTTTAGCGGCAACGACCATTGTCTTGTATTTGTCGGCAAAGCCAGCAATACAAGAGTTTGGGGCCGGTTTCCTTTTTGAATCCAGATGGGCAGTAGAAGAAAGAATTGAGCAATCGAGTGGAAGCTCTCCTCAAGACATGGCAAACGACTCAGTATCATCTGAGAGCAGCTTTGTTGAGGATGAAGGGTTTATAGATGATGATGAAGACTTTGTAACAGACGATGATGCGGAAGGCGATTCAAATGACTCTCAGGTGGTCTATGGTGCATTGGTTCCGATCGTTGGTACTATTTTTTCAACAATGATCGCTATGATATTTTCCATACCCATTGCAATGGGTATAGCCGTGTTCTTATCCGAAATTGCGGGTGGTGTTTTTTCAAAAATCATTGGCATTGCGATTGAATTGTTAGCATCAATACCAAGTATTATTTATGGCATGTGGGGGTTGTTTTACTTCGGCCCATTTATCGCTGATATTTTTGGTGGCAAAACCGTTTCTTTATTGGTCGCCGGGTTGGTGTTAGGCGTTATGGTGATACCTTTTATGGCGGCTTTGAGCCGAGATGCGATAAATACAGTGCCTGATATGCTTAAGGAATCTGCGTATGCGATGGGGGCGACGAAGCTTGAAGTTATAAAAGATATTGTATTTCCTTATGCAAAAGCTGGGGTGATAGGTTCCATTATTCTTTCTTTTGGTCGAGCCTTGGGGGAAACCATGGCGGTCGCATTTGTTATTGGCGGTGTTTACAGCTTTGCTGGAAAAGTGACGGACCCTACGAATTCAATACCGGTTGTTTTAGCGAATAGTTTCGCAGAGTCGAGCGGTTTAAGTTTGTCGGTGCTGTTTTATCTTGCCTTGATACTTTTTGTAATGAGCTTTTTAGTGATTATAGTTGCGAAATTTTATTTCCTAAGGAGAAAGTAATGCGGCTGTTAATGAATAAAGTGTTTTTGGTTTTAGCAACGACTGCGGCAATGATTGGTCTGTTTTTTTTAGCGTGGATTTTATTTACGCTTTGCATAAAAGGTGTGGCAGGGATTAATTTGCATGTGTTTACTAATGACTTAGTTAATGGTGGTTTGCGTAATGTTATTGTTGGCCAGTTGATGCTGTCAGGCATCGCAACATTGTTTGGTATTCCATTGGGCATGCTTGCAGGCGTGTATCTTCAGGAATATGGTGGAAATTCTAAGTTAACAGAGTTTATAAGAGATTTAAGTGACGTGATGATGTCGGCGCCATCAATTGTTGTTGGTACTTTTGTTTATGCCGTTGTTGTTATACCAACGGGGCATACCAGTGGTTGGGCAGGTGTGTTAGCGCTGTTTATATTAATGGTGCCAATTATCGTTAGAACGACAGATGATATGTTGAAGTTGGTGCCGATCGAGTTACGTGAAGCTGGCATGGCAATAGGTGCCTCTAAATATCACGTGACTATGAATATTGTCATTAGGTATGCAAGGGCGGGTATTTTAACGGGTATATTGTTAGCGTTCGCTCGAGTGGTGGGCGAAACTGCACCGCTGCTATACAGCAGTGGTTCCAGCCAATTTTGGTCAACCGATTTAACGAGTACTTTTCCATCGTTAACGGTCTCAATTTATAACTTGGCGACGATGCCAGATGAAGAGATGGTTCAATTAGGTTGGACAGGGGCTTTTTTGCTAACGGCAATGGTACTTTTTATTAATATAATTGGCAGGTATGCCAGTAATAAAACGAGACGCTAATAGATGATTAATATGATGGAAGTCCAAGGTTTAACGTTTACCTACAGTGGTGCTCCAGAGCCGTCATTAAACAATATAATGTTACCCATTGAGAAAAACAAGGTGACTGCGCTGATAGGCCCTAGTGGTTGCGGTAAGTCTACTTTATTGCGTGCTATGAACCGGATACACGACTTGTATCCCGGGCATCATTATGAGGGAGCAATCAATTTATTGAATAGTGATGAGCAGGCTTATACAGATATTTTAGGGCTTAAAAAGGAAGCTGAAATGATTCGCTTGCGCCAACGTGTTGGGATGATTTTTCAAAAGCCAACACCGTTTCCAATGACGGTTGCAGAAAATATAGCGTATGGCTTACGGTTAACAGGCGTTAAAAAACGAATTGAAGTACAAGAGGTGATAGAAAAATCACTAAAAGATGCGGCCTTATGGAATGAAGTTAAAAACCGTTTAAATGACGATGCCCGAGGTTTAAGTGGTGGTCAACAACAACGACTGTGTATAGCACGTGCCATTGCATTAAAGCCTGAGGTTATTTTATTTGATGAGCCGACGAGTGCATTAGACCCTATATCGACATTGGCGATTGAGGAAATGATTTCGGTTTTGCGTGAAAAGTACAGCATTTGTATCGTGACGCATAATATGCAGCAAGCGGCAAGGATTTCAGACTATACCGGGTTTATGTATCTAGGTGAGATGATTGAGTTCGATCAAACAGATACTATTTTCATGAAACCGTCCGTTAAACAAACAGAAGACTATATTAGTGGTCGTTTCGGCTAAGGAGAGAAAGATGAACACAGGACAACATATTTCACATAAATTTGATGAAGAAGTTGATGAAGTCATGAGCAGTGTGCTGAGCATGGGAGGGCTGGTTTTACAGCAAGTTGAGGCGGCGATAACGGCGTTAATAAACTGCGATAAAGCGCTTGCTGATGTCGTTATTGATGGTGATGTTAAGGTAAACACAATGGATGTCAAAATTGATGAAATGTGTAACCGAATCATCGTTATGCGCCAACCAACGGCAACGGATTTGAGGTTAATTATGGCCATCATAAAAACCACCAATGATTTAGAAAGGATGGGCGATGAGGCGAAACGGATTGCGCGACAAGCTATAGATATTTCCCAACGGGCTGTGAATATGCCTGAGCGCTTTAACAGTATTGAGCAAATGGCCGCACGTGTTAAAGATATGCTAAACAGGTGTTTAGATGCGTTTGCTCGGAAAGACATAGAGGAGGCCTTAAGTGTGATTAACTACGACAGGAAAGTTGATAAGGATTATGAGAATTTAACACGCCAGCAAATAACATACATGATGGAAGATCCGCGTAAAATTCATGAATCACTGGATTTAATGTGGTCAGCGAGGGCGTTAGAGAGAATTGGAGACCGCACTTGTAATATCTGTGAATACATCATTTATTTAGTTAAAGGTAAGGATGTAAGGCATATCCATATTGATGAGCTAGAAGCGTTGGTTGAATAATCTTTAACAATATCCCTCCCCCAAGCCCGCTTACTAGCGGGCTTTTTGTTGTAAATTGCCAAAAAAACAACAACTGTCATCTGGTTGTCACAAGACTGTCATTTAAGCTCGATAGAATCTCCCCGTGTTACAGAAAAATATTATTTATTAAATAGGGAAGACAAAATGAAACAAACAACATTATCAATTGCGCTTAAAGCGACATTATTAGGTGCTTCAATTGCACTTGCTCCTACAGCATTTGCAGCCGACAAAGAGTTATTAGATATTTTAAAGGCTAATGGCGCTATTACAGAAGATCAGTACACAGAACTGTCAATGTCAAATATGATGAATAAGCAGAGCAAGCCCTCTGATGAAATGCTTAAAAAAATGGCATGGGCTGGCAAAATAAAAATTAAAGGTGATTTGCGCGTTCGTCAAGAATATCAAACAGAAGATACCGGTACAGGGTCTGGTGACGGCGAAGACCGTCAACGTTACCGTGCCCGTGTTGGTATTTATGCTGATGTAACAAATAACGTCAAAGCTGGTGTACGTTTAGTTTCAGCAGGTGGTGCGACATCAACCAATGAAACATTAGGTGATGGTTTTTCAAATGACTCCGTGTTTTTTGATTTGGCCTACATTAACTGGTCGCCATTAAAAGGCTTAGAAGTAATCGGAGGTAAATTCAAAAAGCCATGGCAATCTATCGGTGCCGGCCTAATTTGGGATGGTGACGTAAATCCAGAAGGTGGTACGTTACGATATACAACAAAATTAGCGGGGGCAAAAGTCATTGGAACTTTAGGACACCTCGTGCTAAATGATGTTGATGGTTACAGTTTTGATGAAGACCAAACAGTACAATTTGGTCAATTAGCGGTTAAAGCAGGCAACACTAAAGTGGGTGTTAGTGTTTACTCGTATGATGAAGATAAAAATAATAATCTGATATCTGGTGGTGGCAATGATTCTACTGAATTCTCAATTTCGGAAATCTTTGGCCAAACGACGATTGATTTGGGCTTGCCAATTAAACTGTATGGTCAATACGCTACGAATAATGATGCAAATGGTGTCAATGACGGCGAAGATTCTGCATGGTTAGTAGGTGTTGGTACGAAAGTGGGTGCTTGGAAAGCCAGTTACGACTATCGGGAAACAGAATTGAACGCAGTTAATGGTGCATTCAATGATTCTGATTTTGCTGGTGGTCGTACAGATGCTGAAGGACACCGTTTCAAACTATCATACAAGATTGATAAAAATTTCAGTCTAGCAACGACTTACTATGTGGCTGAAGTAGGTGACTTGAATGGTGATTTAGATGTTGATACTTGGCACATTGATTTAAAAGCTAAGTTCTAAAGAGCGTTATTTAAAAACAGTTTCCGTTTTTGCCCGGGCATGATGCCCGGGTTTTTTTTGTCTTTTACTAGGTGATTTCAGCATTTACATTTATATTGTGCGACAAATATAACTTAAAGAAGGTTAGATTATCATGGCATCTAAAAATTACTTATCGGGTATATTTGGCCCATCTCCCGTAGCTCCTCTTCAATCGCACATGAGGCTTGTCGACCAATGTGTTTCAAAGTTAGTCGATTTGTTTGAAAACATGGCGAAAGGCGATGATGCTGCGGTGGAAAAGGTTTACCACGAGATAGCGGCGCTGGAACAAAAAGCCGACGACCAAAAGCATTTATTGCGCGAGCATTTGCCAAGCGGTTTGTTTATGCCTATTGATCGTCAAGACTTACTTGATTCATTACGGGTTCAAGACTTACTGGCTAATCGCGCAAGAGACATCGCCGGAATTGTTGTTGGACGTAAGCTTCAATTCCCTAAAAACGCTAGCACACGCGCCATTGAGTTAGTTAAAGCAACGGTTGTAACCTGTCACCAGGCGCTAAAAGTAGTTAACGAATTGGATGAGCTGATTGAGACAGGTTTCAGAGGCCATGCAGTGAGGGTGGTTGAAGGTATGTTGGTAGAGCTGGATAATCTGGAGTCTGAAACTGACCGTATTCAGGTTGAATTGCGCAACGCTTTATTTGAAGTTGAAAAGGATTTATATCCCGTGGACGTGATGTTTATGTACCGGATTATTGAGTCTATCGCGGAAATTGCAGATGATGCTGAGCGCGTTGGTCGTCGTTTCCAAATTATGTTGTCTAAATAAGGGGTTTACGATGGATTACGGAACAACTTATTTAGTTTTAGCGGTTATTTTTGGATTATTTATGGCGTGGGGTATTGGTGCCAATGACGTGGCTAATGCCATGGCAACATCCGTTGGTTCAAAAGCAATTACTATTAAACAAGCCATCTTAATTGCAGCGGTGTTTGAATTTGCAGGCGCAATAATGGCCGGTGGACAAGTTACATCGACGATTCGAAAGGGTATTGTAGATGTCACTGATTTAGGTGCGACACCTGAAATACTGGTGATGGGCATGTTGGCAGCATTATTGGCTGCAGGAACTTGGTTATTGATAGCGTCTCATAAAGGTTGGCCCGTTTCGACAACGCACTCAATTGTGGGTTCAATTGTTGGTTTTGCTATCGTTGGGATTGGGGCTGATGCGGTTCAATGGGGCAAAGTCGGTACGATTGTCATGAGCTGGGTAACCTCGCCTTTACTAGCGGCGATTCTTTCATTCTTAATCTTTAGAAGTGTGCAAAAATTAATATTAGAAACAGACGCACCTTTAGATAATGCAAAAAAATACGTACCGTTTTACGTCTTCTTCGTTGGCTTCATCATTGCCATGGTAACAATCGTTAAAGGGCTAAAGCATGTTGGCCTTGAGATCACAGGAATGGAGGCTGTTTACGCTGCTATTATTGTAGGGTTGGCTGTGATGTTTTTAGGTAAGTTTTTAATAAGCCGGTTGGAATTTGAAGAATCTAATGATATGAAATTTCATTACGCGAACGTTGAAAAGATTTTTAGTGTACTTATGTTATTAACTGCCTGTGCAATGGCGTTTGCACATGGTTCAAATGATGTAGCAAATGCGATTGGCCCTTTAGCGGCAGTTGCGAGTATTGTCGAAACAGGTGAGCTTTCGCAAAAGTCGCCTTTGCCAATTTGGATATTGTTTGTAGGTGGTGTGGGTATTGTTTTAGGCTTGGCGATGTATGGACGGAAGGTAATTGAAACTGTTGGCACAAAGATAACGGAATTAACGCCAAGCCGTGGTTTTTGCTGCGAAGTTTCTGCAGCCACAACAGTCGTGTTGGCTTCTGGAATTGGCTTGCCAATCTCAACAACGCATACATTAGTGGGTGCTGTATTAGGTGTAGGCGTAGCTCGAGGTATGTCTGCGTTAAACCTTGGTGTGATACGTAGCATTTTCATGTCTTGGGTTATCACTTTGCCAATTGGTGCGGGCCTTGCTATTATTTTCTTTTTTATATTGAAAATGGTATTCACATAAAACGTCATAAATTCACGAAAGGTTAAATGTAAGAAAATTCGCCCTAAAAACTTCAATAATCTAATTTCTCTGCTAGAGTTTTAGTATGTAAATCCGACTTGTTTGTGTTGGATACTAAAAACTATTAAGGGAAGAACATTGGATATTGCAACACTGGTGGGTTTTGTAGGTGGGCTTGGTATCATTATCGCAGCCATTGCAACGGGTGGTGATGTCGGCATGTTTGTTGATGTGCCATCGGTACTTATTGTGGTCGTGGGCACCTTTATGGTGACATTAATGCAGCTGTCATTAGGGGAGTTTTTAGGCTCCTTTAAAGTGGCCATTAAAGCGTTCATGAATAAAAATGATGACCCTGTCGCGTTGATTGAACAAGCAGTCGAGTTATCAGATATAGCACGAAAAAACGGGCTTTTAGCGCTGGAAGATCAAGAAGTTGATAATGATTTCCTCAAGCGAGGGCTTAGTTTATGCGTGGATGGTCATGAAGCAACAATGGTTCAAAAACTGTTGAGTCGTGATATGGATTTGGCTATTGAACGGCACGAAGTAGGGCAAAGAATGTGGAAGTCGGTGGGTGATATGGCCCCTGCGATGGGCATGATTGGTACGCTCGTTGGGCTTGTTCAAATGTTGGCAAACATGGCTGATCCCGCTGCGATTGGCCCGGCGATGGCGGTTGCTTTGTTAACGACGTTATATGGTGCGATTATTGCGAATGCATTTGCTTTACCTATGTCAGCGAAGTTGGCAGGTATTAGCCATAACGAACGCCTCAACAAAGCACTCATTTTAGAAACAGTTCAAAGCATTCAAGATGGCATGAACCCGCGCGTTTTAGAAACGTTGCTTAAAACTTACCTACCTGAAAGTAAACGTTCTGCGATTGGTGAGCCTGAAGATGAAGCAGCTTAAGCGACTATTTTGGTTTAACGTATGAGTGATGATAATTGCCCAAAATGCGTAGAAGGTCTACCTGCATGGATGGGTACATTTGCCGATTTAATGTCATTATTAATGTGTTTCTTTGTGTTGTTGTTGTCAATGGCGACAATGGATGCCAACCGGTTTAAAAAAATGGCCGAATCATTAAATGATGCATTTGGTGTGCAACGCCAGGTTGTTGCATACGAAATAGTTAAAGGGACGAGTGTTGTGGCTCAACATTTTAGCCCTGCCGCCGGCGACCCAACTATAATTGATGAAGTAAGGCAGCAAACAACCGAGTCTGAAAAAGAATTTTTAGGGAAAGACTCAGAATCAGATACCGAAGAGAAAAAAGAACAAGAAGCTAAGCAAGAAGAGGTTGAAGCTAAAGCTCAAATTGTGACGGAATATGTGGAAGCAACTGAGCAAAAAATTCAAAATGCAGAAAACCTTGCTGAAGAAATAAAAGAATTCATGATAGAAGAAATGGAAGAAGAGTTAGTCAGTGTCGAAACTAACCTTGACCGGGTCATCATAAGAATTCATGAAAAAGGCTCATTTTCATCAGGCAGTGCAGAATTTAATCCGCAATTTATACCCATTATGGATAAAATTACGGCGGTGGTAAATGGTAGTGAAGGAACGGTAACGGTAGCTGGGCACACGGATAACATCCCTATTAAATCAGGCTTGTATAGGTCAAATTGGGAGCTGTCAGCCGCTCGTGCTGTAACAATAGCGCAAACGCTGCTGACTGATGGGTCGGTGGATGAAAACAGACTGGTTATTAATGGGCATGCTGATACGGTGCCTCTAGTTGATAACGATACGCCTGAAAACCGTGCGCAAAATAGGCGTGTAGAAATTATTTTAATTCAAGGAGAAATGCCACAAACCTTGAGTAATCCAATTTTAGATGTAGTGAGAGGCGAATGAGCGATAAAGAACAAGAACGAAGAGGCTTTTTTAGAATAGATGACCAAATAGCATTGAACTATCGGATCGCTACGGAGGATGAGTTAAATAATAATGAAGGTCTGCGGGTTAATGAGAGTGATAGCTTATCGCTAGCAACCGAGTTAGAAAAAATGAAGTCAGCTTCACGCATCCACTTTCGCCACGTTGAAAAAGAAATTCCGGAAGTGGCTCGATATTTTACACACATAGAAAAGAAAATTGATTTAATTGCCCGTCACGTGATGATGGGCGCGGACGGGCTGTTTACCAAAAAGACTCAATCCGTTAGTATTAGCGCATCCGGCTTAGCATTTACAACGAACGAAGCACTGCCTATTGATAGCTTGATTGAACTCAAGTTCATTCTTAATCCTTCGCTAACGTGTATACATAGTTATTCTAAAATCGTTAATTGCGAATCTATAGATAATGATTTATTCAAGATAGCGGTTGAATTTAGCTGGTTGAATGAAGACGATAGAGAGATATTAATTCGTCATGTTGTTCAAAAACAAATGAATGAAATACGCGAACATAAGTAGTTTTCTGATTGCTTTTTTGAAAAGGTGGAAGCTGTTATCCTGTTGCGATGGAATTAACGACAACAGAAATTAAGCTACTCCAATACCTGTCAGATGGACAGTTTTATTCTGGTAAACAGCTCGCGTTAGAATTTGGTGTTAGCCGAACCACGATTTGGAATTATCTTAAAAATTTAGAAAAATTTGGGATTGATTTTCATGCTGTGAAAGGTAAAGGGACTCGATTAGCTAAGCCTATTGAGTTATTGAATAAACAGTTGATATTAGAGGGGCTGTCGCCTGAATCCTCTAAATTTATAAGTCAGTTAGAGCTTTTAACTAGTTTGCCTTCTACGAGCAAGTATTTGCTGCAAAAAAACCAGTCTCAAAAACTAAATAGTGGCATGGTGTGCATCGCTGAAATGCAAACATCAGGTAAAGGGCGTTTAGGAAGAGCCTGGGTATCTCCATTCGCTCAAAATTTATACATCTCATTTTTATGGAATTTTAAAACTGGCATTGGGGCTTTATCGGGGCTTAGTTTGGCCTGTGGTATTGCTGTTTGTCATGCTTTAAAAAATATTGGTTTGAATGGGCACGCCTTAAAGTGGCCAAATGATATTTTATTTGAAGACAAGAAGCTCGCTGGCATACTCGTCGAAATTCAGGGAGAAAGCCAAGATGAATACACGGCAATAGTAGGCATTGGAATAAACTGCAATATGACAGCACAGGAGGCCAATCAAATTAATCAGCCGTGGACAGACATTAAAAAAGCTATATTGGGAAAGCCGTTTAGTCGAAACGCATTAGCGAGTGAGCTTATTGGTCAGGTCTTGAAAGTGCTTAGTGCGTTTGAGTCGGAAGGGCTAAAGCCATTGTTACCTGAGTGGAATAAATATGATGCTTGCAAAGATAAGAACGTTAAGATTATTGCTGGAACCACTTCTTCTTTGGGTGTGGCGAAAGGGGTAACTGAATTAGGTGAATTAAAATTGTTAAATAGTGTGGGCGAAATTGAGCATATAACGTCCGGTGAAGTGAGTTTACGGTTAGAGTAAAACGAATGTCTATATTGTTAATTGATAAAGGAAATACGCGACTTAAATGGCAGCTTAGGCAGTCAGATATTGTAGAAGCGACGTGTATAGAAGACAAAGATATTCCGATATCAGGCGTATTTAATGGATTAACAGATGTTGTTTTATCAGGCATATACGTCGCTAATGTCGCCGATGCGGATTTCGAAAATGAAGTCAGTGCGTGGGCTATTGATCATACGTTTCCGGCGCCTCTTTTTATTAAAAGTATGAGGGAAGAGTGTGGTGTGATTAATGGGTATGAAAACCCAGAACAGTTAGGTGTTGATAGGTGGCTTGCTGTGATTGCAGCGCATAATAAATTTGATGAGAACTTATGTGTTGTAGACGTAGGGACCGCATTAACCATGGATTTTGTTTTAAAAAATGGGCAGCACATGGGCGGCTTTATAGTCCCTGGGCCACAATTACAAAGGCGGTCACTTCTTAACAATACTCACAAAATCGCGCTAACAGACCAACTTAGTAATGGCGTGTTGGGTAAAAATACGCGAGAAGCGGTAGAGTCTGGCGTTATAAACATGCTGAGTGCTTTTATTAAACAATCTGTCGCAGATGCAAAAGCAAGGTTTTCTTCACCTATAAAACTGGTACTAACAGGTGGTGCTGCTGCTCAAATAACACCCACGTTAGATATTGAATACTCGTTAGAAGAAAATTTAATTTTTGATGGCATTGCAATGATAGCGGCTAAGCACAAATGAAATTTTTTTTACTACTATTTGTATTCTTTAATTTGCTGGTGTATTTTTGGGCGAGTCTGATGAAGACGAGTGAAGTGGCAAATAATAGTGGCGTGCCGTTATACAATCAGGCCATACTGGAAATATTGCATGTTGTTCCTCGTACTATAATAGAGGGTACAAGCCCAATCAAAGATAATAAAAATAGAGAGCAGAAGAAAGAATCAGTGCTTTGCTTAAGTATTGGTGACTATGAAAAAGATAAGGCGGTCATCGTTGGTAACTCTTTGGCCGGGCTGTCTGAATATTTATTTGTTATCCCCAACGATACAGTGGTGAAAGAAAGGTATTGGCTTTTTTCCCCGGCAGAAAAAAGATGGCAAGATTCGGTAAACAATGCGTCGAGTATACGCTCAAAAGGTATCTCTGATATTTGGCTAATCCCAAAAGGAAAAGACAAAGGGAAGGTGTCATTAGGGCTGTATTCGCGGCAAAGCAAAGCGGAACAAAAATTACAAGAGTTAAGGGGCATGCAAATTAATGTTGAATTGTCTAATCTCACAGAAAAGAAATACAGTATCCGATTAGAGAATATAGTTAAGCCAAATGATATTTTTAAGCAACTAAGTTTGCGTTTTGAAGATAGTGAACCAAATATACAAAAAATTAATTGTTAATTTATTGCCCGGCTTGAGCATTTAGCTTAGAATAGCCGCCCTGATGCTGGTGTAGCTCAGTCGGTAGAGCAGCTGATTTGTAATCAGCCGGTCGGTGGTTCGAATCCTCTCACCAGCTCCATATATTAAGGCCTCACTTTTGTGAGGCCTTTTTTTGTTTTAAGGATTTAAATGGTTTGTGTTGCTGAGTGTTTGGGTAGGCCCAACGATAACAGGGTGGCTAGTAAGACGAATCCTGCAGATGTCCAAAGGCAGACAGCTAAACCATATGTTTGAAACAACCAGCCTGAAAGAATGGTGCCTATTAGTCGCCCCATGGCGTTTGCCATATAATAAAAGCCAACATCAAGGGATACGTTATCTTCATCTGCGTAGCTAACAATTAAATAGCTATGTAACGACGAGTTGATAGCAAAAAAAATGCCGTAGACTAATAGCCCAATTAACAAGGTGTTTTCTATCTGCCAGTTGTATTTAAGTACTAATGCGATACAGGCTGGCACAGCACAAAGAGCGAGCGCCCATATGAATGCGTCTTTTCCATCTGGTACGTTGCTTGTTGTCTTTCCGATAATATAAGGTGCGCAGCTTTGTACAATGCCATAGCCAATAACCCAAGCCGCTAAATAGCCTCCAATATGCCAGTGGTCCCAATTAAATGTTGAGGACAGGTAAACAGGCAAGGCGACGACAAACCAAATATCTCTGGAGCCAAATAAAAACATGCGTGTAGCGGACAGGGTGTTGATAGCATTACTTTTGGATAAGATGTCAGTGAATTTTGGTTTGGCTTTAGATTTCCCTAGTTCTTTTTTAAGAAAGACTAGGCTAATAATCCAAACTAAGAACAATGCAAATGCCAAGCCCACAATGGCGGCATGGAACCCCAAAGCGGTTAATAGTGCGCCTCCTAAGAAGAATCCCGCGCCTTTTAGTGTGTTTTTTGAACCCGTCAAGACCGCAACCCAACGAAATAGTGTGTCTTGAGCATCTGCGGAAACTAACAGCCTTATTGCGCTTTTAGCGCTCATTTTGTTGAGGTCTTTTGCTATTCCAGATAATGCTTGTGCGGCCATTACCCACAGCACAGTTAGTTGCGTTTCTGGGATTAGCAACATGCTGAGGGCAATAATTTGTAGAAATAGCCCAGCGTTCATGATTCGATTGAGGCCAATATGTGCACCAAGCCAGCCGCCAATCAAATTGGTTATGACACCAAATGCTTCATAAAAAACAAACAATAACGCGATATCTAGCGGTTTGTAGCCAAGCCCGTGAAAATACAAAATAACGAGCATTCTCAACGCGCCGTCGGTGAGCGTAAAGGCCCAATAGTTGCCAGTTATCAGCAAATATTGCTGAACATTAGAGGGGAGTGTTGTTAATTTTCTCATGCGTTTTAGACTTTACGCGCCAACCAGTTTAACCAGTTCAACTGTGCGGTTTGCATAGCCCCATTCATTGTCATACCAAGCATAAATTTTCACTTGAGTGCCATTTATGACTAGGGTGGATAAGGCATCGATAACGCTAGATCGTGGATCTGTTTTGTAATCAATGGATACCAATGGGCGTTGTTCAAAACCCAAGATCCCCGACAGTTCCTTTTCTGAAGCCTCTTTGAAATACCGGTTAACGTCTTCAGCCGTTGTCGCCTGCTCAACTTCGAATACGCAGTCGGTTATGGATGCGTTAGCCAAGGGCACACGAATAGCGTGGCCGTTTAGTTTGCCTGCCAGTTCGGGGAATATGTGCGTGATGGCCGTTGCAGAACCTGTGGTCGTAGGAATCAAGCTCATGCCACAAGCGCGAGCGCGTCGTAAGTCTTTATGGGGCGCATCAAGAATGGTTTGGGTGTTGGTGATGTCGTGGATAGTGGTCATGGAGCCGTGTTTAATCCCCAGTTTTTCATGAATCACTTTAACGACCGGTGCAAGACAGTTAGTGGTGCAAGATGCCGCCGTCACGATGCTGTGTTTTTGTTTATCGAATAAATGTTCGTTGATGCCCATCACAACATTTAACACACCTTCTTCTTTTACAGGTGCGGTAACAACGACATGCTTAACGCCTTGGTCGATGTATTGTTGGAGTAAGGTTTTTGTTTTCATTTTTCCGCTGGCTTCGATAACCACATCGCAGTCCGACCAATCGGTTTCGCTGATAGTGGAATGTTGAGTGCATTTAATGACCTGGTCGTTAATGACGATATCATCACCTTGATGGCCTGCATCGTGGTGCCATCGTCCGTGAACAGAATCAAACGTAAGAAGGTGTGATAATGTTGCCGCACCGCCGGCAGGGTCGTTTATCTGAATAAACTCAATCTCGTCCCAATCAAATGCCGCGCGTAATGCTAAGCGCCCCATACGGCCAAAGCCGTTAATTCCCACTTTAATTCTCATTACATTCCCCTAAGGTTATATTGGCTTAGTCTTTTATCCAGCCTTCAATATCTGTTTTTGAAGGTAAACCACCCGCATGAACGACGGCTTCATCAACCACGACAGCAGGTGTGCTCATTACGCCATAGGCCATAATCTTCGCTGGATCTTCTATTTTTTCTAGGTTAATGTCGACACCTAATTGATTAGCGGCTTCATTAATGAGGGATGTTGTGGTTTTGCATTTTGCGCAACCCGTGCCCAATATTTTGATATTTTTCATGTGAGTCTCCTTATAAGAATGGTGTAAAGAAATTAAAAATCCAACCGACTAATGTAAATGCAATCAGTAACATGGAAAAAAGCGTGGCAAGTAATTGCCATTGCATCACTTGTTTAAGTAAAACAAATTCGGGAAAGCTGGCCGCCACTGTGCTCATGCAAAAAGCTAAGGTAGTGCCAATAGGCAGACCGTTTTTAATTAAGCTTTCCATCACAGGAATAACGCCGGTGGCATTTGAATATAGCGGTATGCCTAGGAATACTGCAGCTGGAACAGACCACCATTGTCCATTGCCTAGGTGTTCTTGAATCCAGCCATCAGGTACGAAACCATGAAGTGCTGCGCCTAAGCCAACTCCAATAATTACCCATTTCCAAACACGGGCAAAAATATCGAGTGCTTCCTGCTTTGCGAATTGATGTCTGTCTTTTAGTGATAGCTTGGTATCTGTTGTTGTAATTGGTTTGGATTCACTTTGTTTAGCATTCTTTAAAGCCTCAGCAGCAAAAGATTGTAACCAACGCTCTGCTCTGATGGTGTCGAGAAATAAGCCGCCCAATATGCCAATGCTGATACCGACGACAACGTATAAAATGGTGAACTTTAGGCCCAGCAAACTCATTAATAACAGTACGGCCACCTCATTAATCAGGGGTGATGTAATAAGGAAGGCCATTGTGATTCCAATGGGAATACCCGCTGATGTAAATCCTAAAAACACCGGAATACTAGAGCATGAGCAAAAAGGTGTTATCGCACCAAAGCTGGAAGCCATTAAATAACTAATGCCTCGGTGTTTCTGTGCAAGGTAGTCACGCACTTTTTCAATATTTAAGGAGGCGCGTAGCAAAGCGATAATGTAGATCATTACCACCAGCAAAACAAAAATTTTACTAACGTCTTCTATAAAGAAATGAAGAGCATCGGCTTGTTTAGTGTTTGGCGATAACTCAAAAATATTATAAGTAAGCCAACTGGCAAAATCGGTAAATACTTGGAACATGAAAGCCTCCGATTAGCAGCAAGCGTTAAGTTGTTCTGGGCGGTTATCCATTTGCTGTAATTTTTCTATATTTTCAGTAATGAATGGGTGGTTGCTCTTTAATGTTGTCGATAGTACCGATTTAGCCCATTTAGGTAGTTCTGGATCAATACGGTAGTACACCCATTGGCCTTGTCTGCGGTCTTGGAGTAGGCCACACTTGCGTAGTTGAGCCAAGTGACGAGATATTTTTGGTTGAATTTCGTTTATCGCAGCCATTAGTTCGCATACGCACAACTCACTTTCTTGCTCAATGAGCAATAAGCAACGGAGGCGTGTTTCATCAGAAAGGCATTTATAAAACTGTACTGGACTAATCATTTGTTAACCTTGTTGTTCATAGAATATGAAATCATATATGAATAATAGTATATATGAATAAAAGTATATATGAAAAAACATATGTTTATCTTATTTTTAAACATTAATGATTTAAATTAGGTGTTTTAAATCATAAAAAGGACGCTAATGGCGTATTAGTATTCATTTAAAATGAGTAGGAATTGCAAATTGTCTGTAATTTGGCGAGAATGTACGGTTCATTTAGCTGTGTGCTAATCACCCTATCTTCAAAAGCCTCAACGGTTTCAAGAAGATTAACGTTTTGGAAAGAATTATGAAAAAAACGATGTACGAAAAAATTTGGGAAAGTCACTTTGTTCACCAAGAACCAGGTCAAGCTCCTTTGCTATATGTGGATAGGCATTTAATGCATGAGGTTACTAGCCCTCAAGCCTTTGAAGGTTTGCGTATGGCGAATAGACCCGTGCGTAACCCCCACAGTATTTTGGCGACAATGGATCATTGTGTGCCGACTAAAAATCGTAATCTTCCAATTGCCGATCCCATTGCTAAAAAGCAGATTGAAACAATGGCGGATAATTGTGAAGAGAACGGGCTGAATTTATACGACATGGAAAGCCCACATAACGGCGTTATTCATGTGGTTGTTCCAGAGCATGGTTTTGTCCACCCAGGGATGGTTGTAGTCTGTGGTGATAGCCACACAGCAACGCACGGTGCGTTTGGTGCTTTGGCGTTCGGAATTGGCACGTCTGAAGTTGAGCACGTAATGGCAACACAAACCTTACCGCAACAAAAATCTAAAACCATGTTGGTGCAGGTTGATGGCAAGTTATCAAAACACTGTACTGCAAAAGATATTGCGCTCGCTATTGTTGGCGTAACAGGTACAGCAGGTGGTACGGGTTATGTGATTGAGTATGCTGGTGAAGCGATCGATGCGCTTTCAATGGAAGGCCGTATGACCGTTTGTAATATGGCCATTGAAGCCGGTGCACGTGCAGGCATGGTGGCGCCAGATCAAAAAACGTTTGATTTCCTTGAAGGTAAAGAATTTGCACCTAAAGGCGAACAGTGGCAACAAGCATTAACGTACTGGAAGTCTTTAGTGACAGATGAAGGTGCTGAATACGACACAGTTGTTACGTTAAACGCAGCGGATATTGCGCCACAAGTTACGTGGGGCACATCACCCGAACAAGTAGTTGGTGTTAACGGTTCGGTGCCGACACCTGAAAGCTTTGATGATAAAGGCAAACGTTTAGCATGTGAAGGCGCACTTAAATACATGGATCTTGAAGGCTCGACAAAAATGACGGATATCGAAATTGATTACGTATTCATTGGTTCGTGTACTAATGGCCGTATTGAGGATTTCCGCGATGCCGCTGAAATGGCAAAAGGTACAAGCGTAGCAGAAGGCGTTACGGCTATTGCCGTGCCAGGTTCGGTTCATGTGAAGCTTCAAGCCGAAAAAGAAGGGATTGATAAAATTTTTAAAGATGCGGGTTGGGAATGGCGTGATCCAGGTTGTTCAATGTGCTTAGCAATGAATGGCGATGAGCTAAAAGACGGGCAACGTTGTGCATCGACATCAAATCGTAACTTCGAAGGGCGTCAAGGCAAGGGTGGTCGTACTCACCTTGTGTCACCAGCAATGGCGGCGGCGGCGGCGGCGGCTGGCCACTTCGTTGATATCAGCAAATTAGGTTAAGGCTATGGAACAATATAAAAAACACGAAAGCGTTGCGGCGTTAATGAACCGTAATAATGTTGATACGGACCAAATCATCCCAAAGCAGTTTCTAAAAAAAGTGGAGCGCAGTGGTTTTGGTGTGCACTTGTTTCACGATTGGCGTTATAACGCAGATGGCGTAACAGATAACCCAGAATTTGAATTGAATAACCCGGCATTTAAAGGCGCAAAAGTGCTTGTGGCAGGAGATAACTTCGGTTGTGGTTCATCGCGTGAGCATGCGCCATGGGCAATTGCAGATTTTGGGTTTAACACCATCATCTCAACCAGCTATGCAGATATCTTTTATAACAACTGTTTTAAAAATGGCATTCTAGCCATCGTTGTATCACCTGAGCAATCGGATGCATTGATGGAAGAAATCAACGCAAACGAAGGGGTTAGCTTTGTTGTTGACCTTGAAAATCAAACGGTCACAACTCCGGCTGGAAATGGCTTTACGTTTGAGATTGACCCATTTCGTAAAGACAACATGCTTAATGGCTTGGATGATATTGGTTTAACGCTAAAACACGTTGATAAAATTAGCGCGTTTGAAGAAGGTCACAAACAGCGCTTACCTTGGCTTTGGGCTTAAGTCTTAAGGCTAATCATAATAATTAACGAGTGATGTAATGGCACCTCGCCACATTCAAATAATGGATACCACCCTGCGTGATGGAGAACAAACGCAGGGTGTGTCGTTTTCGCCCGCTGAAAAAGTCAGTGTGGCTAAGGCGTTATTAGAGTCCTTACGTGTGGACCGTGTAGAAGTAGCATCCGCATGTGTGTCTGAAGGTGAGCAAGAGGCTGTTCGTAATATTAACGAATGGGCGCAAGCTGAAGGGTTTGGTGATGCGGTTGAAGTGTTGGGATTTTCCGACCATAAGCGCAGCGTTGATTGGATTGTAGCGGCGAATGGCAAGGTTATTAACTTGCTGACCAAAGGTAGCGAAAAGCACTGCCGAGAACAATTAGGAAAAACCTTAGAGCAACACGTAGAGCAAGTATTAAACACGGTTAATTACGCGTTAGAGCAAGGCCTAAAAGTTAACGTGTATCTGGAAGATTGGTCGAATGGTTATGCTGATAGCCCCGATTACGTGTTTGCCTATATGGACGCAATTAAAGATGCAGGCATCAATCATTTTATGTTGCCAGACACATTGGGCGTTATGTCGCCAGAGGAAGTATTTGATGCGTTGAGTGATATGTGTACGCGTTATCCAGACACGCAGTTCGATTTTCATCCTCATAATGATTACGGCCTCGGCACAGCTAATATTATGGCAGCGGTTCGTGCAGGTGTTAGCGCCATTCACTGTACAGTTAATTGCTTAGGCGAACGTGCGGGTAATGCGTCTGTATCAGAAGTGACTGTAGTATTGCGCGATAAAATGGGTATGGAATTATCGATCGATGAAAGTAATATTGTTCGCTTGAGCAATATGGTGGAAAACTTTTCGGGCAAATGGGTGTCGGCCAATGCGCCAATTGTTGGTGAAGATGTCTTCACACAAACCGCAGGTATTCATGCCGATGGCGATAAAAAAGGCGGCTTGTACGAAAGCAAACTAAGCCCCGAACGTTTCTCAAGAATACGCAGTTATGCCTTAGGGAAAATGAGCGGCAAAGCCTCGTTGAGCAAAAACTTAGAACGCTTGGGTATTGAGCTATCTGAAGAAAATCAAAAGAAGGTGTTAGAGCGTATCGTGCGCTTGGGTGATTCCAAGCAAACGATTACCACAGAAGACTTACCGTTTATCATTGCCGACGTATTAGAAAGTGAAAGTTACAAACACATAAAATTATTAGCTTGTTCTATTACTAGCCGTTTAGATGAGTCATCTGCAGCAACTATCAGAGTTAATGTAAAAGGCAGCGAGCACGAGTCAACAGGAAATGGCAATGGCGGATTTGATGCGTTTATCAATGCCATTAATAAAGTACTAGCTGATTATGACGTTGTATTGCCCGAGTTGGTCGATTATGAGGTTAGAATCCCAAAAGGCGGGCATACCAGTGCATTAACCGAGTGTGTAATTACGTGGGATGACCCGTTTAAAAAACGCAAAACGCGTGGTGTTCATTCTAATCAAGTGTTTGCATCTATATCTGCTGCCGTACGGATGATTAATATTCAGCTACACGAAAAAGCGTAACTATTTAAATAATATTAAATGTTTGTCTTCATTGTTTGAATAAACATGTTTAATATTATTGTCTTGGTTTTTAATTGCTTAGTTAGTTAATAAATGAAAGCATCACTTAGAAAGCTATTCTCACCCATACTTAACCGCTTTGAATCGGGCGATGAAGCATTCAGCTATAAAGCGTCTCATCGAAAGGTGCTGATGTTTATGGGTGTCTTGTTTTTAGTATTATCGGGCGTATCAGCGGTAGCTACTGTTGTATCTGGGCAAATAGGTGGTCTCGTGCCTTTTCTTGTATTTTTTGTGGTTGGGTTGGTTTGTGAGGTGGTGGGTTTTCTAGGAAACGACCGAGCAGTGGCCAAAATTTGGGGTGATAGATAGAAGTGGTACTTGTTTGTTGTTCGTAATAATTAACGTTTTGCCTTAAAGTTTTGCCTTAAAGGATATGCTAAAATTGCTATCTTTCATAAATGATTTTTTAGTTTTGTAAAAATGACGTTGGCTAAATCGAAAATTAAATTAGTTAACATTGCGCTGTTATGTGTTGTGTTGCTCGCTGGGCAATTTTTTGCACTGGCACACTCGGTTGAGCATAATTTTCACGAAGCCGAAGCATCCTGCGATGTTTTTGCCACCGTTGAGCGTTCTGGCAATGCGGTATTCTGCGACACGCAGGCAAATTTAGTTGGCGATTTCTCGCCATTTTTCTTGGATAGTGGGCAACCACTCGTCCTATCCCATATTTCTTTAGCGAATCAGGCTCGCGCACCACCACGTTCTTAATTTAGTGTTACAGGTTTTTTTGAAGCAGCTCCTTTGTGGGTTGCTTAGTAATATGTATTAAATTAAAGGAGTGTTACATGCGTACCACATTATTGGCGACCGTTGTTGTTGCCGTACTAAACGTGAACTCGGTATTTGCAGCGAGTGATATTGAGTTGTTAAAACAACAGCTAGGAGTCTTAAAAAGTAATTACGAACAACGCATCGTGGCGTTAGAGAAGCGGCTAGAACAAGCAGAAAATAAGGCTGTACAAGCAAGTGATAAAGTTCAGGTTGTTGAAAATAAAATGGTTCAACAAGAGAAGAAAGTGGCTTCTTTTTCTACTAAGAGTAACTTTAACCCAGACATTAGCCTTATTTTAGATGGTCGATTTGCCAGTTTTGATAATGAGGCAGATGATTATGAACTACCTGGGTTTGCCTTAGGAGGTGAAGCAGGCCTTGGAGAAGAAGGTTTTTCACTAGGGCATACAGAGTTGGTGATGAGTGCAACGATTGATAATTTGTTTTTTGGGAAGGCAACTATCGTATTAGATGATCATGATGGCGAAATTGAACTAGAGCTTGAGGAAGCCTATATTCAAACCTTAGGGTTAGGGCATGGTGTGACCGTTAAGGCTGGCCGCTTTGCATCCAATTTAGGTTATTTGAATGAGCAACATGAACACGCTTGGGATTTTGCGGATGCACCATTAATTTATCGCGGTCTATTCGGAAACCGTTTGTATGATGACGGTGTACAGATAAGTTATGTTGCGCCAACTGATTTATTTATTGAAGTGGGTGCAGAAGCCTTTAGAGGTAGCCGTTTTCCTGCAGGTGGTGAACAAGCTGATGTAGGTGCTTGGACGGCCTATGCAAATGTTGGTGGTGATATTGGTATTGAGCACAGCTGGCAAATGGGCGTAGGCCATTGGCGGGCTGATGATATTGAAGACAGAACCAGTGGCGGGCATAGTCACGGCGGTGGTGCCGATGAGATTCCATCGTTTGCTGGTGATAGTCATATCAACGCGTTTGATGTGGTGTACAAATGGGCACCTAATGGGAACCCGAAAAATCGCAATTTCAAATTCCAGTTCGAATACTTTGAGCGTGAAGAAGATGGCGTTGTGGCCTTGTTGAACAGTGCGCCGTTAGAGGAAACAAGCTACGATGGCGACCAGTCCGGTTGGTACGCACAAGGGGTTTATCAGTTTAAACCGCAATGGCGAATGGGTGTGCGATACGACGAGCTTGATAGCAGTAACTCAGGTTCAGACTTTGATGTATTGGGCGAAGCAGGTCTTGATAATGAAGGTCATACACCGAAGCGTTTTAGTGCTATGTTGGAATGGGTGCCAAGTGAATTTAGTCGTATTCGTTTGCAATATAACCATGACGAGTCGTATGAAGATACGGGTGATCAGCTCTTTATACAATATACACACAGCCTGGGTAGCCACGGCGCGCACGCATTTTAGGGGGCCATATGTTAATTAGCTTAGTTAAACGCAGTGTGCTTGCGTTAGGCATAGGTATGTTGTCACTACCTGCCTATAGTGAGGTACGTGTGTTCGCGTGCGAGCCAGAATGGGCGTCGTTAACACAGGCCTTAGGTGGCGAGCATGTCAGTATTTATACAGCGACTTCCAATGAGCAAGATCCACATTATATACAGGCGCGTCCTAGCTTAATTGCCAAAGCACGGCGAGCCGATTTACTTGTATGTACGGGGGCAGAGCTTGAGATAGGTTGGTTGCCGTTATTGCTTCGTAAATCGGGTAATCCGCAGATTCAAGTAGGCCGAAAGGGCTACTTTATGGCAACGGACACGATGACGTTACTGGGTAAACCTAAGGTGTTGGACCGTAGTCTTGGCGATATCCATGCGGCTGGAAATCCACATGTTCACCTTGACCCAGAGCGGTTGCTAACAGTGGCTGAACGCGTAACGCAAACATTAGTTAGTATTGATGTTGCTAATAGTGAAGATTATCAGCGCAATTTGGCGGTTTTTTCAGAAGAATGGAAAGAAAAAATGGTTGCTTGGCGTTCATTGGCCAGTCCACTGCGGGGGCAGTCGATTGTGGTTCACCACGATAATTGGCTGTATCTTCAACAATGGTTGGGCTTGAATAAACTGGCGGCACTAGAGCCCAAACCCGGTGTGCCGCCCACCAGTTCGCATCTCAGTGGTTTAGTGTCGCAAGTTAAGCAAACGGATGTGTACGGTATTGTTTACGCAAATTATCAAGATAAGAAAGCGGCAGACTGGTTATCTGATAAAACAGGTGTGGCGACGTTAGCATTAGACTTTAGTCCTGCGTCGGGTGAGCGTTTAGTGCAGTGGTATGAGCGCTTAATTAACCAATTAGTGCAGCTAAATCATTAATGGAAGCCATTGATTTAACCATTATTGCACCCGCGTTCGTCGCAGGATTTCTCATCTTGCTGACGCATGTGCCATTGGGTCAAGAAGTGGTTAAGCGTGGCATCATTTTTATAGACCTAGCCATTGCGCAAATTGCTGGAACCGGTGTGATTTTTGCGTTTTGGTTAGGGTTTGATGCGCACGGTGTTGAGGTGCAGATAATAGCCATTGGTAGTGCGTTGTTAGGTGCATGGGGTTTGTCGCTATTAGAAAAACGATTGTTACATCTTCAAGAGGCGTTCATTGGCGTGGTGTTTGTATTAGCAGCAACGGCGAGCCTTTTGCTCTTGGCAAATAACCCCCATGGTGGTCAGCAACTAAAGGATTTACTGGTTGGGCAAATACTTTGGATTACATGGGAGCAGCTTCTTCCAGTCGCAATTATTTCGGTATTAATTGCTTTTTGCTGGTTTAAGTTTGTAGCAGCAAGAAAGGCGTTATTTTATTATATTTTTGCGATTGCCATTACCAGCTCTGTTCAACTGGTTGGGGTGTATCTGGTGTTTTCTAGTTTAATTATTCCAGCGTTGGCGTGCCGTGATTTAGAGTCAGCTAAATCGTTTAAGATGGCGTTTATTATTGGCGTGCTAAGTTATGCGTTGGGGTTAATGTTATCGTCTATTGTGGACTTGCCTAGCGGTGCTGTCATTGTTTGGGTGATGGCGATTATCGCTTTGTTTGTACGACGCTTAGTAAGCCCTCAGGTAAGTAGTTAATAAATTGACCACCCGCCAACGTTTAGTTGGTGGGTGGTGTATTAATTAAACCGTTGGCATCGCTTTCAGTTTTTCGACGACCTTATCACCAAAGGCATCCGTGCTAATCATTTTTACACCGCTGCCAGGTTTGGATAAGTCGGCAGTCGAGTAACCATCTGCGAATACACCTTGCATAGCCGCCCAAACATTTTTTGCTTCATCAGCCATGCCAAAACTGTATTCCAGCATCATAGCGACGGAACCAATCATTGAATAAGGGTTGGCAATGTTTTGGCCAGCAATATCTGGCGCTGAACCGTGAGACGGCTCGTAGTAGGCTTTTTTATCCCCTAAGCAAGCAGAAGGCATAAGGCCTAATGAACCTAAGATGCCACCGCCTTGGTCGCTTAAAATGTCGCCAAACATGTTTTCCATTACCATTACATCAAACTGTGTTGGTTTTAGGCAAAGCAACGTAGCCACGGCATCAACCAGAATATTAATTACTTCAACGTCAGGGTATTCAACCGCCACTTCTTCCATGACTTCATTCCAAAGTACGGATGATTTCAGCACGTTACTTTTATGGATGTTGTGCAATACTTTTTTTCGGCTGCTTGATAATTTAAACGCGTGATGCATAATTTGGCGAATTTGCGCTTCGTCGTATTCCAAGGTTTCTTTTACATAACGTAAACCTTGTTCATTCACGCCCACTTCTTTTTCTCCAAAATACAAGCCGCCGACCAATTCGCGAATCATAATCAAGTCAATGCCATCGCCAATAATGTCGGATTTAAGTGGAGAGAAATGCGCCAAGCTTTGAGGTAATGAAACAGGGCGGTAGTTTGCGTAGGTGTTGTAACGTTTGCGCATGGGCAGCAGGGCGCCACGTTCAGGTTGCTTGTCGATGGGGATTTTTTTAGACTCTTCATGGCTTAAACCAATCGGGCCTTTAATAATCGCATCGGCTTCGTCGCAAATATCTTTTGTTTCTTGTGGAAAGGCATCGCCTTTTTCAAAATAAGCGCAGGCGCCAAATAAAGCAGGCATTAATTCAAAGCTAACGTCGTTACGTTCTTCAACAAGTTTTAAAACCTTAACTGCTTCGGCCATAATTTCTGGGCCAATGCCGTCGCCAGCCATAACGGCAATTTTGTAATTTTTCATGAGCTTACCTTAGTTTAGTGTGTTGAAAATAAACAACGTATTTTACTCGACTGGGAACATATGCGCCATGCGTTGCTGAATATCAGATAGATAGTTTTTAAGTATCTAAGCGCATAACGTATAATCACGGCCTTTATAGAATCAAGAAGAGAAACGTATGGCTTTAAATTGTGGCATTGTGGGCTTACCAAACGTGGGTAAATCAACCCTGTTTAATGCATTAACAAAAGCAACGATTGCTGCGGAAAACTACCCGTTTTGCACTATCGAACCAAATACGGGCATTGTGCCTGTGCCCGATGAGCGCTTAGATAAGTTGGCGGCTATTGTGAACCCTGAACGTATTTTGCCAACAACCTTTGAGTTTGTAGATATTGCAGGCCTAGTGGCTGGCGCATCAAAAGGTGAAGGCTTGGGCAATCAGTTTTTGGCTAATATTCGTGAGTCAGATGCCATTGCACACGTTGTACGATGTTTTGAAAATGATGATGTGATTCATGTTGCAGGTACAATTGACCCATTAGCTGACATTGAAGTGATTCAAACAGAGCTGGCGTTAGCTGATATGGCCTCACTTGAGAAAGCCGTGGTTAAAGCAACCAAAGCGTCAAAATCAGGCAATAAAGATGAGTTAAAAAACAAAGTATTCTTAGAAAAAGTGCTTAAGCACCTAGACGAAACAATGACGCTAAGAAGTTTGGAAGCAACGGAAGATGAGTTGTTATCGTTAGCCGGTTTCCAGCTTTTAACATTGAAGCCTATGCTGTACATAGCCAATGTTCAAGAAGATGGTTTTGAGAACAATCCGTTTTTGGATAAAGTAACAAGCCTAGCAAATGAACAAAACGCGGCGATTGTTTCTGTGTGTGCTGCAATGGAAGCAGAAATAATTCAGCTAGAAGAAGATGAGCGCGAAGAGTTTTTAGAAGAAATGGGCTTGACTGAGCCTGGGCTTAATAGAGTGATTAGAGCAGGTTACGAATTATTAAACCTACAAACTTATTTCACCGCTGGTGAAAAAGAAGTGCGTGCCTGGACAGTAAAAAAAGGCGCCACGGCACCACAAGCAGCGGGTGTCATCCATACTGATTTTGAAAAAGGCTTTATTCGCGCAGAAATCACGGCCTATGACGACTTCGTTGAATACAATGGTGAAAAAGGCGCAAAAGAGGCCGGAAAGTTAACTGTGCAAGGCAAGGAATACATCATGCAAGACGGTGATGTGACGCACTTTAGGTTTAATGTATAGAACTTAGTGTGTATATGCTTGTTTGTCTTGACAAAATAGGCTGAAACTACGAAAATTCACGTCCTTCAAAGTATGGTCATGTAGCTCAGCTGGTTAGAGCACGGCATTCATAATGCCGGGGTCGGTGGTTCAAGTCCACCCATGACCACCATTTCAAGCCCTCTCATTTCAAATTACGCGACTTCAGCGACTCTTAAAAAGAGGTGCTGCTTTATACTTGCCATTTGTATAATCAGAAATGTTCAAATGCTGTCCAATCCAGCCAAATTGATAGGCCAAGATAGACACTAATAATGGCTAAGCCTGTTCCCCACGTCCACATGTACATTTGCTTACCTTTTCTACCTAAGTAAATTAATGCGATAGCGATGAAGAAAGCAATAATGCTAGTTAGAATTAACATCTCATCGCTGGCATACATTGTAAGTTGTTCTTTTGGAATGGTGCCTTCAGCGTATCTCATATGTGGTGGGGTTTATTAGGCTTATTTATGGGTTAGCCAAGTATTTTTTTAAGCTCGTCGTATTTAGCTGTAATAGCATGTGCGTTTGCATAGCCCATTTCTTTGAGCCTAGCAGCGGCTAAAGATGCTCGCCCACCGCCGCCACAATGAACAAGAATAGTTGTTTCAGGATTAGGGCAATGGCTTTGAATTTTCATTTCAAGTAAGCCTCTTGGTAGATTAATAGAGCAAGCGAGCTTAGATTCTGCTGCTTCTGCCGGTTCTCTAACATCTAAAATAACGATGTCCTTGGTGTTTTCAATAAGTTCTTTTGCTTGTGTGGGGTTTAAGCACTTGATATTTTGTTGTGCGTCTGCAATAAAATCATTGGCGGGTTTAATCATGGTATCTATCCTATCGTTAATATTAAAAGGTGATGTTTGGCGTGAAGTTATATAATAGGCGCATGGATAACTATAAATCAATGGTTGAAAATGACGTGCTAAGTGATTTGCAAAGGCAGCAATTTTCTCGTGATGGTTTTTTGAAGGTGTCAGGCCTTGCAGACAATAATTTGTGTGAACGAATTTTAGGCGTTGTAACAGCGTCGATGGCGCCGGCGATTGGTCCGCTCGAATATGAAGCGGATGTTCATTACCAAGGTGCTCCACAATTTAGGGCAGATGACGGTGGTGACACGCCGCGACGATTATTGAATGCTTACGCGCGTGATTCAGTGTTTCGTGAATGGGCTTGTAGGCCAAATATGGTGGCGTGTGTAAAGCAAATATTAGGTTCTGATACGTTACGGCTAACGCAAAACCACCATAATTGCATTATGACTAAGTTGCCTAAATTTAGTAGCCGTACCGATTGGCACCAAGATATTCGTTATTGGAGTTTTGATAAGCCAGAGTTAATTAATGTGTGGCTGGCATTAGGTAATGAGACACATGGAAACGGTGGAATGAAGTTAATTCCAGGTTCGCATCGAATGGAATTTGATCGTGGTAGATTAGATGCGAAATTGTTTTTACGGCAAGATTTAGATGAAAACAAGGTATTGTTAGATAGTGCCGTTAATGTGGATATGAAGGCTGGTGATGTTTTGTTTTTTCATTGCCGTACGTTTCATGCTGCCGGAGCAAACACAACGGACAAGCCTAAATATTCTTTAGTGTTTAGCTACCATGCAGCGGATAACAACCCAATAAGAGGTACGCGTTCTTCTCGATTAGAAAGTGTAGACATTGCCTAAGTTAAACATTAGTGAGCAGGTGCATCTGTTGGCAGTTGCACCGTAATCCACTTCCATTCAGTCAGTGCGTCCACATCTACTTCTACACCTTCACGCCCAAAGCCACTTTCACCTGTACCGCCAAAAGGCACATGGGGTTCATCGTACAGTGTCGGTGCATTAATATGCACCATGCCCGCGTTGATGTTTTCTGCGAGCATTAGGGCGCTATTAATGTTGGTTGTGCAAATGGCTGCACTCAGTCCATAGCGCGTATCGTTAGCCATCTCTAAGGCGGCGTCAATATCTGCAACGGAATAAACAGAGGTCACGGGGCCAAAGGTTTCTTCGTAACAAACGGTCATGTCTTTGGTAACGCTCGTTAAAATAGTAGGTTGGCAGCGGTTACCTTCCCATTTACCACCGGTTAAGACGGTTGCGCCATTTTCTCGGGCATTCTCAATATGGTCGCGAATTCGGTCACGTTGACGCGGTGAAATAATGGGGCCTAAAATGGTACTCATTTCACGCAAGTCTCCTAACGATAAACCGTTAGCGGCGGCACTGAATTTTTTAATAAATTCATCGTATACGGGCGTTTCAACAATAATTCTGCTGGATGCCATACAGGCTTGGCCTTGGTATAAAAACATGCCAAAAACAGCCGTTTGAACCGCTTTGTCGATATCAGCATCGGCTAAAATAATTAAGGGGTTTTTGCCGCCTAATTCAAGCACGGCATGCTTCATTTGCTTGCCGCAAATTTCGCTAATATGTTGCCCTACTCGGCTGGAACCGGTAAACATGACGGTTTTTACCAACGGATGGCCAGTTAAGTAATCACCAATGTCCATGCCAAAGCCAGATACAACATTCAGCGCGCCAGCAGGAAAGCCCGCTTCATGAATTAATTGTGCGAACCGATATGACAGGGATGGTGCTTCTTCAGAGCAAAGTAACACCACGGTGTTCCCCGTCGCTAAAGGTGAGGCAATTAATTTAGCTGATTTAATCAGGGGTACATTAAAGGGTGTAATCGCAGCAATAACGCCCAGAGGTTTTCTGACGCTCATGCTTAGGCGGCCAGGCGTGTCAGAAGGGATGGTTTGCCCGGTAACGCGTCGTGCGGAGCCTGCGGCAGCACGCAAATGGCCAATAGCATACTGTACTTCAAATTGTGCCTTGTTAATGGGAGAGCCAATCTCATCAATTAGAATATCAAGAAATTCTTGTCGGTCTCGTTCCAGCAAATCAGCCGCTTTACACAACATGGCTTCACGGTCTTTTGCTAAGCCTTTTCCGTACGTGCTAAAACAGGCTTGAGCGCTTTCTACGGCTTTGTTTATATCGGCTTCATTGCCTTCAGCAGCAGTGCAATAAAGCGAGTCATCAATAGGGTTAAGCACATCAAAGTACTGTCCGTTATTAGGTTTGCAATGTTCGCCGTTTATCCAAAGGTCGTATTGTTTTGTCATCAGAGCTTCCTAAATAGATTGGGGTGGCTTTTTAGCCAAAGTTGCGTTCAGGATCCAACGCTTTTTTAACACGTTTATTCAGCGTTTGTAATCCGGCGTGACGGGTTTGGTTAACAGTATCTTGAAGGTCAGCATCAGATTGGCTAACTGAATAACCTTGTGCATCAAATGCTTTAATTAAGGTATTAGCGAGTTTTTTTGCGGCGCTTAATTGGTCTTTGCCATAGCTGATGCTTAACTGGGCAAACATCGTGCGCCAAGTTAGTGCCAGCTGGCTGATAACGTTTTGTTCGCTACTATGACTATTGATAATTGCCTGCATGGCCAGCGCATCTTTGCCTTCTATTGGGCTAGCGAAATGTAAATTAATGACGGCGGTGTTGTCTAATTCTGAATTGCGCTTATTGAATTGCCCGAGCATTATTTTTTCACGCTGCGCCCAAATAGGATGCTTGTCGGTGTCATCTTTAAGTAAGAATTTTGCACCGTCAATTTCCCCTAGTGAGCCATTAACAGCACCCCAAACAACATCCACATTACCGGGTATGCCATACAATGCGCCATAAATATTCCATGTACCCAGTTGGTGCTTTTCTGCTGTGGTGTTATCGAATGCCGCGCTAAGCCCGCCATTAACAAACTGCATGACTTCGGATTCTGCCGAGGCAATAACAACGGTATTTGGCACCAGCATGTTAATTTTAAGAGAACGTAAAATTTCCACCGCTTGCTCCATTGCAGTATCGTTCGGTAGCTGTAGCATAAAGGGTTTATAAGCCGGAGGTTTAGGCATTAGCCACAGGCCAATTTTAGTCACAACGCCCATATTAGATTGGGTGAACAGGCCGTCCATATACGGGCCATAGCCATATTTAAACAATTGCCATGTGTTGCTTTTTGGCATAGCACCCATGCCGGTTCTAATCAGGCTGCCATCAGCCAACATCACTTCCATTCCACATTGCATCATCAGTTGGTCGCCATACGGAGTGTAACCAAAATTACGGTTACAAATACTGCCCAATACGGACTGATTCGCATTTTTTTCGACATCAACAGCAAAAGGAATATTGTTGTCTTCTAAGTGTTTGTTGAGTTGCCCATAACTAACGCCAGGTTCGATTAGGGCGTATGCATCTTTCTGGTTAATCTCAATAATGCTATTCATCCGTTGTAGGTCGATAACAACGATATCGCCGCTGGTTGGAATCGGCGCGGTGCCAATTTCACCTGGGCTAAGTAAATTAAATAAGGAGAAATCTTGGTCTATTGAAAAGGCCAGTAATTTTTGCAATTCATCAACAGTGGTAGGGATGATTGCGGCCAGTATGTCGCGTTTATCGTTATTAATTCTGTCGGCTAAAAACTGATAGTCAGAACTGTCATTGCCTTTTATAGGCACGATACTGGAAGCGCTTAAAAGACTGGTTAGTTTACTTACGATGTTTTCCACAGTATTGGCCTATTTGTATTGTGCCGGCGGCATGATGACGGGGTAAGGTTTTTCAGGGTCAACCCTAAAGAACTCTTCACGTAAGTTGTAATCGATGGTTCTAGCCGGCTCGCTATCGCGCCAGGTAAAGGCACAGCTTTCACAGTTAAAAATAGTCCAAACAAGCTCGCCTTTGGCGTTTAGCCCTTTGTGTTCTGTGCGAATTTTGTTTTCTTCGGCTTGGCAACGTGGGCAAGTGCTCATGATTGACCTCCATTTTGTAATAGTTGAATAACCTTGGCGATAGCGTCAATTTCTGGGCCTGATGGCGGGGTCACTATTTTTGAATCGCCGCCTAATTTATCAGGTGGCATAAAGCTGGTGGCATCAATAATTAAACGATGGCCTTTACCAGCCACTTCGGCCGCAGGGTCAATCGGAATCATCGGCATATTAGGGATAACGATGGTGTCTTCTGCTCGGGTGCGTGTGGACAGTGCCCACATTACTTCATTTAAATCAAAGGGGTCAACGTCATCATCAACCATGATTAAATTCTTTAAATACATGGTGCCGTGGGGCGTGCCCAAAGCGCGCATGGCGACCGATTTTGCAAAACCAGCAAAGCGATTTTTAACAGAAATAATACCGGTAAGGCCATGTTGATAGAGTGCATTAACGGCAACGACTTCGGGGAAGTCTTTGATCAATGCGGCATAAATAGGCGCGGATGTATTTAAGCCAATCAATGTGTCGTGCTCGGTCCAGCCTCTGCCAATGTAGATATTTTCAAAAATAGGGTCATTACGGTGTGAAATGGCGGTCACTTTAAAACGCGGTATTTTTCGTACACCGCTGTAGCTGCCAGGGAATTCACCAAATGGGCCTTCAAAACTACGTACGCCATTCATCAGCTCGGCTTCAATCACCATTTCAGAATCTGCCAGAATGTCCATGCCATTGCCAGACTTAGTTAAGCGCATTGGGCTGCCCATCATTTGTGAGGCGTAGGCAAATTCGGACTCGTCATAGCCTATAGGCGTGGCAGCAAACATGCACATCGCGGGGTGGTTACCCAACATCACGGAAATCTTTAATGGTACGCCTTCTTGTTCGGCGGCCATAATGTGTCGTCCCATATCGTGGGCAGGCACGCTTAGCAAAGTGAATTCACCAGGTGCTTGTACTTGAATGCGATAAATACCGACATTCTGCTTGCCAAAATTATCAGGGTCGCGTGGGTCGCGGCTAACGACATTGGCTTTGCCAATATAAAAACCACCGTCGTATTCGTTAATACGATAAAGCGGTAGAAGCTCATAAAGATTAAAGTTACTGGTTAGCTTATTCTCGTTAACGGGGGATTTATCCGGTTCGATAAAATCCAATAACGGCTCATCTGCACCCCAACGAGAAATGATATCGTAGAACAACTCTTTAATGGTGGTGCCTTTTGGGTGGCCTAGTAACAAAGCGATATTAGTAAAGCTGCCGTGTACGCCCAACACCATTTTTTTACCGGGGTAACCGGCGATATTGTCAAAAATAACGGCAGGGCCATTCATCGAATCTCTACCGGCAGCAACTGCAACATTACGAATATCTGGTTCGGGGTAGACTTCTTCTGACCAATTAATGCATTGGCCGTTTTCTTTTAGAAATTCCAGAAAGTCACGCAGACTGCCTATGCGTCGAGCGACTTCTAGTGCTTTGTCTGACAAAGGAGGGTTCTTATCACTCATTGTTGGTGTCCTGTTGTTTGTATGCTTTGCCTTGCTCAATCATGTACTGGGCAAGGCTTTCTAATTCTTCGTCGTTAATATCAGTCGGGCGAAATGGAGGCATTTCAAGCAAGCCATCACGCACGATATGGCTGATATAAGCACTGGTTAAATCAGTGCGTTGAACAAGCACAGCCATGTCTTCAGCTCGGGCAAGTTTAAGCTTCATCGTCGCCGCATGGCCAAGCCCAGCAGCGTGGCAACCAGCACAGTGCAATTCATAAGTCACTCTGCCAGCACGGGCAGTGCTTTTAGGAGTTTGAACAACTGGTGCGCTAACGATGGGTGTAGGTTTTTCAACGACAATCGGTTTGCTCGGTTCGGTCTGTTCACAACCGAATAAGCTGATGGTGCCAGCGATAATTAATGCAGTTATTAGGGGCCTTTTCATGAGTCATCTCTCATACGTTTTGGCCAAATACCCATTTTTCCGGGTGATAAAATACCGTTTGGATCGAGCTCGTCTTTAATCTTATGCTGGGTTTTTAATAAGGCGCTATCGTTCCAGCCATAAGAGTCGGCAATTTTGTCCATAAACGATAAATGAGTACGGTATTCGCCGTAACCATGGTTTGCAGCATCGTCAATAAGCACATCGAATAGATCGTGAGCACGTTTTTTCTCTTCTGCGTTCATGCGGTCAAACATCAACATAAAGATATGATGTTGATCGCGCCAGCCGACTAAAAATTCGCCGATGTAATCAAAGCCGAATTCATGGGCGCGTTTGCGAATCATGTCAAATTGGCGATAAGAGTCTTTGCCATCTACCGCTGAAATGGGTGAAAAGTTGATATGACCACCGCCACCAACCCAGTTAAGTAAGCTGAACTCTGTCATATTAGGTTTGCCGCGCATCAGTTCCACGCGGTAGTCCCAACCGGGGGTGCCTTTTCGCGTGTCATCGTAATGAAATTCTGCACCGGGAATTTTGCTAAATGTGTCACGAATCAAATCCATGTTGTTTTTCATTATCGGTGGCGGGCCATACACTGCTGCATAAAAATTCCAAACACCTAAGCCTAAATCTGCGCCCAGTTTTTTCCGTGCGCTATCGGGCATTGGGCCTTTGCCGGTGTAGTACTGAGCCTTTGTGTGCGACATGGCAGCTTCCCATAGCAAATCCACCGTGGTGGCGGCATTGGGGATGACCATATTGAGTTTTAACGGCTGAGCTAAATCAGTAATCAATTCAAGGTCTTGCTCATGCGGCAGCGTTACCATAAACGGTGTGTAGCCGGGAGGTTCTGGCATGAGCCAAATGCCCATGCGGGTAATAACACCAAAGTTAGATTGGGTGAATAAGCCATCAACCCAAGGGCCTTGCCCATATTTATACAGTGAGCTTGCTTTGCTATCGCCAGCAACACCGGTTTCAACAACAGTGCCATCAGCCAGTACCACTTGCATGCCGCATTGCATTAATAAATGGTCGCCATACGGCGTGTAGCCAGCGCCGTGGTCGGATGTATTACCAACAATGCCGCCCCAAGCAGGCGCGGCGCAATCAATCCAAAGTTTGTAGCCTTTTTCTTGAATGTAATTGTACAAATCGTAGTAGCTTACGCCGGGTTCAACAACGGCATAACCATGCTTTTCATTGACTTCAATAATGCGGTTCATGCGCTTTAAATCCAGCACGATATAGCCAGGTTTACGCGGGGCAGCACCACCGTAAGCAAAGTTTTTGCCAGTAGAAATAGTCCAAACCGGAATTTTATATTGGTTTACAACCGCAAGAATTTGTTGAATTTGCTCTAGCGTTTTTGGTGCAACGGCTGCCGAAGGCGCGAAGTCTTCATCCCGTGTTGTGTTGTACGGGTCGCGGTAACTGCGCAGTTCTTTTATGTCATCAGTAAATACAAACTCATCACCAATAATTTTTATAATCTCAGCGATAGCCCCGTTAAATTGTTCAAGATTAATGCCTTGCGGAAGCGGTTTATTCATCGTTTATTATGATTGGGTTGAGTTGCTTGGAATAAGAAGCCATGAGACTAAAACATGATTGTCACCGGCTTGCGATAAAGATTGGGTTCGGCTGTTAGCTGTGTTGTCGGCAGCTGTTGTGTTTTGTAACGTGGCTAAGTTGTCTGCTAGCCATGTTGGCCATTTGTCACCGGCATTACCAAGGGCTCGTGCAAGCAAAGGCGCTTTTTCGGCGCTGCTTGTTACTTGATGTGCCAATGTGTTGTTCGACACCGTGTGGGTGGCTGAATAGGCCGTGTGATAACCATGTTGACTTGCTAATTGTTGTAAAACAAAAAAGTCAGAATCACGCGTAATGCCGCTTACCCAGCCGTTAGGGTTTTCTCTGCAAAATGCGTTAAAGGTATCAAAATGTAAGCCAATATCAAGGCTGATATGGGCTTCTGCTTCGCTGAATTGTTTAGAAAACAAGCTAGCGTTAGAAGAATTCTCGTCAGCAAATATTAATAGTGCTTGTTCGTCTTGCGTATTTTTAATGGCAGTTAACGCAAGTGAAGCCGGGGCGGCTAGCGCTATATTGGCAGCCAATGTTGATTTAATAAACGTTCTTCTAGTAAGCACAAAGTCTCCTATGCATTATTTTTGTATACCTTGCCAGCGTTTTACGTGTTCCGTACCAATATCTAAAGTGTCTAAAATTCTACCCACACTGTGGTTGACAAGGTCATCAATTGAGCTGGGCTTGCTGTAAAAAGCCGGTACAGGTGGTGCGATTATCGCGCCCATTTCAGAAAGGGTCGTCATGTTTCTTAAGTGCACCAAATTCAATGGTGTTTCTCGTACCATTAAAATTAACTTGCGGCGTTCTTTTAAAATCACGTCAGCAGCTCGGGAGACTAAATTGTCGGCAATACCGTTGGCGATGCAGCCGAGTGTTTTCATTGAGCATGGTGCAATCACCATGCCGTGGGTTATAAATGAACCGCTAGACAAGGTTGCGCCAATATCTTTTGGGCTATGCACAACATCGGCGAGTGAGGCGATGGATTGTTTGTCGATGCCCAGTTCATATTGGGCTGTTAGAGCGCCCGCATTGGAAAGAATCAGGTGGCTTTCAACATTATCGATGGTTTGCAGAATTTCCAGTAAACGAGTACCGTAAATAGAGCCGGTAGCACCGGTAATGGCGATGATGATTTTTTTCTTCATGCAGGTTTTATAATTGAATTTTTATTGACCATATCGCTAAATATAAACACCGTCAACTTTAAAGAGAATGGAAGATGATTGAAAGCACAATTTCGTTAGCCGACAAAAAACAAATTATTACGGCGTTTCTTCAACAATGCAATAACTACAGCGATTCAATGTTGAAAAAATATGAGCAGCAATTAACGGATGATGAAACAAAAAAATCGGCGCCGCAAAAAATACACGATTGGAACGTGTACAAAGATTTTAATGAATATGCCATTAAAGAGCTAAAAGGGACTGAGCTAGATGAATGGTTTAGCTAATTTTATCATTTCGTAAAAATTTAAAAATTTAATGAAATGATTAAATTTTAGGTGTAGGCTAGGTTTTCAACCACTTAGCAACGATGAATGATGATTAACTCTGAATTTATAACACCTTCAATTGATGACTTAAAAGAACGTATTCGGTTCTCTTTCGAAACAGGGCATGTGTGGTTAGGCGAACAACGCATGTTGCTGATGCACAGCGAGGCGATGGGCTCTTTACGCAAAGAGCTGATCGAAACAGTCGGTATTGAACGTGCGAAAGGAATTTTGATGCGTACGGGGTTTCAAGCGGGAGTTGCTGATGCGAAGTTAGCCATACAATTGCGCCCAAGTGCTAGTCCTGAAGAGCAGTTTTTCGTTGGCCCTCAGCTACATCAACTAGAAGGTTTTGTACGCGTTACGCCGCTCAAATTCGAAATGGATTTAGAAAAAAATCAGTTCCATATGAAGTTGCTTTGGGGTAGTTCATACGAAAGTGAAGAGCACGTAAAAGCATTCGGCCCATCTAAAGAATCAGTCTGTTGGATGGAAATAGGCTATGCCAGTGGTTACAGTTCGGAATATACAGGCCAATCGATATTATTTGCTGAACATGAATGCCGTGCTAGTGGACACGATTCATGCGTCAGTGAAGGCAGGCCCGTTGCCGAATGGGATAATCCAGAAGAACTCACAAAATATTACGAATCACACAGCATCGTGGATCAAATTCTTGATTTGCGTGATGAAGTGGTGACATTGCGTTCTTCGCTGATCGATCAGGAAGAATCAAATTGCAAAGTAATAGGTACATCAACAGCTATTAAAGAAGCATTGACCTTGTTAGGCAAAGCGGTACAAGGGCCGGTGACAGTTTTATTATTAGGTGAAACGGGAGTAGGTAAAGAGCTGTTTGCGCGTTCATTACACCGCAGAAGTGATAGAGAAGAACAGCCGTTTATCGCCGTCAATTGTGCGGCAATCCCCGATGATTTATTAGAAGCAGAGCTTTTTGGTGTTGATAAAGGCGCATATACCGGCGCACATCAATCGCGAGAAGGCCGTTTTGAAAGGGCAGATGGCGGCACGTTATTTTTAGATGAAATTGGTGATTTATCGTATTCGGCACAAGCTAAATTATTGCGCGTGTTGCAAGAAGGAGAGCTAGAACGAGTAGGTGGCACCAATGTCGTGAATGTTGATGTGCGAGTGGTGGCTGCAACACACGCTAATTTGTTGGAGAAAGTAGAAAAAGGCGAGTTTAGACGAGATTTGTTTTACCGACTGAACGTGTTTCCCATTAGTATTCCAGCCCTTAGAGAGCGACCAGGCGATATTAGGTTATTGGTGGACAGTTTTATCGATCGATATAAAGTCAAATACCATAAAGAAATAAAAGGCATTACACAACACGCCATGGCGCAACTCGAAACTCACCCTTGGCCTGGCAATATTAGAGAGTTAGAAAATGTTATTGAACGCGGGGTTTTGTTGTGTGATAACGGAAAGAAAATAGAGCTGCAACATTTGTTTGCGATGATGGCCATTGAACAATCCCCAGAAGCTGCGGTGAGTCCAACTGGGGACTTAAAAGATATTAAAAAAGGTGTTTATAACCAATTTGTAGATATGTTTTTTGATGCGCAAAATAATTTATTTGAAATTGAAGAAACGATATTAAAAGAGGCGCTTAACCGGTCTAAAGGAAATATGTCCAAAGCAGCAAGAGCATTGGGGATGACACGCCCACAATTGGCTTATCGTTTGGGTAAGCTTGATGATAAGGAGGGTATCTGATTAGTCTTTGGATTTTTTATGCCGGAATTGTTGTGGGCTAATACCAAACCAGCGTTTAAAGCTGCGACGAAAATTAGCAGCGTCTCGGTAACCAAAAACCAGCGATAAAGCATCAATAGAGATATTACTGTAACGAAGGTAATAACTGGCTTGAAAAGCATACACCTCATCTTTAATACGTTGAAAAGATGTGTTTTGTTGCTTTAATTTACGAATCAGCGTTCTGCTTGACATATTAAATAGTTCAGCCAGTTGTTCTATGGTTAGCACATCACCTAAGTGAGTTGAAAGGTAATCATGTACCTCTGTGCTCACATTAATGTTTCTTAATTGTTGATGGGCAGTTTCTCGGCATTGTTCCAATGCCATTTGGTACATCTGCAGGTCTGCATTCGGGTTTAGGGTGTCTTTTAAAGTCAGCGGCAGACGAATCTCAAGGTAGTCGGCATCAAAATATACAGGGCAGTGAAAATAGTCAGCATAGCTGTTTGCATAATCAGGGGTTGCGCTATTAATATGTAACTCGGCCTCACCCATAGAACGGCCTAAAATGAATTCAATAACATGTTGTAACAGCATCAGCATGGCTTCAACGAACACCATGTGGGCCTCATCGAGGTTTTCAGTCAAGGTTAGCCGAATAATGTATTGATCGCCGCGGGTAATAGGGTTGTAGAAAATAAATGGCGTACGTATTTGGCTATAGCGTTGAAAAATGTCTATCGCATCAGATAATGTTGGGCTATTGATAGCAGCCCAACCTACAGAACCATGCGTGGATGGGTGAAGCAAAGAACCCAATAATAAGCCAATGGCGGGGTTTTTAGTGGCGTTTTTGGTATTTAAAATAACCTTAACAAACTGCTCTAGGGGAATGAGTTCGTTATCTAGCATGTTGTCCACAGTTAGGCCTGTTCCGTGCAAAACCTGATCAGCAGACACGCCTTGATTGGCTAGGGCCCGAATAGCCATTTGGACATAACTGTTCGGTAATGTTTTTAATTGAGACATGCGTTGACCTCTGATAAAAAAACGATTATTCGACACCAGTGTCACCAAATGACACCTTTATGTCAAATAATGACACTTCATCATCAACATTTAATTTGTTTTAATGTACGCGTAGAAAGCTAAAAATATAAATATTAGGAGATAGCATGAGCACTGTTCAAGCAAATTCAACCGCCACAACTGATGAGGAGTTTGAATCACTTCGTCGAGCGCCGACCTTAGCGATGCCAACATTTATTATATTTGTGGTGATAATGTGCAGTATTGGTGCGGTTTGGTATTACGCCTTAGCCGGTTCGTTACCCATGTGGCAAGGCGCTATTATCAATGGTTTATTAACGTATGGTCTATTCAGCGTTATTCACGATGCGTCTCACCATTCGCTATCAAGTAATAAGTTCATTAACGAAACCATAGGTAAGATTGGGTTGTTTTTCCTTTTTCCTTATGCGCCGATGGTGGCGTTAAGGTGGGTGCATAATCGGCATCATAATTATACAAATGGTCCAATGGACCCAGATCGTTTTGAGCATGAGTCACCTTGGTGGCAGGTGCCTCTTAGGTGGTCGTTGTTTGATGGTTGGTATATTTATTACTTCTTAAAACATGGCGGTAAAGTTATGAAGAGGCATTGGTTGCAATTGGTCACGTATTACACAATGCTAGCGTTGTTATTTTCCGCATCATTGCATTTTGGCTATGGCCATGAATTGTTCATGCTGTGGTTTATTCCATCACGTATTACGTTGTTTTTAATTGCGATTGTGTTTGTTATATTGCCGCATTACCCAGCTACGGTTAGCCAGACTGAAGATAAGTACATGGCATCGACTATGCGAATGGGTTGGGAATGGCTATTGAACCCTTTATTGGTTTATCAAAACTATCATTTGATTCATCATCTTTGGCCTGAAATACCTTTTTATAAGATGCATCGAGCATGGGATTTAAAAAAGGATGAATTGGAGCAATATAATTTAAGCAAACAAACTGCATTTGGTTTAGTGCCCGCGAACATTGAATCACATGAGGCGTTTGACCATTCAAAGTATAAGCCTCAGGTGTAGTGTTTATTTATTAACTAGGTTTAGAAATAAAAAAGCCCGCATTAATGATGCGGGCTTTTTTTTGTGTTGCATACGCTTAAACCCCTCACGTTTTAAGGAGTAGGATTAAGTTTTTCTAAGGCCTAATCAGCATCTTCAATGCATTGTCAGATTTCTCATAAAACGTCTTAAACGCCTTATCAATATTATCTAAACTGAATTCATGAGAGAAATACTCCATGGGGTTAATAACGCTGCGTTCTAACAACCGAAGCCCTTCCCACATATAAGGTTGTACATTAGCAAAACCATTCATGTGCAGGCTAATGTCGCGCAAGAATACATCAGCCAATACTAAGTTAAATTCAGCATCACAAAATACACCAATGGCTGCAATGGTGCCTCCTGGTCGAATAATGTCTAAGCTCATTTGTAAAGTTTCAGGGTAACCGACGACCTCAATCACTTTATCAAAGCCACGTCCGCTAGTGAGTGCCAGAGCTTCTTCTTTCCAGCCTTCTTTTGTTGAATTGAACGTGGTGGCGCCTTTTTTAGCGACAACATCAAGTCGGTAATCAAGCGTATCAATACACACCACATGACCAGCTGATTTACTCAAAGCAATATCAGTAGACAAAAGACCAGTAGGGCCACAACCTATAATAGCAACGTTCTCTCCGGGCTGAATATCGGCAAGTTTATTCGCAATAATGGCAGAAGGTAAGCTACAGGAAAGTGACAAAGCAGATGCATCATCAATGGCATCAGGCACCTTAATTACATGCCCTTCAGCGTGGGGTAAAATCATCGCTTCGGTATGCGTGCCGTTTAAATCGCCAAAAGGTACGCCAAAGCCATAGACTGCTTTTTGGGTGGTTTCGCAATGCGCTGTTTGGCCTACTTCGCACATGTAACATTCACCACAAGAGCAGGAATATGCCATTGAAACGCGGTCGCCCACTTTAAACTTGCCAACACTGTTGCCCACTTCGCTAACGCGTCCAATCAGTTCATGGCCAATTTGAGAATGCCCGCGTTCCATAATGGGGTCCATCGCACCGCGGTATAAATGTAAATCTGAACCACATATAGAGGTGGCGTTAACTTCCACTAAAATTTGGTGTGGCTCGCTAATGATTGGGTCGGCTTTCTCGCCACAACGAATGTCTTCTGGGCCGTAATAGATAGCTGCTTTCATGTTGTTCTCCAGTTTTATTGCTAATTATTTTTTTATGCGGAGTTACTGTAGCAGAAAACATGCCGTATTCAATGGCCTTTTTAATGTCGTTAGTTAAGCTTTTGGTCCATTGTTTAATGAGGTTGGGTTTTTATCATTTGAGTGAACTGAGTTGATGATTTTGCTTAATTGGAAAAGGCTTCTTAATCACATTTGTTACTTGGAAAAGGGATGCTTAGGACCTAATAGCACGAAAATTATTCTGGCATTAATTTTGCGTTGTTAACTGAGATTAATAATAAAAAAGGGGAGCGAATGTCTATACCACTGCCAAAAAATTGCATGAGTATCGATGATTTAACCGTCGGTATGTCTGCAGAAAAAACGTACATCATTTCACATGATGATGCAGTTAAGTTCTCAGAACTATCAGGTGACTGGAACCCAGCGCATCACGATGAAGACTATGCGGCAGCTAGTATATTCAAACAACGCGTAACGCATGGCATGTTTTCGGTGATTCAGTTTTCAGGGCTGTTGGGGATGGATCTTCCTGGGCTTGGAACATTATGGCTAAAACAAAGCGTTGAATTTTTACGCCCCGGTTTTTTTGATAATGAATACCGAGCGGTGATTGAAATCATTGCGATTAATAAAGAAAACAATACAGTAACATTCAGCACAGAATGCTTTGATAAAGAAGGCAGCAAATTCGTACAAGGGGAAGCGGTAGTTAAGCCAATTCCTGCAAAACTAAAACAAGCCAGCCAATAGGTGAGGGACTATGTCAGATTCAAATTCTAAGGAATATAAATTCGTCCGTGAAGACGGCCCCGTCTTTTTATCAGGTAACCAAGCCTATTTGCGGGTTGCTTTTGAACAACAGCGCCGTGACCGAGACGCCGGTTTAAATACGGGTGGTTTTATTTCGGGTTACCGAGGCTCTCCGTTTGGAAATTTCGACACGGAATGTAAAGGTGTTGAAGCCTCTTTAAATGAACGAGATATTCATTTTAATCCGGGTGTTAATGAAGCGATGGCAGCGACGGCTATTTGGGGTTCGCAGCAGATTGACTTTTTTGAAGGCCAACAGTTTGAAGGTGCGTTTGGCCTTTGGTACGGTAAAGGCCCAGGCGTAGATCAAGCAGCGGATGCGCTTCACCATGCCAACTTATGGGGAACGAGTAAACACGGCGGCGTGGTGATGGCAGTGGGTGATGACCCAATGAGTCGTTCATCCAGTATTCAACAACAAAGTGAATATGTACTGTCAGGCTTATGTATTCCGATCATGCATTGTTCATCGGTGCAAGATATTTATGACTACGGCCTTATTGCTTATCAAATGTCGCGTTATGCGGGTGTTTGGATGGCTGTAAAGTCGGTGTCCGATATTGCTGAGTCTTGGTACATGGTAGATATTGACCCTAAACGTACAGAGACGGTATTACCCGACCCAAGCGACTTTGTTATTCCAGAAAGCGGCGTGCACACACGCTGGCCAGATAATTCGGTTGACCAAGATGAGCGCATGGTCAATGCCCGTTTACCCGCCATTAAAGCCTTTACGCGTGCAAATAAATTAAACAAAGTGACACTGGATGCTCAAAAACGCCGTGTGGGTATTATCACTGCTGGTAAAAGTTACCTTGATACGCTTGAAGCATTGGATGACTTACGTATTGATGAAGCGATGCGCGATGAGCTTGGTTTGGCGGTGTTTAAAATAGCCGTTATTTGGCCAATGGAAGAAACGTTAGTACGTGAGTTCGCCGAATCGGTAGACGAAATTTTAGTCATTGAAGAATCGCGTCCGTTCCTAGAAACACAAGTTAAAGACATCTTATTTGATATGTCAATGGATATTCGTCCGTTGGTGATGGGTAAAAAAGGCCGTGATCAACAAACACAGTTCCCATCTAATGGTGAATTAACACCAGCACTTATTTCTAAAGCACTGGTTAATTGGTTGAAACCCTATAAAACCACTGACTCCATGACTAAATGGATTGGTGTGCTAGATAACACCGAAAAACAACTTAGCGTGCCGCGTAATACCGTGGAACGTACACCGTACTTTTGTTCAGGTTGTCCGCACAGTTCGTCCACTAAGTTACCGGAAGGCTCAAGCGAACAGCTTATTGGTATTGGCTGTCATTTCCTCGTTGGTTTAATGGACAGAAATGGCACCACTTATACGCAAATGGGTGGCGAAGGTGCCACCTGGGCAGGTGCGTCACCGTTCCTTAGTAATAGACACACCTTTGTTAATTTAGGTGACGGTACGTTTTACCATTCAGGTTCTACGGCTATCCGTCAGGCTATCGCGTCGGAAATAAATATTACCTATAAAATTCTGTTCAACGATGCTGTCGCCATGACCGGTGGACAATCTTTTGATGGCCCCTTGTCTGTAGAAGGCATTACACAACAAATGCATTCTGAAGGCGCTGCTCGAGTGGTGGTGGTTTCAAGAGAACCTGAGGCGTTGAATAAATCATTATTTGCACCGGGTACGGATGTGTATCACCGTGATGATTTACAACAAGTGATGAAAGAATTAGCAGACACAAAAGGTGTCACCATTCTTGTTTACGAACAAACCTGTGCGACAGAATTACGCCGCCGTCGTAAACGTAAAATTGTGGAAGCCCCTAAAAAACTCACGTTCATTAACTCACGTGTGTGTGAAGGCTGTGGTGATTGCGGTGTTCAATCAAATTGCCTGTCTGTTCAGCCGTTAGAAACAGAGCTAGGTCGCAAGCGTGTTATTGACCAATCAGGTTGTAACTTAGACTTCAGCTGCGTGAAAGGTTTTTGCCCAAGCTTTGTGACGATTGAAGGTGGAGAATTGGCAAAAGGCAATGCGGTGAGTTTGTCGGATGATGTGTTCGCTGCTTTACCAGAGCCTACACCTAAACCATTAGACGGCGTCTTCGGTTCATTGGTTTGCGGTATTGGTGGAACTGGTGTTGTGACTATTTCATCGATGATTGGTGAAGCGGCAAAAGCAGAAGGCTTTGCTTCGCAAGTGCTGGATTTAACGGGTATGGCGCAAAAATTTGGCGCGGTGTATTGTCACCTTAAAGTGGCGAATAATGTTGAAGATCTTAACTCAACACGTTTATCTATTGGTAAAGCAGACTTGCTAATTGGCGCAGATATTGTGACCAGCGCGAGTGATGAAGGCATGTCACGGTTACGTGAAGGGCACACTAAAGGCGTGGTCAATTCACACGGCATTGTAACGGGTGCGTTTACTCGTGATGGCGACTTTACTATTCCTGTGGATGATATGAAGCAAGCTTTAGAACGCTTCACTGGTGCAGATAACTGTAGTTTCTTTGACTCAACAGACGTATCAGAAACACTCACCGGCAATACCATTGGCGCGAACATGATGTTGTTAGGTTACGCTTGCCAAAAAGGTTGGTTACCGGTTAAGCGTCAGTCATTGGAAGATGCAATTACAGAAAACGGTGTAGCAGTAGCTTACAATCAGCGGGTATTTAAAATAGGTCGCTTAATGGCGCATGAGCCAGAAGCTGTTCAAGCGTTAATGGATCAAGGTGCGCCAACACCTGAATGGGAAGTGCTTTCAGCCACAACGGATGAGTTGATTGCGCGCCGCAAAAAGGATCTTGTTAGCTATCAAAACACGGCTTACTCCAATAAGTATGCGGCATTGGTATATAAAGTGCGTGAGGCTGAAGCGAAGCTGTCGGGTAACTCGGATGATATTACCGAATCAGCGGCACGTTATCTGTATAAATTGATGGCGTATAAAGATGAGCTAGAAGTGGCGCGTTTGTACACCGATGGCACATGGAAAAAACAACTGGAAGAAAAATTCGCTGGTGATTACAAAATAAAATTCCATATGGCGCCACCACTTATTTCAAAACGTGACCCCATTTCAGGGCACCTTAAAAAACGTGAATTTGGCGGGTGGATGTTATCGGCATTAAAAATGGTGTCACTGTTTAAAGGGATGCGTAGCAGTCCATTAAACCCATTTGGTTATTCTCAAGAACGTAAAGAAGATAAAGCAATGTTGGACCAGTACGAAGGCGTGCTAAATCAAATTATTGATGGGTTAAGTGAAAATAATAAGGAAGCCGCATTAGAAATGGCGCGTGTACCAGAGTTTATTCGAGGTTATGGGCACGTGAGAACGCAAAATATTGAATCTGCCGTTCGTCGTTGGAAAAGTCTAGATGATCAATTTAGAAACCCTAAAAAGATTATAAAGGTAGCTATGGGAACAACGGCGTAAGCTATTTAATGATTTAATGATTTAATGATTTAATGACTTATATGACTTATATGACTTATATGACTTATATGACTTATATGACTTATATGACTTAATGATTTAATGTCGCATAGGTTCTGAATGTTAAGTGTGCGGCTTATCATGGTTGGATTTATGGTTTAGAGTAATTCTTGGCATATTTTGTGCCTTGAAACTGGAATTAAGAAATGATTCATCGAGGGGAAATATGAAATTTCGTGCGTTGTTAGTACCGCTAGCTTGCTTAACGTTAATAGCCTGTGAAGCGCCGTTGGTATTAGACGGAGTTGAGCAATCTAAAAAACAACCAATTCACCGAACCGACCGTATTCAAACAGCGGCCGCCTTGGGTGATGATGTGGTGATTGCAGGCATTGGTTTTATTTTAAATTCTAACGATGCAGGTAAAACGTGGCAACGCACTCAACCTGAAGGTTTACCGGCATTTATTAGTGGGGCTATTTGCCCCGATAAAACGCAAGTAGTTGTAACGGCTGAAAAGCAGGCTTGGGTCTCAACGGATAGCGGTAAAACATGGCAAACTAATAATCTGGACACAGAAGAAGCGCCACAGCACCTTAGTTGTGGGCCAGATAATCGATTATGGGTTGCGGCCAGTTTTAGCACCTTACTAAACAGTACCGATCAAGGTAAAACGTGGCAGCAAACAACGTTTGATGAAGATTTAATTTTCACTTTTATTAAATTTTTCGATGCGCAAAATGGCGTGGCAGTCGGTGAGTTTGGTAGTGTTTATAGTACCGAAGATGGCGGTGAAAATTGGTTGCCAAAAGAAGAGTTTATTCCCAATGAGTTTTTCCCATTAGCGGTTGATTTTACTGACAGTCAACATGGCTGGGTCGGTGGTTCAAGCGGTGTTATTTTCCATACAGCAGATGGCGGCGCAACGTGGGTTAAAGAAGACACCGGTACTGATGCACCCATTTATGGCTTGTCAGCAAGCCCATTGGGCGTATATGCAGCCGGTGGTTTTGGCACGTTTTTAGAAAGGCAGTCAGAAGTAGACGGCGTTGCTGCATGGAAACGTTCATCGGCGGTTACAACACGCTTTTATCTACGTGCAATTGCGCCACTGGGTGATAATAAGGTTATTTTAGGTGGTGGAGCGGGAACGCTTCAAGCAATGATTGATGATGGCTCAGGTCAACTGGCCATTGCCAACATTAAGGAAGGGGAGTAATTGTGGGTGCGATAACAAATCAACTTAAAAAAATTGATCGCTTAGTCTTTGCGTTTCCAAAGGTTACAGCTACCGTTATTTTGGCCATCAGCGCATTTTTTGCAATGCAAATTCCAGCGGTAAAAATGGTTTCAAACTTTGCCGACTTACTCCCTCAAGGGCATGAATATATTCAAACGCATAATACACTAACCGAAACATTTGGCGGTGCGAATACGGTGATTGTGTCTGTGAAGGTGGATGAAGGCACGGTTTTTACAAACGATATATTGAGTAGGATTAAACGTTTGACCGACAAGGTTGATGCGCTGCCCGCGGTTAACCATAACCTAGTGAACAGTTTAACGCATAGGAATACGCGACGAGTATGGTTAAATGAATACGGCACCATGAAGTCAGCGCCGTATTACGATCCATTAAAAGAACACTACTCTGACGAAGAGTTACAAGCCATGCAGAACCAAGTGGTGGCAAACCCCCGTGTATATGGGTTATTAGTGTCTCCAGATTTAAAGTCGGCATTGATTAAAGGCACGTTGAACGAAGGTGATTTGGACTACGAGGAAGTCTTTACTGCACTAGCAAAACTTCGCGACGAAGAAAAGGCTGAAGGGTTAACTATTTATGCCAGTGGCCAGCCTGTTTTGGTTGGTTGGGTAACGTCTTATGTGAGCGAAGTGATTCAGATTTTTGGTTACACAATTGCCATTTTATTGTTGTTGTTAATTGCTTATTTTAGAAAATTCTACGGTTTATTATTACCGCTTATCGGTATTGCGTTAACCACCACGTGGGGTTTGGGGATGTTGTCCTTATTGGGCTACAACCTAGATCCTTTAATGTTGGTTGTACCATTTTTAGTGTCGGCCAGAGCCATGTCGCATGGTGTGCAAATTGTAGAAAGGTTCTACACTGAATTGGGTGAAAGTGGCAATAAAGAAGAGGCTGCAAGAAATACCTTTGAAGGTCTATTTAGACCGGGTTCTTTGGGCGTTATTTCCGATGCGATTGGTTTGTTACTTATTTCATTAGGTACCGTGCCTATTAACGACAAACTAGCTATTTACGCCTCACTTTGGGCGGGCAGTGTGATTGTTACGGTGCTGATATTCTTACCTGTAGTGCTGCAAATTCTTCCGCAAAAAGGTGAAAGGCCAACAGAGCATCCGTTATTGGAAAAATTATTTCCAGTCGTGTCAAAAATCTCATGTACACGTAAAGGTGCGTTAGCAACCTTATTCGTCTCATTGGGTTTGGTGATTGGTGGAGCCTACTTAAGTTCCAAAGTACAAATTGGTGAGTCAGAATCTGGTTCTCCTTTATTGTATGCAGACCATGATTACAATGTGTCAGCTAACGCCATTAACAGTGCGTTTCCAGGTTCTGAAGAAATGTTTATTCTTGCGCATTCAGATAAGCCCCATGGTTTGAAACAACCGGATGCGATTAAAGCCTTGGCTGATTTCCAAAATTACATGATGCTCGACCCAGACCTGGGTGGCACTAAAGGTCTACCGGACTTGCTGTCGCAGGCAAGCCGTATTATTCGTAATGATGACCCGCGTTGGTTAGTGTACCCAAAAGACGAATTTGAATCTGGCGGTTTAATGTTCGCCTATATGATGTCTAGTCCAATTCCGGGTGCGTTGTTAGAGTTCATTGACCCTGATGAACAAAACGCCAATATCGTTTTCTATTATAAAGACCATAAAGGCGAAACCATTCGTCGTGCAATACACATGGTTAAAGAATGGAGCAACAGTGCAGCGGCGCAAGTTGAAGGTTTCTCATTGAAACTGGCCGGTGGCTTAATTGGGGTAACAGCAGCGGTAAACGAAGCATCATATGAAACCAATGTCGTTGTTATTCCTCTGGTTTTTTTATTAATTCTTGTATTTGTAACAGCGTTTTACTGGTCTGTTCACGCGGGTTGGCTCATGTTATTAGCAATGGGTTTCGCTACCACATTAACTTACGCCTACATGGGTATCGTTGGTTTAGGCATTAATGTGAATACCGTGCCTATTTTGGCCGCAGGTATCGGCATTGGTGTGGATTACTCTATTTACATAATGGATAAAATTAAAGAACAGTACGCCAAACTTGGTAGCTTTGAAGCAGCTATTGAAAAAGCGATTAATACCACCGGTGTGGCGATTGGGTTTACTGCGTTCTCGTTAATAGCCGGTGTGATTATGTGGGTGCTGTTATCCACTATGCGTTTCCAGGCAGATGCGGCGATGTTGCTCATCGTTATGTTATTGCTTAATGCTTTGGCAGCAATGTTCTTAGTGCCAGCTTGGGTGATGACGTTTAAGCCAAAATTTATTCAGGAAAAGTAAGGCTTATTTAAAAGGCTAAAAGGCTAAAAGGCTAAAAGGCTAAAAGGCTAAAAGGCTATAAAACCGTACGAAAGTTGTTGCTAATTTCGTACGGAGTAGTATAAAAGCAACATAAGGGTGGGCTTATATAAGCTTGTTTGCATAAAAATAATATTTAAAAGGGGATACACATGAAGAACTCAAGATGGCACCTTAAGCCATTAGCAGTCGCTTTTGCACTCGTAGGATTAGTTGGCCTATCGTCGCAACAAGCTGTTGCAGCAATCGAAACAAACGACGACACACTGGAAATCAGTGGTTTCGTTGAAAATGCAACCTACTTTCGTAATGAAGTAGGCTTATCAAAATTTCGTAATACACTTCAGTTAGAAGGTACAAAATTACTCGGTAATTTGGGTGCGTTCAGTGAAGTCAGTATCAACGGAACATTCCGTGCTACTTACGATGGTGTGTATGACCTAAACTCAGATGAGTATGGTGATGGGGCGGGTGGGGCAATATTTTTAACACCTGTAATCCCTGCCACTGGATTTAATGTGGCGCCGGGTGGAGGTATTCCACTGGGCAATTTGACTACAGAAGGTTTACGTAACGAGGGCTTAGAAATTTTAGGTCAAAGCCGTCATACCGTAAAAGGACATGGCCTTGAATTAGCCGTTCCTGTTCGTCCGTGTGATAAAGACTCGAGGGGTTGTTTGGGTGGTTATATGGATGATAGTTTGAATGAGCTACGTTATTCAGATTTTAACGACCGTTGGGATTTTATCCGTGAATTGTATGTCAATGCTGTTATCGATATGGATAGCGGCACCACGTTTAACCTGAGTGTGGGTAAAAAACAAGAAGTTTGGGGTCGTACTGATTTATTCCGAGTGCTAGATGTTATAAACCCAGTTGATTATTCAAGAAACAATATTTACGACGAATTAGAAGATACGCGTATTCCATTATGGATGGCAACGGCGGAATGGCAGTTTGGTGCAAATGATTTATTGGATGATATGAATGTTCAGTTTGTCTGGATATTTGATAAATTCCGTCCAAACAAATTAGGCCAATCGGGTACACCAAACCAAATTTTGGGTGCAGGTGAACTATTCCGTGCATTAAACTTATGTTGGGAAGAAGGGTGTACCGCTTCAGTATTCGCTGGAGCTGGTCCAGATGATGCGTCTATTGCAACAAATTTTGGGCCAGGTGTGCTAGGTATTCGTGAAGCTCATATGCCTGAGTGGTCATTGGAAAATTCGCAATTAGGTGTGAAATTTGAAGGTGTCTATAGTGATATTGGCTTCTCATTAAATGCTTTTTATACACGTTCGCAATTGCCTTCTTTAAGAGCGGGTATACCTTCGGATAATCCATTTACTGGCTCTATATTGACGGGTGCTCCTGATGATGGAATAAATGTTTATAACCACCTAATTTCATTCGATATCCACTTCCCACGAGTATTTTTGGTGGGTGGTTCATTGGATTATTATGCAGACCCATTAAAAACAGCGTTTCGTGTTGAAGTAGCTTGGACTAAAGGGGAAGAGTTTGCTGATACAACGCAAGCAAGGTTGTTCTCTGAATCTGAAGTGGCACGCTGGGTAATTGGCGCGGATCACAACTTCTTTATCCGCTCTATCAATAGAAATAAAGCGTTCTTAGCATCTTTTCAAACATTTGGTCAGCATATTCTTCAGCATAATCGTGAAAAACACTCTTTAGGTGAGTCTGGCATGCCAGATAGAGAAGATAACTACATTTCAACTTTGCTACTTAAAGGCTGGTGGATGCAGGATCTGTCTCTTATACACATCTCCGAGCCCACGAGACGCTACGCTATCTCGT
>OJHJ01000114.1_pt1 | contig 64263 bp, 49 predicted proteins | sample 1595201 | NCBI WGS metagenome assembly OJHJ01 (sample SAMN05416832, study PRJEB24817) | seawater metagenome | isolation source: Sea water | place: Canada:Atlantic | collected 2013-07 | reverse complement strand
GAGGCTGGTTCCGAGCTTGCGGCTATCAGGCTCAACAGCTGTGATCAGCACAGTAATCAAATGGGAGAGTGAGTCTACCGACGGAATTCTCATTTCAACGAGAATGGCTCGGAGAGTCTCACCGGAGCGCCTTAGGGCCCTCCGAGACGCACTGGACGTCCTTGGGGAGCAATGCCAGGACTGGGTTTCAATCGATCGAGATTTGGCTTCCGCTCTACACGCCTTGTCCTTCCATCTGGAGGGATGTACAGCCACCCTTCGCGCAGACGGAAAGCTCCCAGCAGAGTTGGAGATGGAACTCTCTCTCATCTACGAAAGCATCGATGTCGTTTTCGGAACGTGATGCAGAGTCAATTGGGAGGGTTTGAGCACCACTTCGGGTAGCGTTCCGCGCCGCCCTTCTGAGACGACGCGATCAAGAAGGCCGCACCACTGGGTGGGCGGCGCCGCCGGCGGGCGGCGACGGTACAAGGATGAGGCGCGACGGGGCAACACCGAAGTACTCCTCAGCCCCAGGGCCCGGCGGCCCCTCCAGCCCCATGCGGGTAACGCCAACTCCCAGAACGCAAAAAACGCGCCCCGGTTTCCCGAGACGCGTTCTTTATGGCTCCCGCTTCAGGATTCGAACCTGAGACCCTCTGATTAACAGTCAGATGCTCTAACCAGCTGAGCTAAGCGGGAACGTTGTGCCTCTCTCAAGGCGCCCCAGCTTTTAGCCCCCTGCTCCCGGAGCGTCAAGACCCGGGGCCTGAAAGTGATCCGGGCTCATGAGAGATGGCTGGTCTTCCGCTCCCAGGGGTCGAGGAGAACCCCATGCTGGCACTGATGCTGCTGAGCCAACCGGTCCACGCCTACGAGGTGATGGAGAAGGACTCTGGCGCCGCGATGCGCTGGCCAAGCTTTCCAGTGAACTGGGCGGTAAACGCCAACAATGAAGGCAGCCTGGACCCCAACACCGCAGCGGTGGTTGTGCAGCGCGCCGCCCAAGCCTGGGAGGTGGACGGCACAGCGGTGAAGCTGTCCTACACCGGGACCACCGACGCACAGACCTCAGGGCACGACGGTCAAGCAGCGGTCTATTTCGTAGACCAAGACTGGCCCTGGGATGAATCCCTGTTGGCCATGACCTCCTCCTACTCCGATGCCTCCGGCGCCTTCGTTGGCTTCGACATCGCGGTGAACACCCAAGACCACGAGTGGGCACTGGATGGAAACGCAGACCGCATCGACCTGCAGAACACCCTGACCCACGAGTGGGGCCACGTTCTGGGGCTGGGCCACTCCGAGAACGACGCGATGGCCACGATGCACGCCAGCGCCTCCCCTGGCGAGGTGCACAAGCGGGATCTGTCCCAAGACGACGTGGATGGGCTCTTCCACCTCTACGCCGGAGACTCCGAAATACCGAAAGTAGGCTGCCAGACGGTCTCCACCAGCCCCAAGGCCCTGGCCTGGCTGGGCGTGCTGGCGACCATCCTCCTGATCAACCGCCGCCGAGCGAGGTCCTGATGCTCTCCCTGATTTTGACCGCGTCCATTGGCGCGACCAGCTTTCACCATCCCCTGAGCCTCGAGGAGCTGAGCGCACGCGCCGAGAAGGTCGTGGTCGGCGAGGTGACCTCGCTGAGCCAAGAGATGCAGAACGGGCTTCCGTGGACCGTCGTGACCCTGCGCGTGGAAGACAGCCTGAAGGGGCCAAGCTCGGCCACCCTCACCCTCCGCTACCCCGGCGGCATGCTGCCGGGCGGCGTGGAGTACCGCGTGGTGGGCACGCCGACCCTCTATGAAGGCGACGAGGTGGTGGCCTTTGTGCAGAACGGTGCCCCAGTGGCCCTGGCCCAAGGCGTGCTGCGCATCCAAGACGAGCACCACCTCTGGACCGCAGAGGGCTTGCACTTCCACGAGGGCGAGCTGGCCCCCTTCTACGCCCTGGACGAGGTCCGCGCGGCCATCGACTAGCCTGGGACCTGGTGCCCCTTTCCTTGAGGGTCCAAGACCTGCCAGTGCTCTCCATCGCGCTTGGCGTACACCGGCCCCACCGGGACCTTGCCAAAGCCGCCCGGGATGTCGAGCATGTAGGTGGGAAGGGCCATTCCGCTGACCCGCCCGCGCAGCGCCCGCATCAGCGCCTGCCCCTTGGCGATGGGAACCCGGAAGTGCCCGGTCCCCTCCGCTTGGTCCCCCTGGTGCAGATAATAGGGCTTGACGCGCAGCTTAAGAAGGGAACGAAAGAGCTCTTCCAAGGCAGAGATCTCGTCGTTCACCCCGGCCAGCAGCACGCTCTGAGAGAGCATGGGAATCCCGGCGTCGACGAGGTCAGCGATGGCCTGCTCCGCACCCACCAGCTCCGAGGCGTGGTTCACGTGCAGCACCAGCCACGGGGTGGGCCCGCCCTTGAGCGCAGCGATGAGCTCCGGCGTGATGTGCGCGGGGTCGACAACGGGGACCCGGGTGTGGATGCGCAGCAGGTCAACGTGCGGCAGTGCACCGATGGACTGGACCAGAGGGGCCAGCCTTCCGGGGCTCATGACCAGGGGGTCCCCGCCGCTCAGAATGACCTCGCGTATGCCGGGATTCTCAGCGATGTAGGCCACGGCAGCGTCCAGGGCCGCACGGTCCAACATCTCGCCATCGGGACCGACCTGCTCCCTTCTGAAACAGAAACGGCAGTAGACCGGACAGACGTGCACCGCCTTGAGCAGCACCCGGTCGGGGTAGCGGTGAACGATGCCAGGGACGGGAGCATGGGCCGCATCGCCGATGGGGTCGGCGCGCTCCTGAGGCTGGATGTCCAGCTCAGCGACGGTGGGCAGGTACTGACGCGCCAGAGGTCCGGCTCCTCCTTCCTGCCGCAGCTGCTCGGCGACGTGCTCGGTCACCCCGACGGCGAAGCGCTGGACCACGGCCACCAGCTCCGGGTCACCGGGGACCAACTCGGCCTGGACCAAGGCGTCCAGAGTACGCAGGGAGGTGGAGCTCATGCCCCACCGCTATCACGCGGTTAATCCGCCTCCATGAAGATTCAGTGCTTTACCGTCGGCGCCTTTCAGGTGAACACCTACCTGCTGACCGACCCTGCGACGGGCCAGTCGGCCATCCTGGACACCGGCGAGAGCGACGAGCTGGTGCGGCGTCTCAAGGCCATCCAGCCTCCGCCCGACATCCGCATGATCCTGCTGACCCACACCCACATCGACCACGCCGGGGCCTTGACCTTGCTGCAGGCGGAGTGGGACGTGCCCACCTACTGTCCCCTCTTGGACGAGCCGCTCTACGACACCCTGCCCATGCAAGGCACGATGTTCGGCATGCCCCAGCTCAACCGGCCCAAGGGCCGTATCGACCACTGGGTCAAGGACGGCGAGACCGTACAGCTGGGCCAGACCACGCTGCACTTTCTGAGCACCCCGGGACACACCCCCGGTCAGGGCTGCTGGCACGACGACGACGACATCCTGGTCGGCGACACCCTGTTTTCCGGCAGCATCGGCCGCACGGACTTCCCCCTCTCCACACCCGCGCTCCAGGTAGAGAGCCTGCGTCGTTTGACCCAACTGCCGGGCCACCTGCGCGTGCACAGCGGCCACGGCCCAGTCACAACCATCGGCCACGAGCTGAAGACCAACCCCTTCCTGGGCTACATCCGCCGAGAGCGCGGGATCGATGGGCCGAGAGGAATGAGCTGGGCGCCGGGGACATGAAGCCCAACCTGAGCCCCATGCAGCCAAGACCCTAGCCTACAGGCGCTGTCCAAAGAAGAGGTGCACCGCCCCCTGCTGCGCTTCCCCCTCCTGCGGGCAGGCCATCAGCACGTCGTCCCGGCCGTCGTTGTCCATGTCCGCGATGACCAGCGTCCCCAAGCCCCCGCAGCGCCCAGCCTCGCTCCCGTAGAAGGACGCCTCGCCATCCCCCACCTCAAAGCGGCCCGAAGCGATGGGTCCGAGGAAGAGGTGGGCCCCGCCAGCGCCCTCGTCTCGGCCGGTCTGCCCCAAGAGCAGGTCTGGCAGCTCGTCCCCGTCCAAGTCGCCGACCGCGTGGGCGCTCCCCGTGTCATCTCGGTCCTGCTCACCCAGGATCTGGGCGAAGGAGTCGCCGCTGGCAACGCCCGCGGCCCACTGGCCGGATCCGCCTGCGAACACGTGGGTAGCCCCGACGCTCTCGCTGGCGCTGTTCAGCTCTCCCAGCGCCCCCACGACCAGCTCCGGGTAGCCGTCTCCGTCCAAGTCCGCGGCCAGAATCGACTGACCCAGTCCGTCCTGATCCGAGCTGCCTGAGACGATGGAGTCCGAGTCTTCGGCACCCAAGTCCGCGGGCAGCGGCCCGTAGTTCACATACACGCGCGCCTGACGTGGTGCCCCGCTCACCAGGTCCACCGCGCCGTCTCCGTTCAGATCCACGCCCAAGACGGTGTCCCGCTGTCCCAGGGCGTCTCCATCCTGGCCCAAGAGCGCAGCTGTCGCCCCGCTCACCCCGGTGCTGCTTGCGCTGCCGTCCCAGAGGTAAACCGCACCGTTGTCCGCGTCGCCTTGCCGAGAAGAGCCAATGCCCACATCGTCCAGCCCGTCCCCGTCCAGATCCCCAACAAAGGCCACCTCGCTGCCGAAGGCGTCGGCCGCGCTGCCCCGGTAGAAGACAGCGCCGCTGACGAAAGCCCCGTCAGCGTTGGCTGGATAGAGCACGACGAAGGAGTCGTTGGCGCTGTCCGCGTTCCCGATGAGCAGATCCTGAAAGCCGTCGCCATCCACGTCCCCAGCCACGACCAGGTCCGTGCCGAAGAGATCCTCGCTCACCACGTTGGCGATCTGAGAGATGGCCCCGGGACTGCCCCCGGGCGAGAGCCCCCTGTCCACCACCAACACCGAGCCGCCGTTCGTGGACAGGGCGTCGGAGCCAGGGATCCCGATGGCCAGCGCGGGCCGGCCGTTCCCGTTGAAGTCGGCTGCCGCCAGGGACTGGCCCAAGAACTCTTGTGCCGTGGTCACCGCCAGGGTCTGTCCGGCGTCTGAGATCTCAAAATCCCCGAGGAAGGAGCACTCTGGCGCGTCACCACTGCAGTCGTTGTCCACACCGTCATCGCAGGTCTCCACGGCCCCCGGATGGGTCTCGTCCTCGCCGTCGTCGCAGTCTTGATTGTCGGCGCTCGTGCCCTGGGGCCCCTGGCAGTAGAGGGTGCCGGAGTCGCTCGAGTCCCCAAATCCGTCCCCATCTGCGTCCACGTACCAGAGGCTGCGATCCTCAGGGTCCAAGCTGGAGTCTTCGTCGTCTGCGAGGCCATCACAGTCGTTGTCAATGCCGTCGCACTGCTCCAGAGCTGAAGGGTAGACCGACGCGTTGTTGTCATCGCAGTCACCAAATTCCGCGGCCGTGCCTGCAGGTGCCTGGCAGGCTTGGGCCACCAACTGGTTGGCCCCCCAACCATCTCCGTCCGCGTCGGCGTACCAGTCATCCAGCGCAGCCGGCGAGAGGCTATCGTCCGCGTCATCGATCAGGCCGTCGCAGTCGTTGTCCACTCCGTCACAGAGCTCTAGAGCGCCGGGGTAGATGTTCGGGTTCCCCTCGTCGCAGTCCTCGGACGCCAGGGCGCCGTCACCGTCTGCGTCACCGTCGGGGGTGCAAGCAAGGAGACTGAAGATGAAGCTCAGCGCAGCGAACATGTGCCCTCCGAAGCCCTGAGCATACACGGGCCCAGCGCGCTCTGAGCCTAGGACTATAGGGAGCCCAAGGCGCTGGTCCACTGGATCATGCGCGTCACGCAGAACAGCAGCCCAAGCACCATGAGCACGCCTCCGCCGGTGAAGAGCCCAATGCGAGGCGCGCCGCTAAACCTTGGTTTTTCCTCGTTGTTTTCGGACCTGGCCAAGCCCAACAGCACCAGTCCAGCAAGCATGAGCACAAAGCCAACAACCATGGGGAACACCCTCCATGCTCCTTCTACCGCATCTGGCTGGCCGAGAGCATGACCCGGTACTTCCACAGGGAAGAAGTCTTGACGCTGGCGCATTGAGGATCACCGTGTGATCCTGCATTCCCCCCCTTCCCCCGCCGGTCCATGCTCCTTCCTCTTCTGCTCTCCCTCTCGGCCTCCGCGCGCATCCCCAGCGCCGCTGACGGCCCAATGACCGCCCTGCCCGACGCCGAGCTGGCCCTGGCGATTCCCCTCTCTGAGGCCACCCACAAGGCCCTGGCCAAGCGGGCACACAAGACCGCGTCGAGCCAACTGGTCGCCATGTCGCGGGACGGACTCTCCGGCGAACAAGTCGCCGACCTGGCCTTTCTGACGGCCTACTCCCTGGTACGAGCAGGAAAGGCCACACAGGCCACCTCCTACCTGGATGCGCTTCGCAAAGCGCCCACGCCACCAGAGGCCTACAAGGCCCTCACAGCAGCGGAGATCCTGGCGGCGAACGGGGACGATGTGGGCGCCGCCCAAGCCCTGGAGGGCTTTGACCCGGAGCACGCGCTCTACCCCCGCGCCATGCTGGTGCGCGCAGACGCCCTCAGAGATGCTGGCAGAACGGCCGACGCCCGCGCCGTCTACGAGGCTCTGATCGAGCGTCCGGATCCGGCAGAAGGAAGCGATGTCGCTCTGGCGGCCCTGGCCAAAATGTCGGGGCCCGGCTCCGAGGCCAGCTACCCCTACGACCGACGCCTCTGGGCGGCCTACCCGACCACGAGCGCCGGGGCCTCGGCCAGCGTTCGCCTCAAGGAATACGGCCCCTTCGCGACCTGGCAGGAGAGCGCTCTACGCGCCGACCGTTTGATGGCCGCAGGCCAGTGGACCCGAGCCATCGACACCGTCGCGCTCTCCCACACGCCCATCCCAAAGGACGGCAGCGCTGAGGCTTGCATGGCCCAGTACGCCAAGGGACGCAGCCTCTTCAAGCTGAACCGAGTGACCGACGCCAGCTTGGTTCTGGGCCCAGGAGGTCGCGCTTGTAAGGGCAGCGATGACGACCGCGGCGCCAAGTCGCTGTACCTGGCTGGAAAGAGCCTGGAGCGCAAGAAGGCCTGGGCGGCCGCCGCCGTCGAGTACGAGGCCATCGCCGATCTCTACCCCGAGAATTCCTACGCAGACGACGGCTTGGCCCTTGCTGGAATCGCCTACCAGGAAGCGGGCGATTTGACCCGGGCCCGCAAGACCTGGGCCCGCCAGGTGGCGGAGTACCCCACAGGCGACTTGGCCGGCGAAGGCTACTGGCGCCTGGCCTGGGGCGCCTACCTGGACGGCGAGACCGCCAAAGCCATCGAGTGGGCCGACAAGGCACAAGTGGCTGTCCCTCTCGAGGTGGACCCCATGCACGTGCGTGCCGCGATCTACTGGTCGGGACGCTGGCGGGCCTACCCTGACCTCGCTGACCCGGTGATGGAGACGGGTGTGCCAGAAGACATGGCCAAAGCCCAGGAGATCTGGTTGTCCATGTGCCGAGATCGTCCTTTCTCCCACTACACCCTGCTGGCCGCCGCCCGGATGCAGGAGCTGGACCCGGACGCCCTGGAGGCCATCCCCCGCTGGCAGCCCACGGGCCTGGACGAGCCCTGGAAGGTGCGAGAGAGCTGGCTGCAGGACTCAGATACGCAGGAAGCCTTGGCCCTGGCACAGCTGGGCCTGCTCAAGGACGCCCAGTCCCACTTTGGCGCCCTGGACGATCTCCTCCCGAGCGAGGCCGCCGTGGTCACCCAGCTGCGTTGGGACGCCGACGATTGGCTGATGGCCCACTACGACATGAAGAACTACCTCAAGCACCACCCGCCTGAGCTCCTGGGTGAGCAGCAGGCCAAGGTGCTCACGCTGGCCTTCCCGCCGCAGTACTGGGAAGAGGTCTCCAAGGCCACGGAGCCCTACGACTGGGACGGGCGCATTTTCCACGCTCTGACCCGCGAGGAGTCGGTGTTCAACAAGGACATCGTGAGCTGGGCCGGCGCCATTGGCCTGAGCCAGCTGATGCCCGCCACTGCCCAAGGCCAGAGCCGCCGCATGGGCTTGACGGTGAGCAAGTCCGACCTGCACGACCCCTACACCAACGCGCGAATCGGGGCCTACTACTTCGACTTCTTGATGCGTCGCTTCAAGGGCAACCACTGGATCTCCCTCTCGGGCTACAACGCCGGCGAGGGCAACGTGGACAAGTGGCTCAAGCGCTTCGGAAACCTGCCCACCGACCAGTTCATCGAGAGCATCCCCTTCCGCGAGACCCGCAACTACACCCGCCGTGTCTCCCGCAGCTACCAGACCTACCACCTGCTCTACGACGGCGGCCCTGCCTTCCCAGACCGGAAGGCCTACAACCACCAGGTCAAGCCGGACTGAGGCGGAGCAGGAGGCGCGACGGTAAAACAGGTTAGTCTGCGGCCATGACCGCACTCGACCCCGGCGTCTTGGACGCCTTCGACCAGCACCAGCGTCGGGCCATCTCGCTACTCGGACAGATCACCGGCGAGCTCGCCGTTGGTCTGAGCGAGGTCGACGTGGACGAACTCATCCGCGAGAAGGCCTTGGCCGCCGGCTTTGACCGCTGGTTCCATCCGCCGGAGATCCGCATTGGGCCCAGAGCTGCAGACGACAAAATTCGTCCGCGCCCCAGCTCAAAGGCACGCATTCAAGCCGGCGATCCCGTGGTCCTGAGCTTGGCACCGGCCAGCTCCGAGGCCTTCGGAGAGGTCGGCACCACGGTCGTCTTGGACGCCGACGAGCCAGCCCTTTTGGGTGTGGCCCGGGAGTGCACCCGCGGCTGCGTGGGCTACGCCAGCCACCTCAAGACCGTGGGCGAGATCTTCGTCTTCGCCAAGGCCTGGGCCGTCAACCACCGCCTGACCTTGAGCAACCCACGCTCCATTGGGCACCGTCTGCTGCCCAAGAACGGCACTCTGCGCGATCACGACTACCCGCACACCGCGCACTTCGCGACCTGGCTGCGGCGCCATCAGGTTCACTTCCTGAACCCCTCTCGGGTGGACGGCATGTGGATGATGCGCCCCCTGCTCAGCGACGGAAACTTCGCCGCGAGCTTTGCCGAGGTGGTCTACATCAACGGCGATGAGAAGCGCGTCCTGGGCCGTGACAGCCTGGACGAGATCGGCACCTTTTAGCCGGCCTTTCCAAGGTTGGCCTGGGGGCCCTGGACTCAGCGCCTAAAGGCCGAGATCACCTGCAGGTGGTGCTGTGCGTCTTGGACGCCGTCAAAGTGCAGGCCGTAGAGGTAGTGCCCGTCGCCTGCGACAAGGCGCCGGATCTCCCCGTCGACCAAGTAGGGCGGCTCCCCCTCTGGGGTGAAACGCACCCGAACCTTGCCACCTTGCACGAACTTGAGCGCGATGCGCTGCGGCACCGCAAAGGCAAGCTGGGTGACCGAGAGGTCCACGATGCGTACATCCCCGCCCAAAAGCCGCAGGCCGCGCCCCTTGGCTGGCAGCACCTCGATCTGCGCGCTGGTCTTGGTGCGGGGGGTTGCCGGCGCAGGCGCGTCGGCCTGGAAGTCGTCCAGGTAGCCCAGGAGCAAGCCGGCGCCGCTGCGATCTGGGATGGGCACGCCGCTGCGCAGCACCGAGGCGGAGAAGGTGTAGGACTGGTCCTGCAGAGTGATCCATGCGCGCACATCCTCTCCACTGGAGAAGGCCGGGGCATCCAAGGCAACCACGATGCCCGCGCGCTCGATGCGCAGCACCCTTCCGCTCACCCACTCGCCGTCCTTGGACCGCAGTTGAAGGGTCAGACGGTCTTGTGCGGCTCGCTCGAGCAACTCACGGGGATCGGACATCTAAACTCCTGCCGAGCTCCTCTATCCCCAGAGGCTATGAATGCACCATGCGCATCGCTCACATCACCGACATCCACATCCAACGACGCCCCCAGCTCACTGAGCTCTTCGGCAAGCGCTTCCTCGGCGCAGCGAATCTCTATATCGCCGGGCGGCACGACCACTTCACACCCGCCGCGCAGGAGGCCTTGGTGCGCGCCCTAAAGGCACAGCAGCTGGACGTTGTGGCCTGCACCGGCGATTTGACCGCTCTGGCGACCGATGAGGAGTTCCAGGCCGCCAAGGATCTGCTCGGGCCCATCTTTGCCGCGCAGCCCAGCGTGATCATCCCGGGCAACCACGACACCTACGTGGCTCAGGCCGAAGCAGAGCGCTGGATCGAGCGATACTTTGGCGAGTGGACCGGAGAGGGAGACTGGCCTCGTTTGCACCAGCATGGCCAAGTGGCCTTCGTCGGCGTGGATGTGTGCAGGCACCGGCCCATCTTGAGCACGGGAGAGATCGACGCCCCCCAACTCCAGCGCTTGGATGCGCTCCTGGGGAGCCCGGAGCTGAACGACAGCTTCGTTTTTCTGATGGTGCACTACCCCCTGCGCAACCGACGCGGAGAGCCCTACGGTCCGGACACGCGAAACATCAAGAACGCCGCCGCCCTCGAGGCCGTCCTGGCCAAACACAGCGCCCGAATCGGCGCGGTCCTTCACGGTCACGAACACCACGGCTTCCGCACCAAGATGCCCGTGAGCGACGGCCCGGACATCGACATCTTGAACCCTGGTGCTGGCGGCTACGCCCACCTGCCTGACAAGGGGCGCACCGCCCACTTCTGTATTTACACGGTGGCCGATGGCCACATCGCGGAGGTGGAGCGCTTCGCTTTCGACGGCGCTGAGTTTGTACCGGAGCAAGGCGGCGCCTTCGCCAGCAAGGGATAGGCTGGAGTCCATGAACCGCAAATGGATTCGCGTCACCACCACAGAGACGGACCCAAACCGGACCTTGGCGGCCCTGAAGCAGACCTTCCCGCGCATGCGTCTGGGGGACCTGGTACACACCGCCGGCCGCCTGAGAGCGGGGCTGCCAGTGGTGGTGAAACAACGGGAGGTCCAGGACACGGGCGCCCTGACCCTCACCCTGGAAGATGGCCCCATGTTGCCCCTGCAGGCGGAGCCTCATCCCGCCTTCGAGCACGCTTGGTTTGGACTGAAGGCCCTGCTCTACCCCATCGTTCCCTTCGCCTACGACTGCTTGGAAGGGCCCGCTCTGAAAGAGGATGTGGCCTTGCTAGAGGCCGATCTGGGCCGAGCCCTCCCGGCGGAGCTCAAGAGCTTGCTGAGCCTGCACGACGGGCAGCGCGCGGCAGGCCCGCTGCTCTGGGAGTTGGCCCCCATCTGCGAGCGGCTCATGACTTGGCAGTGGCTCAACCGCTCCGGCCATCCCCTGGAATGGTGGAATCCGGACTGGTTTCCCGTGTTCTCCAACGGCAGCGGCGACTACCTGGTCTTGGACCTCTCACAACCCGAGCCGCCGCTCATCGAATACCGGCACGACGAGGAAGAGCGCATTGTGGTCGCCCCGTCACTGAGCAGCTGGATTGCACAGCTGCACGAAGAGCTCTGCACCGGTCAGCTTTTTGCGAGCACCGTGGACGGCCGCTTCTCCGGTCTGACCCGCGTGGTCCCCACCGAGCCTCGGATGCAGGTGATTCGCTTCGACTACTCCTGACAGCTCAGCGCACACGCCCGTAGATGCGCTCAATGAGCGGCAAGGGCAGGCCTGCCCTGTACAGCGCCGGCAGCGTGTTCATGAGCACCAGGTACTTGAAGGGCGCGGACTCAAAGCGCCGGGCGCTGACCTGTACCCGAGCCGGAACCCGCGCGATCTTGCCGAGGGCCCGCACCCGCTTGGAGAGCTCCAGATCCTCAAAGAGGGCCTGATCCGGACAGCCGCCGACGGCCTCAAAGACGGGACGACGCACAAAGAAGGCTTGGTCCCCGTAGGGCAAGCCGCTCACTCGGCTGCGCAGGTCTGCGACATGAAAGAGCGGCGCCAGGGCACCCTGGCCCGCGTGCCAGGTCTTGAATGCGCCTGCGACCACCCCAGGCTCGGAGAGGGCGCGCTCTACCTCCTGAATCCAGGAGTCCGGCAAACCGACATCGGCGTGCAGAATCAGCAGCACATCGCCCGTGGCCAGGGCAGCTGCGGCGTTGATCTGCTGGCCTCGACCGCGGGGGGCTTGCAGCGCTGTGCAGAAGCTGGCCTGGGCCAGCGCCCAGGTGCCATCTTGGCTGCCGCCATCGCAGACGATGACCTGATGAAGCCCCTCTCCCTCAAGCTCCTTGAGACGTGTAGGCAGGTGCTGGGCCTCATCGAGCACCGGCAGCAGCACCGAGATGCGCATCAGCTCGCGGGATCCATCAGGCTGCGCCAGAGATCATCGGCCAGCTCAGAGGCCCGCGAGACGCCGTCCACAAACCACTTCCATCGGCCCAAGCGGTCCTCTGGAGCGGGGGGGCTGCCGACATCGATGGGATGGGGTGCGCTGTCCACAAAGGTGCCGCCCAGGAACTGGAAGACCTGAAGCAGAGACTGGTTGGCGTCCGTCTGGCCTCGTGCGGCGCCCAGAGCCCGTACCAAGCCGGTCGCGACAAGGTCTTCCGCCCCGCTGGGCGGAGGCAGCATGGCGTTCTTGGGAAGCACCAAGACCTGGCTCATTAGCTCCCCCAGGGCGGCGACCAGCGCCATGTCTCGGCCGTCGTCCTCATCGCCGAGCAAGGCCATGCCCATCATCCAATCCTCTACCGAGTCGCGGTGCTGTACGGAGAGGCGCCCCAGCCAAGGCTCCAGACCTCCGGCGACAAAGCGCTCCAGCAGCTCCGCGCCACTGAGGTCCAGGGGATCTGGCAGGCGCTGCTCTGTCGGGCCCAGGATCTGGTGCCACGGATGGCCAGCCTGTCCAGTGATGGCCCGTCCGGCCCGGAGGGTGATGGCCAGTCGGGTCAGGGTGGGCGCGGGGGCATCGAAGAGCATGTCCAGGAGGGCCGGCTCCGCCGGAATCCCCAGGGCCGACATGGCCACCCGGAGCTGCTTGGAGCGGTTCCGCGCCGCTGGCCGAGGGTCACGGGCCAGACGCACGAAGGCCTGTGTGGCCGGATGCAGGCCTTGACCCTGGGTGTCCAGCTCGAACCATGGCCCCAAGCCTTCGCGGCTCAAGCAGGCCAAGAGAGGGAGCTCGGCCGGACCAGGCAGGATGACCAGGGGTCCCTGGCCGTCCTCGCGTCCAACGCCACAGCTGGCCAGCACGTTGCTGTGGAAGATGGCCGGACCCTGCACGGGCGTGATGGTCTCCCGGTCTCCAACGATTCGCACGCGCAACCCTGGAATACCAAAGCTCCGAGCGCGAGAGAGCAGCAGAATGCCAGCGACCAAGGCGGCGGGCGAGTTGCCCTTGAGCTCAAGCTCCACGGTGTCTCCTCTCTAAGTTCTGGGCTTGCTTGAGGCCTCGCCGCGAAGACGCAGTCCCAAGAGCGGCACCAAGGCCCAAGCCATCGTCGCGGTGAGCGTAACCACTGCAAGGTCCCACCCCCAAGCCAGGGTGGCCAGGACGCAGACCGCGCTCAAGGCCGAGCCCAGAGCGGCCAACTGAAGCAAGAGCACCGGGGCCAACAAACCTTGGGTCTGCAAAGGGGCCTGCTCCGCTGGGAGGCGACCCTGGCGCCACTTGGCGAAGGCCAAGGCCCTGAACCCGAGCATCAGTCCCTGCTGTGCGCTCAGGATGGCCACCACACCCAGAACCAGTGCGATGGGCCGCAGGGGCATCTCTGGGCCCATCCAGGCCACAAAACCCCACTGAATGGCGATGCCCAGGCCGACGAAGGGCCAGAGCGTCGCCAAACCCGTCTGAACCAAGCGGCGCAGCAAGCCCAGCTCCGGGACCGCTGGCGTGCGACCCGTGAAGCGCTCTCCAGGGTGGGCGCGTTGGTAGTCCACCTCTTCGGCCCAAAAAGGAATGGCCAAGATCCGGTTCGGATCCATGCCCTTGGGCAACCAAGGCAGCAGCTCCAAGCGCCGCTTGTTGGCCATGACCGTGTTTCCGGCCACACAGCGGCCCTTGAGCCGGATTCTCAGGCCAGCCTCCCCGTCCAACTCCAGGCTGGCCCGCGGGTCCACGCGCATGCGCTCGATGACCTTGGCCCCAGGGGAGATGAAGAGGAAGACGACGTCCTCGAAGGCGGCCGCCGGGGCCGTGACCGTCAAGGGATCCTCCACCCCCACGCGCAAGCGCAGAGCGTCAACGCCGGAGAGCACCCGCACGAGCTCCGTAGGAAGCAGATCTGTGCGGGCCATGGATCTCGAGGGCAAGAGGAGTGCAGCCCAATGCTACACCCTGGCCCAAGCTGGGTCACCCAGAGAGGTCAGCGGGTGCAGACAAGCCAGCTCAGTGCTGCTTCTTGCCCTTCCAGCCACCGCTGGTGGGGCCGCGGCCCTTGTAGTTCCCACTGGGCCCGCCACGGGGCCGGAAGGGAGGGCGATCGCCTTGAGGCTTGGCCATGAACACAGGACGCTCTTCGCCGCGAAGGGTCAGGCGCCGGTGCTGAGAGATGACCTGCTCAGCGAACTCCTGCGGCAAGGCCACGAAGCTCTTGCGGTCCACGACCGTGATGCGCCCAATCACCTCGGCCGGGATGCCAGCCTGGTTGGTCAGCGCGGCGACAAAGTCACCGGGCTGCACACCGCCGAAGCGGCCCACCGGGAAGAAGAGCTCTACGTGCGCGCCGCCGCCACCGCCGGCGTTGGAGCGGGCACCTGGGCCCTCCTGACGCATGCGTTGGGGGTTGGTTGGGCGAACGTTCTGCTTGCGAGAGCGGGCCCACATCGGCGGCAGGTCCTCTTCCGGCAGGGAGAGGTTCACGTTCTCGCTGCGGGCCAAGAGCTCCATGGCGGCGGCGGCCATGTCGGCCATGCTCCAACCACGCTCTTCCATCACCCGCTCCAAGAAGGCGGCAGCGTGAGGGTTCACGTCCTCGACCTTCTCGCTCATGCGGTCCACCAGACCTTGCTGCTGGCGGCGAGCGATGACGGCATCCGAGGCCACATCCGTCTGGGTGATGGTCACCTTGAGGATGCGCATCAGGTCTTGCAGCTTGCGGTTCTCACGGGGCGTGACGAAGGTCACGGCGGTGCCCTTGCGACCTGCTCGACCGGTACGGCCGATGCGGTGAACGTAGGTGTTGCGGTCCTGTGGCAGGTCCAGGTTCACCACGTGGGTGATGTGGGCCACGTCGATTCCGCGGGCGGCCACATCCGTGGCCACAACGATCTGCAGTCGCTTGGCGCGCAGACGCTCCAGGACACGCTCGCGAGCGGCCTGGGACAGGTCACCGTGCAGCTCGTCGGAGGCAAAGCCCAGACGGGAGAGCTCAGCGGCGACCTCGGCGCAGCCCTTTCGGGTGCGGGCGAAGATCAACACAGCGTCGTGATCCTCACTGCGAAGCAGGCGCAGCAGGCCTTCCAGCTTGTGCTCCTGGGGAACGCGCATCCAAACCTGGCGGATGTGATCGGAGCTGGCCTCCTTCGACTCCACCTGGACGACCAGTGGATCGGTCATGTGGGCCTTGGCGATGCGTGCGATCGGCGCAGGCATCGTGGCCGAGAAGAGGGCCGCCTTGCAGTCTTCGGGGACAGCAGCAAAGACGGTCTCCACGTCTTCGATAAAGCCCATGCGCAACATCTCGTCGGCCTCGTCCAGGACGAGCATCTTCAGGGAGTCCAGCTTCAGGGTCCCCTTCTCCATGTGATCCAGCACGCGTCCGGGCGTACCCACGACCACGTCCACGCCGCGGCGGAGCGCGCGCAGCTGTGGCGGGTAGGGCGCGCCACCGTAGATGGCCAGGATGCGCAGGTCGGAGCCAACCGCGTAGGTCTCCAGAGCGGTGTGCACCTGGAGCGCCAGCTCGCGGGTAGGCGCCAGAATCAAGCCCTGAACGGGCCCTGGCTTGGCATCCAGACACATCTGGAGCAGAGGCAGGCCAAAGGCCGCAGTCTTTCCAGAGCCGGTGCGTGCGCGGCCAATGACCGAGCGACCCTCCAAGAGAGGAGGAATGCCTGCTGCCTGAATTGGCGTGCAGGACTCAAAGCCCATCTTCTCAACAGCCTTCTGCAGGCTCTCAGCCAGCCCCAAGTCCGCAAACTGCACGGTGGGCTTCTCGTTTTGCTCGTCGCTCATAAAATCTATCGTCCTGGGGAGTTGCGCCCCATAGGTCGTAGGAGGCCCCCACGCCAGCGACGTATCCAACACGGCACGAAGCGAGGCAGGCCGTTCTCTGCAAGCCTGTCAGGAATGCGCCAATGCCGCGTTCCATGTTGAACCCCAATCAAGCTGCCATGTCACAAGGCCACATGATTCCTCTTCTCCTGCTCGCTCTCGGCCCAGCCCCCGAAGAACTCTCTCTGCTCGGCGAAGTTCCGGCGCTGTGTGCGGACGCCGCCATGACGCAGTGCTGGACCCCGACGAAGCCGGACGGATTTCAGGGCAACCGCCTCTTCGTGACGGAGATTGGAGAGAAGAGCAGTGCGCTCAGCGTCCAGGTCTCCGGCGTGCGCCTCCACCCTTGGGTCCCGGCCCAATCGCTGGAGCTTGTCGTAGACGAGGTCAGCACATTCCCCTTCTCCGAGCAGGCCAGCCTGACCCTTCTCCCTGGACTGGCGATTCCCCCCGGCCAGGTCCTGGACCTGGACCTCATGGAGCTCCCCCTCCCCTGGACCGATGCAAACCCTCCCTCCATGGGCCGCAGCTACGTGGAGATGGAGCCTCCCAGCCATACGCAGAGCCAAGCCGTTCTGGCCGAGATGAAGCAGAGCAGCGGCCCGTGGGTGCAGATGATTCCCAAAGGTCAGACGCTGCACGCTGAGCCCAAGGGCCCCGTCATTGCCACAATGGGGCCTGGAAGTGACGCCAAGATCCTGGACCGCCAGGGCCCCTGGACCCTGGTCCTCATTGAGCGACCCTACTTCCAGCTGCGCGCCTGGGCGCATGACTTGCCAGCGCCAGAGACACCCCCGGCCATTGGCTTCTGCGGAGGCGGACACGGCTACGGCCCGGGCACGCCACCGCGCACCATCGTGCTGGAAGCGGACACCCCGCTGTATCTGGCCCAAGGTGACGCTCCGATCGCCCACACCTTGGACACCGCATCCTTCGTCGTGCAGGTCGATGAAGACGAGCGAATCGGCATTCAGCTGAGCACGGCCTGGGGCATGCTGATGGTCTACCCAGAGGCCAAGCAGATCCAGAGCGCCGATCTGGAGGCCTTCCGTGGCTGGTTGGCAGAGGGCCCCTTGTATGCAAAGGCCAAAGACGGCAGCTGCACCGAAGCCTCACTCGTGCTGCCCGAAGGCCCGTTCCCAGCGGCAGAGCTCAAGGTCATGGACACCTCCGAGATCCCCGGGGGCGCGTGTGAACACAGCGTCTCGCTCGCCTGGAAAGGAAACAACACCCTGTCCTCGGGCGGTCCAGGCGGCTTCTGCGAGTTCCCCGACGGCACAGGCAGCGGCTGGATGAACAGCGGCCACTGGACGCAGACCTTCACCGTCCAAGAGCAAGGCTGGGTGAAGCTGGCTGGAGAGTGGCTCAACCACGACCTGGCCGTGTGCGAGAGCAGCGAGCCGCCGACTCCGCCCATCGAGGGGTCCCCAGCCTCGGACGAGGCCTCCCAGGACTGACGGCGGGTTGACGCCCGCGCCCTGAGCGCGGTGCTACGCTGGCCAAGATGCTGATTCTCCTGCTGGCCTGTACGCCCACGTCCACCCCCGTCGAGGAGACCGTGGACCCCGGTCCCCAGTGGGTCTTCGACACACCTGCTTTAGAGAGCACGCCCACCCTCGAGGTGGTTGATGTCTTCTCCGAGACCGAGACCCACGGCTTCTCTTTGGAGTTGGACAGCCAAGCCCGAAACGACCTGCGCTCCGACCCCTATTCCTGGACCGAAGCGGTCTTCATCGCAGGCGAGGTCCCCTACCCCATCGGCATCCGCATCAAGGGCTCGAGCACCTACAGGGACTACGACGACAAGCCCTCCTTCAAGCTCCGCTTTGACTACGTGCACTCCGAGCTACGCTTCAACGGAATGCGCCGCCTGAACCTGCACAACATGGTCCTGGACCCCATGCTCTCCAGCGAAGTGCTGAACTGGGGATTCTTCCGTGCCGCCGCTCTACCCGCTCCACGTGTGGGCTACGCCCGCCTGGACATCAACGGCAGAGATGAGGGGCTCTACAGCATCGTCGAGGACATCGAGGATGACTTCCTCAAGCAGTGGTTCGGCGACTCCCACGGCAACCTCTATGAGAACGCCGAGAACTACTGCGATCTGACCCGAGTGGGCTGCTTCGACAAAGACGAGTGGGACGAGGGGAACGACGATGCCCTGGAGGGGCTGATCAGCGCCGCCAGGCTCAACGGCCAAGACTGGCTGGGCGAGATGAAGGAGCGCATGGACTGGGAGCGCTTCGTCTCCTTCCTGGCCATGGAGCGGGTCGTCGCCCACTGGGACAGCTACAGCTACGATGTGAGCAACTACCGCCTCTACCACGACCCCACAGCCGACACCTTCGCCTTCATCCCTTGGTCAGGCGACCTGGGCTTTGGCTACCGTCCCTGGAGCTACTACGACTGCGGCCGCCACGGCGTAGACCCAGCGGACTACGACTTGGGCCTGCTGGCCAGGACCTGTGAGCAGGTCCCCGAGTGCCACAACGCCGTGCTCGATGCCATGCTGGTGCACGCTGACATGCTCGAGGACATGGACGCCGGAGGCATGGTGCAGCCTGCCTTGGACCGTGTCCGGGACGACGCCGAGAGCGACCCCGAGAACTACGACATGGACCACTTCGAGTACCACGGGGCCTGCGTCGAGGAGTTCCTCACGGACAGGCCAGATGTGGTTCGAGCGTGGGTGGCCGAGAACCGCTGAGCTCAGCCGCTCAGCAGTTCACAACGCAGCGACTCAGCGACTCAGCGACTCAGAGGCCGCGCACCGAGATGCGCACAGCCTTTCCGTCCACCTCATCCTCACTGACCTGGCCGAAAGGAGCGCTCTCCCAGGTCTGAACCAAGGTCTCTTTGGCGACGTGGTCCCGGAAGCGCTCGACGGCTGCGACCACCGCAGGGTCTCCGTCTACGTGCAGAGCCAGGCGCTGGGTGTAGCCCAGATCAAGCTGCTTGCGAAGCGACTGGACGCGGCTGATGACCTCGCGGGAGAGGCCCTCCTCCAAGAGGTCTGCGTCTAGCTCCGCATGCAAGGCCACAACGGCCTTGGCGGAACCTGCTGCCTGGAAGCTGGCCTTTGGCGTGACGCGCACATCGACCTCGTCTTCGGTCAGAGTGACGGGGGTACCTTCCAAGTCGATGGTCAAGCCGCCGGCCAAGACCTGGGCACGCACAGCAGCCCCGTCCATCCCAGAGAGCGCCTTTGCACAAGCCTTCATCTGCTTGCCCAAGCGCTTTCCCAGGGCCTTAAAGTTGGGCTTGACGGCAAAGTCTACGAAGTCCTCGGCGCGCTCCGAGAAGCGCACTTCCCGCACGTTGAGCTCATCGATGAGTAGACCCAGCAAGGGCTGCAGCGCCTGAGCGCGCTCCTGCTCTGCCAAGACGACCTCCACTGCCCGCAGAGGCTGACGCACCCGAACGCCGACGTTCTTGCGAGCGGCGAGCCCCAAGCTGGCCAGCTCACGGACCAGCGCCATGTTCTCGGAGAGCTCCGGGTTCAGGGCAGCGGTGTTCACCTTGGGCCAAGAGCGGTGGTGAACGCTGGACTCGGGCAAGTGCCCACACAGATCCTGGTACAAGGCCTCGGCCATGAAGGGCACGAAGGGAGCGGCCAGGTGAGCGACCTGCACCAAGACTTCGTAGAGAGTCCAGAGAGCGCTGCTCTCCTCGCTCCAGAAGCGGCTGCGAGAGCGACGCACGTACCAGTTGCTCAGGCTCTCTACAAAGGCCTGTAGCGAGCGGGCGGCCTCGTAGATGTTGTAGGCATCCAGATACTCGGTCATGGCCGCGGTGGTCTGGTTCAGCTCGTGCAGGACCCAGCGGTCCAGCTCCGAGCGCTCGGTCGGCGCAGTCTGCGTCGGGTCAAAGCCAGCGATGTTGGCGTAGATGCCGAAGAAACTGTGAACGTTCTTGAGCCGCATGTGGAACTCACGCTGGCCCTCGCGGATGTTGCGCAGGCTCAGGCGGGTGTTGGACCAAGGCGGGTTGGAGGCGTAGAAGAGCCAGCGGAAGGCGTCTGCACCGGGGGCCTGGAAGGGCGCGTAGAGCTTGACCATGGGCTGCTCTGGGTCCAAGCCGAAGCGCTCGATGTCCGCCGGGTTCAAGTGCACGGTGTCCTTCTTGAGAACCTTGGCCTTGACCACGCTGAGTTGGAACTTCTCCTCGCCGATCTTGACGGTGAACTTCTCCTTGGGCCCAAAGGCCAGAGACTTGATCTGAGCTGCCATGAAGCCCACCGAGCCCACCGGCACGTTGGTGTCGGGGACCACATGTGGGGTGGTGTGGCCCAGCATGACCAAGTCAGGGCTGGTGTAGTTGCCCTTGGACTTGGACTCCTTCTTGCCGTCCATGTCGGTGACGTGGCCCAGCACGATGCAGTTCTTGTAGGGACGCGGCATGCCCACCGGGTCCATCTTGAACTCCTCGCAGGTCTCATCGTCGAAGAGCAAGGTGCTGATCATCAACAGGCTGTAGAACCAGCCTCGGGTCTGATCGACCGCCTCGGAGATGAAGTCCGCGGGGAAGTTCTTCTTGAAGACCTCGTGGGAGCCCTCGGCGTGGGGGAATCCCCACTGGGCGAAGGGCATCGCGCCGGAGTCAAACCAGCAGTCGATGACCTCGGGGGCGCGCACCATCCGCTCCCCGCAGGCGCAGGGCAGAGTGACGCGGTCCACCCAAGGGCGGTGGACTTGAAGGTCCTTGTCCACGCTCTGGTCAAAGCCGCTGTCGGTGCCCGCTGCAGCGTTGAGGGCCTCGATCTCCGCGACGGAAGAGGGCGCCTTCATGGCCTCGCAAGAGGGGCAGCGCCAGATGTTCAGGGGGGTGCCCCAGAAGCGCTCCCGGGACAGAGCCCAGTCCACGTTGTTGCGCAGGAAGTCGCCGAAGCGCCCCTCCTTGATGTGCTCAGGCAGCCAGTTCACGGCCTGGTTGTTGGCCAAGGCCTCCTTGTTCAGGGCCGTGGTCTTTACGAACCAAGCCGGCCGGGCGTACTGGATGAGGGGATCATCCATCGCGCGCCAGCAGAAGGGGTAGTCGTGGCGGTACTGCTCCAGCTTGAAGAGCACGCCGCGCTCACGCAGGTGCTTGACGATGCCCTTGTCGGCGTCCTTGCAGAAGATGCCTTCCAGGAAGCCGGTGCCCGGAGAGAACTTGCCGTTGGGCTCCACAAGCTGAAGCAGGCCCACGCCGTGCTCCGCTGCGACACGAAAGTCGTCCTCGCCAAAGGCGGGCGCGGTGTGCACCAGACCGGTACCGGACTGCAGGGTGACGTGGCGTCCGGTGATGAGCACGCAGAACTTGCCGGTCTCCGGCTCAGCAAAGTCAAAGATGGGCTCGTACTCCAAGCCCTCCAGCTCCTTTCCGCTGGCCTTGGCGATGACCGTGCCGACGCCCTCGCCCAGGACCTTCTCGCGCAGGCCCTCGGCGACGACCACCAGCTCGTGGCTCCCGTCCTCCTTCTCCAAGCGAACCAGGCTGTACTCCAGCTTGGGGCCCAAGGCGATGGCGGTGTTGCTGGGCAGGGTCCACGGGGTGGTGGTCCAAGCCAGGAAGCTCAGGGGCTCCGTCTCGGCCAGCAGATAGTCCACGGTCATCACGCCGCGGGTAAAGGCCTTGACCACCGCGTGGGGGTCCTTGGCCGCGAAGCGCACGGTCACCGAGGGGTCATCGACCTGCTTGTAGCCCTGGCCGACCTCGCCAGCGGAGAGCGTGGTTCCGCCCTGTGGCCACCACCAGACGACCTTGTGACCCTGGTAGAGCAGTCCCTTCTCGAAGAGCCGGCTCAACGCCCACCACACCGACTCCACATAGGCGCGGTGGTAGGTCACGTAGGCCTCGTCCATGTTGACCCAGAAGCCGATGCGCTCGGTGAGCTGCTCCCACTGCTCGGTGTAGGTGAACACCGACTCGATGCACTTGCGGGAGAACTCCTCCTCGCCGTACTCGACGATGGCCTCGCGACCGTGGATGCCCAGCTGCTTCTCGACCTCGACCTCGACCGGGAGACCGTGGGTGTCCCAGCCGGCCTTGCGGTTCACTAGAAAGCCCTGCATCGCCTTGTAGCGTGGGATCAAATCCTTGATCGCCCGAGTGAGCACGTGGCCGTTGTGGGGGGTGCCGTTGGCGGTGGGCGGCCCTTCGTAGAAGACGAACTCCGGGCGACCTTGGGCCAGACGAAGGCCCTCACGGAAGGTGTTCTGGGACTTCCAGAATGCCAGGACCTCGGTCTCGAGGTCGACGGGAGCGGGCAGGTCGTTGAAGGGCATCGCAGGGGACCTTTTTCGGTGCGCCGGCAAGGGGCGCGTAGGCGGGGGGCCCTGTATAACCACGGGGCAAAGTCACGGTAGGGCTCGCTCCCTCCGAGGGGCCGCAGCGCCCACCTTTCGTCCCATAGACAGAGGCCACCCCATGATCTTGAAGACCCTCTCTGAGCTCGACGCTCTGTATGCATCGCCGAGCGCCAGAGCCTTGGCCAAGGTCCAGAGCAGCCTGGGTCCGGACCACATCCGCTTTCTGGAGCGCAGCCCCTTCTACGCCGTGGCGACCTCGGGGGCGGAGGGCTTGGATTGCTCTCCACGCGGAGACCCACCCGGGAATGTGGTGGTCCTGAACCCCGGCAAGATCGCGCTCCCCAACCGACCCGGAAACCGCCGGCACGACAGCCTCAGGAACCTGCTGGAAGATCCACGCATCGCCTTGCTCTTCTTCATCCCTGGAATTGGCGAGACCCTGCGCATCATCGGGCGGGCAGAGCTACACGTGGACGCGGATCTGGCCGCTCGCTTTGAAGAGCAAGGCCATCATCCGAAGGTGGTCCTGGTGATACACATTGAGCAGGTGTATCACCACTGCAGCAAGGCCTTTATGCGCAGTCGAATCTGGGATACGAGCAGCCACGATGCTGGCTTTGAGCGCATCTCAAAGACAGATCCGGAGAGCTACCGCCCTAGCCTGTATCAAGAGGCCCCCAAAGACTGAGGGCCTCTTGTTTCAGGCTCACACGTGGATGCTGTTGCTCACCTGTGAGGGCAGGCTGTAGGAATACTCGAAGGGGCGGGTCTGGTTCCGCTGCTCGATCTCGGTCTCGATGTCCTTCAGGCAGTCCTGGAAGGCTTGAAGAGGCGTATCGACCCGGTCATCCTTGAAGTACCAGCGCCCGTAGTCGCCCAGCTCGTTGATGCGCACGCTCAGCGGGTAGAAGGCCTCCACTACCTCGTAGGCGACGTCCAGGGGGGGCAGCATCTTGTGATAGTCCGCAAGGGTGTCGCGACCTCGGCCCTCCGTGGGCCCCTCTGCAAAGGCCGCCTGGGGCTGCAGAGGCGCAAAGCCAAAGTCGAAGAGCGCGTAGTTGATGGCCGCGTGAAAGGCCGTGCCTCGGAAGACCACACGGCTGATGAGACGCACCAAGCGCTCGACGGTCTCCACCTTTCCAATTCCAGCCAGACCACCCAAGTTCTCGTGGCCAAGTTCGACCACAAAGGCTTGTAGCTCCTCGTCCAGGGAGACGTCGGCGTCGCTGTGGTAGTAGACCGCGATGTAGGCCGCAATCCAGGTCTCGAGGGCCTCCCAAAGCAGCAGCTGGTCATCGCGGTAGGGGTAGCTGGGCAGGGCCCGGGTGTCGTCCACGCCGCGGCGAGCGAAGTCCTCGGGCGGCGAGCTCTCCATGATGCGGAAGTCCCGAACCGCCTTGGCCGTCAGATCCAAGGAGCTCTGAAGCTCCTGAGCCATCATGCGGTCGATGGCCCCATCAGGCGGGGTCAGGCTGCTGCGCGTGATCTCGTTGACGATGAGCGTGTTCTCGGTGTGGGCGTCCAAGAGCAAGCGCAAAGGATGCGCTTTGGCCAGGTTGCGCTTTGTGGAGAGCACCACGGCCTCCATCACGCAGTGGCACAGACCGAAGTGCGCGACCAGGCCGGTCAGTTGACTGTCTGCCGCAAGCAAGGCCACTTTGGCCATCTTCCAGCTGACTCCGTCTCCGGGCTGAACAAAGCTGGAGGTCTCAGGGTCCGCGCCCGTCTGAATCCCCACGATGAACCACTGGTCTCCCACTGCAGCGTAGACAGCAGTGGGCGCCAGAACGACCTTGTCGTACTCGTCCACCTTGCCTGCTGGCAGGCCATCCAGTCCGCTGTAGTCGCCAACAAAGAGGCGCCCTTGAGTCAGGGCCTTCTTGAGCGTATCGCCCGGCCCGACAATCTTCTGGTAAGCCGCATCGTCGATCTCCAAGCTCTTTAGACCGGCGGCGTGCAGGCGCGTGATAAGGTTGGGGTTGCTGCCGCCCAAGGCAATCCAAGCGAAGAACTTGTCGTCCTCCCAGTTCTCGAGCACCTTGGGCTTGGGCAAGTGCTCGTACTGCTTCTCATACTGGGAGACCGAGACAACGGGGTACTCCCGCTTCAGCGCGCCGGCCGCCTTGTGCAGCTCCTTGCGGGAGTCCGAGAAGTTCTCGGGGCCCATCTCAGAGGCGGAGCTGGCCAGCTTGGCCAGGACGGTGAGAACGCCACCATTGAGGCGCGCCTTGTTCAGGGCGACCTCGAGGTTGACCTTGGCCAGCTTGGCCCAGTATTCAACACCGCCAAAGTCGCGCTTTGGGACCTCTTTTGCGAAGAGCAAATCAGAGGTAGAGCGGTCGAAAATGTATTCCCCGCGGGCCTTGTCCAGGTCTTCGCGGCGGTCCGTGACATCGGGGTCATTCTGCGGAAGCAAGGGGGTCATGAAAGGCTCCGAATCAGATGCTGATGCTCTGGAGGATGTTGGATGGGTGCAGATAGGGGTAGGGCAGGTATCGCTTGGCATCTCTGGCCATACAGCCGGCCTCAACGCCACGCAGATTGGCTCGGAAGCGCGCGATGATGGGCGGCAAGCGAGGGTCTGAGAAGTGCCCCTCTTCGTAGTCACCCAAGGTGGTCTCCTGCATGTCACTGAGCAGATACACCATGTTCGCACCCTTTGCGAAAATGATGGATGGAGGCAGCAACTTGTAGAACTCCTCCTCCGTATTGGGTGTATCTACATCTGGGACCGGCGCGAAGAGCGCGCCCGCCATATTGGGCGAGTAGGACATGAAGCGAAACTGTGGGAAGTTGACCGAGGAGTGCTGGGCGGACCCAGTAAAAACCAGCCGAGCGATCAGCGCGCTGGCCTCTGCCACGGTGGTGACCTCGGGCACATCGTGCAGACGTCCGCCGTCCACAGCGCTCAGCGCAGCGACAAAACCCTGCAGCTCTACGTCTCCCTGAACCGCTGCGTCATCGCTGTAGTACAGACCCACGTACTCTTCGACATAGGTCTCAATGGCGTCCCAGACGGGCAAGACATCATCGCGGTAAGGATGGACCGGCAGAATGTCTGTATCCATCAGTCCCCGGGCAGTGAGGTCGCTCCTCGGGTCGCAGTTTCGGATGGACAGAGTGGAGACCTGAGACTCTACAAAGTCCCCAAAATCCCGAATCTTGGCCGCGAAGACCGTATCCACTGTGCCACCGGGCGCGATGAGGTCCGTCTTGGCCGAGGCGTTGATGGCCAAGGTGGTCTCGGTGTGGGGCTCCAAGAGAATGGCCAAGGGGTGGTTGGGGGCCATCTCTCGCTTCATCGAGAGTGTGACAGCCTCCATCACCATGTGGGTGCGGCCCAGGTGCGCGCTGCCCTCGTGGTGGTTGGCGTCTGCCACCTGGACGCAGAGATTGGCCATGCGCCAGTGCCAGCCATCGGCCGGCGTACGAGGCGGGTACACGCTGGCATCACTGCCACACTGCACGGCGACCGAGCGCAGCACGCCTTCCTTGTCTGCGACGTAGAGCGCCATTGGACCGGCCAGATACTTCTGGTCCCCTTCGCTGACACCACAGGTGACCCCTTCCAAGGCGCTGTAGTCTGCCAAAAAGGCCCTTCCCTCTTTCAGGGCCATGGCCAAGCTGTCCTTCGGCAGCGCTTGCTTGAAGTGCGCTTCCGTGACCGCAAAGCCCGCCGGGAGCTGGGTGCAGCGGGCCAACACGGTGGGGTTGACACCCGCAATGCGCTGCCAGGCGATGGCGTCACCCAGGGTGGCATCGTCGTTGATCTTGGCGACAATGTCAGGCTCCTCCCAGCTGGCAAAGATGTTCGCGTAGTCCTGCCAAGTCTCCGGCTTCAGCAAGTCAAAGGCGCTCTCTGCCATCTGGTCGTAGCGAGAGAAGATGTCTCTTCCGGCCGTCTCGTGCTCAATACGCTTGAAGGCGCCGGCGGCGGCCTTGATGAGCTTGGCTGGCTCGGTGAGCAGGTCCTTGGCTGCGATGGCGACGGCGTTCTCAGCGATGCTCGCGTAGGACTTGGTCAGATCCTTGGTGTAGTCCTTGGAGTAGTCCGACTCACTGGGCAACCAGGAGGAAGTGGCCACGCCACGGGGCCAGTCATGAACGAAGCGGTAGTTGTCGCGTCGGAGTTCGAGACGGTTGGCGCGGTTCTCTTGGTCCGGATCTTGCCCCGGTAGCAGGGGCACAGGGCTCGTCTGAGTTCTGGGGGGCATAGTCACTCCGGCGGCCACCGCCGCTTGGGGGGATTCAGTTGTTCCGGGCCAAGCCTTCCTCAAGGAAGGACTCCAGCGCGGTGTCGTCAAAACTACGGGCAAGGCGAGAGAGCAGCTCGCCAAAGGGACGGAGTGCGACCTGCCGCTCCGCCAAGCTCTCGCCCTCACGGGCAAGCTCGCTCAGGGCGCCTTGGTGAAGCAGAGAGAGCAGAGCTTCAAGCTCCGCGCGCTCCGGCCACGCCGGGATGTTGCCAGGCTCCATGGCCTGCTCCAGCATCGGCGCTTCGGGCTCGGACTTCTCCCCGGTGGGATCGCACTCCATGACCGGAACGTCCAGGCAGAAGGTGCTCCCCTCCCCCTCCACGCTCTCCACTGTCAGCGAGCCGCCCATCTGTTGGGCAATCTCTCGCGCGATGGACAGCCCCAGGCCAGTGCCCTTTGCGCGCTGAGCGCTGGGTCCCGCCTGCTTGAAGGGTTCGAAGATGCTGCCCAAGCGCTTGGCTGCGATGCCTGGCCCGGTGTCTGAGACCCGGATCTGCATGTTTCCGTTGGGCTGCCGCTCCGAGGTGACGGTGACCCGCCCTTGGCTGGTGAACTTCACCGCATTGCCAATCAAGTTGAGCAAGATCTGCCGCATGCGGCGGGCATCGGTACTGATCCACGCCGGCAGAGTGGGGTCCGTTTGGGTCGTCAGGACCAAGCCCTTGCGGTTGGCCTCTGGCTTGGAGAAGGCGGCCACGCTCTCTACAAAGCCCTTGAGCTTGAGGGGGCTGGAGACCAGCTCCAAGGCACCCGCTTCAATCTTGTTCATGTCCAAGATGTCGTTGATCAGCGAGAGCAGGTGTTGGCCTGAGTTCTGGATGGTCCCAAGGGCCTCGTTCTGCTTTCGGTCATTGCCTGGTCGCTCCAACAGGAGCTGCGCGTAGCCGAGGATGCCGTTGAGCGGCGTACGGAGCTCATGGCTCATGGAGCGCAAGAAGACCGACTTGGCCTCGGAGGCGGCGGCCAGCTCCTGGGTGCGTGCCCGCACCTTCTCCTCCAGAGTGTCGATCAACTCTGCGTTCTCGGCAGCGATCGCTGCTTGCGCCAAGAGCACCCGAAGCACAGCGACGGTCTGCTTGGTAAAGGCACCGATGACCAGCGGATGTTCCAGGTAGAGCACAGCCATCAGGCGGCCTTGCTGCTCGACCGGCAGGCAGAGCACGCTGCGGAGGTTTCTGGAGATGACGTAGGGGTCCGAGAGCACCAGCTCGTGGCTGCTGGCGTCATCCAAGACCACCGCCTCTCGTGTGCGCGCGACAAACTGAACCAAGCCCTCTGGTGCCAAGCCGGAGCCCATCAGCGGAATCGGCTTGGCGTGCACCTTTGGAGCGACCAGAAGGGCGCCGCTGGCGGTGATGTTCAAGCCCCCATCAAGGGGCGTGATGACGAGGCAACGGGCGGCCCCACTGCCCTCCATGGACACCCGAACGATGGTCTCGACAAGGCGGGTTGGGTTGCGCTCCTTGGACACGGCGGCGCTGGCCCGAATCAAGGCCTCAACGTCGATGTCCACGGATCCAGTCATGCTGGTGGTGCTGTCCAGGTGGTTGCGCTCTCCCTGGGCGCGAAGACCCTTGACCATCGGGTGCGCAGCTTCCAAGGCCCGCAGACAAGACCTGGCCCCCAGGCGCCCAAAGGCCTGGTGGGCATCCACCAAGTAGGCGCGCGCCGGCACCTCAAGACCCAGCTCAAAGGCCAGCTCTGCGGCGAGCCTCAGGGCGACGGCCTCGTCGGCCACACGCTTGTGACGCCGCGCCATTCGCGCAGCCTCATCGAAGCCCTGCAGGGCGGCAGCGTGGTCGCCGGTGGCTTGGGCCAGACGCGCCCTGACCAAGATGGGCCGGTGACCGTGAGCGCTTGGATTGTGCCCTGCCCAGCTCTCAAGGCGTTGAATCGCCGCATCTGCCTTTGCGATCAAGGCCTGGTCCTCGCCCTTCAAACTGCGGGCGATACACGCCAACGCCTCCCACTGGTCCAGTAGGACCTTGTGTATCGTTCCGGCAGCCCCAAGGCTGTGAAGTCGCGTGATCTGCGCCAGCTCCAAGCACCGCGCCCAGTCCCCGTGCATGCCTGCCAAGACACACTTGATACAGTGGATGACAAACAGACAGGTGGGGTCGTTCAACTCATGAAAGAGCGCCAACATGCTCGGTTCGTCGTAGGCGTCCCCCGTGAGGAGGACCGGGTCCTCCGACTCTCCGAGCAGGTTCAAGATGGCCTGAAACAAGATGCCGTGAATGGCCAAGGCGTTGTCTTGCTTGATCTCCGTCATGGCCTCGGCATAGGCCCTGGCCGAACGCTCCAAGCGGTGCAGATCATCGGCCAGGTAGAAGCCCAAGATGGTGTGCATCATGCCGGCGTAGCCCGCGTACTCAAAGTCCCCGACGTCCATCGCTAGCTCGAAGCACTTGTGGTAGTCGCCCAAGAACTCGGAGGCCGGCTCCTTCCAGTGACGCGCAAAGCCGTAGTAGACGTGGCTGGAGCGCACCCGCATGCGCTTGTCCGGGAAGCGCGCGGAGAGTTTCGAGGCCAGCTGGCCAAAGGCATAGCCTTGGTCGATGTGCCCCACATCGCACAGCACAAGACCCAAGAGCGCGAAACCATAGGAAGATACTGCGGTTGGCCCCTCCTCTACTGTGAGACGCACCAGCTCGACACCCAGCAGCGGAAGCAGCGCTTGGTTGAAGAAGTAGGCCGGCGGCGCCAAGACACAGAGCATGTCCATGGCCAAGATGAAGGAGGGGTCCTCCGGAGGCTGTTTGGTGGCGATCTCCGAGAGTTCCACCCCTTCCAAGCGCGCAAAGGTGGCCTGCAGTCCAGCCCCAATGTCCGCCTCGCTGGGGGACCACGGCAGGTGGATGCCAATGCTCTCCATCGCCTGCAAGCCCACGCGCAAGGCATCTTCATGGCGGAGCCTGGAGATGAGCGCGTCGATGCGCACCCGGAGCGCGCGAATGCTGTCCAGGTGGTCCCGGGCGTGCGCGACCGCTTGGTCCACAAGCTCATCCATGCGCTCGTAGTCCCCACGAACTCCTGCGACCATCGCGTTCAAACCGATGAGCTCCCGCATGCGCTCGGAGTCCTCCTCCCAGCCCTCCGAACCCATCTGTGAGAGGGCCGTCTGCAGATACACGCTGGCTGGCGCGTAGGCCGACGCCGCCAGGGCGCGCTTCCCTGCGGCCAGGTTCAAGGAGATCAAGCGCTCCTTGGCCAGACCTGTGCTGGGCAAGGCCGTGCCCGCGTTGACGTGGGTGACGATGTCGAAGAGGCGCGTGTCCGTCTCGGGGTCTTCGGTCTCAGAGAGCAGCATCTCCGCGACCCGGGCATGCACCTGCTGCTGGAAGGAGGCGCTGGCTTGGGACCTGGCGGCGTGCTGAATGTGGTCGTGCATGAAGCGGAAGCGCCGGTCCCCATCCCTGCCCTCGCCGTTGGGCACCTCTTCCAGTAAGCCTTCGATCAGCGGCTCTTTGAGCCCTTCAAGCAGGGTCTCAAAGGACACCTCCAAGGCCACGGCCAGCTCTCGCGCGCTGAAGCTGCCACTGATGCTCGCAGCGGCGGTGAGCTGGCGCAGCGACTGGGCAGAGAGCCGCTCCAGACGCGTGGCCAAAAACTCGCCGACGTTGTCGGTCACATCTTGAGCCAGGATGCCTTCAAGGTCCCAGGTCCAGCTGCCCGAAGCCCCCTCGAAGCGCAGCAGCTCCTCTTCGACCAAGGCGTAGAGGAAGCGGTGAACGAAGAAGGGATTCCCCGCCGTCTTCTCAAAACACCAGCTCGCCAGCTCTTGCACCTCTGGGCCCGGCAGCCGCAGTGAGTCTGAGACCAGAGCTGTGATGTGTTCCGTGGAGAGCGCAGTGACGCGCAGCTCCGAGACCACGACCCCCTCATCCTCGATCTCTTGGCGGAAGCTGCGCAGCGGGTGGCCAGCGCTGACGTCCCCGTCGCGGTAGGCCCCGATGAAGAGCAAGTGGGAGCAGGAAGGGTCTGTGGCCAACACCCGCAGGAGCTGAATGCTGGGCAGGTCAGCCCACTGCAGGTCATCCATAAAGAGCACCAGTGGATGCTCCGAGGTCGCCAACAGCCGCATGAAGCGCCGCATGGTCAAGTGCAGGCGGCCCTCGGCCTCCAAGGGAGGCAGCGCCTGGATGGGCTCCTGCTCGCCGATGATGAGGGCCAGCTCGGGGATGAGCTGGGTGAGCAGACCGCCGTTGACCCCGACGGACTCGGTGATTCGCTTGCGCCAACCCTCCACGTCGCCGTGCTGCTGGGTGAGCACCTTGCGAACGAAGCGGCGCATGGCGTCGCCCAAGCTGGCATAGGGAATGTCTCTGGCGAATTGATCAAACTTTCCAGCCACATAGAGGCTCTGGCGCTTGGAGATCGGACGCTGGACTTCGCCAACGAGGGCAGACTTGCCCATTCCGGAGTCGCCGGTCACCAGGACCACCTCTCGGGCGCCCTCCCGGGCACGATCGAAGGCGGAGAACAAGACCTCGAGGGCGTCTACCCGTCCGTAGAGGCGCTCTGGAATGGTGAAGCGCGCCGGCCGGTCCTGAAGCCCGACTTCAAAACCCGCTTCTGCTCCCAACTCCCGGCAGCGGCGTAGGTCAGCCAGGATGCCAAAGGTGCTCTGGTAGCGGTCCTCCGCGCTCTTCTCCAAGAGCTTCATGATGATGTTGGACAGACCAGAACCAATGCCACCTACCAGCTCATCCGGCGGCGTGGCCCGACGCGCGATGTGGGCGTGGACGAGCTCGAGCAGGTCCTCGGCTTGGAAGGGCGCTCGGCCAGTGAAGAGCCAGTAGAGCGTGGCGCCCAGCGAGTAGTAGTCGCTGCGGTAGTCCACGCTTCGGTTCATCCGTCCGGTCTGCTCGGGCGCTGCGAACCGCGGGGTGCCCTGGAGCACGCGGTCGGCCTGAAGAAAGGCGGACTGGCGGGGCAGGTCGATGGAGAGACCAAAGTCGATGAGCTTGATTTGCTGCGTCTTCGGCTCGATCACGATGTTGGAGGGGTTGATGTCCAAGTGCAGCAGCGGACCGGCGTGAACGCGCTCCAGGGCCTGGACGATGTCGACCGCGATGTCCATGGCCTGCCCCAGCGGAGGTGGGCTGGAGAAGTGGCGCTCCAAGGAGCTGCCCCCAAAGTCTTCCAAGACCAACACAGGGCTGCGGTGGGCATCGACCCAGCTCAAGGCCTCCACCACACCTGGGCCAGCCACCCGCTTGAGCAGGTCAAACTCCCGACGGAAGCGCGCGCGTTGGGGCCCCGTCGGGTAGGCCGTGCGCATGCTCTTGAGGATCACAGAGCGCCCATCTGAGATGCGGGTGCCGCGGTGCACGATGGCTTGGCCACCGGCGTGAAGCTGCTCTAGGTCGCGGTAGTCAGTGAGGTTCAATGCAGACTCCATGGCCGGCGCAGATCGCTATGAATTTTCGGTGCCTTGGAGGAGCCGCCTGGAGGCGCGCTCCAGCCAGTGGCGCGTCGTTACGTCCTCCGGCATGACCTGAAGAACGCGGGCAAAGGCTGAGATCGCTTCGGGCAGCGCTCCCTCCATCACGGCCTGTTGGCCCGTGTGGAAGTCAATGGAGACCCGTTTCTTGCGCTGCTGGAGCTCCTTGGGGTCGGCGTCGATGACCTCGTAGACGGAGGTCTCCTCGACTTTGCCGCGGGCCTTGGTTCGGTCCAGGAAGCGGAGGCTAAAGTGCTTCTCCAAAGCCGCTTTCGTGCTCCCACTTATCGCGATTCGCACGCCGTAAAACTTGGAGAGCCCTTCAATGCGCGAGGCCAGGTTAACCGTGTCGCCGATGATGGAGGTGCTGTAGCGCTCCTCGTCTCCGATGATGCCGAGGGTCACCGGACCAGTGTTCAGTCCCACGCCAATGCGAATGACGCCCTGCCCCTTCTCCCGGCGCTCTGAGTTCATGACCTCCACTGCCTCGTGAAGGGCGACGGATGCGAGCACGGCCTGGGTGGCGTCTGGGAAGCTGGCCAGAAAGCCATCCCCCATGTACTGCCCGACGTAGCCGCCGTGCTCGTGCACGATGGGCCCCATGCGCCGGTAGTAGTCGCTGAGCAGGCGGAAGGTGGGCTCTGGCCCCAAGGCCTCGGCCATGGTCGTGTAGCTGCGGATGTCCGTGAACATCAGCGTGAACTCGCCGTGGATGTTGTCCCCGAGCGAGGTCGTGCGCACCTCTGAGTGCCCCAGGGCCGCCAAGGAAGCCGTCGGCACGAAGCGCGCCATGGCCCGGTTGGCTTCGGCTAGGGCTTGGGTGCGCTCCACCACCCGCTCTTCAAGCAAGGTGTTTGCGGCGCGCAGCTCACGCTGAAGCCGGGCCAGCTTGAGCTGGGTGTGAATGCGCGCGCTGAGCTCTTCAAACTCGAAGGGCTTGGAGACGTAGTCGACTGCGCCCGCTTCAAAGGCTTTGACCTTGTCGGCGGTGTTCGTCAGCGCGGTCATGAAGATGACCGGGATCGAGGAGGTCTCCCGTTGGGCCACCAGCTGGCGACAGGTCTCATAGCCGTCGATTCCAGGCATCTGAACGTCCAGCAGAATCAAGTCGGGCTGCGCCGCCTTCGCGCGCTTCAAGCCCGTGTGCCCATCGCGCGCTGCACGCACCGAAAACCCAGCTGACTCCAGCAGATCTGACGCGACGCGCAGGTTGTTTTCATCGTCGTCGATGACCAGGATGATGGGCTTCTTCTGCACTGTGCCTCGTACGGGTGACCGCCCCGGCGCTTTTTACCACGGCTCGAAGTAACAGTTCTGTAAGCGCCCGGTGTCCTGCTCACAGGAGGCATCCAATGCTGCTGATTCTTCTCTCTCTGAGCGCCTGTCACCGCGAGGTCGACGACTTCAATGGCTACACCACGCTGGCCGGTGAGCTGAGCTACTACAGCGAAAACCAAGACGGAGACGTCTTCTGTGATGTGGACCTGGCGCTGACCGGCAGGCCCTACGGCGCCGGCTGCTCCGACTGCGAGTTCGCCTTTCACGTCGCACCGGAGATCCTCAGAGACGACTCTCCAGAAGACTGCGTTCTCCCCAGTCTCTGGACCTACGTCGACGATGACTTGATCACCGACGGCGGCCTGGGCTGGGCAGCCTCAAGCGCCACATTCGAAGGGCAGCCCTTGAACGATGCCTTGATGGCTGTGGGCCGACTGGACGGTTTCGGCTGGCAGAGCGCGGGCATGATCGGCGAGAGCACGGCACGCGCCGAGGTGGACTGGGACGGTCAATGGCTGGAGTGGAGCTACGGCTTTCAGGAGACCGCTGGAGACGAGCTGTTGGTGGACTTTGAGTGCGAGCAGCCCAAGAACATTGACGCCGTGCTCGAGGGCAATCCTCAATTCAGCGCACGAGGCGATGTGGACTGCGGCGAGGCCACCGCGGACGTGTACAGCTTCGAGGCCATCGCCGGTGAAAAGATCAAGTTCATCCTGGATACTGTGACCGAAGACACGGCGATGGACACCATGCTGGCCATCAACGCCCCCCAGGGATGCACCGTCGCGGTCTCCGATGACGCCTTTCGCTGCAGCTACGACCCGCTGGAGTACGAGTGCGCCGGTGGCAGCTTCACACCAGAGAGCTCCGGCACCTACGAAGTGGTGGTCTGGGGATGGGGCGCATGCACCGCGCCGGACTCCGACCTGGACGGACTGGGAGACATCGGCGCCTACGAGCTGCGCGTGGACTCGGAGCGCGACCCCAAGCTGACCTTGTTGAAGGACAACGCTCCTCGGGTGGAAGACGTACTCCAAGTCCAGGTCGACGGCCTGGTGGAGGTGAGCAAGTGATTCTCCTTCTCTTGGCCTGCCTTCCCGGCGAGGTCACACATACCGAGCATGTGCAGCCTTTGCTTGACCAGCACTGCGTTCGCTGCCACCAAGACGGGGGCATCGGCGTTGGCGATTTTGAGGATCCGGACCAAGTTCAGGCCTTCGCCGAACGCATCGTGACGCGCGCCCAAGACGGCACCATGCCTCCGCCAGCGAGCGACCCAGAGTGCCGCGATTACCAGAGCAGTGAGCGCCTGACCCTGGGCGACCGGGACCTGAAGCTGCTGGAGAAATGGGCAGAACAAGGCTTTGCCCACGGCGAGGGCGAGCTTCAGCGGGACCTGCCCGAGGAGAACCTGGCGCTCTCCGACACCGACCTTCAGCTCACCGTACCGAGCTATGCGCCGACCTTCTCCGATGACCGAGAGCCCGGCAACGAATACCGCTGCTTTGTACTGGAGCATGGACGGGACAGCGACTTCTACATCACGGGGATTCAGCCCATCATCGACCAGAGCAGCGTGCTGCATCACATGGTCTTGGGTGCCGTGCCCCGAGATGAGCTGGGAAGCGCTGGGACCGGCCCAGAGGGCGCCGACTGCATCAACGACGACATGGGGGCCATCGAAGGCTTGGTCGGCGTGTGGGCCCCCGGTATGGAGGCCATGGAGATGGCTGAGGGGGCTGGGCTCAAGGTGGCCTCGGACGAGGTCTTCGTCTTGCAGATGCACTACTTCCAGTCCAGTCCAGAGGCCTTGGGGCTCGTGGACCAGAGCGGCTTTGCCCTGCGAGCCGCCGAGGAGGTAGACCAGCCGCTGGAGATGGTCACGGTCGGCAGCCAGAGCTTCCGCATTCCCGCCGGTGAGAGCGACTACACCTTCGAGGGCGCCTGGGAGAGCGAATCCGATCGCCGGATCTACGGCGTCTTCCCGCACATGCATGAGCGGGGTGTGCGCTACACGATGGGCTTGCCTGAGCGCAAACGCGACAGCTGCGTGCTGGACGGCCCCGGCTACGACTTCTCCAACCAGCTCTACTACCTGTTTCGAGAGCCCCTGGAGCTCAAGGCCGGAGAGCAGGTGGACTACAGCTGCACCTGGGACAACGGCGACAACGCCGAGGACGTGTTCTACGGAGAGCGCACCGAGGAGGAGATGTGCTTCTTCTTTGTGTTGGCGGACGCAGGCTGACCCGCGGTCCTTGCGCAGCCGTGCAATGCCCGTGCAGCACCTTGCCCGGGCCACGGCCATGCCTAGCTTGGGGCATGTCACCTCATGAATCCCCGTCTCCGAAGCTCGGTTTTGCCCTGCGACGCTTTGCAGGCCCAGCGCGCTTCGCAGAGCAGCGAGAGGCCCTGGGCGGCAGCCCCATCCGCATCGCACACCTCACGGATCAACACTTTGGGCGGGTCACCTCCCAGAAGGTTCAGCTGGAGGCCATCCGCTTGGCCAACGCCTGCGCGCCGGACATCGTGTGCTTGACCGGCGACTTTGTGGCCCACTCCTGCGGCCACTTGGACGCCCTCATCGAAGCCCTGAGTCGCCTCGATGCGCCGGCCTACGCGGTGCTGGGCAACCACGACCACTGGAACGGCGCCTCCGAGGTGCGCGCTGCCCTGGCCCGGGCCGGCGTGGAGGTCCTGGACAACGTGCACACCCAGCTGACGCTAAAGGGCCGACGGCTCAACCTGGCCGGCGTCGACGACTCCTACACGGGATTCGCAGACTTTGACCGAGCCATGCGCGGCTTGGACACGCGCATTCCCACCCTGGCGCTGGCTCACGTCCCGGAGGACGCCGACCGGCTCTGGGCCCGAGGCGCCGAGTTCGTGCTCTCCGGTCACACCCACGCAGGCCAGCTCACCGTGGCCCGCCTGCATGAGCTCTCCGTCGGCAAGGTGGCCGGTCACCGCTACGTTCACGGCCTGTATGGAGACCGGAAGACGGCGGCCGTGTACGTCGGAGCCGGGGTCGGTGCGAGCGTCTTCCCCCTGCGCGCGGGGGAGCGCGGCAAACGGGAGGTCGCGGTCTTTGACCTGGGCATCCGCCCGGGCACGCTGGCCGAACACCACCAGGAGCAACCGCCCCTAAAAGGTCGCCCACCCTCGGCGAAGACCAAAGCAAAACGGCGCGCCCGGGTGCACAAGAATGCAGCCAAACGCGCACGTCGCGCACAAGCTCGAGATGACTGAAGGGCTCAGTTCTGCGGCGTCCAGGCGATGGCGTCGCCGGTAAAGGCAAAGCCAATGGCCAGATAAGGAACGGCCCGGTTCACTTCCGTGCCAGCACGGTATTCGTGGTTGATGTGCCACTGGGAGATGACGTACACCGTGGGCTGGTCAAAGCGGGAGCCTTGGTCCGACTTGAACTTGTAGGCGACCAGGGCGCCGGTGCGGTCGATGCTGGCCGCGCGCGTCGCCTCGGAGTCGTTCGCCGCGAACTCGGCGTCACTGCGGGTGTGCGAGGAGCGTGCACCAACCGTCAGCTGGTCGGTGGCGACGTAGAGCAGGTCAAAGTCGCCCATCTTGACGACCCCATTGGTCGGCGCGAGGATGTCCAGGGTCTGGTCGTAGAAGGCGAACCCATCAACGTCATAGCTGTAGTCGTAGCGGGCCAGAGTCGCACGAACAGCGACGGGACCTGCCTTGGCCTGAATGCGCGCTTCCAAGGTGAAGATCGAGCCCTGCGCCTTTAGGGTTCCATCCGCCGCCAGGGCCTCGATGTTGTCATCGCTGTAGTTCACATTGGAGGAATCGTCCCAGGTGAGCATCTGGTCCAAACCGCCGTTGTAGCGCACGATCTCGTAGCCGGCCTGCAGGCGCAGCAAGGAGATGGGCATCAACCGAGCCCAGGGCCCCACGCGCATGAAGGCCGGGGTTTGCAGGCCCGTGACCCCAACCCAAGCGTAGCTGTCCCCAAAGAAGAGGTGGTCCTGCGGCATGTCCGTCAGGCGCATGCGGTAGCCGATGGTCATGCGCTCTTGAAGCCCCAGAGGGTTGTAGCGCAGCGCTGCCAGGGATTCGTAGTAGACGCGGTGGCGCGGGATGTCAGAGCCAGCTTGCTCAACTGTCGGTGTTGCCTCCTCTTGTGCGTTGGCGGCGAGTGAGGACAGCAAGATGGGCAGAAACATGTAGACGGACTCCGGGGAACCCGAGGATGCCACAAAGCAGGTACGTGCATCACCTCATAAGCGAGGCCACCACGTCCATCCGGTCCTGGCCCCAGATGAGCGCCCCGGTCGGGAGCTTGAAGGTGGGCACCCCTGGCACACCCAAAGCCTGCGCTTGGGCGGTGTTGTCCTTGAGTTGCTGCTTGATACCTGGGTCTTGCGTTCCAGCAATCAGAGCGTCCGCGTCCAAGTTGGCCTCGCTTAGGACGGCATGCACAACCTCGGCCTGCCCGATGTCGCGGTTGTCCGCCCACGCCGCCTTATACAGCGGCTGGATCGCCGCCTCCTCCAAGAGCGCAATGCGGAGGGGCAAGACCGTTCGGAGCGGGAAGGTCTTGGTGAACTCAAAGGGTCCACCCCACCAGTCCGCCCAGCGCTTCAGGTCCCGGGCCAGGTAGCGCACCTTGGGTGGCGGAAAGGTCGCCATGGGAATCATCGGCGTGCCGATGTCCTTGAAGAGGGCTCCGAGCAAGAAGGGCTTGGGCACAAGATGTACCCTAGCTGCGGCGGCAATCTCCCGGACACGGAGGCTGGAGAGGTAGCCAAAGGGACTGCTGAAGTCGAAGTACCAGTGAAGCTCATCGGACCCAATGGCCTTGGGCGGCTGGGGCACAAAGGCTTGGGGGCCTCCCAGGGCCTTCTCCAAGAAGTGAATGCGGTCCTGGCCCCAGTAGAAAGCCCCGGGCTCGTCCCCTTCCAAGAAGAATGCCGGCACACCAAAGACCCCGCGCTTGAGGGCCTCATCGGTATTGGCCTTGAGCTTGGCCTTGATGGCAGGGTCCTGCGTTTGGGCCAAATCCAGGCCGAAGTCCTGGGCGATTTGGCCGAGTACCGCTGGGTCGGCGATGTCCTCCTTCTTCTCCCAATAGGCCGCATACAAGCGGGTGATCAGGGCATGCCACTGGGCCTTGGGCGCACTGAGAATCAGCCGCAGAGCCTGTACGGTGCGGCGAGGATGGCCGGCAGGAAACTGAAGGTTCAAGTTCAGCTTCTCGGCCTGTCGAACCAAGTCTTGGGCGATCATTCGCTGCCGCTCCTGGGACCAGCTCTCGGCGGGGACCTGCGGCGCCTCCAAGTCTCGAAAGATGCCCCCAAGAAGGACCGGCCGGTAAACCAGCTCCACGGGATAGCGGGCGACGATGTCTTGGACGCGGTGAAAACCCATCCAGGCGTAGGGGCAGCTTAGGTCGAAGAAGAACTCGAGTTGGCGCATGCAAGGCTCCCTTGGGTGAGCGAAAGCTATCCGAGCGGCTGCCGCACCGCTGCTCGTGCTTAAACTGCAGATGGCAAGGAGATGAGAGCGTGCAAAGTACCCGCATCGACAAGTGGCTCTGGGCTGCCAGAATGTTCAAGACCCGCACCCTGGCAACCGCAAACTGCGACGCCGGACACGTGCAGATCAACGGCACAACGGTCAAGGCCAGCAAGAAGCTGAGCGCTGGGGTCACGGTCAACGTGCTCACCTTGGGTGGGCCCCGCGTCTTGGAAGTCATCGCAATTGGCGACAAGCGAGGCCCGGTTGAGGCCGCCCAGGCCCTCTACATTGACCACACCCCAGAGCCCGAGCCCATGGAGTCCCCCTTGGATTTGAGGGAACGCGGTCTGGGCCGCCCCACCAAGCGCGAGAGGCGCAAGCTCGGAAAGGTCCGTGGCTTCTAGTCCTCCTCCGCGCTTGGTGCTCTTTGACGGGGTCTGCGGACTCTGTGACTCCGCTGTCCAGTGGCTCTTGGACCACGACGATGCAGGTCGGCTCCACTATGCGCCCCTGCAAGGTGAGCTGGCGGCCGCGCTTCGTGCCGCCAATCCGGTGATTCCCACAGAGCTGGACACGATGGTCTTCGTGCGGGATGGCCAGGTGTATCTGCGCAGCCAGGCCGTGCTCCAGATCCTGCGAGAGCTGCCTGCGCCCTGGTCCTGGTTCTCGGTGTTCCGGGTCTTTCCCAGCTTCTTGACGGACCTGGGCTACCGGCTCCTGGCCGCCAACCGCTACCGCATCTTCGGCACCCTTGAGGCGTGTAGGATTCCGGAGCCCGCACAGGCCGCGCGCTTCTTGGACTGAGCTCAGCGCCTGCGGCGAAGCGCTCCGAGCGCCAGCACCGCCAGCCAGGCCAGCCCGCCTGCCCCGCCGCTCCCAGAGCAGCCCCCACAGCCATCGGCCTCCGGGGCCTCACCTGTGTCTTGAGGCTCCGTGTCGGGCTCGCTGTCGCTGGGCTCTCCGGTCTCCGAAGGCGCTCCGGTGTCCTCGGATGTGTCACCGGTCTCCGAGGTGTCCAGGGGCTCCCCGGTATCGCCTGTGTCACCGGTCTCTTCCGCTTCACAGTCCTCGTCCACCTCTCCATCACAGTCTTGGTCCCCACCAAAGCACTCGTCCAAGGCTACATCTGGATGGATAGCCGGATCGGTGTCCACGCAGTCCGTGCCACCCCAAGTGTCGATGGCAAAGCCGTCTCCATCCTGGTCGTAGTCGTCGCCGCCCAAGCAGTCGCCGTCCTTGCCGTCGTACCAGATCTCACTGCCGCCGAAGCGCACGCTGGCATCGCCATCATCACAGTCCTGACCGCCCCAGACCTCACTGTCCTGGCCGTCCAGATCCGCGTCAAAGTCTGAGGTGCCGCTGCAGTCCTGGTCCACGCCGTCGTACCAAATCTCGCTGGCACCTGGTGATACATCTGGGTCGGTGTCATCGCAGTCATCCGAGCCGTAGCCGTCGCCATCGCCGTCCAGGTCATCGGCGCCATCGCAGTCCTGATCGATGCCGTCATCGGGCACGTCGACGCAGGTGGGACAGATCGTGGCGTCGGCGTCATCGCAGTCATCGCCCAGGTAGTCGATGGACTCGGAGCCATCACCGTCGGCGTCGTAGTCGGAGTCCGCCGCGCAGTCCTGGTCCACGCCGTCGTACCAGATCTCCACAGCCGCAGGGCTGATGCCTGCGTCCGTGTCATCGCAGTCCAAGCCGCCGTAGAAGTCCACGTCGTAGCCGTCCCCATCGACGTCGTAGTCATCCAAGCCATCACAGTTGGAGTCCACCCCATCGTAGGAGTAGTCCAAGGCGCCCGGGTTCACGCTGCCGGCGGCGTCATCGCAGTCCAGACCGCCGTAGGCATCGGAGTCGTAGCCGTCCCCATCGCAGTCGTAGTCGGAGTTCCCGAAGCAGTCCGAGTCCGTGCCGTCGTAGCAGGTGTCCGCCGCGCCTGGGTAGATGGTGGCGTCCGCGTCGTCGCAGTCGTTGCCGCCCTGGTCTACATCGCGGAAGCCGTCCAGGTCATCGTCCCACTCATCGACACCGTCGCAGTCCTCATCGATGCCGTCGTCCGTGCTGCTCTCGGTCCCGTCCGGGTTGATGCTCGCGTCGGTGTCATCGCAGTCCAGGCCGCCGTAGCTGTCGTGGTCGTAGCCATCCAAGTCGGCGTCGTAGTCGGAGTCCCCAGCGCAGTCCTGGTCCAGCCCGTCGTACCAGACGTCCGTCACGCCCGGGTTGACCGCCTCATCGCCGTCGTCACAGTCCGTGCCGCCATAGGTCTCCGACTCGTAGCCGTCCTCGTCCGCGTCGTAGTCCGAGGCCCCGTCACAGTCCGCGTCCACCCCGTCGTACCAGGTCTCACTGGCCCCTGGGCTGGTGCCGCTCTCCGCGTCGTCACAGTCCCCCGTTCCGATGGAGCCCGAGCTTCCGTAGCCGCTGGCTGAGTAGCCATCCCCGTCTGCGTCAAAGTCATCCGTGGGGTCGCAGTTGTCGTCCGTGGCGTCGTAGAAGACCTCGCTGGCCCCTGGGCTGACGGCCGCATCGCTGTCATCGCAGTCCGTCCCTCCATAGGAGCTGTCGTCGTAGCCATCCCCGTCTGCGTCGTAGTCCGAGCCCCCGTCACAGTCCGAGTCGACGCCGTCGTAGTAGGTCTCCTCCGCATCGGGACTGACCGATGAATCGCCATCATCGCAGTCATCATCGGAGTCGTATCCATCGCCGTCTGCGTCGTAGTCGCTGTCCCCGCCGCAGTCCGAATCGACACCGTCGTACCAGGTCTCCGTGGCCCCTTCGTAGACGGTGGCATCGGAGTCGTCACAGTCCCCCTCCGCCTCCGTGAAGCCGTCTCCATCGGCGTCGTCCAAGCCCAACTCGGCGAAGGAGATGTCGTCCAAGCCCCAGGTGTCGGTGCTCGGCCCGGTGATCTCTAGCGTGTCTACCCCATAGTCGTAGACGTAGCCGCGGAAGGAGCTGCTGTTGTTCTCCGAGAGGGTCAGGGTGTTGCTGTAGAGCGCGCTTCCGTGGGCGTAGCCGGTCAAGGTAAAGGTCCCTTGGCCATCGAGAATCTCAAAGGCTACCGCCGGCTGGACCTCCTCGAAGCTCAAGGTCACGGTGGTGGTGTTGGCCTCTCCGCCTTGGGTCTCGTTTGGACTCGCGCCGTCAATGTCGGTGCTCACGTCCAAGCTGGAGTCCACGTCCAGGCCCAGATCCGCGTAGTCGCTGCTGACCGTGTCCCCGACCGTCAGGTCTTCAAAGTCCATCTCCTGCAGAGTGACGCCGGCATCGGACTCCCAGCTCGAGGCGTCGGTGTAGGCCGTGGCCCCTCCCCCATCGACCGTGCCATCGCAGTCGTTGTCGATCCCGTCGTTCAAGTCTTCTGTGGCATCCGGGTTCACGTCGGCGTCCGAGTCGTCACAGTCCCCATCGCCGCCTGTGTAGCCGTCCCCGTCCCGGTCGCTGTCCTCGCTCCAGTAGACCTGCCAGTCGTCGTAGCCCACGCCATCGCTGGTGGTGGGCGTGATGCGCAGCTTCTGGATGGGGCTGTCAAAGAGCACCCCAACAAAGCGTCCACCCGGCACATCCTCGCCGTCCGCCTCCAGCTTTAGGGCGCCTCCGGTGCTCAGGACCGAAGCGCCGCTTCCATCCCAGGCCTGGAAGGTCAAGGGGCCGCTGGCGTCCAAGAGGCCGAAGCTCACCCCGTCCACGTCGGAATCAAAGCTCACCGTCAGGCTGGTTCCGCTGACCTTGAGACACACATCGCCGCTGGCCGAGGCACCGAAGGCCGAGGAGGCCCCCGTCACGCTGGTGCCAAAGAGCTCCATGCCGTTGCTGCTGTAGAAGGAGGAGAGGTCCGATCCCACAGTGGCGGACTCAAAGTCGAAGCTCTCTCCACCGTTCTCCCCCAGGATCTCAATGGCATCGGCGTCAAAGAGGTCAGACTGGGTGCGAAGCCAGTAGGCCCCATCGTTCCAGCCATCGCAGTCATTGTCCGTGGCAAAGCCCGAGTCCAACGCAGTGTCCTCGGCTGCGGATGGGTAGATGGATGCATCGGCGTCATCGCAGTCCGGGCCACCGGCCAGAGCGCTCACGAGCCCATCTGCGTCTGCATCCTCAAAGCTGGGCACCCACCCCCAGATGCTGACCACACCGGCCAGGGTCTTGGCGCCTGATGCGGCGAACCAAGCCCCGACGGCCACATCGCCGTAGCCGTCCCCGTTGTGGTCCTCCAGCCCCAAGACCGAGGTGCCCGCAGCGCCAGCCGCCACGCCCCCTTGTAGGGCATGATCCGCGGAGGCCGAGGTGGTCGTGGCCGCACTGATGGGCCCGTTGAAGACGTAGGCGGCACCACTGGACCCGCTCACACCCGGGGCCCCCACAATCAGGTCGACGTCCCCGTCCCCGTTCGCATCGATGCTGGAGAAGCTGGCGCCAAGCTCGGCGTTGGTGCTGGCCCCGGTGGCCATCCAGTCGGCGTCCGAGCCCAGGTTGGCCCCGGTCCAGGCCGAGCCATCCAAGAACACATAGGCCGCGCCGGCTCCGCTGCCGCCGGTGCTCTCCTCGCTCGCGCCCATGACCAGGTCGCCCAGGCCGTCGCCGTCCAAGTCCGTGAGCAGCAAGGCGTTGCCAAAGCCATCCAGAGCCAGGTCCCCGGCGAAGCTCGCTGTGGCCGAGGTGCCGATGTCGTTGGACCCCGACCACGCCGCGGACCCGAGCACCAGCCAGGCCTCGCCAGCGTCGCTGTCGGTGGTGTCCGAGGTCGTGCTGCCTAAGAGCAGATCATCGAATCCGTCCCCGTCCGCGTCTCCGCCCGCGATGACCGCACCCAGCTTGTCGTTGGCGGTCTGTCCCGTGAAGTCCAGGGTGTTGACCGTCCCGCTGGCGACGCTGCCGCCGCTCCAGATACGAACGGCGCCCGCGTTGCCCAAGCTGCCGGCGTCCACGTTGGGAGAGCCGATGGCCAGGTCCAGGTAGCCGTCCCCGTCAAAGTCCAGGGCCGCCAGGGCGGTGCCGAAGCGCGGCTTGGTCGTCAGGGTCGGGCCCACCAGCTTGGCGTCGGCATCTACGGCATCAAAGTCTCCAGAGAAGGAGATGTTGGAGAAGATGTGTACCGCCCCCTCCTTGGCGTTGCTGCCGGCCAACTCCGGCTCGCCCAGAATGACCTCTGGGGCCCCGTCACCGTCGAGATCCGCGATGGCCATCGCGGTGCCCAGCAAGTCGCCGCTGTTGCCCGTGAAGCTGGCTTGGGCCAAGGCCACGTCCCCATCCAAGGGGCTGCTTCCGCCGTAGCTCAGCCAGACCGTGTCGCTCTGCGGCGCGCCGATGAGCACATCGCCCAAGCCATCGGAGTTCAGGTCTCCACCGGCCAAGGTCTCGCCAATGAAGCTGTAGTCGCTGCTCCCGCTCCACTCCTGGCGATACTCGCTGCTCAGGTCCACGGTCGCTGCGCTGGGCCGCTGGGAGGGGTCGCCGAACCAGGCGCTGGTGCTGTCGCTGAGCCCGCCCACACAGGACCACTCCAGACCAGCGCTGCTGCCCTGAATTCCGATGCTCGCCCCCACGCCGCCGGTGTAGGAGGAGGAGCCAAAGCTCAGGTCCTCATGAACGACCACGACCTCGTTCGGGCGGCCCTCTTGGAACCAGATCTGAACCTGTCCCGTCGCCGAGGCCCCGCTGGGTGTGATGTCTTGCCAGTCGGCCACCCAGATCCGGTTGGGGGTGCGGCCAAGGGTTGCGGTGCGCACCGTGCCGCCCTGTAGGTCATCCCAATAGGCGGCCACCCCTTGCCAGGTGCCGCTGCCTGGGCAGGCCGCGGAGCTGGCGGCTTGGCTGCCCGAGAAGAAGGCAGTGCCGTTGTCTCCAACGATGATCTGGCTCTCGGTGCTGCCGTACCAGCTCACATCAAAGGGCAGATCCACGCTCGCCGTGTCCTCGTCCCCCAAGCCGAGATCGGATCCCTCATCGTCGATGTCCAGGGCCAGGTGAGGCGGGCCATCGGACTCGGCCGAGTCGATCCACTCCATGCCGGCGCTGTCCGGGCCGCCGGTCGCCGCCATCGCCAAACCGAAGAGCACCGAGCTTGTGCCGATGAGCAGGGAGATGCGGCCGGGAAGGGACATGCCACCAGGGTACACCGAGGGGGTCGATCTCCAGCCTATTTCCGGGTCTGTGGCCCTTTTACAAAGCTTTAGGGGCTGTCAACAAATGTCTGTTCGCGCCTTGGGCGGTGAAAGCTTTGTGCTCCTGGAGCGTCTCACTACCAGAACACAAGAACAGGACGGTGTGGCTCCAGCCTCAATCTTTCAAAGCATTTGAAGGGAACCTCGGGCAGAGGTGTGAGCCCCGACTGGAATTGTGCATAGGTCGGCCCCCGTTGGTGGGGGGCCGGCCTTTTCTGTTTTTATCGAGAGGGGGGGCCCTGCCCCCCCTTGTTGGGCTTTGCCCAACACCCCCTGGGGTTCTTCAGGGGGCGTCGACGGAGCACTTTTCTCGAGTCGTCGTTTCGCTGCGCTCTCCTCCTTTGTCTCCAAAAGCGCCCCGGGCCCCTTTCATCACGGGCGGCAGCGGGCAGTTGCCCGACTGACGCCGAAGGGCTGGGTGAAGGGAGGTGGGGCGGCGGCCCAACACCCAGCGGGTTTCCGAAGGACAACACGCAGCGCGGTTCTTCAGGGGGGACTTGGACGGAACCGACTTCCACACGGAGCTGGTGCGGCTCAAGGAAATCGCGTGCCCGAAGGACGGAAAGCAGAACCGAGGAGACAAGCGCTTGTCCATTCCAGAATGCACTGGATGGTCCCTTGAAGAAACGCCTCCTCTGGCTGGCCCTGATTCCCCTCAGTTTGGGTGCGCTGCATGTGGCGCACACGGCCCACGCCGCCACGGATCCGCACCCCATGGAGGTGCGCGCACTGACCCACCAGCTGGCCCTATGGGACGGGAGCTCGCCCACGGAGGAGGTGACGGCGATGCGGCGAATGAACCCCGAATGGGACTTCATGCAGCGCACCTTCATGGTGCTCTCGCTGGCCAACCGCGCGGCCGAAGACCCCACGCTGAAGGCCGACTATCTGCCCGTGATCGACCGCATCTTGGCCGACACGCTGGCGATGGAATCCCAACATGGCCAGCACTGGTACCTGCTCTCCTATGCAGACCGAAAGCCCTTCCAGAATCCCAGTGGGCGCAGCCTGTTTGTGGACGGCGAGGTGGCGGTGATGCTCGGGGCGCGCCTCATGCTGGAGGATGAGCCCCAGACGCGCACCGCGTTCCAAGCCCGCATCGCCTTGATCGAGTCCGAGATGCGGGCTGGCCCCTTGCTCTCAGCGGAGAGCTACCCCGATGAGATCTGGACCTTCTGCAACAGCTTCGCGCTGGTGGCACTGCGCATGGACGAGCTGACCTCGGGCGCGGACCACAGCCAGCTGACGGGCGCGTGGATCGAGATGGCCAAAGCGAACTTGATCGATCCGGCGACGGGAATGCTCATCTCCTCCTACAACTACAAGGGCACGCGCATGGACGGCCCCGAAGGCAGCTCCATCTGGTTGGTCTCCACAAACCTGATGCTCTTTGATCCCGAATTCGCCAATGCGCAGTACACGCTGGCCAAAGAACACCTGGGCGCTCGGGTGGCGAACATGGCCTACGCCAAAGAGTGGCCAGAGCGCGCACAGGGCGTGGTGGACGTGGACTCCGGGCCCATCATTCCGGGCCTGGATGCAAGCGCGAGCTCCAGCGGCTTTGCTCTGCTGGCGGCCACGGCCTTCCAAGATGCAGAGCACGAGATCGCACTGCGCCGGGCCCTGGACGCGGCAGACCTGATGCTGGCATTGGACCCGGAGCTGGCGGCCGCAGCGGACAACCCCGTCGGTGAGTCAGTCCTGCTCTACGCCATGAGCTTCGGACCGCTCTGGGCTCAGCTTGCAGAGGCCCCCTCTCAGCTCCCTAGCTGAGCTCTCCTTGGCAGCGGCAACCTCTTGCTGTCACCCTCGCGTAATAGTCAAAGTGCCACCCGAACCCTAACTACAAAGCGGGAGCCCGAGAGGGTTCTCCGTCGGCCCCCTTGGGGGGACTTCCTGTAGAAAGGGTTGCCAGTCCCGCCTTCCCGTCACGAAAACCCGACGGGGTCGACACCTCCCCAGCGCCCGTAGATGGGGCCAGCTGGCCAGAACGCCCGGACGCTCTTTTTGGGCGCCCGGGCATTCTTTTTTTGGGGGTGCACTGAATGGATGCCCAGAGCCCGCGTCTTTCCAAACAACGCGAGGTGACGAGATGCTGCTTTCCATTCTTCTGGCCCTGAGCCCCACCGCTGATGCCCACGGAAACGGCCACAAGAGCCATTCCCACAGCAGCCATCACAGCTCTTCCCACAGCTCACACCACAGCTCACACAGCAGCAGCCACTACCGGCCTGCCAAGGTTCGCACCGGCCAGCTGGTCGTGCACAACGCCTCCTACCAACAGGTCCAAGTCTTCGTAGACGGCATCTCCTACGGCTACCTGAGCAACGGCTCGATGGCCCTGAGCGTCAACGCCGGCAGCCACCGGGTCAAGGTCGTTCACAACGGCCGTGTGCTCAACAACAGAGACGTGATGATCTACGGCGGCAGTCAGGCCTCCGTCTCGGTGAACATCCCCACCGTCGGGCAGGTCTGGGTGACCAACTACGAGCCCTACCCTGTCTTTGTATACGTAGACGGACGCCAGATCACGACCCTGGCAGCCGGCGAAGTTCGCTGCTTGGACGTGGCCCTGGGTGGACACCGCGTGGACCTGGTCGATGCCCGCCAGTACGGCAGCACGGTCGTCAGCGTGAGCGTCAGCTTGGACGGATGGAGCGCAGGCGCCGTGGCGACCCCGCAGCGCCAGGCCAGCCACGGGCACCAGCGCCCTCGCTGAGCAGGCGCCGGGCTTCAACGACCATCGCTTGAGTGAACGGGCAAGCCTTTCCACAGCGGGAGGGCTTGCTCTTGCTGCATCTTGGTGCCGGGCACCCCCACCAATAAACGTTAGTCCCCGGCCACAATGGCCAAGACCCAAGACATTCGCCGCAACAGCGCGGTGGTCGGCGCGGCGAACCTGCTGACCCGCGCGACCGGCCTGATCCGGGAGATGGCCTTCGCGGCTGCCTTTGGGGCAGGCATCCAGGCCGACGCCTTCAACGCCGCATTCAGAATCGGCAACCTCTTCCGTGAGCTCTTCGCGGAAGGCGCGCTGTCCAACGCCTTTGTCCCCCTCTACGCCAGCGTGGAAGAGGGCGAGGGCCGTGAGAGCGCCTACGCCCTGGTCAACGCATTCTTGGGCGTTTTGCTCTTGGCCGTGGGCGGGGTCACCATCCTGACCTTCGTGGCTGCCGAGCCCTTGGTCTGGGCCGTGGCCAGCGGATTCGCCGACGACCCCGTCAAGTTCGACCTGAGCGTGCGCTTGGCTCGGGTGCTGAGCCCCTTTGTGGCCACCGTCTCCGTCGCCAGCGTGTTCATGGGCATGCTGAACCTGCGCGGCAAGTTCTTTCTGCCCGCCATCATGCCGATGTTCTTCAACGCATCGGTCATCGCGGCGTGCATCATCGGCGCCAAGGTCGAGCTGCCCTTTGAGCCCATCATGCTGGTGGCGGCTGCGGCCCTGCTCGGCGGCATGGCCCAGGCCTTGGTGCAGCTCCCGGTCCTGGTGCGCGGCGGCTTTCGCTTCGCGCCCAACCTGCGCGGCCACCCGGCCCTCAAGCGCCTGATCAAGTTCATCGGCCCGGCCATCATCGCCATCTCGGTCATCCAGCTGCACATCTTGATCGAGACCCAGCTCGCCAGCCGCCAAGGGGACGGGGCCGTGAGCTGGCTGCTCTACAGCTTCCGCATCGCCCACTTGCCCTTCTCCATCGTCTCTGGAGCGGTAGGCGTGGCCTCGTTGGCGGGACTCAGCGTCTTGGCGGCTCAGGAGAAGTGGGGTCGCTTTCGGGCCGATCTGGCCAGCGCGCTGAACCTCAACTCCTTCCTTCTGCTGCCCAGCGCCGTTGGCCTCTTCATGCTGGCCTCGCCCATCACCGCCCTCTTCTTCGAGCGTGGCGCCTTCACCGCGAGCGACACCGCCCAGACCGCCGCGATGCTGCAGATGTACGCCGTGGCTCTGATGGGCATCGGCGCCCAGCGCATCCTGGTCCCGGTCTTCTACACCCTGGATGATCCCAAGACCCCGATGTGGGCCGGCATCGCAACCTTGGTGGTCAAGCTCCCCTTGGCCCTCTGGCTGCTGGATGTTGTGGGCTTGCGCGGACTGCCCCTCTCCCACGCCGTCCTGGTCACCGGCGAGGTGGGCGTCCTGATCTGGCTGCTCTCCAGGCGCATCGAAGGCGGCCTGCTCCGTGCCCTGGTCGGCCCTCAGGTTCGCATCCTCATCGCCAGTGGGGTGATGGGAGCAGGACTCTGGGCACTGGAAGGCCGGCTGCCGGGTATCCCAGGTTTGCTCCTCACCATCGTCTTGGGCGCTGCGCTCTTTGTGCTCGCCAGCGAGGCCATTGGACTGCGGGAGGCCCGCTCCATTTTGGGACGCCTGCGCCGCCCCAAGGGACTGCCCCCGACGGTCGATGCCGACACCCAAGCCCTGCTCGCCCAGCTCTCGGGAACACCGGTCTCTCTGGACACCGAGACCTGGCAACTCCACGGCCCCAAGGCCTCCGCTCAGCTCATCGCCGAAGGTGGGGCACTACGCCTCGAGGCGATCAAGGTGGCCAACGCCCCGACTGCGCCAGAGGCGCCCTTGTTGATTTCGGCCATCATGCGCGTGGGCGGTGGTCCCCCGACCCTTCGAGGCCTCTGGCTCGGAGATCAAGCCCTCAACGTGGTTAACGACCAGATCTACCTCGGTGATGCGCCCGGTCCGGTGCTTCCCGTGGAGCCTGCGCAAGTCTGACCTCGCAGACGGGCACTCTCGCGGCTATCTTGGGGGGAGGTCCGGTCTAGCTGGGCCCAGCTTTGTAGAGGACCACACATGCGCGTTGCCCTGATCAACCCCACCCCCATTGATCACTACAGCCCGTGCACGCGCACACTGGCCAGCTACCTCAAGCAACACGGCCACGACGTGCGGCAGATCTTCCTGCCCAGCGACAACTACAACACGCGCTTCCAGCCCGGCTACATCAAGCAGATGAAGCAGAGCTTGGTCGACGACATGGTCAAGCTGGTCAAGGACTACGACGTCATCGGCATCAGCTTCCTGACCGCCATGTTCGACGTTGCGGTCCAGGCCACCCGCGCCATCCAGAAGGAGTACCCCGACAAGTTCATCGTCTGGGGCGGCTTCCACCCCACCACAATGCCCCAGCAAGCCCTTGAGTTTGTAGACGGCGTGTGCGTGGGCGAGGGCGAGGAGGCGCTGCTGGAGCTGGTCGACCGCATCGAGAAGGGCGAGGACTACTACGACGTCCGAAACTTCTGGTTCCGCAAGCCCAACGGCAAGGTCGTCGGCAACCCCCACAGGCCGCTGGTTCAGGACCTGGACACCCTGCCCTACCAGGACTTCGAGCTCGAAGACGACTGGACCTGGGACCCGGAGACCCACGAGCGCATGATGAAGGTCGAGTGGGAGACCTTCAAGCACCTGGTCCCCACCTACCCGGACCGAAACGGCGACCTGCGCATCTCCTACAAGACGATGATCACGCGCGGCTGCCCACACAAGTGCAGCTACTGCGGCGTGGCCTTCAACCACGACCTGTACAAGGGCCAAAAGTACCTGCGGCGTCGCTCCGTCGAGCACATGGTCGGCGAGATCAAGCAGGTCATGCGCCGCTTCCCAGAGGTGGGAATCATCCACTTCCAGGACGACGTCTTCTTCTCGACCAGCACCGAGGAGATCCAGAAGTTCGCCGAGGTGTGGAAGGCCGAGGTCGGCTTGCCCTTCCGCGCGCAGTGCAGCCCCACCACCATCAACGAGGCCAAGTACGCCGCCTTGATCGATGCGGGCTTGTGCTTCACCGAGCTGGGCATCCAGACCGGCAGCTCCGAGACGATGCGCATGTACAAGCGCGGCATGACCAACGAGCAGCTGCTCAAGGCCGTGAACATCATCTCCAAGTACCGGGAGTTCATCCAGGTCCCCGACTACCACATCATCCTGGACAACCCTTGGGAGAGCACCGAGGACGTGATGAAGGGCCTGCGCCTGATCTGCACCTTGCCGCCGCCCTACAACCTGCTGCCCAGCTCTCTGATTGCCTACCCCGGCACTGAGTTCTTCCACAAGTCCATGGAAGATGGCTTTGTAACGGACGAATACAACCAGGTGTACCGGGCCAGCTTCCACGTCCCGAAGGGAAGCTACGTCAACTTCCTCTTCTTCCTGACCCTGTTCAACAACCTGCCCAAAGAGATGGTCATGTGGTTGGCCAGCGACCGCTACGTGCGCCGCTTCAACCAGCGCAAGTACGACCGCTTCTGGGGCAAAATGTACGAGTACGGGGAGCTGGGCCGCAAGGCGCAGCGCTTCTCTCAGTTCGCCCTCAAGGGCAAGCTGCTGGAGATCACCTCGATGCGGGAGCTCAAGCGCGTCGCGAACCAGATGAAGTAGTGGCCTGGAGCCCTCCGTTGGGGCCCCTGATGCTCATGTCGTTGGAGCCAGAGCTTCCCTCAACCAAGCTCGGCTTGCAGCAAGGGCTCGACCCGTATCCAACGGCGCTTCAGCTCTTGATTCAACGAGGCCAGACTGGCGGTATCGCCTGTTCGACCGGCGGTCTCCAGCTCCTTGCAGATCTCGGAGAAGGCCTCGGCCCCGACCTGCATGCTCGAGCTCTTCAGTGGGTGCGCTGAGCGGTGAACGCCCTCACAGTCGCCCGTAGCGACCGCGGCGTCAATCTGAGCCATGTAGGGGCCCACGGTGCTCATGAAAGCCCCCACGACCTCGGCCACAAAGTCCATGCCCGGGGCACTGTAGCTGCGCAGCGTCGCCAGCGTCTCAAGGTTCAGGTCCATCACAAGAGTGGTCTCCTGCATGCTCGCGGCAAGAGCGGCCATGGTGTTCTCCTTCGGGCGCAGTACGGGGGTGTCTCCCCCTCATCGGAACATCGCCCCAAGGACTTGTGTCTTTGGCGTCCCAGATGATCCCCAGCTCCAGATCCACTGGAGATTGATCGAAGTCTATGCATCGACGCAGAGTAGCCTCCGGGGCGCCGCTGTGCGGGGTGTAAGTCTGGCACGCGCCTTGCGTTGTAGGAGGGCGCGAGGTGCAAGGTGAACTACGGTCGACGATTGGACGAGACCCCAGGACAGAGACTCAAGCGCAGAGCCGCCATTGCTGGATTGAGCGCAGCGCGACTAGCAGAGTGGCTGCTCGATTCCCAGGGCTACCCTTGCCCGCCTGTACAAACGCGCGCAGATTTGGGCCACCTGGCGGCCGAGGAGCGTCTGTCGCTCACACGCCAGGATGGCGCTGCCGAGCCACTCTTAGAGGCCGGAAAGCGCCACAACGTCCGCTTGGCCTTGGCCGCGTTTGATGGCCGCATTCTGCACCCAGAGCGGCCCCTCTCTTTCTGGCGGACTCTGGGACCCGCGACCGCTGCGCGCGGCTTCCGCCATGGCATGGAGCTACAGGCCGGCTGTGTCGTCCCCGCCATCGGAGGCGGCCTGTGCCTGCTCTCCAACGGGCTGTTCCGAATCGCCGCGAAGCTGGGCTGGATCATCTTGGAGCGTCACGGACACAGCACCGAGGCCGTTCCCGATCACGCCCCGGTCTGGGGCTTGGACGCCACCCTCTTCTTCCCCTACGTCGACCTTCGCATCGCACCCCGCACGGGCCAAGCCCGGCTCGCACTGAGCATCGAGGGAGACGAGTTGGTCATCCAGGTCTTCAGCGCCAGCCCCAGCCCCTTGCGTGTGGAGCTGGAGAGTGAAGCCCTGCCGGTCCCTGACGGTCCGGAGCGCATGCGGGCCTCCCGCATTCATCGGCGCATCTTCAACGCAGCGGGAGAGCTGCTCGAGCACGAGGTCATCGCGGAGAACAGCAAGCGCCTGCTGCACGATCAAGCCCAGCGAAAGCGCAGCTGCTTGAGCTGTGGCGAGCTGAGCTGCCACGCCAAACCCAGTGACGCGGAGCTCTCCGCCTCACGACGTCTGTTGGAGGCAGCGTGAGGTGCATCGTATTGCCCGAGGGCCAGGCCCCCTGGCTGGAGCCCTTGATCGAGAGCCAACCGGGCCCTTGGCTCCGTCTCTCTCCACCGGAACTCCTCCGCCGCACCTGGATGAAGGCCGCCGGGACCTCCGCGCCCAGGCGCATCCAGGCCCGCATCCTCTGGCGGCAAGCGGTCGGCGCCTGGGTGGCCTCGCGTCTGCCGAAGGGGTGTACCCACGTCTACGCGCCCAGCTTCGCGGCCAGGCGGGTGTTCTCCGCCGCACAGCAGATCGGTGCACAGACCCACCTCCTCGAAGACCTTCCCGACCTCCGGCGCCTTGGCGTAGAGCTCGATCAAGCCAGCGCTGCGCACCCCACCGCCGTCTTGCTTCGGCGTCACAGGGCGCGCGGTGCAGACTTGGCGACCCAGCAAGCTGAACGGGAGCTGGCCGAGGAGGTCTTCGTTCCAAGCGCAGACCGGATGCTCGCCGAGAAACGCTGCACGCCCATGCCATGCCGGCGCACCGGCCCCACCGCCCAGAACAGGCTCCCCACTGCCAAGCTCAGGGGCCAGTCCTCGGCTGGGCCACGGGTGCTCCTGAGCGGCCTGCCTGTGGCCCGTTCAGGAAGCTACGAGGCACTGGAGGTGCTGGAGGCGCTCCCAGAGATCACGCTCCTCCTTCGGCCGAGCCAGGTCGTCGAGCCGGACGCTCTGCTCAAACACCCCCAGGTGCGGCTGGCGACCCCTGCAGAGCTGGCGCTGGAGGGAGTGGACGCAGTGATCGCACCGGCTTGGGTGCAGAGCAGCCACCCGGTGCTCGCCGACGCCCTGGCCCTGGGGCTGCCTGTTGTGGCCACGCGCCGCGCAGCCGGTTGGCTGGGGCTCGACCCGGATCGGCTACTTGCTCAGCCGGATGGGAAAGCCTTGCTTCAGGCACTTGCCGCCAGCCTCTGAGCGTGCAACTGTCCTGACAATGACCAGGCACCTCCCCCAGGCTGAGCGGGAAGAACAGATCCTCCGAGCGGCGCGAAAGGTCTTCGTTGAGAAGGGCTTTGAGAACGCACGCATGACGGACGTGGCTTCTGCCGCGGGCTTGTCAAAAGGTGCGGTCTACTTCTACTTCGACAGCAAGCAGTCCTTGATTCGAGCCCTTGCTGCGCAAGAGCATCGCAGAGCGAACGCGATCCTCGACGAGGTCTTGGACCATGGCGATCTGAGCGCAGAGCAGAACTTTGCAGATCTGCTCCGGCAGCTCCTTCATCACCTGCTTTCGCTGCGCTATCCGCCGCGCTTCTTCCTGCTCATCGGCGAACTGGCCACACGGGATGAAGAGCTGCGCGCGAACTTCCTGGAGACCCACGAGCGGTTGATGGAGCGCATCATCCGGGTGATCAAACAGGGCATCGACGACGGCAGCTTCCGCAAGGTGAACCCGCACGTGATCGCAGCGGTGCTCAAAGCCAGCTCAGATGGGTTGACTCTGGAGAAGGCTATCGGGGCCAACCCACAAGGGGACCCCGAAGAGATCATTCAGGCGACGGTGGACCTGTTCTTGAACGGCATGCTGCCGAAGGAACAGGGATGAGCCTGAGCCAGGCGATGCGGCATCGCAGCCTGCGTTGGTACGGTGTTCCGCTCTTTTGGTTGGGGGCTGCAGGCATCTGTGCGGCACTGGCAGCCAAGGTAGCAGCCGATGGCTCATGGGGCGGTGTCATGCTCTATGTCGCAGCGACCGGACTGAGCATCGGGAGCTTTGGCCTGAACAACGATACGGCCCTCGCGCTGCTCCTTCGCACGCAAGAGCCGCTGCCTGCGGCCGCTCAGCGAGAGCTCAACGACGAGCTTGCCCGAGACAAGGCGGAGACCAACGCGCTCTCGCCGAGCCCCAAGGCAAGCTTCGCTGCGATGGTCTTGGCGCTCTTTCTGCATGGGGCCGCCGCCTGGAGGCTTCTCGCCGCCACTGGAGCGATGTGAGCGCCATCGTCGTCGTTGGGCTGGACCGTCAGATCCACTTGGCCCGAGCCGGCGGTATTCGGCAACTCAGCATGGACCTGGGCGCCGACCCCCTGCTGCGCTGGGGCCAACCCGACATGCCCCGCTCCGCCTGGAGCTGGCCCACCTTCTCCCCTGACCACAGCAAGCTGGCCTGCATCGAGCTTCCAGCCGGTGAAGACCTGGCGGATCCGGCCCGAATTCAGGTCCTCCACTGTGATGGACTGCGCCAGCAAGTGCTCCTCGAGAGTCACGGCCGGGTGCCTATCTACTGTGCTTGGAGCCCGGACGGCTCCCAAGTCGCTGTGGTGCTACAGGACGAAGAAGAGCTCAGCCTGACCTTGCTCTCCTTGGATGGAAGCCCGCCCCGAGAGCTCGAAGTCGGTGGTCCCCTCTTCTTCTCCTGGCGCGCCTCCGATGTGTTGGTCCATGCCGGAAGCGGTGGCCCCAAGCGGGTTGTACTGCACCAAGCCAAGGCCGAGGACATGTTGCTCGAGGGCACTCCCGGTGCCTTCTGCGTCCCACTGGCCCTCGGTGGCTACCTCTGGCATGTGCAGCGCCAAGGCGGCCTGGAGTACCTGGTGCGCACGGACAGGGACGGCAAGACCGAGACGCTTCGCCCCGTGCAGGGACTCGTGGCCCTGGTGCCGGACGGTGACAGCCTATTGCTCGGCCAAGCGCCGGCCGGTCCAGGGAGCCCCTACAACGGAGTCCACCGTGTGGATCTGCGCAGCGGCTTGAGCAGTCAGTTGAGCGAGCAGCCCTGTCTGGCCTTTTACGCCCTCCCCCAGCGTGGCGAGATCGCCACGGTCTCGGTCGACAACCAGCGCAACTGCCTGACCTGGCACACGGTCGACTCAAGCGGCTTGGCCCAAGAGCGTGCCTCCTTCTGGCCCAGCCGAGAGTTCCTCTGGAGCCTGCAGTTCTTCGAGCAGTTCTCCTTGAGCCATCCACCGGTGGACCCCAGAGGTGAGCGTCTGGTCTTTGTCGGCCACCGACCTGGAGCTGATCCACACAAGAGCCGAGCGGAAGTATTTGTGCTCGACCTGGACTCGGGGGGGCCCGCCCGCAGCCTATGTTCTGGCAGCTTTGCCTGTTTTTCCAGTGTTTGACGCTATCCCAGAGCATCCGATACGGGTCTCGAAAGGAGTCTCCTCATGGCCTTTAAAGACCGCCTCTCCAACCTCCTGGCCGGCCCTGCCAGCCAGGTCGTCGAAGCACCCGTGCGCGAGATCATTCAGGACGCACTCGCGCAGGGCACCGTCGCCTCCGCCCAGGAGCTCCAGCAGCTCCGTCGCGAGCTCGGCAAGTCTGGCGAGCGTATGCGCGCCCTGGAGGCACGCCTGGACACTCTGGCGGAGGCTGTGACGAGCCTCCAATCCCGTGCAGACGCCAGCGCGCGCGAGGCACAAGCTGCCCGCAGGGAGCTCCTGGCCGCCAAGACTGAACTGGCCAACGCTGCAGCCCCAAAAGCTGAAGCCGCACCAAAGGCTGAAGCTGCACCAAAGGCTGAGGCGGCCCCAAAGGCCGTCGCAAAGCCAGCTGCGAAGAAGAGCACCAAGACCTCGAGCGAGCCCAACAAGACCAAGGGCAAGGGCGGGCGCAAGAGCCTAAAGGAGCTGGGCTGCAAGGTCGAAGGCTGTGAGGATCCACACCGCAGCAAGGGCTTCTGCTCCCGCCACTACCAGGGCTGGAGACGTGGACGGCTGGAGGGCTTCGTCGGTCCAGAGGGCTACGTTCAGGTCGGGGAGCGCGGCTTTCGCGTCGCACCACAGCTGCAGGGCGAGGCTGTCGTCGTCACCGGCACCGGCAAGCGCACCAGCTTGAAGGTCGATGGAAAGAAGATCGACTTCAGCGAGATGGACTGAGTCCATCTCCCCTCCGAGGGGACTGAGCAAAGGCCGCTCAGGCTCCCTCAGGAAGGTCTGAGGCCGCGCTGCCGGCCAGACAACGCAACAAACACGATGCCAAGTCCGGCATCGAGACAGGCTTGCCAAGGTGGTCGTTCATGCCCGCCTCCAGGCTCTGAAGTCGATCTTGGGGCGAGGTGTTGGCCGTCAGGGCGATGATCGGGAGCGTGCCTCCCCGGGACCGGATCTCCGCCGTGGCGCGGAAGCCATCCATCTCCGGCATCTGGCAGTCCATCAGAATTAGGTCGGGGCGTAGATGCTCCCAAGCCCCCACGCAAGCACGCCCGTCCCCGACAAGGTGGACGTGCACGCCGAGCTGCTGCAAGAAGCGCTCAATGACGACTTGATTGACGCGGTTGTCCTCTGCGACCAGAACGCGCACTCCCTCAAGCAGACTGGGCCCCATGAGAACCTTGGCCTCGGGCTCGGGCGCCGGGCAGACCTGAAGCGGGAGCTCCACCTCAAAGAGAGTGCCTCGGCCAACTTCTGAGGTCACCGAGATCCGCCCCCCCATCGCGTCCACCAGGCCCTTGGAGATGGTCAACCCCAGACCTGTGCCGCCAAAACGCCGGGTCGTGCTGACGTCGGCCTGTGCAAAGGGCTCAAAGACCCGCTTGAGCTGATCCTGGCTCATCCCGATTCCGGTGTCCTCGACCGAGAAGCGAAGGCCACCGGGAGAGGCGATTGCGCGCAGAGTCACGCGCCCCTGCTCGGTAAACTTGGTGCTGTTGGAGAGCAGGTTGCCCAGGACCTGTGAGAGACGCACGGAGTCCCCAAGGATCCAGGCAGGACACGTCGGGCTGACCTCGAGCAGCAGGTCGACCTGCGCTGGGTCCACGCCGACGCTGGCGGCCTTCAAGAGCTTCTCGCAAAAGGGCCTTAGCTCAAGCGCTCGCTCCTCAATGACCAGCTGGTCGCCATCGATCTTGGAGTAATCCAACACGTCATCGAGCAGGCTGCGCAACAGCTGCCCTGAGCCCTGCACCATGGTCGCCAGCTCCTGCTGGTCCTCGCTCAGATCCGTGCCGACGAGCACCTCGCTCAAGCCCAGAACGCCATTGAGGGGCGTTCGGATCTCATGGCTCATGGTGGCGAAGAAGCTGTCCCGGGCGCGAACGGCCGCATTGGCCGTCTCCTCCGCGCGCTTGCGTTCCGAGATCTCTACCCGCAGGGCTTCATTCACTGGGTCCAAAGCAGCGATCGCCGCGACCTGCCCGGTCCAGTGGCTCCACATGCCCGCGGCGATCACGATGGGAAGGGAGACATAGTCCAGGATGACCAGACGCCGGTGCCAAGCAGAGGTCAGCTCTGGGTAGGTCACCCACCCTGCCCCTTCGACCAGCCAGTGGGTCATCGCGCACATCGCGGTGCCGACGCTCCACATGATTCCGCCACGCAGTCCCAAGAACAGGAAGGCGAAGACCGGCACCATGGCCAGCCAAGCAGATGCGGAAAACTCCAGACCGCCACGCTGCCAGATTCCGACTGAGACACCCACGAGAAGGTTCGACATCAGCATGTGACTGGCCAACTCTATCCGGTCGCTTCGCGCCAGCCAGATGACCAGTGGACCGAGCGCAACAGCCACGAAGACGACCAGAGAGATGGTCCGAAAGCCGACCATAAAGGTCACGCCAATCCAAGGCAGACCAAAGACCATGAGCATGGCCACGACCACCTGAATGCCGCGCAGCCGGGTCTGCAGGAAGGGGTCAAGGTCCCGCCCGGCGTCCAGCCAAACTCCAACCCGATCTGTCCAGGCTCCCTCAGTCATGGTGCTAGTCCCCACGCCTTCACAGCCACTTGGAGCTCCCGGAACACTAGAGACGCGTCCACAGGCTCTGGGGCATGGTCTCGCTCACCGGTGGGGTCTCCGCGGCGAGCACGTAGAGTGCACGCCGGTTCCTCGGCTCATCGGTGTTCTCAGGTGTCGCGACGGCCAAGCCGCGCTCTCCAAAGCCCTGGTAGTAGATCTCCCCTTCAAAGCCGTGGTCTCGGTACCAGCGCGCGATGGCCGCTGCACGCGCCTGTGAGAGCCGCTGGTTGTTGTTCTTGTCCCCAACAGTGTCGGTGTAGCCCGCCACATAGAGGTTCACTTTCGCCACGCTGCCGTACTTTACGAGCACCTTGTTGGCCTCCTCCATGGCCGCCACCAGCTTGGGCTCCTCCGCCGGCAAGATCTCGCTCTTCCCCGACTCGAAGATCACGTCCTCGTGGGGGATGTTGTAGTACCAAGGCATCAGATCCTTGGCGGTCCAAAAGCCATCGGCGTCGGTCCCGACAACGTGCAATCGGATCACCTCCCCATCGCTCTTCCACTGAACCTCGATGGGGTCACCAGGGCCCGCTCCAAAAGAGGGCACACTGACCTCGCCCAAGAGCAGATCGCCAGGCCCGTAGGCTTGGACCTGAACCTGTGCAGGCTGCCGATCCATGATGACGACCAAGGTCCGCTCCTCCATGTTGATCTTGTCCGCTGGGACCGTGATCTCCATCGGACCCAACATGGTGACCTGGAAGTTGAGGGGCATCTCTCCGGTGCTGCCGTCGCTGAACTCCGCGGCCAAAGTGCCCGAGCAGCTGTGCGTACCGATGGGCACGTCGAACTCCATGGTGATCTTGTCTCCAGCGCTCGCCCCCCCGTGGGACTCGCCCCAGGAGCTGGCGCAGTCCACCCGCACGTCCAACTTCTCAGCATTCTGATTCACCACCAAGGTCAGGCTGGGTTTGCCAAGATCCTTCTGGGCCCTTGCGACCACCTCCAAGGCGATGGGATCCGCAGCGAATGTGACGGGTATGAGAAGCAAGCTCAACATCGACTCTCCAGGGTTCGGACGGGGCAGCATAGACCGTAAGGACGTGCTACCCCCCAGCGCTCAACACGCTTCCTGGGAGTTCACGTGCACGACTTTCTCACTCGCCTCGGAATTGAGCCCGTCAACAGTGGCTGCTGGCTGCCCGACGCACAAGAGTGCAGCGGCCGGATCATCGAGTCGGTGGACCCTTCCAGCGGCCAGGTCATCGCCAAGGTCCAACTGGCCAGTGTCGACGACTACGAGCGCCTGATGGCCAAGAGCCAAGCGGTCTTCAAGGAGTGGCGCACACTCCCAGCCCCCAAGCGCGGCGAGATCGTGCGTGAGATGGGCAACGCCATGCGCGATGCCAAGGAAGACTTGGGCCGCTTGGTCACCCTCGAGGTGGGCAAGGTCCTGCAAGAGGGCCTGGGTGAGGTGCAGGAGAGCATCGACATCGCTGACTTTGCTGTTGGCCAGAGCCGCATGCTCTACGGCCTGACCATGCACAGCGAGCGTCCTGGCCACCGCATGTATGAGCAGTGGCACCCCATGGGCGTCGTCGGCGTGATCTCGGCCTTCAACTTCCCCAACGCCGTGTGGGCTTGGAACGCCATGTTGGCCGCCATCTGCGGAGACACCGTCGTCTGGAAGCCGTCCCTCAAGGCCCCACTGACCGCCATCGCCAGCCACAAGATCTGCAGCGCAGTCTTGGAGAAGCATGGCTTTGGCGGCGTGTTCACCCTGATCATTGGCGAGGACGCCGAGGTCGGCGAGACCTTGATCAACGACAAGCGCATTCCATTGGTCTCGGCGACCGGCTCCACCCGTATGGGCCGTCATGTTGGAACCACCGTCGCCAAGCGCCTGGGCCGAAGCCTGTTGGAGCTCGGTGGCAACAACGCCATCATCGTCGAGCCTGATGCAGACTTGGACTTGGCCCTGACCGGCGTACTCTTCGGTGCCGTCGGCACCGCAGGACAGCGCTGCACCACGACCCGCCGTCTGTACCTGCACGAGGACATCGCTGAGAACTTCACCCAGCGCCTTGTGAAGGCCTACGGCCAAGTACGTATCGGCGATGCCTTGGGGCAAGGAACCCTGATGGGCCCGCTCATCGACCAGGACGCCGTGGACATGTACGCCACCGCCTTGGACAAGATCCGGGAAGAGGGCGGCAAGATTCTTGCCGGTGGAAAGCGCCTGGATCGGCCCGGCTTCTTCGTTGAGCCAGCCCTGGTCAGCGCGACCGAGGACATGGAGATGTGGCGGGAGGAGACCTTCGCCCCCATCCTCTACGTCTTCACCTACAGCGACCTGGACCTGGCCATCGATGCCCAGAACAGCGTGGTGCAGGGCCTCTCTTCGTCCATCTTCACCGGCAACTTCCGCTCCAGCGAGGCTTTCCTGAGCGCCGCTGGTTCGGACTGCGGCATCGCCAACGTCAACATCGGCACCAGCGGTGCAGAGATCGGCGGGGCCTTTGGTGGAGAGAAGGAGACGGGAGGCGGCCGTGAGTCTGGATCGGACTCCTGGAAGGCCTACATGCGGCGTCAGACCTGCACCTTGAACTACAGCAAGGAACTGCCCCTGGCTCAGGGAATCAGCTTCGACATCTAAGAGCGTTTAGTCTTGAGCCCCGCCGGTGCTATGCTGGTGGGGCCCCAAGAGGATTCCTCCAATATGCTTGCCACCTTGCACGCCTTCTTTAGCGACACCACCACCTCCTTCGTCGACGACGAGGGCGGACAGAGCACCGTTGAGTACCTGCTGCTCATCTCGGTCATCGTCATCGCCGTTGTGGCCGCAGCCTACGTCTTCGTGCCGACCTTCCAGACCGGCGTGACCTCGCTGGCCCAGGACGTTCAGTCCATGCTGGACAGCGGCAAGATCGGAAAGACGGGTACAAACCGCTGATCCACCTCCTGCTGGGCCTCGCCCTCGCCGGCCCAGTTCCAAACCCAGGCCGCAGCGCCCAAGAGTCGCTGATCTGGGTGGATACGATCGGCAGCTCCAGTCAACGCGACTGGCGCGCCGAGGGGTGTGAAGGGGAGCGCTGTGTGACGACCATGGTCGAAGCACAGGGAATGCTGCGTGTCGGCCTACGCCCCATCGATCCCCTGGCCATCTGGATTGACGGCACCTACGGAAAGTCTGAGTCCCAGGGCTCTGGGCACTCCGGTACGGGCTTTGGCGCTGCCGCGGGCGCGAGCTTGGTCTGGCCAGGAGAACGACTCCGACCAGCTCTCAGCGCCCAAGTTGGCACCCACAGGAGCATGTCCTCGGTACCGAAAGCGCCGGTCTCTGAGCTCGACATCGACGGGGAGACCGAGACTACGGAGCGAAGCAGCAGCAGCCACTGGCTCGTTCAGCTCGACCCGATGCTGGTCTGGGGAAGTGGTGCTCAGGGTGCCACGCTCTGGTTTGGCGCCGAATACACCCCATGGGGCATCCAAACGCTGGACATGAAGGTGGACGAGGTCAGCCTGAGCCTCAAGCCGGACCAGCGCATTGGGCTGCTCGTGGGCGCTGAACTGCGCTCCGACGCATTGGGGATGCCTGGAAGGCGTCGCAGCTACCTAAGCGCTGGGGCACAGCTTCAAGCGCTCGCTGGAGCGGGGCTTCACGCCTGGGTAGGCTGGTCCTTCTAAAGCCTCCTGACAGCTCTACTCTATCGATTGGCTGCCTGTACCCAGCCGACTCAAGTCCAGCTCGACCAGGTTGCTCCAGTCCTCGGCGCGGACCACAACCGGCCACACCAAGTCCTTTGGCCGAGCTTGTTCCACTTCCAGCGCCTCCAGGGATCGGTCAGCGTTCTCCCAGTTCTCACTCCAGGCAAACTGGCCGGCGATCGGCCAGAACCCACCCTCGGTGTTCCAGACAAGCTGCGTCTCCTCGGCCGAAGGAAGAATGACCGCCTGCTCCCGGTCTGCCAAGCGCAGAACCAGGTTTCCGCTGACAGAAGAGGTGTCCTCACTCTGTTGCAGGGAGTAGCGCCCCTCAACCGATATTCCTGGGGGTTGCCCCTCTTCCTGCTCCATCCTCAACACGGCCGTCGTTTGAGGGCGCAGCATGTCCAACTCCACGCGCCCAAAGGCCTGTGGGGTGAACTCAACCCCTTCCCAGGCGATGCGAACGGCACCCGTCGCCTGATCCACGCTCACTTGGCCGGGCCCGTCAAGGGCAAGCAGTTCCTCCACACTGGGATGAACGTCGAGCTGCTGACCCTCCATATCTAGCCAAAAAGCGATGTCGTAGGCCGCCAGCTCGGCGGCCATGGCCCCGCTCGCGAGGGCCAGACGCGACCCCAGCTCCGCATCCTTTGCGACCTGCTCTGCTCGCGCATTGACCAGCGCCTGCAGAGTCGGCTGCGTCGGGCTGCACGCGAGCGCGCTGAGAATGGGAAACCACATGGGCTCAGTCTACCAAGCCCTAAAGTCCTCCGCTCTACAACCGATTGTCGGGAGTAATGCCCGTGCCACGTCCAATGCCTCACCCCCCACAGCTCCAGCAAGCGCTTGGGGTTGGTTTGGCTCCACTGCGAGCCTTGCGCAGGCGCCTCAAGGATGCCGACCTTGAAGGGCTAAAGATCGATTGGGTGTTCGAGGACATGTTGCGCCGGGGTGTAGCGAGCTGGGTCCTAGCGACCCACGCAGGCGCCCTCTGTCCCGAGGAAGCCTTTTTGCTGGGCATGCTGCAAGACTCGGGGCTGCTACACCTGGCCCTCAACAACCCCGAGAAGGCCTACCTGATCGAAGAGATGGCCGCGCTGCCTGCCTCTCGACGCATCCAGCTGGAGGAGCATCACTTCGGCCAGAACCACGCACAGGCCTATGCAGAAGCGGTTGACCTCGTGGGCCTGCCCCCCGAGTGGAGCGCGATTGTAGCCGCCCACCACACCACTCGGGCCACCCTTCCCTCAAGAGAGCACCAGCGCTTGCTTGACCTGTGCCGGGCTGCCGACGCCCTCGCCGATCTGACTCAGGCCGAAGCTTCAGCCGGCACCCTAGAGACCCTGAAGCGCTACTTGGAACGCCTCCCTTCTCGTCGCGCCCTCGACCCACGCGTTCTCTTTGATGCGCTGCGCGAAGCGATGCCGGGCTTCGCTCAGGTGCTTGGCTGGCCGATCGAGTCCCAGCCTGTTTGGAGCGAGCTTCAGCGGGAGTCTGGGCCCTCCCCGCTCTTCGTCAGCCCCAGCTTCGAGAGCCTGACCCGGGATCTTGCTGGGCTAGAGCAACAGCGCCAAGGGGTGCGGGATGGGCTCCGCGAACAGCTGCTTCCCGAGCCGCCCGACCGAGATCCCACCACCGGCGTGCTCACCTACCGAGGGTTGACGCGCCACCTCCGCGGGGCGCTGGACAAGCTGGTGCTGGACCAGACGCCCTTCGCCCTACTCTGGGTCTCGGGTCCCGAGGCGACCGCCTTCGAGGAGATCAACCTGCTCCTGCGCAGCTCAGATGCGATGTGCTGGCACCAGGACAGCTGGCTCATTTACTTGTCTGATACTGGCTTTTCCGGGTGCAAAATCGTTCAGAATCGTATCGAAAACGAAGTGATTGACTTGCAAGCCATCGGATGCAACGTTCAAGCGGGACAAGGCTTGTTGCCTGGGGTGAACGGGATCGTGGAGCACGCACGAGAAGCAGCGATGGGAGCGAATTGACACACGCCTCGGTGCGAGCAACTGTCTCTTATACACATCTGACGCTGCCGACGAGC
>OJHJ01000113.1_pt1 | contig 64471 bp, 59 predicted proteins | sample 1595201 | NCBI WGS metagenome assembly OJHJ01 (sample SAMN05416832, study PRJEB24817) | seawater metagenome | isolation source: Sea water | place: Canada:Atlantic | collected 2013-07 | reverse complement strand
GATAGCGTAGCGTCTCGTGGGCTCGGAGATGTGTATAAGAGACAGCTCGGACTCTCCGTCTCTATAGTAGGGCACGACGAGCGCTGCGCCAATCCGGAACTGTGTGGCGTCGGTTTGTACTGAAGCTGTCGTGACGAAGAGCCCCCGCTCGGTATTCAGCTGCTCACACAGGGTGGCGGCTTGATCTGTGTTGGTCTTTGCGCCAGAGAGCTCGGCTTTGGGGAAGGCCTCAAGACAGTCCTGTGTGGAGAAGAGCGCCCAGGCATCCCGGCTGAAGTACCACCTGTCGTAGTCCGCGAAGACCGTGCTCGACTCGGTGAGTGCCCGCACGGCAGCGATGCACTGACCGGTGTTCAGGGGCTGTGCTTCTTCCCGAGGTGGTGCGTCCGAGGGCGGCGTCCGCGCGGCACAGGAGAGCAGGAGGGTGAAGAGAGGCGTCATCTGTCCAGAGGGTAGCAAAGCAGGTGGGCCTCAAGCTCTCACTGGTAGCCCTTCGCCTGCAAGCTGAACATGTGCGCGTAGCGGCCCTTTTTAGCCATGAGCTCGGCGTGGTCGCCCCGCTCGATGATGCGCCCGCCGTCGAGCACGACGATGTCGTCTGCCATGCGCACGGTGGAGAAGCGGTGGCTGATGAGGAGGGTCATTTGACCCTCGGCTTGGTCCGTGAGGCGCTGGAAGATCTCCGCCTCCGCCTCCGCGTCCATCGACGCGGTGGGCTCATCGAGCACCAGGATGTCGGCTTCATCCCGCATGAATGCTCGGGAGAGCGCGATCTTCTGCCACTGACCGACCGAGAGCTCTCGGCCGTTCTTGAACCAACTGCCCAGCTGGGTCTCATGACCTTGGGGCATGCCATCGATGAAGGGCTTGGCCATGCCCTTCTCCGCTGCGTGCATCAGGCGAGGCTCGTCGTCGATGTTCGGCACGTCTCCAACGCCGATGTTCTCGCCAACGGTCAGCTGGTAGTGCACAAAGTCCTGAAAGATGACCCCCAGTCTCTTCCGCAGCGCTTCGGGCTGCCAGTCCTCGAGTGGGGTGCCATCCAGGCGGATCTGGCCCTCGGTGGGCTGGTAGAGCCGCGTGAGCAGCTTGATCAGCGTGGTCTTGCCGCTGCCGTTGTGGCCCACCAAGGCCAGACGTCGTCCGGGCTGTAGGTGCAGGTTCACGTCCGCAAGGGCAGGAGTGGAGGCCCCCGGGTAGGTAAATCCGACGCCTTCAAAGCGCATGCCGTCGCCTGGGTGGCTGCCCTGGGTGGCTGTGCCTTCATCGCTCTCGACGGGCATGTCCAAGAATGCGTAGAGGTTGGAGAGGTAGAGGTTGTCCTCGTACATGCCGCCGATGGCTTGGAGGATGGCCGAGAAGGCCCCTTGACCCTGCTTGAACACCATCAAGTACATGGTCATCTGGCCAAGGGTAATCAGGGTGGCCATCGCCGAGAGGGCCACCCAGATGTAGGCACCGTAGAGGGTGGCGGAGGAGAGCAGTCCCAAGCCGAAACCCCAGCCTCCACGCCTCAGAGTCAGGCTGCGGTCCTCCTTGTAGAGCTTGCGGAAGATGGTGTCGTAGCGCTCGACCAGCAGGGGACCCAGCTGCAGCAGCTTGACCTCTTTGGCGTAGTCCTCGCGGGCGATGACCACTTCCAGGTAGGACTGCTTGCGCTTCTCCGGGGAGCGCCACTTGAAGAGGCGAAAGGCTGCCCCGGAGAAGCGGGTCTCCGAGATGAAGGCGGGTACGGCCGCCACCGCGAGCAGCAGCACGGCCAGGGGAGAGTAGGCGGCAAGCAGCGCACCGAAAGAGGCCAAGGACAAGGCATTCTGTACCAGGCCAAAGCTGCGGCGCACCAGGGAGAGGGGGCGAGAGGAGGCCTCGCGTCGGGCCTGGGTCATGCGGTCGTAGAGCTCGGCGTCCTCGAAGTGCTCCAGCTCCAGGCTCTGGGCTTTGTCCAGAATCAGCATGTTGACCCGGTGACCCAGGAGCGCGCGCAGCAGGGACTGGGAGGTGTCCAGTCCCTTTCGGCAGGCCGCCAAGGAGACCACCAGCAGAGCCTCCAGGCCAATCCAAGCCAAGGTGGCCCGTTTGTCGTCCAGCAGCCCTGTATCGATGGTCTGTAGGACCGCATCTACGATCTGTGCGCCTACCCACGCGACCACCGGGGGCAGCAGACCGGCGATGAGGGTCAGACTCGCCAGGGCCACCGTCAGCTTGCGCGAGGTGGCCCAGACCAGCTCCAGGGCACGCCGGGTGTAGAGAAACACGCCGAGCGAGCGCCTGAGCAAGCCGACCTCTTCGGCCTGTGGTGCGGCCTTGCTTGCTGTCATGGGGCGGGGACCTCAGTCTCGAGCAAGCGGGAACGCTCACTTGGGGCATGGGACACCCTAGTCCCTCAGGGCGTCTGAACAACCCCCAGAGCCTCTGCATCCACCGTACTGGGCCAGAGGGTGTCGCGATTGGTCCAGGCCCCCTTGATCAGGGCGCCTTCCAGGTTTGCGCCCAGCAGGTTTGCACCGCGAAGGTCTGCATCGCGCAGGTCGGCGCCTTCCAATAGGGCACCTGGAAGCTCGGCTTCTCTCAGGTCTGCCTGTCGCAAATTGGCCCCTGACAAGTTCACGCCCATGGCCTTGATGGAGCGCAGGTTGGCCCCCTGGAAGTCCGCGTCTGTCAGGTCGGCATTGCGGAATCCAGCGCCTTCCATGTGCACATTGGCGGCGTCCAATTCCATCATTTTGGCGCCGTCGAAGACCCAGCCGTTGCCAAAGTGGGCGCCCTCCAGGTTCACGCCAACCATGCTGATCTTGGCGGCGTTCATGCGGTAGGGGAACTCGCCGTTGGTGAAGTCCTCTCCGTCTGCGACCCCCAGGGGACCCAAGGCGCCTTGCGGGGGAAGCGTGCCCCAGCGTGTGCCCTGCATCTCATTGGCCATGTCCATTCGGTTGAAGCGCGCGCCCTTGAAGCTGGCCCCCTCGGTGTTTGTGTCCACGTTGGCCTCAAACAGGTCCGCACCGTCAAACTTGGCCCCGTCCAAGAGCGCACCCGAGAGGTTGGCGGCCCGCAGGTTTGTGTTGCTCAGATCCGCGCCGCGCAGGTCTGCTCCCTGAAAGTTCACCTGCTCCAGGTCCGCGCCAGCCAAGTCTGCTTGCCGCAGGTTGGCCCCGCGCAGGTCCGCTCCCAAGAGAAAGGACTCGTGTAGATCCGCATGGGCCAGGTTTCGTCCGCGCAGGCTGCTCTTCTCGATGTGCATGGTGGAGCGCAGCTGCACGGCCGCGGTGTTGAAGCTGACGAACTGCACGGGCAGCTGTCCGAGCACGATCCCCAGGGCGATGAAGGCGACGGGCAGGGCGGAGATGCCGAGCTTGCGCTGCCGGTCCCGGCGCTTGATGGCGAGCTGCTCATGCAACCAAGTGTCGTTGTGGAGCACGCGCGAGGCCCGCAGAAACTGCCACTCATCGTCGCTGCGCAGCACCAGGTCATCTGCGTGGCGCTGGACCACGTCGAAGAAGACCACCGGCAGCAGGTCCTCTTCCAGCTTTCCGCCGCGCAGCCACACGTCAAAGGCCAGCTGGAACTTGTGTCTTGCCGCGTTCAGCTCGTCGTCGTCTTCGCCGTACTGTTGAATGCGCTGAATCAGAGACTCGTGTGCGATTCGGTAGCTGCGCTCTCCGGGGAAGCGAGAGTCGGAGTAGCCCTGCAGGATGCGCCAACGGGACTCCAGGGTGCGCAGGACCCTGCGGCGGCCCGCGACGTCTTGCACCCCGCGCAGCAGCTCGGACTCCGGCGCTGGGCGGCTGGTGGCCGAGCCGGGCAGGTGGGTCAGGGCGCGCAGGATTTCCTTGGCTTGGTTCTGATCTTGGTCCTCCAGGCCTTCGACGGCTTGGTCCAAGATCCGGGCCAGGATGCCCCGTGCGCCGCCCAGACCCTGTCGGTAGTGCTCCGTCGTGATGTAGACGGGGTCGCTGTCCTTGGCCAGCTCCCAGAGTCGGGAGCCCACCGCTTGAATGCGTGGGGCGACCTCGCCAGCGTCATCGGCGACCAGATCGCCGACGATCTCGTCCAAGAGACCCTCTTGGAAGGTGAAGGGCTGGTAGTCCACCTCCAAGCCCATTCGGCCCGGGCCTTCCAGCGCCTCGCGCGCGTCCTGGGGACTCAAGGGGGAGAGGGGCAGTGGACGCAGGACCTGGTCCAAGGGCAGCCCGTCGAGCACCCGCATCAGAGCGCCCAGGTAGTCCTCGCGCAGGCTCAGAATGAGCCGGACCTGGGTACCGGTGCGCAGCATCACGGAGAGGGCGTGGGCGAAGGCGTACTGCTCACTGGCCTCGCCGCCGGTAAAGAGCTCCTCGAACTGGTCCAGGAACAAGCAGATCGGACGGCCCAGGTGCTGGCTCAGCTGCTCAAATACCTGCTCTACAGGCAAGACCGGCGCGTTGAGGCTGTCACCGGAGGAGCTCCTGGAGATGAGGCGTTCTGCCTGTCCCTTCAGGTGTTCCAGTGGCTGCTGGCCGCCGCGTACCACCAGGATCTCGTAGCCCTGCTGGGCCAGGTAAGGCAGAACGCGGGCCGAGAGGAAGCTGGTCTTGCCCACCCCTGAGCGGCCGGTCAGGGCCACCATCGGCGTGCGGTCCGCATGCTCCCAGAGCTCCACGAAGCGCTTGGTGTCTGCCTCGCGACCGAAGAACAGGCCGCTGGTGCTCTCGGTGAAGGGGCTCAGGAAGCGGTATGGCTCGCCGGGACGCTTGATGGGCGGCGCCGGCCTTGGAGAGAGGGGACCGGGTGAGCGCTGCAGTGCGCTGAGCTCGGAGATGACCTCGGCCCAGGCGTTGGGGCGCTTGCCTGGGTCCTTCTCGAGCAGGCGATAGCAGAGCTCGATCAGTGCATCCGGGGTCTCCGGGGCCAGATGGGCCAGGGGAGGGGGCTCTTTGTGCACGTGGGCCTGGAGGTAGTCCTGGATGGTCTCCTCCTCGAAGGGCGCGCGGCCAGAGAGCAGCTCAAAGAGCATGCAGCCGAAAGCGTAGAGGTCGGCCCGGTGATCCACCCGCCAGCACAAGGCCTGCTCTGGGCTCATGTATCGGGGAGTCCCAACCAGGGCGCCCGGGCTTGTCAGGCGAGAGGCCGGCGGCTCGCCGAGGGTGTGGTGGCGGATCTCTTGAGCCGGTGTGGCCCGCAGGTCCTCGCTGGGTGTCGCGGCCAGGGGCACGTCCTGGCTGTGCAGGGGGCCCTCGCCGTCCCAGGTCTGGTCGGCGCTGTTGATCGAGTCGGCCGGGGCCATCGTCTCCAGGGAGTGGCGCAGGCGCGGGATCTGCTCCATGGAGTTGCGCAGAGCAGCGGGAATGTCCTCGGGCGGGGTGATGGGCGAGAGGCTCTGCTCTTGGAGGAAGGCCAGGCCGAAGTCCAAGATCTTGACCTGCTCCTCGCTCCCTTCTCCCAAGACGAAGATGTTCTCTGGCTTGAGATCCCGGTGGACCAGACCCACGCCCTGACCGGCGCCCATGCCACGCGCCATCTGCAGGGCCAAGTTGACCGCGCGGCCCCAAGGAACGGGGCCCTCGTTGCGCATCAGCTGGGCCAGGGTCACCCCTTCGAGCAGTTCCATGACCAGAAAGCGCGCCCCGCCCGGGCCTACGCCCACGTCAAAGACGGTGACCACGTTGGGGTGCTGCAGGCGGCAGGTGGTGCGCGCCTCTTGCTCAAAGCGCGCCACGACTTCGGGGCGAACCGTCAACTCTGGGCGTAGAAGCTTGATCGCGACGCGACGGTCCAAGGCCTTCTGGATGCCCTCGAAGACCTCGCCTACGCCGCCACGCCCAATGCGCGCGGTCAGCTCGTAGCGGTCATCGAGGTGGATCATCGGAGGGGGTCACAGTGCGGGGGGGAGCGGTCTTTGGCAGAGTGTAGCGGTGTGGTGGCTCTTGTCCCTTGCGTGCCGTCCTTCGGCGCCTCCGCTTCCCCAGGGTTCCTGGGTTCTACAGGCCGATCAGGCCCATGGTCAGCTGGTGGTGGACGAGAGCGGGTGTCGCATTGGGATTTGGACCTCAAGTCTCAGCACGGGGGGCGCGGGATTGCGCGCCTGTACTGCTCTGTACGATTCCAAGGCCACTTGGATTCAGGCTCCATTTCGCTCCGGCTCGGGGGAGGGGGAGGCAGTGCTCCGTTGGGATGGGCAGACCTTGATCATGCCCCTGGGGGCCCGCGAAGGAGAGTTTGAGCTGCGACTGGCGATGCAGCCCGGAGCGCTCACGGATGCAGAACGTCAGGGCTACGCGCAGCGATCGGAGACGGAGCTGCTGGCATGGGAAGATGCCTGGGCTGCCGGGCGTTTTCGGCTGCAATCTGATGAGACTCTGGTCGGAGAGATCCACTTCCAGGGCGATCTGCTTCCGGTGCTCGCCCTCTATGACCCCTCGTGGATGACCAGCGGCCTGATCCCCGCCAGCGAGGTCATGCTGGACGGCCCCGACTGGGTGCTGCGGTTGCCCATCATGCCCAGCCTGGATGGAGAGCTGGGGCTGCTGCGCATCAACCGGGTGCTCGCCCAGATGGTGGTGCCCTTCGGCCCGGAGCCCACCGCCGTAGATCGGGTCTTGGCCCTCGTTCCAGGCCCTGTCAGTCAGGAGGAGCGAGACGCCGCGGTGCAGGCGGCTTGGGTGGAGGGGGGGCGCCGGGAGAAGGAGCTTGTCCCTGCACTCTTGGCCCAGGCCTACAGCGAGAAGGCGTGTCCACTGCCGCTGCCCCAAGAGAGCGCGGCCCTGCTCGAGGGCTACAGCCTGACGGCCAGTCCGCTGCCCAAAGGCTGCGAGATCCTGGTGGAGCCCACCCAGGTACAGCACGGTCGACGCCTGAGCGCGCGCGTCGGTCCCCAGGGCGTGAGCGCGATGATTCTGCGTGAGCTGCCGCTGGATTTTGGGTACGCGGAGGACTAGCGGCTCTTTGGAAGCTGTCTGGCGGCTGTGCCCGGGATATGCGGCGCCCACCATGTCCCCAATCCTCATCCTGCTGGCCCTACCGCTCTTCTTCGTGGCGCTCTACGCCACCACCTTGGGCACGATCTACGGCCTGACCGGCTGGCCCCACGCCGCCAAGGTCATGCCAGCGCCCGAGGGCCTCAAGGGCCGCCGCTGCTGGGTGGCGCGCCTGCTCTTGGTGCGCATGAACGGGCTGCTCAAGCTGGGCTTCACCGAGGAGGGCGTGTATCTGCAGCTTCCCCGGTTGTGGCGTTTGAACGCCGGGAACATCCTGATTCCCTACCACCGCCTGGAGGGCATCGAGGTCGACGCTGGGCTCTTCGGCCCCATCGCGCGCATGGACATCGAGGGCTGGGGGAGTCTGCACATCCCCACCTGGGTGCTCGAGGAGTGGGAGGCCCGGGGCAAGCCCGGCTACAGGCCGGAGCGGGAAGACTGATACTCTCCGCAGCATGGCTACCCTGACCCTAAAGGGACTCCAGAAGTCCTACGACGAGACCCAGGTCCTCCAGCGCGTGGATCTGCAGGTCGCAGACGGCGAGTTCTTGGTGCTCGTCGGCCCATCTGGCTGTGGCAAGTCCACCTTGCTGCGCTGCATCGCCGGCCTGGAAGACATCAGCGATGGTGAGCTGCAGATCGACGGCAAGCGGGTCAACGACTTGCCGCCCAGAGACCGCGATGTGGCCATGGTCTTCCAGAGCTACGCCCTCTACCCGCACATGACGGTGCGGGAGAACATGTCCTTCGGGTTGGAGGTACGAAAGACCCCTCAGGCCGAGATCCGCGAGCGGGTGGACGCGGCGGCCGAGATGCTGGGACTGGAGGAGCTCATGGAGCGCCTGCCCAAGGCCATGTCAGGCGGCCAACGCCAGCGCGTCGCCATGGGGCGGGCCATCGTTCGTCGGCCAAAGGTCTTCCTCTTTGACGAGCCCCTCTCCAACCTGGACGCCTCTCTGCGTGGCCAGATGCGGGTGGAGCTCAAGCGCCTGCACCGCCAGCTCGACGCCACCATCGTCTATGTGACCCACGACCAGGTCGAGGCCCTGACGCTGGCGGATCGGATCCTGGTCCTCAACAGCGGCGTGGTGCAGCAGATCGGCACGCCGACCGACCTCTTTGACCACCCGGCCAACCGCTTCGTCGCCGGCTTCATCGGCTCGCCGTCGATGAACTTCTTGAAGGGGGAAGGGGACGGCGAGAGCATTCACGTCGGTCCTATCCGGGTCCCCAGCAGCCACTTGGGCCCAGTCAGCCTGGGCGTGCGCCCCAACGAAGTGCACATCGATCCCCAGGGCGCGCCCGCCACGATCGACGTCATCGAGCACCTGGGCTGGGAGCTGCACCTGCACCTACGCCTGGAGGATGGCCAAGAGCTAACGGCGCGCGTGGAGACCTCGGTGCTGCCCGATGCCCAAGCAGGCCAGGTGTTGAAGGTGTCTTTGGGCACGGTGCACCTCTTTGACGTGGAGAGCGGGCAGCGTCTTGAGGTGTGACCCAAGGCGCCACCACCGGTCTGCGTGAGCATGTGGCTCCTCCTCCCCGCCCTGACCCTCGCCCAGTCGGCTCCAGCTGAGTCCACTGAGCCCGTCGAGCTGAGCCTCTGGCACAGCTACCGTGGCGCCGAGCGAGAGGCACTGGAGCAGGTGCTCAGCGACTATGACGCGGCCCACCCTGAGCTGAAGATCACGCCTCTGGCGCTGCCCAGTGAGTCCTTCAACTCCAAGCTGGAAGCGGCCGCTCCCCGAGGAAACGGACCCGAGCTCTTCATCGCGGCCAGCGAGCGCATCGGGAGCTGGTCGGCCTCGGGCATCATCGCGCCCCTGGAGCTGGAGGCCGAGGACTTCCATCCGGTCACGGTCGCCGGGGTGCAGTGGCAGGACCAGAGCTGGGGCATCCCTCTGGCCAGCAAGTGCGTGGCCCTGTTCTACGACCCACTGCAGGTGGCCCAGCCGCCCCAAAGCACCAACGCGCTGCTCCAGATCGCCCAAGAGCAGCGCCGGGGAGAGGGGCAAAACCAGCACTACGGTCTGGCCTACGAGGCCGCCTCCGCCTACTTCAACGCGGCGTGGCTGCACGGCTTTGGGGGCGGGATCTTCCGAGAGGGAGAGCTTGACCTCGACAGCGCCGAGAACGCCGCTGCGATGTCCTTTGTGGCTGGCTTGATCGAGGACGACCTGCTGCCCCAAGAGCCCACCGGTGCTCTGGTCACCCAGCTCTTCAACAGCGGCCAGGCCGCGATGGTGCTCTCGGGCCCTTGGATGTTGGGGGAGATTGAGCCTAGCAAGGAGTTCAGGGTCGCCCCGCTGCCGGAGATCTCGGCCACTGGCAACCCCGCCGCGCCCTATGTCACGGTCGAGGCCACCTTCGTCTCAGCCCACGCCCTGCACCCCGAGCTGGCCTTGGCCCTCGCTGAGCACTTGGCCAGCCCTGAGGCCGCAACCACGCGCGCGCTTCAAGGCCGCCAGGTGGTCGCCACCGAGTCGGTCTGGTCTCAGGCAGAGCTGGCCAACGACCCCATCTTGAGCGCCTTCCGAGCCCAAGCCGACCGCGGCGTGCCCATGCCGCTGAACCCGGAGATGGGGGCCAGCTGGGAGCCGATGGCCCGTGCCTGGCGCAGGGTCTTGCGCGGCGCGATGACCCCCGAGCAGGCTCTTGCTGCGGCACAGACAGAGCTGGAGATCGTCACCCGCCCACCGCCGCCCGAGGTGGACTGGCGGCCCTATGCTGTGGTGCTGGGGCTGGTGCTCTTGGGCGCCCTGGCCTGGTTCATCAAGGCCCTGTTCTCCGCCCGCACCGCCGTCGCCAAGTGGCGCTTTGCCTACGCCTACATCGCCCCCGCGGCCCTGGCGATGGGCGCTCTGGTCTTGCTGCCCTTCATCGTTGGCGCCGGCGTCTCCCTCTTCGCGCACTCCGACGGCAGCTTCACCTTTGTCGGCGTGCAGCACTACCTGGACATCGCTCTGGCCCGAGACTGGGCCATCACCTCACCCCAGAGCTTCTGGTTCACCCTGGCGGTGACCGTGCTCTGGACCGTGGCCAACGTGCTCTTGCATGTGGGCATCGGGGTCGGGCTGGCGATGTTGCTGCGGGAGCCCTGGGTGCGCATGCGGGGCGTCTTCCGCGTGCTGCTGATTCTGCCTTGGGCCATCCCGAACTACATCACGGCGTTGATCTGGAAGGGCATGTTCCACCGGCAGTTTGGCGCTATCAACGGCCTGCTTACGGCCTTGGGCGCGGAGCCGGTGAGCTGGTTCGGCGGCTTCTGGACGGCCTTCGCCGCCAACCTGACCACCAACACCTGGCTGGGCTTCCCCTTCATGATGGTGGTCACTCTGGGGGCCCTTCAGTCCATCCCGAGGGACCTGGAGGCGGCCGCGGAGGTGGACGGCGCCAACGGCTGGCAGCGCTTCCGGCACATCACCTTGCCGCTGCTCAAGCCCGCCCTGCTCCCGGCCGTCATCCTGGGCAGCGTGTGGACCTTCAACATGTTCAACGTGATCTACCTGGTCTCCGGCGGAGAGCCCGACGGCAGCACCGAGATCCTGGTCTCCGAGGCCTACCGCTGGGCCTTCACCCGCCAGCACCAGTACGGCTACGCCTCGGCCTATGCCGTGATGATCTTTGGGGTCTTGCTGCTCTACTCTCGGGCCATGAACCGCATCGCCGGCAAGAAGGTTCTATGACGGGAGCAACGCCGTGAAGCGCCAAGTCTCCATCTGGCGTTTGGTCGCCACACACCTGCTCCTGGTCGTGGTCACCTTGGCCGTGCTCTACCCGGTGCTCTGGGTGCTGGACATGGCCCTGACCCCTGGGCAGGCCTTCGCCATGGACCCCATTCCTTGGCCCAGCAACCCCAGCCTGGAACACTTCGAGCGGGTCATCTCTACAACCACCTCCGATGGCCGCTGGCTCTTCTGGCGGCAGCTGCTCAACTCGCTGATTGTCGCGGGGGCAACCAGTGTTCTGGGGATCACGTTGGCGGCGACCGCTGGCTACGCCATGAGCCGCTGGGCCTTTCCTGGTCGGGACGTGGGCATGGGGCTCTTCTTGATCACCCAGATGTTCCCCGGCGTGGTCATGGCTGTGCCGCTCTACATCCTGCTGGACGAGCTGCACATGCTCGACTCCATGGTGGGCTTGGCGCTGGTCTACGCCACCACCTCGGTGCCCTTCTGCACCTGGAATCTCAAGGGCTACTTCGACACCCTGCCCGTGGACCTCGAGGAGGCCGCCCGCATGGACGGCGCCTCTCGTTGGACCACCTTCTGGCGGATCCTCCTGCCCCTCTCCAAGCCAGCGCTGGTCGTCACAGGTCTGTTCTCCTTCATGACCGCTTGGAATGAGTTCATTTTGGCGGCGACCTTCTTGGGCAAAGAGGAGGCCTTCACCCTGCCTGTGGTCCTCAACGGCTACGTCGGGGACTTTGGCACCGATTGGGGCAGCTTCGCCGCTGCAGCCATCCTGGTGTCCCTGCCGGTGATGGGCTTGTTTTTCGCCCTTCAACGCCAGCTCGTCGAGGGGCTCACAGCCGGCTCCGTCAAGGGCTGATATATTTGGGGGATGAAGACGAAAACTTGGATCATTGGGGCCCTGTCGACCGCTGCTTTGGGCATGGCTGGTTTGGCCATCGCACAAGAAACGCTCCCCTCGGTCGAGGCCATGGAGACCCAGTGCGAGGACGGTGACGCCCAGTCCTGCCTGCACTTGGGCGATGCCTGGCACCTGCGCCGTGGTGTGGAGCGTTGGGACGACTCACGCGCTGTCACCGCCTACGAGAAGGGCTGCGAGTTGGGCTCAGAGTTGGCTTGTGCCCGCTTGGCCCACCGCCTCCAGTACGGGGAAGGGGTCAAAGCGGATCGCGCCCGGGCCTTCAGCCTGTACCAGAGCGCCTGCGATGCCGAGATCCCCTACGCCTGCACCGGCTTGGGCACCTTCTACGAGCGCGGCTGGGAGGTCGACAAGGACCTGGAGCTGGGCACCAGCTTCTACCAGAAGAGCTGTGAGCGCGGCGATGCCCGTGGCTGCTCTGCGCTGGGCGACTCCTACCTGGACGGCACCGGAATCGAAGAGGACCCCGCCTACGCGATGATCTACTTCAACCGGGCCTGCGATGCGGGCTGGGGACCGGCCTGTGCCCGACTGGGCGAGGTCTACAGGCTGGGGGAGGGCGTCGACGCCGACCCCGCCAAGGCCTTCGCCTCCTTCGGAAAGGGCTGCTCTCTCGGAGACCCCCAGGCGTGCCTCTGGGAGCTCCAGGCGCTCCAAGAGGGCCTGGGTGTGAGCGCGGACCAGGACAAAGCGCGCACCGGCTTGGAGGAGATCTGCGAGGCCGGTGGACGCAGCGCCTGCCTTCAGCTGGCCTCGGTTCTGCAGGCCGGTGACTGGGGGGCCGAGGAGGACCCAGAGCAGGCGCGCTCGCTCTACGAGCAAGGCTGCCAAGAGGACGACCCCTACTCCTGCGGCCAGAAGGCCAACATGATGTACGTCGGGGAAGGCGGGGACGAGGACAAAGAGGGTGCCCTGAAGATCTGGCGAAAGGCCTGCGCAGACGAGGACGGCTTGAGCTGTTTGGCGCTGGGAAACCTGAGCTGGAACGGGGACATTGAAGGCGGCCTGGCCCAGGCCTGCGACCACTACGAGGAGAGCTGCAGCGCCGAGTGGGGCCGAGGCTGCTTGGAGCTGGGCATCTGTTACGAGTACGGCGATGGCCGCCCCAAGAACACCCCAAAGGCCACCCGCCAGTACGAGGCCGCCTGCGAGCTGGGCCTGGGCCAGGGCTGTGCCTTTGCGGGCAACATGTACGCCTGGGGTGTCGGGGTGGATCAAGACCCTGTTCAAGCCGCCAAGCTGTATCAGACAGGCTGCGAGGAGATGGGCTCCACAGCCTCCTGCATCGCCTGGGGCACCACCTACGAGGCGGGCATTGGGGTGGAGATGGACGTGCAACGGGCTGTAGAGCTCTACGCTGGGGCCTGCGAGAGCGGCGATCTGGATGGCTGCGTCTCCGAGGGCGTGGTCTACGTGCTCGGCGGCTTGGGAGAGTCGGACTACGGCACCGCCGCCGATCGCTTCGGCCAAGCCTGTGATGCTGGGTACGGCCGCGGCTGCACCTATCTGGGGGCCTTGCACTTGCAGGGGCAGGGCGTGAGCCTGGATCAAGCCCAGGGAGCAGAGTTGGTCCAGCAGGGCTGCACTCTGGGCCACAGCGATGGCTGCTTGCACGCCGGCTATCTCTTTGTTGAAGGGACCGGCGTGAAGCGGAACAAGCGCACGGCCTACAGCTTCTTCGAGCAGGGCTGCGCCAGCGGAAACATGGAGTCCTGCATGGCCATGAACAGCTCTTGGCGAAGCCTGAAGCGTCAGGTGCGCTGATCCAATAGGGGATGGATGCACCCGGAGGTCCCATGTCCCTTGACCAGCTCCCTCTCTCTGACTGGAGCCTGAGCCACCTCTCTGCGGTCGTCGCCATCGACTCCGCCAGCGATGAGAGTTCCGAGAGCGTGCCCACCACGCCCGGGCAGACGGTGCTCGCCGACTTCCTCGTTGGCTTCTTCTCCGAGCTGGGCATCGGGAGCGTCGAGCGGGACGGATTCTCCAACGTCATCTTCTCCGTTCCAGGCCGCGGCCGCGGCGCCGACAAGTCCCCTGTGGCGCTGATGATTCACCTCGACACCGCGCGAGGAACCCACGCTATCCAGGACCTTCAGGTCACCCGCGCCTGGGACGGCAGCGCTCTGCGCTTTGCCAAGAACCCGGACATCCAGGTCAGCACCCAGGTCTACCCAAGCCTGGCGGCCTACAAGGGCCACGACATCGTCCATGGCCCCGGCGATGCCCCCTTTGGTTTGGACGACAAGCTGGGTCTGACCCACGCCATGACCCTCTTCAAGGTCCTGGCCAAGCAGCCCGAGCTGGAGCACCCCCCGCTGATCTTCGTGGGCCGACCCGATGAAGAGGTGGGCAGAGAGGAAGCCCTTCACGCTGTCGCCGAACTCCTCGCGCAGCGCGGCGTGAAGCTGGGCTACACCCTGGACGGCTTGGACCCCTACGAGGTCAACGTCGAGAACTTCGACGCAGCCGGCGCATGGGTGCGCTTCGTAGGCGACGGCAGCATTCCGGAAGGCCAAGGATTTACCTTGCGTTTGGGTGGCGTGAACACCCACGGGGCGACCGCCAAGGCCGAAGGCCACCGCTCCGCACTGCGCTTCGCAGCGGAGATTCGGGCCCTCTGTCAGGACCGGGGTGTGCAGGCACGTTTTGTGGGCTTTGAGTCCGACGCGGAGCGGGACTGCGATGCCACCTGCTTGCTGGTGGTGCAGTCCGGACATTCCGATGCCCTCTGGGAGGTTGTGCGCGAGGTGGTGCGCCCGCACATGCCGCGCGGTGCCTCCATGGAGCTGGCGATGGGAGGAGACGCGCCTCCTGAGCGCGGCGTAGATCAGGCCCTGGGCTGGGTGCATGACTTCTACGGCAGCGATCCAGGCTTCGTGCTCGCCGCCGAGGACAGCGAGGGCCGGCAGGGCTACACCGCCGCCTACCGTCTGCGGCCTGGCGAAGGCGGCGTTCGCGTGGACCTGCGTATCCGAGACTTCAGCGAAGAGGGCCGCAAGGCCCGCGTGGCGCACATCGAGCAGCACGTCGGCGAGCTGCCCTGGGAGTGGCGCCTTCAGTACGACAACATGGGGCCAGCGTTGGCGGACTGTCCTCGTTTGAGCGAAGCTGCGCTGGCAGCCTCCAAGTCGGCCGGGGTTCAGAGCGTCGTCCAGCCCATTCGCGGCGGAACGGGCATCGACCCCTTCCTAAACAAGGGGCTGCGCATCGCCAACTTGGGCACCGGCTACTTCGCGCCGGAGTCCGAGAAGGAGCTCACCAGCCTGCAGTTCATGGCTGGCCACGTGCGCTGGCTGGTCGCGCTCATGGCCGAGCTGAGCTGAGCTACCGATGGGGGGCTACGCGGCCCACCCCGTGCGGTTGCTGCCCTTGATGCGCTCTAGCTCCTTCTGAGCTTTGGCGTGCAGGGACTCTGCCGTGGGGTTGTCGATGTCATCGATGCAGATGCCCACCAAGGTCGCGCTGATTCGAGCGCGCTTGCCCTTGTGGTCCACCTTGGCCATCTCTACGGCGGCCCGCAGGCGCTCGGCAGCCAGTCGGGCTTTGGGGGTGTTTCGGTTCCACAGCACGACGGCGAACTCATCTCCGCCCACGCGGGCGCCAAAGTCCCGCTCATCGCAGACCTTCTCGATCATTTTGCCGACGGACTGCAGGATGGCATCGCCGGTGTCCATGCCGTGGCAGGCGTTCTGCTCATCGAGCATGTCGACGTCCAGGAGCAGCAGACTCAAGGCGCCTGGGCGTCCTGCGGCCTGGTCGATCTCGCGTTGTAGGCGCTCGAGGTAGCGCTGGCGGTTGAGCAGACCCGTCAGCGAGTCCTCTCCGCGAAGGGTCATCAGGCGGCCCTTGAGCTCCTCGATCTGCTCTTTGGCCTGCTTGGCTTCCCGACGGTGGCCGTCGATGAGCTTCATGAGCTGCTCACGAGACATCTCATCGAAGTTGTCGTCGTGTTGGCTCAGAATGGTCTGTAGAGCCGGCTGCTCTGGAGCCGGCATGCCAAGGAGCCAGCCGGCCTCGACCACGCGCTCGCTCAGTGCGGAGATCATGCCGTAGACGAGATCCGGGTCGATGTCCAAGCGCTCTTTGAGCACGACCTTGGCGACCGAGAGCGCCTCTGCTGGCTCTGAGGAGGTGTAGACCTCGGCCATCAGATCCGCGCAGCGCGCCATATCCGAGGCCATCTCGCCGCCTTCGTCATGGTGGGCCAGCACGGGGCCGCTGATCTCGGTGGGCAGGCCCCAGCGGCGGGAGACGGACTTGAATCCCTGGATGTGGTTGGCGCCCAGGTACTCCTTCTCTTTGTAGATGCGGCTCTCGCCGGTTGACGAGCGTAGGCCGTCCAGCCAGATCACGCGGGTGCTGTCCTGGCAGATCAGATCGACGCGCCCAAGCTCCAGGCACATGCCGATGGCGGCAGCGTGCTCTTCAGTGATGGCCCCGGTGTTGCGCGCCAAGATCATCATCGCCGCGCTGCGCCTGAGGGCGTCCTCATAGAGCGAGGAGATGGCGTCCGGGTCGATCTCGGCCCGGTTGATGGCGTTGGCGGCGGCGACCCAGGCAGCGACGCTGCCGACGGACTTGGAGCCCAGCAGCAGTGTGGCGCGGGCCGCTGTCGTGATCTCGCTGCCAGCGCTCTGTTTTTTGGAGACGAACTGGAGCAGCACCGTGCTCAAAGCATCGTTTTCCTGAACGCGTCGGGCAAGCTCTTGGGCGGAACAGTCGCGTGACCATGCATAGCGAATGGTCTCCAAGAGCTTGGACGGGGGACTCGGCAGCATCCTGACTCCTCTTCGGTCTTGCAGCACTCATCGGCGCCCTTGGCCCAGCGTTGAGGAAAACCGGCGCCAGCGCGAATTTGCATGGCTGACTTTTGTTCCTAAAGTGCGCGGCCCGCGGTCCGATGGCGTGCCCAGCGAAAGGAGTCAGCACCGTGAACAGCATCGCCGCCCTGATGAAGCGGGCCCGCGGTCAGTCAGACATTGTTCTGGCTTTTGCCGGGCTGATGCTCCTGGGCATCATGGTCGTGCCCATGCCCAGTTGGCTGCTGGACATGCTCTTGGCGACCAGCTTTGCTGTGGCGATCTTGGTCTTCCTGACCACACTGAGCGTCAAGAAAGCCCTCGATCTCTCGGTGTTTCCCAGCCTTCTCCTGGTCACGACGCTCTTCCGTCTCTCACTGAACGTCGCCAGCACCCGCCTGATCTTGCTCTCAAGCGCCGACGGAACCGCCTCCGCCGGACGAATCATCGAGGCCTTTGGCCAGGTGGTCGTGGGCGGCAACTTCATGGTGGGCTTTGTCGTCTTCGTGATCCTGGTGATCATCAACTTCATGGTCATCAACAAGGGCGCCGGACGGGTGGCCGAGGTCAGCGCGCGCTTTGCCTTGGACGCCATGCCCGGCAAGCAGATGGCCATCGACGCCGAGCTCAACGCGGGCATGATCGATGAGGCCCAGGCCAAGTTCCGCCGCGCCGAGGTGGCCCGCGAGGCCAACTTCTTCGGCTCCATGGACGGCGCCAGCAAGTTCATCAAGGGCGACGCCATCGCCGGCATCGTCATCACTCTGGTCAACGTGCTCGGGGGCATCTTCATCGGGGTCATCCAGAACGACATGGCCTTGGGCGATGCGGTCCAGACCTACACCCTGCTGACCATCGGCGATGGCCTGGTCGGACAGATCCCCGCGCTGATCATCTCCGCGGCCGCCGGTCTGCTGGTGACCCGGGTCCCGGACCTGCAGGACTCCCGGCTGGACGACCAGTTCTCCAACCAACTCTTCTCCTCCCCACGCACCTTCACGATGTTGGCCGTTGCCTTGGGCGGGTTTGCGATGATCCCCGGGTTGCGCATTCCCTTCGCCCTCTTGGGTGGGGTGGTGGGCATCATCGCCTACCAACTCAAGAACAACCCCAGCACCGAGGACGAGGCCACCCAAGAAGGGGATCCAGAGAAGGCCGCCAAGCCCCTGGGCCCCGAAGACATGCTCGCCATCGAGCCATTGGCCGTCGAGATCGGCCTGGACCTTCTGTATTTGGTGGACGAGAAGAAGGGCGGGACTTTGGTGGAGAGCATCCAGCGCCTGCGAAACCAGTTCGCACAGGATCTGGGAATCGTCGTGCCCAGCGTTCACCTGCGGGACGACGCCAAGCTGCAGGGCGGCACCTATGTCATCCGCCTGCGCGGAGAGGAGATCGGCCGCGGCAAGGTCTACCCCCGCCAACACCTGGCCATGGGCGCAGGCGAGGTCAAAGGAAAGCTGCGCGGCGTGAAGACCACCGATCCGGTCTATGGCATGCCGGCCTACTGGATCCAGGGCAAGCATGTCTTGGGCGCCAGAGCCAAGGGCTACACCGTCGTGGACGTGCCGGCCGTGCTCAGCACCCACCTCTCCGAGCTCCTGCAACTCCACGCGCACGAGCTCTATTCCCCGCAGCAGCTGGCAAAGACCCTGGACCGCATCGGCGAGTACAGCCCCAAGCTTGTCGAGGACCTGATCCCCGGCACCCTGAGCCGCTCTCAGGTCCTTCGCGTGATGCGGAACTTGCTCCAAGAGGGCATCTCTGTGCGCGACGTAGAGACCATCCTGGAGGCGCTGGCCGACAGCGCCGAACGCACCAAGGATCCGGAGATCCTCACGGAGTTTGTGCGACAGCGCATGGCCCGTCACATCACCCGTCGAATCAGCGATGAGGAGGGTGTGGTTCATGTGCTCGCTCTGGCCTCGGACACGCAGCGCGCGCTCAGCGAGTGCTTCAGCGGAGAAGGGGGCAGGCCACAGCTCAACCTGGACGAGGTCAAGACGGCCCGCATCGTCCAGTCCGTCAAGGCGGCCACCGAGTCCTGGGCTGGCATCTCGGAGCTGGTGGTACTCACACCACCGCTGATGCGCAGTCCGCTTCGCCGAATCCTCAGCTTGTACCTGCCAAGAGTCACGGTGATCTCCCCAATGGAGATCCTCCCGGCGACACGCTTAAGCACGGTGGAGCAGATCCGTCTGAAGCCAGCCGCCAAGGCTGGATAGTCTGCGCCTCTTGTCACATGAGACTGCGTTTTTGTCTCAAGTTGGCGGCCCGGGGGGCGATTTGAGGACACCAGCGGGAGACCCCTTCTCGCAACCCTTCTTGGAGGTCCGGTGCTTCGTACAGCTGCCCGCAACGCATACGTGCAACAGAGTGAACGCCGCATCGACGGCATGACACGCAACGAGGCCTGTGTTCACTTTCAAGGGAAGGTATCACTGCTGGCCAGGCGCCTCTCGGAGCGCCTCCCCGATGACAGCGCCCTGGCCCTTGGGGACCTGATCTCCTACGGCGCCATCGGTCTGCTGGAGGCCTTTGACCGCTTCGATGGGTCCAGGAACATCCAGTTCAGCACCTATGCTGAGTACCGCATCCGTGGCGCCATGCTGGATGCACTGCGCGCTGGAGACAGCTTCTCCCGTCGCCGCCGTCAGCTCGCCCGCCGGGTGGACGACGCGGTCAGCGTCTTGCGCAAGCGCGAGGGCCGCCAGCCCGAGCCCCAAGAGGTCGCTACCCACCTGGGTGTGAGCCTGGAGGAGTACTGGGTGGCGGTTGAGCGGGTCGCACCCCATTCCCACCTCTCGCTGGATGCGCAGGTAGGAGACGATGAGGGCCGCAGCCTGGCTGAGCAGCTCTTCGACCCAGAGGCCGCGCTGCCTGATCACGCCATGGACGTGGACTGGCTGCGTGACGAGCTGGCTGACGCCATCGGCGAGCTGCCAGAGCGGGAGCGTCACTGCGTGATGATGTACTACGGAAAGGAGCTCTCTCTTGCAGAGATCGCCGCTGTCTACGAGGTCACCGCCTCCCGCATCTCACAGATTCTGAGCAAGGCCCGCGGGAGCCTGCGCAAGAAGCTGGATCGCCGCCTGGATGACGAAGACCTTGGGTTGCTGGGATGAGCCGCGACCTCTACACCGGCTACCACGGCGCGATGACCGCTTGGCGACAGATGGAGGTGGTCTCCAACAATGTCGCGAACGTGGGCACCCACGGCTTTAAGTCTCAGGACGTCCAGTTCATCGTGGACGACAACGAGAACGACGGCTCGCTGGCCCCCACCCGGGCCGCCATCTCGGACATCCGCATCGACATGCGCGAAGGTCAACTCGAGGCCACCGGGAACAAGAACCACGTCGCCGTTCATGGCGAGGGCTGGTTTGTGGTCCAAGGGGGCCAAGAAGAGCTGCTCACGCGCAACGGAAACCTGAGCATTCAGGCCGACGGCAGCATGCTGGCCGCGGGCCTTCCCTTGATGGGGGAGAGCGGCCCACTGCGCATCGAGCCCACCTTGCCCTTCACCATCGACCAGAAGGGTCAAGTGATGCAAGAGGGGGAGCCTGTCGGCAAGATTCGCTTGGCGATGGCGGACGACTTGGAGCCCCTGGGCGCCAGCACCTACCGAGCGGTGGGCGGCTTGCGCGAGGCCAGTGGAAGCATCGAACAAGGGCACCTGGAGCGTTCCAACGTGGACCCAATGGAGGCGATGGTCGACCTGATCATGGCCAGCCGACACCTGGAGATCGCACAGAAGGCCCTCCAGGCCAGTGAAGAGATGGATCGAAACGCAGCACGAAATGGGAGTCCCAAGTGAAAGCCCTGTACACCGCCGCGACCGGCATGAGCGCGCAGCAGACCCAGCTCGACAACATCGCGAACAACCTCGCGAATGTGAACACCACCGGCTACAAACGCAGCTCGGTGGCCTTTCAGGATCTCTACTACCAAGAGGTCACTGGTGGTGGCGTCCAAGGCGACGCCCAAGGCGTGGTCCAGGTGGGCAGCGGCACCAAGGTGGTGGGCAACTACCGCAACCACAGTATGGGTGACTTGGTCGGGACCGGAGTGGAGACCGACGTCGCCATCCAAGGAAAGGGCTTCTTCAAGGTCATCGATGAGACAGGGCAGGAGTTCTACACCCGAGATGGTTCCTTTCAGCGCAGCGCTGATGGACAGCTGATGACCGTTGGCGGACTGCTCGTTCAGGGCGTCGGTGCGATCTCTCCAGACTCCGGGGGAATCGTCATTGGCTCCGACGGCGAGGTCTCTGAGACCATGTCTAACGGCACCATCCAGTCTCTGGGCATGTTGGAGATCATGGACTTTGTGAATCCCGCAGGCCTGAACGCCATAGGCGGAAACCTGTATCAAGAGACCGCCTCTTCCGGAACGCCCCAGTTCGTCCGTCTTGGTGTGGGTGCAACTCAGCTCGGCCAGGGAATGCGCGAGGCCTCCAACGTCGATGTGGCCGTTGAGCTCATCGAGATGATTCAGGCCCAGCGCAGCTTTGAGCTGACAAGCAAGGTCATCCAAGCCAGCGATGAGGCACTTCAGACCACAGCAAACCTCAAGCGCTAATGTTCTGGTTCCTGACATCACTTGTTTACGCAGGCGACGCCCAAGCTCCGGACTCCCACCTAAGAGTCTCTCAGTCCCTGGTGGTCTACGCCCAAGAGCGCTGCGAGGCAGACTCGGTAGTGCTCGACACTCTGGGTTTGGCCTGGAGCGTGGATCTCCAGCCGGGCCAGATGCTCTACTGGAGCGGCGATGCCTGCAGGCAGGACCCCGTTCTGCACCTGTCTGTGTTCGAAGGGGGCAAGTTCTCCGGCCGCTATTCGCTCCACCCTGTCATGCGGGTGGAGCGCTGGGGCCTGGTTGCGACCCATCCCGCCACACGAGGCCAGGATCTGCAGACCGAGAAGGCGCTGGTGCCGGTGTGGACCGCGAGAGCTGGCACGGAGCAGGGCGAGCCCATCGCTACCCGATCCATCTCCGCTGGCGAGCCGGTGAACGTCAACAACGCGGCCTTTGGCGCTGAGCGTCTGGCCGGTGATCCAGTGCTGATCTCGGTCACTCGGGGAAGCGTTTCGCTGGTAACCGACGGCGAACTCATGGCCGATGCCGCTGTGGGGCAACGCGTCCAGGTCAAGAACCTCCAGTCCGGTCAGGTCGTCGAAGGCGTCTTGGGCCCGGACGGTCGTGTCTCCATTCACTGATTTAGGAGTTCCTCATGTCGACCTTGTTCTTGCTGGCCTGGATGGCTCAAGAGGCACCACCCCAGGGGGAGGCCGAGCCTCAGAAGACCGAAGAAGCTGCGGACAATCTGGCCTCGAATGTGGTTGAGGGGCAGGGATCTGTGGTGGACGTTGGGCCGGAGCAGGCGGAAGTTGCTGTGGCGGAGCGCGTTTCTAATAGAGCGCCGGACTTCAACCTCGAGGGCAATAACACCGGGGCCAGCCTCTACTCGACCGCGGAGAACCGCTGGAATCGGCATCAGGTAGGCAGCTTGGTGACGGTCATGGTGGCAGACGACCTGACCACTAGCGTGACCGCCGACACCGTCGCTGGGCAGACATCGAATTCCGATGCCCGAGTCGGAGCACTGCTAGGTGTCACGACCTCCATTCTTGGAAACAACCCCAACATGCTGGAGTTGGAGGATGGCGAGATTGGGGTGAAGGGTGGAAGCAGCAATGAGTTTAGTGGAAACGGAACCACAAGTCGTCAGAACAACCTGCAAGGCAGCTTGACCTGTACGGTTGTTGAAGTGCTGCCGAACGGCAACCTGGTGTTGGAGGGAAACAAGACCATCACGGTAAATGGGGAGACACAGATCTTGGTGGTGCACGGAATCGCGCGGCCGCTCGACGTGAAGGGCGACAACACCATCGAGTCAAAGTTCCTGGCCAACCCGACGATTCAGGTGACGGGCAGTGGTTCTGTGGACGATAAGCAACACCCAGGACTCGGTAATCGTTTCCTTAGTCGCTTTTGGCCATTTTAGGCTAAACGATGGCGGGTTCCGTCCGATGGCGGGTACGGAGGCAATGAAATGCTCGCTCTGCTACTCGCCCTGTCCAGTTCGCCCGCACACGGCGCCCGCGTCAAAGACCTCGGCTACCTCTATGGTACCGACCCCGCAAAGTTGGCCGGTATTGGCATTGTTGTCGGTCTGAATGGCACCGGGGATTCACCGCGAAGTGAAGCGGCCATCAACACACTGGTCGACGAGATGCAGGCGCTGGGTCGGCCCATCACCGCGGCCGACTTGATGTCAAAGAACATCGCCTTGGTCTATGTGCATGCGGAGCTCCCGGTTGATGCCAGGACAAATACGCGTATGGACATCACCGTCTCGACGGTCGCGGACTGCAAGTCCTTGCAGAATGGTGTGCTGATGGACACTGAGCTGTTCTCTGTAGGAGGCGTCACTGAGGCCTTCGCCATCGCCAGCGGTCCGCTGTCCACGGGCAGTGTCTCTGCCAGCGGGGGAGGGGACTCCAGCACCCGAAACCACCCCACGGTCGCTAGCAGTCCCGGGGGGGCTCAGGTCGTTCGCCCCCATCCGCTATATGTAGAGACGCGTGCGGCTGTTCAGGTGGAATACATCTTGGACAACCCGGACTACACAACAATGAGTCGCTTGAGCGAGGCCGTTGAGCGTTCCTTTGGCGCTGGGGTTGCCTACCCGCGTGACTCACGCAGTCTCTTGCTGGTCATACCCGAGGAATATGATGGGCAGTTCGTCAACTTCATGGCTCGCCTTGAACAGGTCGACGTCCTCGTCGACTCTGTGGCCCGAGTCGTCATTAACGAGCGTACCGGAACAGTTGTCGTTGGCGGAAACGTCAGCATCCAGCCCGTCGCCATCGCTCACGGCAACCTGCTCATCGAAGTCAGCGCAGACAACCAGGTCGCAGAAGGCGCTGAGATGTACGTCGGGGAAGCCCCAACGCCTGTTGTTGTTCAGAACGCCGAGATCCGAGTCACCGAAGAAGGTGGACAGCTCTCAGTCGTCGAAGGCGGGACCATCGAAGACCTGGTCGACGCCCTCAACGCCATGGGCATGAAGCCCCGCGACCTGGTGACCATCCTGCAAGCCATTGACGCCGCTGGCGCTCTGGATGGGGAGCTGGTGATTCAGTGAGCGTTGGCAAGCTGGATGGCCTGACCGGGGCCCCGCTGGACCGCAGCAAGAGCCCCAAGCGGCTCCTGCAGGAGCAGTTCGCGCGGGTCATGGTGCAGGAACTTCGGTCCAGCTTGCCGGAGGAAGCCATGGGTGGACCCTTCGGGGACGCCTTTGGCAGCGTCTTTGACGACGCCATGGCCAAGGCCATCGTCGACGGCGGTGGAATGGAGATCAACTGGGGGGTTCAGGACAGCCAGCGCATGGCCAACCCCCTTCCGGAAGGGGCCCGGGTCAGCAGCGCCTTTGGCATGCGTGAGGCCCATCCCATTCACGGAGACCGGCGCATGCATGAGGGCGTGGACCTCGCAGCACCGAGAGGGTCGGAGATTGGAGCTGTGAAGGCTGGCACGGTCTTGCGCGTGCAGCGTAGCGAGACTGGATACGGCAACCAGGTCCTGGTGGACCATGGCGAGGGCATGGTCTCCCGATACGCCCATTGCCAGGACATCTTTGTGGCTGCGGGCCAAGAGATCGAGGCCGGTCAACTTCTGGGAACCGTTGGGACCAGCGGCGACAGCACCGGGCCCCACTTGCACCTTGAAGTGCGCATCGATGGCCAAGCTGTCGATCCTTTATCCTACATGCCGCAGGGCAGTGTCGAGGAATCGGATCACGATCTCCACCGCTAAAGCGGAAAGATCTAAAGGTGGGGAGAGCCCGTCCGATGCGGGGAAGGAATCCAAGGCTCAGGCCATCCGGAGGACCCCATGAAGATCGACGCCCTCTCCAATGTCTACGCACTCCGTCCAATGGCTCGCACGAGCCGCGCGGCGCAAGCGCCATCTGGCGGACCCGCGTCCGTAGGCCTCTCGGGACAGGCGGACTGGGTCCGTGGGCTTCAGTCCCAGGGAGAGCTGGAGTCCGCTCCACGCGCTGATGTCATCGCAGAGATGAAGGCGGCCTTGGCAGACGGAAGCTTCGAGTCCAGCGTGGACATGCGAGCGGTGGTCGATGGCCTCTTGGGGGAGCTGTGAGCTACCAAGACTTGGTGGCCAGATTGCTCGCCGCCACGGAAGACCAGCTCGTCGCAGCCAAAGCCCTGGACACAGCCGCGCTGAATCAAGCGACCCAAGACCGGGCCGATCTGCTCTTCGAGCTGGAAGTAGAGCTCCAGGAGGGGGTGCCCGAAGAGGAGCGCGCCGCCCTGAGGCCAATGGTCGAGCAGCTCATGCTGCTCGAGAAGCGCGTAGAGGTGGTCATCTCGCTGGTCAACGGCAGCCTGGATCAGATCCTGAGCTACGACGAGCCGACCTACGCTCCTCGCCGGGCCGGCTGAGCCGTGGGCATCCTCTCCACGCTGAGCTCGGCACGCAGCGGCCTGAATGCGGCCAGCGTGGCCTTGGATGCTGCATCCAACAACGTCTCGAACGCCTCGACCGATGGATACTCCAGACGCTCCGTGCGCCTGACGAGCTCCGACCCCATTCAGGTAGGCAGCAACTGGCGGGGGACCGGGGTCAGCGTCGCTGGGGTCGACCGCGCCCACGATGTCTTCGTGAACCGCCAGCTCATCGCCAGCGCTGGCAACCAGGCTGAAGCGGAGAGTGAGTACGAGGTCTTGCTGCTCAGCGAGTCTTGGTTCAACGACGTGGAGATCGACGGCCTGCCCACCATGCTGCAAGGGGTCTACGACTCCCTGACGCAGGCGACCCAGGATCCGGCCGACGAGACTCTGCGTCGGGCGGTCGCCAACAACAGCGTCGCCTTTGCTACCAGCGTCTCTCGCACTGCTGTGAGCTTGGTGGACCTGCAATCTCAGGTGCAAGACCGCATGAGCGGGGAGCTCTCCGAGGCCAATCAACGCATCCAGAACATCGCCGATCTGAACCGAGCGGTCATCGCCTCCCAGGGAAATGCGGCGGACTTGCTGGATCAGCGTGACATGGAGATCGGCATGCTGGCCCAACAGCTCGGAGTCGACTTTCACATCGAAGACGACGGCTCTGCGACGGTGCTGCTTGGGGGGCACACCCTCGTCAATGGCATTGAAGGACGCGAGCTGAGCGTTGAGCACGGGGTAGGAGAGAGCAAGATCTACCTTGGGGTCGACAGCGGGCGAACCCAGGTCAGCAATGAGGTGGGCGGGTCTTTGGGCGGTATCGGCACCGCGCTCTCTCGGATCGAGGGCTACCTGGACGACATGGATCTCTTCGTCGAGGAGCTCTCCAATCAGTTCAATGACCAGCACGCCTTGGGCTTTGACAGCACGGGGGCGGCCGGGCAGGAGTGGTTTCAGGTCGCCGGCGGCGGAGCCCACCTGTCCGAGAGCTTCACCTTCAACTCCTCACTGCTCGATGACCCCAGCCTCTTTGCCTTTGCATCGGACGCCAGCGCCTCTGCTGGAGATGGCGGAAACCTGCGGGTCATGATTGAGATGGAGACGGACGATGCCTTCTCCGCTTCGATGAGTGGGGAGGAGACTCTGCTCAACCTGCTCTCCGAAGTGGGAGAGGACGCTGCGACGGCCAAGCGGGTGGCATCGCAGCAGAGTGTCGTGCTCACCGATCTGCAGGGACTGCGCGACGCCATCTCCGGTGTAGACCTAGATGAGGAGGCGGCCAACCTCATCGAATTCCAGGCCAGCTACCAAGCCGCAGCCAAAGTCTTGCGCACCAGCTCCGAGCTCTTTGACACCCTGATGCAGGCAGTGCGATGAACGTCTACCGAACCACACAGGGCTCTATGAGCCGCTTGCTGACCACAACAGCTGGCCGCCTAAACAGCGAGATCCGCAGAGTGGAGACTCAGGCAATTACCGGCTTGAAGCTCTCTCGGCCCAGCGACGGTCCTGCCGAAGTAGCCAGCGCCCTCAAGCTCCAGGGCCTGATTGCGGACCAAGGCGAGTACGAGGACAACATCACCCGTGCGTTGAGCTTTCACTCCCGGGCCGATGACGCGCTCGCTCAGGCGGGTGAGATTTTCAAGCGTGCCAAGGAGATCTCCGTCGCCGGTGCCTCGGAGAGCTACGATGGGACCTCACGTGCGGCCATGGCTGTAGAGGTCGCCGCTCTGGTCGAGAGTCTGAGCGCAGTGGCCAATACGCGAATCGGGGAGAGATACATTTTCTCTGGCGATGCTTACGATGCGCCCGCCTTTGACGCCAGCCTCGCCTACCAAGGGGGGGCCGAGACGCCAGAGACCCAGATCGCAGCGAGCCAGTGGACTCAGACCGGTATGGACGGATCCGAGGTCTTCCAAGGCGCCGTCGACTCCTTTGCGACTCTGCAGGATGTAGAGGCCGCCTTGCTGGCAGACGACCCCGCCACCGTCTCGGCGCTGCTCTCAGACCTTGATGCAGCCTTTACGCAGCTGACCAGCTGGAGACAGCGGGTCGGAAACGAAGAGCGCATGACCTTGGATGCAGAAGAGACCGCTGGAAATGTCTCCGCCATCTTAACGGGTGAGTTCAACAACCTGGTACAGATCGACGAGGCGGCGACCTACACACGTCTCAGCGAGCTCCAGCAGAGCTACAATGCTGCGATGACTGTGGGGGCAGCCTCCTCCAGTGGTCGGCTCTTCGACCTCCTGTAGCGTCTTCTGTCTCATCAAAAAGCCAGCCTTCGGGCTGGCTTTTTTGTGTTTATGGTGTACTGGCGGAAGGCTTGCCCAAAAACTTTATGGGGGGATCGCACTTTTCGCTAAACAACCTGCCCTTCCTGTGCCGAGAGGTATCACATGAGGACGCAAGGTTTCTGAGAAAAACCGGGCGGCTTCTAAACCGACGACGACAGACGACGCTTAGGAGACCCCACAATGGCACTTGTAGTCAACACGAATACTGCATCCAACAATGCAATCAACAACCTCAACCGGAACACCCGTTCGCTCTCGAGCAGCTTCCGCAAGATCAGTTCTGGTCTGCGGGTAAGCAAGGCAGCAGACGACGCAGCCGGACTGGCAGTGGCAGAGAACCTGGAGGCCGCGAGTCGCTCGGCCAAGGTCGCCATGCGGAACACCAACGACGGCATCAGCATCATCTCCACCGCAGAGGGTGCGGCAAACGAGGTGGGCAGCATCCTCAAGCGTATGCGAGAGCTGGCCGTCCAGTCCAGTTCCGAGACCTTGGACGATGACGAGCGCGCATACATCCAAGACGAGTTCACCGAGCTCACCTCGGAAGTTGACCGCATCTCGGCCGTTACCGAGTTCAACGGTCTGCAGCTCTCCGATGGCAGCGACACCCAGCTGCAGGTTCAGGTGGGCGTGGACAACTCGGCCGATGACCGCATCACCATCACCCTGGGTGACCTGACCGCATCCACCTTGGGTGTCGACACCGGCTCCGTGGACCTGTCCTCTTCCGGTGCCGCTCAGACGGCCATCGACACCATCGATACCGCCATCGACAGCGTCTCCAGCTACCGTTCCAAGTTCGGTGCGGTCGAGAACCGCCTGAACTCGGCGCTGAACAACCTGGAGAATTACACGGAGAACCTGCAGTCCGCAGAGTCACAGATTCGAGATGCTGACTTTGCCTACGAGACGGCGGAGATGTCGAAGAACCAAATCATGCAGCAGGCGAGTACTTCCGTTCTGGCCCAGGCCAAGACAGTGAGTCAGGGTGCTTTGAACCTCATCGGTTAGCACCGTCGCCTTAGCGGCCCAAGCGGGAGTCTCCAGAGATGGAGGCTCCCGCTTTTGCGTTTGGGTGCGATCTCTCTCCGTCTCAAGTTGCTGAAATTCGGTGCCTTTAGGGAATGTGATCTTTTTCTGGCCTGGGGGGTAATGGGTTTCGCAGCCTCTTCCGATCATTGGTGTAAGGCCCGACACGACTTCGCGGACGTGGGCTGAGAACACAGTAGAGGAGAACAAACTCATGGCTTTGACCGTCAACACCAACGTCTCGGCTCTCCAGGCCGGCAGCGCATTGAACAAGAACAGCCGCGCCCTCGGCAACAGCTTCCGTAAGCTCTCCAGTGGCTTGCGCATTAGCAAGGCTGCGGACGACGCAGCCGGCCTGGCCGTTGCTGAGAACCTTGAGGCCACCAGCCGTTCGGCGAACGTCGCCATGCGCAACACCAACGATGGCATCTCGCTCATCTCCACCGCTGAGGGCGCCACCCAAGAGGTCGGCAACATCCTCAAGCGCATGCGTGAGTTGGCCGTCCAGTCCAGCTCGGAGACCCTGGACGACGACGAGCGCGCATACATCCAGGACGAGTTCACCGAGCTGACCTCGGAAGTGGACCGCATCGCCAATGTCACCGAGTTCAACGGGGTTGCGCTCACGGATGGCGTGGACACCCAGATTGATGTGCAGGTAGGAACCGACGGTTCGGCCGACTCCCGCATCACCGTCACTCTGGGCGACTTGACCGCCTCTACCTTGGGCGTGGACACCGGATCTGTGGACCTGTCTACTTCCGGTGGTGCACAGACGGCCATCGACACCATCGATACCGCCATCGACAGCGTCTCGGCCTCCCGCTCTAAGTATGGTGCTGTCGAGAACCGTCTGAACTCGGCGCTCAACAACTTGGAGACCTACTCCACCAACCTCCAGTCCGCAGAGTCCAGCATTCGAGACGCAGACTTTGCCTTCGAGACCGCAGAGATGACCAAGAACCAAATCATGCAGCAGGCGAGCACCTCCATTCTTGCCCAAGCCAAGGGAATGGGCTCCGCCGCCGCGCAGCTCATCTGAGAGACGGTTCTTTTCAACCCGCCCGGGGCTCATTGATTGGGTCCCGGGCGTTTTGGCTTCAACTGTTCGCCTTCGGATCCGTTGAGGCAACCAAGCCCAAGTCGGGCCCAGCGTTCCTTTGGAGGACATATGCCACTCTCCCTAGATGGGATCAACTCGGGGCTCGATACAAGCGCCCTGATTGGGTCCTTGGTGGCGGTGGCCGGTGCGCCAGGTGCCCAGCTCACAGAAGATCAGGACGATGCTCGGGATACGCTGGAAGCAGTAGGGGAGTTTAAGACCAAGCTCGCCGCGCTACAGACCAGCCTTGAGGACTTGGCTGACCCCGAGGTCTTCGGCGAGTACGCGCTCTCCCAGTCGGATGACACAGCCTTCTTGGCCTCGGTTGGGAACGAGGCGACCGCCGGTACCTACGAGATCGAGGTCACCGAGCTGGCCAAGGCCGAGATGGAGGTCAGCCAGGGCTTCGCAGAGAAGAGTGACACGGGGGTGCTCTCTACCGGAACGTTGAGCGTGACCGTCGCGGGAGTCACCACCGACTTGGACTTCGACGCCGAGGTCACCCTGAGCTCAATGGCGACCGCCTTGGACGAGGTGGACGGCATCTCCGCATTCGTGCTTGATACAGGTGATGCGAGCACTCCGTACAAGCTCGTCGTTCTTGGTGGGGACACCGGCGCCGACAACAGCATCTCCTTCGATACAAGCGCCCTGACTGGCGGTACCACACCGACCTTTACGGAACAGGTGAGCGCACAGAACGCGGAAGTGAGCGTCAACGGGATTGGGATCTCCTCGGCGGACAACACCCTGGAGGATGTGATTCCCGGGATGGACCTGGACCTGACCCAGCAAACCACGGACCCGGTCACCGTGACAATCAACCGTGATGACGCGGCCATCATGGACAAGATCGAAGCCTTCGTGGACGCCTGGAACGATGTACGCGTCTTCCATGGCGCCAGCAGCGACTATGACCCGGAGACAGGCAGCAAAGGTGCGCTCTACAACGAGGGCACGACGCGCGGTATCCTGGACACCCTGGGCCTCAAGATCGTGACCCCGGCCGGGGAGTCCTCGAGCGGGGAAGACCTGAGCTTCTCTCTCTTGGGAATCAGCACAACGCAGACGGGCAACTTGGAGCTGGACCGAGAGGCCCTGCAAGACATGCTCGACTCGGACTACGACTTCGTCTCTGAGGTCTTTTCTGCTGAAGATGGGCCTGGCGTGACTCTGTCTACGCTGATGGACGACACCTACTTGGGCACCGACGGCTTCCTAAAGAACAAGGAAGACTCCTTGGAAGGCACCATCGAGGATCTGGAGGACAGCATCGCCAGCTTCGAGACCCGCCTGGAGTCATACGAGGAACGCCTGCGCGAGAAGTTCACCAACATGGAGGTGGCTCTGGGCCAACTCCAATCCACTCAGAGCTACTTGAGCGCCTTGATTGGTGGCACCTCAAGCTGATTCATTTTCTTGGAGGCCTGAATGCGAGGCTTGAATGCGTATCAAAGTGCCAGGGTAGAGACGGCGAGCCCATCGGCTGTCCTGGTGATGCTGATGGAGACCGCAGTGCTCAAGCTGGAGAGCGCGTGTGAGAGGGATCCCTCGGACCACAGCGGCTTTCAGGGAGACCTGCACCACGTGCGAAGCATCTACTTCGAGCTGATCGCAGCCTTGGACGACGCCTCCTCCCCAGAGCTCTGCGCCCAGCTGCGCAACCTCTATACGTGGTGCGTTCGTGAGCTCATGGCCGCAGGACGCACCCGTGACATGGCCAAACTGCAGGCCGTCAAGCGGGTCACCAAAACCCTGCAAGAGGCCTGGCAAGAGGCGGTGGAGCAGAACACCTTGTGAGCTTGAATGCGCTGCTGGAGGAGGTGCAGTCTCTGCGCACTGCCCTTGGGGGCCAAGGCCCGCTGGATCCTGAACGCTTTGTTCGTTTGGATGCACAGGTTCGCGCCCAGGCTGCCCAGTTCACGCGATCTGAGCTGCAGGCCCTCTTCAACGCGATGGGGGCCCTGGAAGAGCTCGCCCAACAAGAGCACCGTGGAGCGCAGCGCGAGCTCTCCAAGCTGGGTGGGGACAGACGAGCGGTGCGAGGCTACGGCTGCCTCCGGTCTAGCTCTCAGGGACAACGGATCTCGAAGAAGGCTTAGAGACTCGCTGGCGCTTACGGACCTAGTCCGAGCTGTAAATCGTACTGGCGCGAAGAACCTGGGGCTTCTGGCAAGGCGTGCGGCGTCCCGTCGAGCGGCGAGCAACGCCGCCAGAAGGTTCAGGGGCAGGTGCCAGTACAATCAACAGGCGTGATCAACTCAGTATTTTGCCCCAAGGCCTAAAGAGTCCGCCGCAGTGTCCGATGGCCGGACATGAAAGCAGCCCACTACCGCGTGCGTGCACGCCTGGATCTGGCCCTTCTCCCAGTTGGTGGGACAACCGAAGCTGTGATGGCGCCGGTGATGGCGCGCAAGCTCGCCGGCGAGGCCCGCAACTCTGTGGAGCGGCTCTCTCCCACCCGTGATCGCCGCGTGCGTGAAGCCCTTGAGCGGGTCTTGGACGCCGTCGAGGTGTTGGAGCGCGAGATGGAGTGGGTCTGGCGCCGCCAGCTCAACGCCAGCCGGGGAATGGTGCTCCAGCCCACCTGGGTTCACCTGACGCCAAGCGGCGTCCTCTTGGAGGGCGCGTATGAGCCGGGGGAAGGGATGCTTCAGCTTGGCATTGTGCTCGCTGGGAACTGGCGTCTACTGGCGCTGCCTGTGACGGTTGAGGCCCAAGGGAGCGGGAGCTTTCTGCGGCTGCACGATCTGAGAGAAGAGGACGGCGACACCCTTGCCGCACTGGTCCTGGACCTCGAGAGAAAGGAGCGTCGCCGTGAGCGTTCTCAGCCTGCTTAGTGTGCTCAGTGTGGCGCAGGCCCAAGAGCTGCCCGTCGACCCCGAGGTGCCCGTGAGCCGCTCCCAGGCGGCCCAGGCCCAGGTGGAGGAGGAGGGGGTCAGCCTCGTCTTTCGGGGTCTTGGGGAGTCTTGGGACGACCCCTACTTGGAGCTCTGCTACAAGACGCAGCTCTTCATGGGCGGCGTTGGCATTCTGGTGCCGCTGCATCCGCACCTGCTCTTGGATCTCGAGGTGGGCTACTCCCGTCAGAGTGGCACCAGCTGGGTGAGCGAGCTCAACAAGCCAGGAGCGGACGCCACGGTCTTTCAGATGATTCCCGTCTCTGTGCTTGGTGAGCTTCGCCAGCCGCTCTCCGCGGGAGAGATCTTCGTGGGTGCGGGACCGAGCTTTGCGACCTTTCAAGAGGACCACCCCAGCTTTGAAGGGGAGGACGGAGTGCCACGCAGCAAGACCAGCGGTGTGAAGGTTGGTGCTGAGCTGCGCCTCGGCATCCGCCTCAAGACCCGCTACCAGCCGCAGGTTCTCCTTCCGCCGGCGCCCCAGCCTCTGGTTCAAGGGGTGGCCCTTGAGATCTATGCCGGCCGCCGCCTGCAGCGGGGCTCAACGCCTGGTTTTGATCTCGGCGCCAACCGCGTCAGTGTCGGCCTTCAGGTGATGTTTTGATACTGCTTCTGGCCAGCCTAAGCTGGGCGCAGAACGTCCTGACAGGTGGCCTGGCGCTTCAGGCAGGCCCCGAGGCGCGGGTTCAAACCCTGCCCCAGGTCGATGCCATGCGTCAGCAGTGGGTCATCCACGCCAGCGAGATGCCGCTCTCCGAGCAGGTGCCGCGCAACCTCTTTGTGCCCGGTCTGCGCTCCGTAGACATCTATGGTGTCGGCGGCGGGAGCTGGATGGTGGGGGTTGAGTTGGAGGAGGCCGGCTTGGTCGGTGCCTGGCGGAGCGGCCCTGATGGGGAGCTGATCCTAGAGTTCCGGGCAGGCAACCCCGTGCTCGTGAACGTCCCAGAGGCCCTGAGTCTGGAGGAGCTGTTGGCCTCGCCGCCGGAGCGCATCACACAGTCTGTGAGCAGCGCCTCTCTGCAGCCCCTCTCCGGGCTGGCGAGCACGCTGGCTTTGACGGGAGGGGAGATCGATCCAGCCTTTCCTGTCTGGACTCCCAACCTGCCCGCCGAGGTGCGGGACCTTCTCCGCCTAGACCCCGCGCCGACCGCCAAGACCCTGGACCGCTACCGCGAAGCGCTGTACCACGATGACCCCTACGTTCGCGCAGTGAGCGCATACAGGCTGGCTCAGGGACACGAGAAGATGGGGCTCTCGCGGGAGGCGGCTCACTACTACCGGCGTGTGATGGAGACGGAGGCACCTTGGCCTCGGGACCTGCTGCCGCTGGCGCTTGCACGTGCCGAGCTGACCACGGGCAATGTGGACGCCGCCCGCGAGGCCTGTTTGGCTGCCTGGGGTGTCTCCCGGTCCAAAGAAGATCAGGTCTCAGCGTGTTTGGGCTTGGTCTCGCTGCAGTCTGCAGAGCCGGCTCCAGCGCCACTGGGGCGTACACTGGCGAACGTCAGCGGCCATCCACTGCACCTGCTCTTGGCCGCTCAGCTTCTTCAGGCCGACGGCTACCACGAAGAGGCCATGCCACTCTTGGAGACCGCTCTGGGTGCACTTGGCGTGGATGATGAGGGGCTGGAGCGCCACATTCGTGCCAGCTTGGGGGATGCGTACTTGCATCAGGGTCGCTTGGATGAGGCCCGAGATCAGTGGCGGGATGTCGGCCACAAGGGGCCTCTGGGCGAAGTCATTTGGCTGCGTCAGCGCACGCTTGTGATGGTTCAGGGTGGGCCCGGAGACTGGGCGATGCACTTGCCCGACTTGGACAGTTTTGTGCTGCGTGGTGGCGAGGCTGCGGCGGAGGCGTTGTTTCTTCAGGCTCAGGTTGGCATCGCGTTGGGAGATGATGAGGCAGCCGCGGACGCCCTTGTCCGCTTGCTCGACCACCACCGCAGGGTGGCCAACGCCAACGCCATTCCGGAGCTTCTGTGGGAGGTGTTGGTGCGGCGTCTGGACTCGTTGAGTCGTCAGGATCGCAGCTTGGACCTGATCTCACTGCACCGACGCTACTGGCGAGGCTCTCTGGAGGACGTGGTTCAAGACACCACGGCACTGGAGGCCGTCGTCGACGCATACACCGATGTAGGTCTGGATGAGCAAGCGATGCGCACGCAGCGCCAGATCTTCGCCATACAGACGCGCTTGGGCACCACCTCGGCGCGGGACTTGCTCCGGCTCGCGGAGCTCTACCAGGCGGCCGGGCGCCACGAGGATGCCCTTCGCACTCTGGACTTTGTCGCGGGGCAAGGCGTGCCCAAGGAGTTGCGTGGACGTCGGCAGCTGGCCTTGGGGCATGTGCTCTTGTCTCTGGAGCAGGAGCCGCAGGCACGGGAGGCATGGGGACGTGCTGAAGACCTGAAAGAGAGCCAGACCGCGGCCCGTTTGGCCTTGGCGATGTTGGATGCAAAAGGGGGCGACTGTGAAGCGGCGCTTCCTCGGCTGAATGCCCTCGCGGCCCTCTCGCCGGAGCCTGACCTGCCACGCATTCGTTCCGGCGAGCTGCACTTGGTGATGGCCCGTTGCTTGCTTCAGGATGGTCAGCCTTCCGCGGCCGCCGAGGCGGCGCAAGAGGCCGCGGGCCGAAGCCCGGATGAGCACACCCAGCGCTACGCCACCTTCCTCGCAGCCGAGGCCAAGCGCCGCTCTGGCGAGGACCCAGGCATGCTTGGGGAGGCCTTGGTCAGTGGGGATGACCTCTGGGCCGAGGTCGCTCAGGGACTCAGCCAGGACGATGCCTTCCGTGCGGAGCTGCAGAAGCGCCGGAAAGGGCCGATCGACTGAGTTTTTTGAACTTTCTGGAGAAAGATCTAAACATGTCTGTAGTGGGTCCGATGGCGGGGACATAGACCCGGAGAAAGACATGTCAGGAATGCTCTTCGATAGCCTTCATCAAGGCTTGGGCAAGGTCATTGACCTGCGCGTGCAGAAGCACGAGGTCGTGGCCTCCAACCTGGCCAACATCGACACCCCAAACTTCCGCGGCGTGAGCGTCGACTTTGACGACGCCCTGCGCTCGGCGGTCGGCAGCGCAGGCGCCAAGGGCGGCCTTGGGGTGGTCACTGGGGACACCTCTGTGGAAGGGGAGCTCATTGAGCAAGACCCCTTGAGCTGGGCGGGGGACCACTCCAGCATCTACCTGGAGCGGGAGAACGCCGCTCTGTTGAGCAACAGTCTGCAGTTGAATGCGGTGACGGACGGAATGAGCCGTCGTCTCGCGATGCTGCGTTTCGCCGCCTCTGATGGCAACCGATAGGAGTCAGATATGAGCCTGATTGATACACTGAGTGTCGCATCTTCTGGTCTCTCGGCACAGCGCGTGCGCCTGCAGACGGTCTCCAGCAACATCGCCAACGCCGAGTCCATCGACGCCCAGGGCAACCCCTACCAGCGCAAAGTGGTGAACCTGAGCTCACAAGCGGCGGACCCCTTTGGAGACGCCCTGAGCCAGGCCATCCAGCACGTCTCCATCGACGGGGTGGATGAGCGCGAGGACTTTGTTGAGGTGTATGAGCCGACCAATGCCTTCGCGGATGAGTTTGGAATGGTGCGCAAGCCCAACATCAACCCCATGACCGAGATGGTGGACATGATGAGCGCCTCTCGCTCCTACGAGGCCAACTCGACCGTCATCGACGCCACGCGGGACCTGGTGAACCGGGCGATCTCCCTGGGACGTAACTGATGTCTATCTCCGCAATAGGCGGCGGCTTGCCGCCCCTCTCTGGTGTCGGTCAGTCGGCGTCTATCGCTGGGCCCAAGACGCAGATGTCCTCTCCAAAGACCGCCTTCGAGGACCAGCTCAGCTCCATGATGCAAGGGGTCGACCAGGCCCAGCACAATGGAGACGTAGCCCTGCAAGACCTGGCTGCCGGAGACGCTGGAATTCATGAGACGATGCTGGCGTTGACCCAAGCGGACATTACGCTTCAGGCGGCGAGTACGGCGAGAAACAAGGTTGTTTCCGCGTATGAGACCATCATGAATATGGCGATCTGAGAATAGAACTGTGTTTGATGGGGGAGGGGCCAGAGGCATCGGCGCGCACTTGGCGAGCTGAGGGTCTCTGGCTTGGCATTCCGGGGGGCGCTTGAGCTTGTCCGGGCGTGGCGCTTGGCGGTCCCAGAGCGAGAGATGCGAGTCCAGCTTTCCTGCCACTGGCAGGTCGCTGGGTGGTCTGCTGGTTCCCTGAAGCCCGGGCCTCGGAAGCCTCGCTGCGCGCTTCGTTTCAGTGGCCCCCGAGCAGCCCTGGGGGCGCAGCTAGGGTGCCTAAATCGAGTTTGGGCGAGCCAATGGGATCGGCGTGGTCCGTCTCTGGGCTGCTCTCAGCGGGCCTGTGGACCCCGGTGAAATCCACTGCTCTGGCCAAGCCCATTGCCACTGCAATCGCCGTCATCCGGTGGCGTCGCGGGCCTTGCTGACTCCCAAAACCCAAAAAACTCACCCTCAACCCTAAAGCGCCGCCCGTGGTGACCGATGGAGCCTCACCTGAGAGTATTCGATGCCTTTCGACGTGCAGCCCCTGCTGGAACAACTCAAGACCTTCTGGGAGTCCTTGGAGGCCAACCGGCGCATCGCTCTGGTCGCCACAGTCGTCGTCTCAGTGTTCCTGGTCATCGGGACCGGCATCTGGGCGTCCCAGGCCTCGACCTACACCATCCTGCGCGGAAGCTCCGGTGATGTTGAGCGAGGCGCCGGTGCGCTCACCACCGCCGGGGTCTGGTACGAGATTGAGGACGACGGCTCAAGCCTGGTGGTCTTGAAGACGGACGTCGGCGCAGCGAACATCGCCCTGGCCGCGGAGGGGCAGCAGGCCGGCCTGAGCATCATCGACCAGCTCCCTGTGGGCTCAACGGCTCGCCAGCTGGACATCGCCGAGAAGGCGCAGCTGGAGCGGGACTTGGCAGAGACGCTCACACAGCTTCGGCCCGTCAAGCGCGCCAAGGTGCGCTTGGTGCTGCCCGAAGACAACAGCTTCCTGGTCTCGGAAAAGCGGGCCGCGAGTGCCAGCGTCGTGATGTCCATGACCGCCAGCAGCACGCTCTCCGAGAAGCAGCTCAACGGTGTGGTCAACCTGGTCGCAGCTGCTGTGCCGGAGCTGACCCCAGAGGGGGTGAGCGTCATCAACCAGAACGGTGAGCTGCTCTGGGATGGTGGGGGCGCGAGCGGAAGCGAGGCCAAAGGCGATGAGATGACCCGCAAGCGCCGGGTCTTGGAGCAGGATCTGGAGCAGAAGATCGCGCGCAACCTGCGCAGCGTTCTTCCCGACCCCGCCTCTTTCTCCGTCTCCGTGCGCGCTGAGCTCTCCCACACCAGCTCCATCGGCGAGCGCAAGCAGCTCCTGGAGGGTGTGGCGCTGGAGGAGCGCATCGAGGAGTCCAAGTCCTACGACGGTGCGGGCGGCGGCGGCGGGGCGGCCGGGGCCGAGGCCAACACGGGCACCCCAGAGGGCACCGCGGGTGGCGGAGTCGACGAGAAGTCGAAGATTTCGACGACCACGACCCCAGGCCACGATGTGGTCACCAGCACCACCGAGCGCGGGGAGCTGCAGCGCATCTCGGTCGCCGTGACGGTGGACAGCGCCAAGGTGGAAGAGATCGCCATCGCACTGGCCGGTGAAGATGGAGAGCCTGACCTCGAGAGCGTTCGCAAGCAGCTCCATACGCTGGCGATGAACTCTGCCGGAGCAGCCGGTGAGCAGGACAGCGTGGAGGTTATCGTCCTTCCCTTCGGTGAAGTGGACCAGGACCTGACGACCGGCGCACTGGTGGGGGTCAGCGCGCTGCCCTACTTGCCCTATGCCATCGCAGTTCTGGCTTTGGCCCTTGTCTTTGGCATGGTGGTTCGCCCCGTGATGAAGCTGGTCATGACGCCCCCCAAGGCAGAGCCCACACCCGAGGAGGTCGCGGCTGCTGAAGCTGAGGCCGAGGCCGAGGACGACCTGGCAGCGCGCTTGCGCCTGATGGTCGACAACTACGAGAGCGTGGACCGTGAAGACTTGAACACCCTGGCCCAGCGAGAGGCCGAAGCGGCCGCTCAGGTCATTCGATTGTGGTCCCGCGGGGCCTGAGGAGAGAGAATGGGTCAGCCCGCAGCAAAGGCTCTGCCAGCAGAGCTCAACGGGGTTCAGCGCTCGGCTGTGCTGTTGATGTTCCTCAACCGCGATGTTGCCGGGTCCATCCTGGAGAACCTCAAGGCGGATGAGATTCGAGACATCGGCTTGGCCATGGCCGAGATGGACGATGTGCCGAGCGAGGTCGTTGAGCGGGTGGTTGCTGAGTTCGTTCGGGACCTGCACCGCACCACGCTCTTCCCTCGCACGGGCCGTGCTTTCGCCTTGGGGGTCCTGCCTACCCTGGTGAAGGAGGACCGACGGGGCCGGGTAGAGGCGTCCCTGCGGCGCAGCCTGTCCAAGGACTTTGAGGACTACATCGCGACCCGTTCTCCTCAAGCCGTCGCTGCGATCCTGAGCGACGAGCATCCCCAGACTCGGGCGGTAGGCCTGCTCTTGATGGGCACGGACAACGCCGCTGCTGTGCTCAAGGCGATGGATGATGAGGAGCGCTACGATGCGACCATTCGTATGGCCAAGCTGCGGGGTGTTCCCGGTGAGCTGGCGGACGATGTCGAGCGCTCGCTGCGCTTGGCCCTGGAAGACGACGGCGCCGACCGTTGGAGCGTAGAGGGCATCGACCGTACCGCTCAGGTCTTGGGCCGTCTGGGCACCGAGATCAACGAAGGCGTCCTGGACCGCCTCTCAGACGACGACGACGAGCTCGCCGACATCTTGCGCCGGCGCATGGTGGTCTTCGACGACCTGGCCGATCTGGACCGCCGCGGGGTGCAGGCCATCCTCAAGGAGATCGAGAAGCAGGACCTGTTGCTGGCGCTGGCTGGAGCGAGCCCGGAGATGCGGGATCTCTTCCTGCGCAACCTCTCCTCTCGTGCGGCCGCGGACCTGGAAGAGGAGCTGGAGATCATGGGGCCTACTCCGAAGAAGGCTCTGCAGACTTCCCAGGAAAACATCGTGGAAGTCGCGATGCGCTTGGCGGAAGAAGGCACGATCTACTTGCCGATTCTCGGGGACGGTTAGCCGATGTCCTTTCAGCCTCTCTGGGAAATCTCGGCGCTTCAGGCTCCACCGCCACCCGCTGGCGAGGTCCTCTCCTTTCCCGAGAACATGGAGGATCCGGAGACCGCTCCGCTGGGCTTGGTCCCAGAGCTGGTCCCAGAGCTCGAAGCGGAGCCCGAGGTCGAGCCGGACTCAGAGGCCCTCTTGGAGCGACTGGAGGCCGCCCGGCTGGAAGGCCACGCCGCAGGACTGGCAGAGGCCCGGGCAGAGCTGGCCCCGGAGCTGGAGGCCCTGCGCGCTCAGATCAAGGACCTGGAGAAGCTGGCCTCGGGGCTGGAGCTGGTCGGCGAAGCGCAGGCCAAAGAGAGCGCTGAGCAGGCCGTCGCCATTGCATTGGCCTTGAGCCGACGCGTGCTCGGTGACAGCTTGATTCACGCGCCTCATGCCCTGGAGGAGTTGGTCCTTCGCACCCTCTCTCGCTTCCCGAGTGGCGGACGGGTGCGGGTTCATGTTCCTGCGGCGCGGGCCGAGTCCATTCAAGCCCTCTTGGCCAAACAGGAGGTGGAGGTCGTGGCGGAGGCAGAGATGTCCGGCGGCTGTCGCGTAGAGCGGGAGGGCTGTGAGGTGGACGCCTCCATCGAGGTCCTTCTCTCCGAGTTGGACGCCGGATTGGCGGCCCCATGAGCCAGACCCAAGAGGCCCTGGATGCTCTGCAGGCACGCCTGAGCACGCTCTCCCTCTCGCGGGTCATTGGCCGTGTCGTGCGCGTCGTGGGAACGCTGATTGAAGCCGAGCTTCCCGGCGTCCCTGTTGGCACCGCATGCACCCTGGGCGGCACGCTCGCCGAGGTCGTTGGCTTCCGTGACGGCCGGGCACTTCTGGTTCCGCTGGAGGCGCCCGAGGGGGTGGCCTATGGCAGCCCCGTTCGCTCGATGGAAGGACCGCTGCGCTGTGGTGTGGGCAACAGCATGATCGGCCGCGTGGTCGATGGGCTGGGACGGGCTGCGGATGGGGGCCCGCCAATCCAGGTGGACGAGTGGTTGCCGGTGGACCGGGATCCGCCCGATGCGATGAAGCGCAGCATCGTGGACTCCCCCTTGGAGACCGGTGTGCGCGTGATCGACGGCCTGCTCACTTTGGGCCGTGGTCAGCGGGTTGGAATCATGGCCGGTTCCGGCGTGGGCAAGTCCACCCTGATGGGCATGCTCGCGCGCTCCAGCCAGGCGCAGGTCAACGTGATCTGCCTGCTTGGAGAGCGCGGTCGAGAGGTGCGCGAGTTCATTGAGCGCGAGCTGGGTCCAGAGGGGCTGGCGCGTTCGGTTGTTGTCGTGGTGACTTCCGACAAGAGCCCGGTTCTACAAGTCAAAGGGGCGCTCTGCGCCCTCACCATCGCCGAGTTCTTCCGCGACCAAGGCCAGGACGTGCTCTTGATGATGGACTCCGTCACGCGCTTCGCCATGGCCCAGCGTCAGATCGGCCTGGCTGCAGGGGAGCCGCCCACACGTGGCGGCTACACCCCCTCGGTCTTTGCCATGCTGCCGCGGCTCCTGGAGCGCGCCGGCCCCGGGGACCAGGAGATCGGCGGCAGCATCACGGCGATCTGCACGGTGCTCGTTGAAGGGGACGATGTGCATGATCCCATCGGGGATGCAGTGCGCGGCATCGTAGACGGTCACATCGTCCTGTCCAGGAAGCTGGCCAGCAAGGGACACTATCCAGCGGTCGATGTCTTGGGTTCGGTCTCCCGTGTGCAGCCTGCGGTGGTGGACGCCGAGCACTTGGCCTGCGCCCAAGGGATGCGGCGCCTGCTCTCGGACTACACCGACAATGAAGAGCTGCGTCGCCTGGGGGCCTACGTGAAGGGCAGTGATCCGGCGGTGGACCAAGCCTTTGAGAAGAAGCCCCACCTGGACCTCTTCTTGCGACAGCAGGTCGGAGAGCTGACCGAGTGCAGCAAGTCCGTCGCCTTCATGCAAGCGCTTCTCCGTTCTTAGGGCCACGGGTTAGACAGGGCGCCGTGAGCCGCTCCCCACTGATTTTCGCCCTCGTCTTGCCCGCTCTTGCGGCCCTCAGCGCCTGTGCGCCACCCTTTGATGTCGCGCGCAAGGACTTGGGTCCTTTTCGCATCGCGGCGATGGGCGTGCACGAGGGCCAGGCCCACGCAGCGGTCTGGTCGGGAGAGGGCATGGCGCACGCGCAAGCCCCCACCTTGGCGTGGTCTTTGGACGGAGAGCCGCTCAATGGCAGCGCTCCTGTCTTGCCGGAAGCGGCCGCAGATGGGGCGCTCTTGGAGCTGGTGGCCACGTCGGCCACCGGAGAGCAGGCCCAGGCGACGCTCACGCTGCTTCGCAGCACCCAGGATCTGCAAGTGCAGCGGGCCGCCGTCGATGTGGGAGAAGACCTGAGCCTGACCACACGTCGGGATCTGCCGGCTCTGGAGACGCAACACGCCGCGGACGGACAGGCGGTGCGGGTGAGCTTGGACAACGCCCGCGGAAGCCTGCGCTGGATGTCGGCCTCGGGGCTGGGCACGGTGCTGGAGCTGAGCGAGACCCAGGCTGACGTGCTGGCCGATGAGGTGGTCTTCGAGAACGAAGAAGGCGCCTGGGTCGTGGCGGAGCGAGAGCTCGGCGAGCCGGGCATCTACCACCAGTTGGTCCTGGACTTGGACCCTGAGCTGGGCAACCGCTGGGCCTGGGTGGACGTGGCCGTTGGGGTGGAAGAGCCGCTCATTGAGCACTTTGGTCGACTGATTCCGGGCGATGTGACCTCGGATGCGGGGCTGATGCAAGCCACGCTGCGGGCGGTCTCCGGTGAGCTGGAGCTCGAGGCGCTCTCCGGAGTGGAAGACCTGAGCACCCAAGACTCCCTGGACTGCGCGCCTCCCGACCAAGCCTTTCGCCTGGACTGGGTGGCCGAGGGCCGCTGCGGTCTGGATGCTGTGGACGGTGCCACCGTCGTATTGGAGATCCAGTGAGCTGGTTGCTGCTGTGTGGGCTCTCTCTTGCGGCCACTCTGACGGGCACGGTCAAAGAGCGCGGGACCGGGGACCCTCTTCCCGGGGCCTTGATCGCCGTGGGAGAGCTGGAGACCCGTAGCAACGCAAAGGGTGCCTTTGAGCTGGAGGTTCCAGAGGGGACCGTGGAAGTGATGGTGCTCGCGGGGGAGCATGAGCCGGTCTTTCTGAGCGTTCAGACGCCGGCGCCGGCTCTGGAGATCTACATGCTTCGGGCCGAGGCGGTAGGCGAGATTGTCGTCGAGGCCAGGCGAGAGATGCCACACCCTTCCGCGCAGGTCTTGGACCGCGAGCGGGTGCAGAAGGCCCCTGGAACCTTCGAGGACCCCGTGCGCTTGCTGCAGTCGCTGCCGGGCGTGGCCGTCACTCCGGAGTACGGGCCGGCCTCGGGCGTGTTGGCCGTGCGAGGAAGCGCCCCAGAGGAGACCCGCTACTACCTCGATGGCGTGGAGATCCCCTACCTCTTCCACTTCAACAACTACAGCTCGGTTTTTCACAGCCGCTTGCTGGAGGACCTCTCCTTCTTCCCCTCCACCTTTGGCGCCACCTACGGCAACGCCACTGGGGCTGTGGTCGAAGCTCGCAGCCGTGAACCCGACGCCACGCGCTTGCACGCCGGTGCGAACATCAACCTGGTCATGGTGGGCGGCTACCTGACCACTCCGGTGGGCAAGAGCGGCGGCCTGTCGGTCTCGGCGCGGCGCTCCTACCAGGATGCCCGCCAGAACGACCAGTTCTCGGTGTGGCCGCGCTTCTACGACTACCTGGCCCGCTACGACACGGATCTGCGCAGCCCGGACCACCACTTGGCGGTGACCTTCGTTGGCGCTGGGGACAACTACTCCCGCTACGTCTTCGACGCCCAAGAGTTCGACGCCCTGGAGGTGGAGACCTCGCCGTCCCTGGTCTTTGACCGGGACTTTCACTCGGCCGCCATCCGCCTGCACAACAGCTTTGGCTCGGTCAGCTCCCGCACCTCTGTGGCGGTGGTCTGGGACCGCTGGGCGGGCACCCTGCCCACGGACTCCCAGCTGCGCGTGAGCCGCTATGCCTGGCTGCGCAACGACAGCATCTGGAGCCAGTCCTCGGTCATGGACCTGGCCTATGGCGTGGAACTCAAGCCCGAGAACGTACAGCGTCAAGCCACGGCCAGCCGGGCTTGGCCGGAGCTTCGCGACGAGGCCCCTCTGCTCTCTCGCGGAGAGAGCGTAGACGAGTCCCTGAATCGGGTGCTCTGGGGTGGCTACGTCGAGCCGCGCTTTCGGGTGGCCGACCTTCGCATGCAGCCCGGACTGCGGGTGCAGGGCGATGGCAAGGGACGCGTGGGTGTGGACCCGCGGCTCTCCGTCTGGTGGACGCCCAAAGAGGACCTGCGCATCTGGGGGGCTGCCGGTCGCTACAGCCAGCTGCCTTCCTTGGACGTGCTCTCGCCGGCGACGGGTGACCCCACCTTGGGGGTCTCCCAGAGCGATCAGGCCTCGCTTGGAATGGATGTCGCTCTGGCTGGACGCTGGGAGCTGGGCCTGAGTGCCTGGGGCAAGCGCTTTGACGGAGTGATCCTTCAAGTCCCCGGCGAGGTCCCTCGTGCCGTAGACGGCTCAGCGATGGGCCTGGAGTTCTCCAGCCGCTACCGGATGCGCGAGCACTTCTTTGCTTGGACCAGCCTCACGCTAGGCCGGTCGGAGCGCGACGGCGCGCCCTTTGACTACGACCAGCCTTGGAGCGTGGACCTCGTGGCGAGCTGGGATTTTCGGCCCACTTGGAACGTGGGTGTGCGCTACCGGCTCTCGGCTGGCCTGCCCTATACGGCGGCTGTGGGCGGACGCTACGACGCGGACAAGGACATGTACACGCCCATCTTGGGAGACACCAACGGCGCGCGTTTGGTGAACTACCAGAAGGTGGACCTGCACATCGAGAAGAGCTGGACCATGCGGAACTGGACTCTGGTCGCATACGGCGAGGGCTGGTTGGTCCCGCCGCGAAACAACGGGATGTACGTGGTCTATTCCTACGACTTCTCCCAGAGCGCGACCGTCTCTGGTCCTGTGTTTTTGCCACTGGTGGGTCTGCGGGCTGAGTTTTAGGCGCATGGCAGCGCTCACCCCGGAACTGATTGCCGACGTCTCCCACATGCGAGGCCAGCTTGGCGGCATCGCAGCTCGGGCCCGGACCCTGTCGTGGAACGATGAGCGGCCCTGGCGCCCGGACACCCACATCTGGGGAGAAGCGGGCAGCCTGACGGTGGACTTGCATGACCTCTCCGTGCGCATCGCAGTGGAGTGTGTCGAGGCGGCCTTGTCAGAGTCCGAGGCGCTTCAGTCTGGCGCCGTGGTCTTCGTCACGGGCCGTGGCAACCACAGCATCGGCGGCAAGTCTCCCCTCAAGGAAGCGGTCACCCAGACCCTCCTCGACGCGGCCCAGGACCAGGGCTGGCGGCTCCGTCCTGGTGCGCCGGGACGCTTGGTGCTCATCATCGATGAGTCGGCGGCCAACGCCCAGGCCAGCGGGCGACTGGGGCCAGTGGCTTGGGCAGCCATCGTGCTCTTCGCGCTCTCTCTGCTCTACGTGTTGGTCACGTCGCTCTTGAGCTGAGGGGGCAGGGGGTCGGGGGCCTTGGGCAGGTGTCGCAGGCCCATCCAGCCGAGGGCTGCCACGTGGGCCGCCACCTCGTCCACGGGGTAGTTGCTGCTCTGGTCCATCCACCATTGGCCGGTGCTGGTGACCATGCCGATCAGCGCGTGGGCGTAGATCGGTGCGACCCGAGGGTCCATGCCGGCCTTCTCGAACTCGGCCTCGAAGATCACGCCGATGCGTTCGCCCAGGTCGGAGATGACCGAGTTCATGCCGGGGCCCACGGTAGAGGGGGCATCCCGCGTCAGCACCACGAATCCGTCAGGGTGGGCTTTGACGTAGTGAAGGAAGGCGGAGACTGCGCCTTGGAAGCGCACGCGGGGCGTCCCGGTGGCGATGGCCTCGGCCACGCGCTGGACCACGTACTCCATCTCTCGGTCCACGATGACGGCGTGCAGGCCGACTTTCCCGCCGAAGTGCTGGTACACGATGGGCTTGGAGACGCCGGCTGCGCGGGCGATCTCTTCGACGGAGGTGCCCTCGTAGCCGTTCCGGGCGAACACACCTCGGCCCACGTCGATCAGCTGGGCGCGGCGTTGGCTTGCCGACAGGCGCTTACTCATCTCTCCCTCTCTTTCGTTTGCTCGTCCCGCTCACACTACCTGAGGACGGTGACTTGGTAGGACCCGCGGATGCTGCCATCTTCGTCGGCGATGGGGTGTTCGACCACGGCGATTCGGCCGTCGTTGGTGGCCGCTTGTCTGAAGAATACAGGGGATTCTGTGGCACAGAAGGTCTCCAGCCGCTGCTCTCCGCTGGCCTTCTGCATCTCCAGGTCAAAGATCAGAGCGCCAAAGAGGTCACGTCGGGTATCGCTGCTGCGCGGACCAGCGCCGACCACCATGAAGGTGCCGTCTGGGGACGGGGTCATCCCTTCCAAGATCTGCTCTCCGCTCCAGGTCCAGTTCAGCTCGCCCTGCATGTCGTAGGACCAGATGGCATTGGCCCTGGGGTGCGCGGAGGGAGGGCGCAGCTCTGGCGCCGCGGCGCCCCAGGGAATGGAGGTCTCCGAGCTCAGGATGAGGGCTTGGTCCTTGTAGAGGAGACCGGTGGAGATGGTGGAGGCGATGGGTACGTCGCCGCTGAGCACCGGGGTGCCCAGCTCGACCGTGATGGCCTCGTTCGTGGACAGATCCACCAAAACCACCCGACCATCGGAGGGGCCGAGCAAGAGCTGGTCGCCGCGAATGTCCAGGGCTTCCCACAAGAACACCCGGCTGAAGTGGGGCAGCAGGGGCTCCAGGGTGTGGGAGGCGCTGGGCTTGAGCTCCGGGAGCGTCAGCACCTGGACGCCGCCGACGGGCATGCTCTCGGGCGCAGGCAGATCCGAGGAGGAGGTGACCACCAAGACCAGCTGCTCGCCATCGTGTCGGGGGTGCCGCACCATCGCCTCAACCGGCTCCTCGGGAAAGGTGTGCAGCACCTCTCCCTGCGCGGAGATGTGCAGCACTTGGGACTGGTTCCGGCGTCCGCTCTCGGTGGTCCACCCGTGGGCGGCTGCGACGATGAGGCTTCCGTCCTCGAGCACGCTCAGGCCGTAGGCGGCCGGAAGATCGTAGAGCCCAAAGCGGTCATCCGAGGCCGGCATGGGGGTGCTCTGCACTCGGTCCGCCAAACGCAGGGTCCAGCGGCTCTCCAGGGTCTCGGGCGCCAAGGCGTGCACCAGGGCGTCGGGGGACTGCTCGGCGGCGTAGAGGGTCTGGCCATCAGCGGACCAGGCCAAGAACTTGACCATGGTCTCGCCCAGGGTGCGCTCCGAGATCACTGCGCCGGTCCAGGCATCCAGGACCAGGACTTGGCCCATGAAGCTGCCCACTGCGAGCAGCTTGCCGTCCGGGGAGAAGGCCAATGCGGTGTCTGGAGGTGGAGCGCCGCTGGCGGCCAGGCGGCTTGCGTCCCCGAGGTCCTCTGAGAACAGCGAGAGGCACTCCGCGCGCAGCGGGGCCGTCCCGGACCAGTCCTCCAATGTCAGGCTCTGCCCTGGGGTCCACGGCATGGGGAGAATGTGGCCGCTCCCTGCGGGCTGGGTGCCTTCCAGTGGGGTCTGCAAGAACAGTCCGCCGCGCACGAAGCGGGGGTCCAGTTCGGTCTGGCTTGGAGGCTGGGAGAAGAGGGTGCAGGCCGGGAGGAGCAAGGTCAGAAGCATGGGCGGGCTGTATCGTGTTGGCTTGGGTTAGGACGCTTGAGTGCTGCTCTTCCTCTCCTGTGTACACCCCATTCCTCCGCCGCCACCTCCAGCGGTGCTCGTGGCGCCCTCTATGCCGAGTCTGGCCTTTAGGGTGCGGAGCAAAGAGGCGGTACACACATGGGTTTGGTTGGACGAAGTCGCGCTCGAGAGCCTGCCTGTGGTGTGGGAGGATCGCAGCTCGATGTGTTGGATTCCCGCTGGGCAAGGGGCCGGGTGGACCCGCTTGCTGGATTGCGCAGCGCCGGTCTCTGAGCAGGGTGCTTGGGGACTGGTCGGGCTCTCGGAGGCCGTGGCGCTTGGAATGGCTGCGCGTCGAGCGAGCACCCAGCTTGGGCCGGTCAACAGCGCCTGGCGGGCACCGTGCGGAATGCTGCGACATGAGCAGGCCCTCTCGCGCTTGCGCTGCGGTGACCAGATCTGGTCCTTGCCCAAGGGGGCTGCCCAAGCCGCCTTTGATGAGCCTCAGGGTGGACTGTGGCTGATAGTGGATGTGGGGGCGCAGCTGTGCCTGGTCTCTCTTACAGCTGAGGCTGAAGTTCAGGTCTGTGCACCCGATCCGGCCCATTCGGGTTAGCAGGGCGCACCACATTTAGGAGGTTGCCATGATGCTGCTGCTGAGCCTGCTGGCTTGCAAGAAAGAAGTTACCCCCGAGCCCGCTGCGGAGCCTGTCGTCATCGACATGGCCACGGCCATCACGGTTCGCGTTCTGACCGACGACGTGACCAAGGTCACTGGTTTCTGCAAGGACACCGGCGACAAGGCCGACGTCGTCAAGGGTGCCGGCAAGGAAGTCATCCTGCCCAACCTCTCGGGCAAGGACTGCGTCTTGACCTTCCAGCCTAGCCGTGGTCAGTTCTCCCCGGTTGCTGCTGGCGAGACCTGGAGCTGCTCGGCTCAAGAAGGCAAGGACGTGGCCTGCAAGGCCATCTGAGCCCTTGGGTTGTGGCCTCTTCTTAGGGGCCGCTCCTTCAGCTCAATCTGCGTGGGTCCAATGCGGTGCACATGGCGTGCTCTCCGTGTTGGACCATCGCAGCCAAGGCTTGGCCTGCCAAGAATGCAAAGCCAAAGCCGTGACCGGTAAAGCCCACCCCGCACAGGGCGCCAGGCTGACCGGGGAGGGGACCGACCAGAGGCAATCCGTCCCTGGAGAACCCCATGGTGCCGGACCATCGATGGGTGACCTGCAGCTGCTCCTCCCACGGGAAGCGGCTTAGAAAGTCGCTCATTCTCTCTTGGATGCCGGGATGCAGGCGCTCCTCGTGGCCCACTTCCGTCTCGGGGTCTAGGTTCCGCCAGCCGCCCAAGACTACCCGGCCCTCGGGGGTCTGACGCCAGTAGTCGTAGCCGTGGTTGGCATAGATTGGAGCGCTGAAGAGCGGGGGCAGGGGGGCGGTGGCCAGCATCTGGCCGCGCACCGGGTCGACCTTGTCCACCAGCCAGTTTGAGAGTTGTCCGGCCCGGGCGTTGGTCGCCAAGATGGCTAGGCTGGCCTGAACCCGGTGGCCCCTTTGGGTGAGCACGTCGACTTGGCCTGGTCGCTGTGCGTCCAGGCTCTGAACCTGAGTGTCCTCGAACACCGCGCAGCCGGCCTGCTGTGCTGCGCGAACGATGCCGCGTGTGAAGCGCGCCGGTTGGACCTCGCCGTCACCAGGAAGGAAGACCCCGAGCCGGTGGCCGGTCTGGGTCAGTGCAGGGGGAAGGTCTTCTTTGGGGATCAAGCGCGCCTCGAATCCGTCCGCGTTCAGCAGTTCGCACGCCGCCGTCAGCTCAGCCTCTTCTTGCGCCGACGAGGCCAGCTGGAGGCTGCCGCGCTTCTGGTACTGGCAGTCCAGGCCGTGGCTTTCGATGGCCTGTGCCATGGCCTGGTGGTTCTGCAGGGTCAAGGCGTGTACGGCCCGGGCACGTTCTCGGCCCATGACCTGCACTGCGCGGTCGTAGCGTTCCGCGGTTCCTTGCAGGATAAAGCCGGCGTTTCGGCCGGTGGCTGAGGAGGCAATGTGGCTGCCTTCCAGCAGGGCCACACTCAAGCCTTGTTGGGCCAAGTGTAGCGCTGCGGAGCTCCCGCACAATCCGGCGCCGATGACCACCACGTCGACCTTGAGGTCTTGGGCCAGGGCAGGGGAGGGGCGGTGCGGAATGTCGAGCCAGTAGGGACGCATTGCTCCAGGGTACTGGATAGGGCTCTCGCCTTGGCGTTGGAGCTTGTGTGCGCATCCTGGTCCTAGGTGGAACCCGCTTTGCAGGGGCGTTCTTCGTTGAGAAGGCCTTGGCCGCCGGGCATCAGGTCACTGCCTTTCACCGCGGCGTGACGGGCAGCGTGCCTCCTGGAGTCACCTCGGTGTTGGGAGACCGAGACCCCAAGATTCGTCCCGGTCTTGAGCAGCTTGCAGGCAGTCACTGGGATGCGGTCGTGGACTTCTCCACCAGCATTCCGCTGCAGGTCGAGCACGCCATTCGGACTCTGGGGCGTATCGAGCGCTACGTCTTTGTCTCCAGCGTTTCGGCCTATTCGGAGCTGAGCGAGGCGGGCTGCGAGGAATCCTGGCCACTCTCGGAGCCTGCGGGGCTGGAGGAGACGGTGCTGAGCGGGGAGCGCTACTCCGCGCTGAAGTCCGGGTGCGAGGCCAGGGTCCAGCATCACTTTGGTGAGCGGGCTTGGATCCTTCGGCCTGGGCTGATGGCCGGTCCTCGGGACCACAGCGACCGCATGACGTGGTGGCCTTGGCGCATCGCGCAGGGCGGGGCCACGCTCGCACCGACTCAGGCCCAGTCCCAACTCGTCGATGCCCGAGATGTGGCGGGTTTCCTGCTCCTTGGGCTGGAGAGAGGGCTGAGCGGCGTGCACAACGTGGTGGGCCCGTCCATGCCATTGGAGCAGCTGCTCGCTGGGTGCGAGGTGCTCGTTAGGGCCCTGGGTCGGCAGCCTGCTCGGCTGCACTGGATGGAGGGCGCGTGGTTGGAAGAGCAGGGGGTTGAGCCCTGGAGCCAGCTGCCGCTCTGGACGGGAAGCGATCCCGCGGAGTTCGGTTGGACGCGTGTCTCGGCCGCCCGTGCGCTTCGGGATGGTCTGGTGTGCCGGGAGGTGGAATGCACCCTCCGGGACACCTTGGCCTGGGCCCTGGAGAATCGGCCCGGTGGCCTGTCAACAGGGCTGGATCCCGCCCCCGAGGCCAAGCTGATCTCGGCTTGGCTCGCCCAGGAGAGAGCTCAGGAGCCCAGTTAGTCGACGGGGTTCAGCTCGGGATCAGCGGAGTCGCGCAGCTCGGTGAGCGCCATGGCGCCGATGCCCTCGCCTTCGGCCAGGTCCAAGACATGGCTGTAGGGGCGCTCGGCGAGCAGGGTGTCGATGGCCCGCTCCTGGATTGGCAGATCTTCGATCTCCCACTCCTCAGCGGTGTTGGTCCACTCCACGACCAGCTCAGCTTGGGTGTCCGTGAAGGGGACGCCTTCGACGACCCAGCCCTCTGTTGGGGCCTCGACCCAGCGCTCCAACTCCCAGATGGTGCTTGGGCCCACGCGGTCGATGGACTCCAGCTCCTCTAGGCTGTCGATGGGGTTGTCGTCAGCGGTCATTGGCTTCCAGTCATTCCCATCTCTGTGGGCGACGATCTGGCGAGCAGCTCGGCTGTCCAAGCCGACCTTCGAGTCCAGGACTTCGAAGGAAGTCTGTGGATCATTGAGGAATGTGAGCAGCTCGGTGGGCACGGTGAGTGCGGCGTTGGTGCTTTGGATTTGGGCGTCGTCAACGGCGCAGGCCGCTAGGGCCAGGAAGAGAATCATGATGTGGCGCTCCGAAGGAACCAGGAGTGCCGTGGATTGATTTTGGTGACGGCGGGAGGGGCTCTTCTGAGCCGCCACGGACCTCGTCCGGCGTCACGGCGGGGTTGTACCCGCGGGGGCTGCGAATCTAATCTGTGACGGGAACGTGTCAAGGCCTGGGGAGCTTTCAGGATCCCCCCTTTTTTCAGTGGGGCGAGATCAGGCGGACAGTTTTTGGTCTCTGCTGGGGCGGAACCTGCGCTATATACTGAACACTTGTTCACACCGCAGGTTGGCACATGCGGCATCGCAGCTCCTTTGCTCTCCCGGGCCTTCCCCGGAGGGCCCCTACATCTCTGTCCTGTGCGCCAAAGGGCGAGCAGGCTCCCAAAACCCGGCGCGGCCCCCGGGTTCTGGTGGTGCAGCTCTCCAGCTTTCGCTTGGAACGCTGTGGCTGGCGTTGGGACGAGCCGGTGGTGCTCTTGGCCGAAGAGCGCTCAGCGCTGCGCATTCAAGCGGCCACTCTGGCGGCGAGTCGTCTGGGCATGGTGCGTGGAATGAGCATCTCGGAGGCTCGGGCGCTGGTTCCAGAGATTCGGGTAGAGCTGCTCTCAGACTTGGAGGAGGAGAAGCAGGACCTGCAGGCTCTGGCCCATCTGCTTCAGTGCTTGGGCCCGGAGTCTCATCCGCTTGGGGAGCAAGCCATCGCCGTGCGCATCCAGGGCAGCGCGCCGCGCCTGGGGGGAGAGCCTGGGGTGCTGCGCAAGGCACGAGAGCTGCTCCATGACCTGGGCCACCATGCGCGCTTGGTCGTGGCGGACACTCGGCAAGTGGCCTTGGCCTTGGCGCGCAGTCTGGAGCGAGACCACATCGTGCCGCCTGGAGAGAGCGCGGCCGCGCTCTCTCAGATCCCACTCCAGGCGCTCAAGCCAAGCGCCGATCTGGAGCAGGTCTTGGCCACGGTGGGGGTGCACAGCTTTGGGGATCTGGCGGCGCTACCGGCTGCATCCGTGGCGACTCGCTTTGGCTTGGAGGGGGTGCAGTTCTGGCGCACAGCCCAGGGCCAAGCGGTGGACGCCCGTCCCCCTCCTGCACCCAGCCAGGCTGGTGTGCTGGTCTTTAGGCGTCAGCTCCCGGACCCCATCGATCAGGTGCAGGGTGTGCTCTTTGCACTCAACGAGCTCACTACGCGCCTACAAGCGGCTCTGAGCGCCTTGGACCAGGCTGCAGTGCGCATGCAGATCCGCTTGGGCCTGGAGCAGGGGGAAGACCACCTCTTGCCCCTACGCATGGGCCAACCCCGGCGAGCAGCCCGTGACCTGATGCTCCTGATTCGGCGGCGAACGGAGGGGCTCACGCTCAGCAGCTCGGTGACCGATGTGGCGCTTGAAGTGCTGGAGTCCTGTCCCTTTGTGGGGGTGCAGCAAGGACTGCTGGATGCTCAGGGTGCCCAGGAGCCCATCGCGGAGATCTTGGCGCGCCTGAGCGACACCCTTGGGGATGACGCGGTCTTCTCTCCGCGCCTGGTGGAGAGCCACCGGCCCGAGCATGGTTGGTCAGCAGAGGCGTGGAGACCTCGCAGGCGGAAGAAGGTGATTCATGCTGTAAATAGCGTGCAGGTGTTGCGCTCGGATCGACCCACTCTGCTGCTGAGGGATCCGCTCCCCATCCGATGCGAGCTCTCCGAGCAGGATGTGGTGCTGCGGGTGCAGATCCAGGCCCAGTGGTGCCCTGTGCGCTTGCAGGCCTCGCCGGAGCATCTCCAGGGTGGTTGGTGGACAGCGGTTCCCTTTGACCGGGACTACCGGCGGGTGCTGCTGGCCGATGGCCGCCAGGCTTGGATCTTCTCTGAGGAGGAGTCCTGGTGGCTGCAAGGGTGGTGGGACTGATGGCTGAGTTTGCCGAGTTGGCCTGTCAGACGGCCTTTTCCTTTCACGAGGGCGCCTCCATGCCGGAGGAGCTGGTGCCTCGAGCCAAAGAGCTGGGCCTGAGCGCCCTGGGGGTGGCTGACCGGGACGGGGTCTACGGCATGGTGCGGGCCTGGAAAAAGGCCAAGGACACAGGTCTACCGCTGCTGCACGGGGCCATGCTCAGCATCGTGGACCCGCGGGTGGGGCACCTCACTGGCGGTCCAGACGCCAAGGGACCTGACCGGGGCGGCACGCTGGAGCTCATCGTCTACGCCCAGGACCACGCTGGCTGGAGCAGCATGTGCGAGCTGCTCAGCTTGAGCCGTCATGGCCAACCCAAAGGCAGCGGGCTGCTCCATCTGGAGCAGGTGTTGGAGCACCACCAGGGCTTGGTGGGCATGCTTGACGCACGCTGGCCGGTGGACTGCGCCCAGCAAGTGGCCGATGTGCTCTCGGCCTGTGTGGTGCAGACCCAGCGCCTGCATCAGCCCCAAGACAGGATGTGGGAGCGCCGGGCTGTGGCTTTGTCTTCCGCCATTGAGCGGCCCATGGTGGCCACCAACCGTGTCCTGTTGCACGATGCGAGCCGCAGACCCTTGCAGGACGTGCTCACCTGCATTCGCAACCGCATGCCTCTGCACCAAGCGGGCCGACGCCTGCTGCCCAACGACCAGCGTCGTCTACGAAGTCCTCAAGAGATGGCCCAGCGCTTCGCCGACCACCCCCAATGGTTGGCCAACACCATTCCCTTGGCGGAGATGTGCAGCTTCCGCTTGGACCAGCTGCACTACGAGTACCCTCAGGAGGTTGTGCCCGATGGCTGGAGCGCCATCGGCTGGCTGCGCCAACTCGTCAGCGAAGGCCTGGATTGGCGCTTTCCAGATGGGCCCTCGGACCGAATCAAAGCTCAGGCCAACTACGAGCTGCAGCTCATCGAAGAGATGAACTTTCCGGCCTACTTTCTGACGGTCTACGACGCGGTGCGCTTTGCTCGAGAGCGGGGGATTCTGTGTCAGGGGCGGGGGAGCGCGGCCAACTCGGTGGTGTGTTTTGCCCTGGGAATCACGGCGGTTGACCCTTCCCGTCAGCGGGTGCTCTTTGAGCGCTTTCTCTCCAAGGAACGCGGAGAGCCGCCCGACATCGACGTGGACTTTGAGCACGAGCGTAGGGAGGAGGTCCTTCAGTACCTCTACGACAAGTACGGTCGGCACAGAGCGGCCATGGTCAACGAGATCATCAGCTACCGCAGCCGCTCCTCCATCCGGGACGTGGGCAAGGTGTTGGGGCTGTCCTTGGACCAGGTGACCCGCTTGGCCAAGACCTTGGACTGGCGGGACAAGGAATTGCTGGACGAGCGCGTCAAAGAAGCTGGCTTGGACCCGGGTGATGTGCGGGTCACCCAGCTCTTTGAGCTGGTGGAGCAGATCCAAGGTTTTCCTAGGCACCTCTCCATCCACACGGGCGGCTTTGTGATCAGCGAGCAGAGCCTGCGGGCCCGCTGTCCTATCGAACCGGCCGCCATGGACAAGCGCACCGTGATTCAGTGGGACAAGGACGACATCGACGCGGTGGGCTTTGTGAAGGTGGACTGCTTGTCCCTGGGCATGCTCACCGCCATTCGCAAGTGCTTTGAGTTGGTCAAAGAGCACCACGGGCACACGCTCACCTTGGCCACGGTCCCCTCCGAGGACCCCTTCGTCTACGACATGATCTGTAGGGCGGACACCATGGGGGTCTTCCAGATCGAGTCTCGGGCTCAGATGTCCATGCTTCCGCGTCTGCGACCACGCTGCTTCTACGACTTGGTGATCGAGGTGAGCATCGTGCGGCCGGGCCCCATCCAAGGCGGCATGGTGCACCCCTACCTGGAGCGCCGCAGTGGAGCGGAGCCAGTGACCTACGCCCATCCGGATCTGGAGCCCATCCTGGCCCGCACCCTGGGAGTGCCCATCTTCCAGGAGCAGGTCATGGAGATGGCCATGGTGGTTGGTGGCTTCTCGGCTGGGGAGGCGGACGAGCTGCGGCGGGCCATGGGTGCTTGGCGCAAGCGCGGGGGGTTGGCCGAGCTGGTAGAGCTGTTGCGCGACAACATGGTGGAGCGGGGACTGGAGCCCTCCTACGCCGAACAGGTCTCCAAGCAGATCATTGGCTTTGGAGAGTACGGATTTCCCGAGTCCCACGCTGCCAGCTTCGCCTTGCTGATCTATGTGAGCTGCTATCTAAAAGCCTACTTTCCAGCAGCGTTCTGTGCCTCACTGCTGAACAGTCAGCCCATGGGTTTCTACTCGGCCCGCAGCTTGCTCACCGGGGCTCGCGACCATGGGGTCGCCATCCGACCTGTGCGGGTGGAGCACAGCAACTGGGACAACACCTTGGAGACCCTGGAGGGGGCAGACCCCAAGCGCGGCGGTCAGCGCGGCGCAGTGGCTGGCGGGGTGGCCCTGCGGGTGGGACTGCGCCAGATCTCTGGCCTGGGGGAGCCTGCTGCGCGTGCCATCGAAGCGGCACGTCAAGGCGGTCCCTTTGTCAGCATCGCGGACTTTGCCCGACGCACCAAGCTGGGCAAGCGCTCTCTCCTGGCCTTGGCGCAGGCGCAGGCTTTTGAGGGTTTGGGCATCTCCAGGCGGCAGGCTTGCTGGGAAGTGGAGGGCCTCTGGTCCAGTGACACCCCGCTCTTTGCGGGTGTGCAGCTCGGGGACGGGGCGACCACTCTGCCGACAGCTCAGCCCTACGAGGAGGTTCAGCAGGACTACCTGGCCCTGGGCTTCTCCCTGGAGCGGCACCCGCTGGGGCTGGCGCGTGCGTGGCTGGACAAGAAGCGGGTCACGCGCATTGTGGACTTGGCCGACTTTGACGCCGGGGACCGGGTGCGCATCGCCGGTATCGTGGTCAACCGTCAGCGGCCTGGGACGGCCAAGGGGGTGACCTTTATGACCTTGGAGGACGAGACCGGAATGGCCAACCTGGTGGTGTGGCCGAAGCTCTTTGAGAAGCAGCGCGCCCTGGTACGAGGTCAGGCCCTCATCATGGTGCAGGGGCGGCTTCAGCGGGAATCGGACGCGGCGTCCATCTTGGCGGAGCGCTTTGAGGCGCTCCCGCTGGGGGCCATCAAGTCGAAGAGCCGAGACTTTCGCTGACGGTCTTGGCGGGTGGGGCTCTAGGCCAGTGACCGCTTCAGTCGGCTGTCGGCAGGGAAACCCGCATCGTTGTGCCTTGCTTAGAGGTGGCGTAGATGTCCAAATCGCCTCCGCTCATATAGACCCGGCATCGGGCCGTGCTCAGACCAAGGCCCAACTTGGCCTCGGCGTGGGTGGTGAACAAGGGGTGAAAGACCCGGCCCTGCAGGGCTTCCGGGATTCCGTGTCCGGTGTCTTGCACGTAGAACTCCACCAGGCCCGCTGAGCTGAGCTTGGCGTAGAGGCTCACTTTGCGGGCTCCTTCTGGAGGCAGGGCATCGATGGCATTCTCGATCAGCACCACCAAGACATCGACCAAGTCAGCCAAGCTCATGGCGACCTTGGGAAGACTCGGAAGGTCCTGCTCAATGGTGCAGCGGCCTGTCAGGGCCTGGAGCCTCTCCTGGGCCCCTGCGAAGGCTTGGCCTACATCCGCTTCGCCGGGAAGTGGTGCTCGGCCCAGCTTCTGGATGCTCTTGACGACCGAGCGGAGCTGGTCCATTCCGTCTTCAGCGAGCTGTAGGTTCTCCCGCAGGGACATGCCCTTGTGGGGTTGGTCGAGCTCCTCTATGGCCAAGCTGAGGCTGCCCTGAACCACCATCAGTGGGTTGTTCAGCTGATGGCCGATGCCTGTTGCCAAGACTCGGGTGGTCTCGATGTCCTGTTGACGCCGCTGCTGGGTGACGGAGTTGGCGTGGTTTAGGCCTGCGCGTCTGAGGTCCATCAGACGTATGACCGCACGAGAGAGCTCCTTGAGGGTGGCTCTCTGGGCAGGTGTGAGGGTCCTGGGGACGCGGTCAATGACGCAGAGAGTGCCCAAGGCTAGGCCCTCGCTGTTGATCAGCGGCTGTCCTGCATAGAACTGAATCTTTGGGTCATCGGTCACCAGAGGGTTGTCTGCGAAACGGGTGTCTTTGGCCGTGTCGTTCACTTCCATCAAGGTCTGGTCCAGGATGGCGTGGCTGCAGAAGGCCACATCGCGGTGGGTTTCGGTGGCGCCCAAGCCTTCGTTGGCCAAAAACCACTGGCGATGTTCGTCCACCAAACTGACGAGAGCGATGGGGGTTCCACAGACTTGGCTCGCCACCCGCACCAAAGCGGTCAGGGCCTCGTCTCCGTTTGAGTCCAGCAGTGCATAGCTGCGCAGGACGTCAAGGCGCTTGTCTTCGTCGGCTGGAATGGGAGCGATGAGCATGCCGAATCATAGCGCCCTTTAAGGACTATCTATTCTTGCTCTCCTCTGGCTCCACCTGCTCCAGCCCGACTTTTTTAATCCAGGCCTTCCAGGCCTTGTCTTTGCGGGTGGTGGTGAAGGTGAGCACCACCATGCTGAGCATTAGCAGCACGGCCAGCACCTGTGTGCCGACGGAGGGGCGTTTGGGCGTGTCCCCTTGGGGCTTCTGTTCTAAGGCTTGCTCGCTCATGGCCGACACTCTAACTGGTCGGCCGCTCTTTGAAATGGTACACTGAACATATGTCCAGTTACCCCGCCACCCTCCAGGAGCTGCGCTCAGCCATCGCCCGCTTGGAGGGGCGGCCCAGCACGGCGCCCAAGCAGCCTGTGCTGTCCTCGGGTTTGGAAGATCTGGACCGGGCTGTGCGTGGATGGCCCAGTCCAGGCGTGAGTGAAGTTGTGGGCCGCACCGGAAGTGGCCGCCTTTCCCTCATTCTGCCTACCTTGCAGCGCCTGACCCGCTTGGGACGGCCAGTGGCGGTGGTAGACGCCTTTGGTTTGGCCTACCCGCCAGGGTGGCGGAAGCTCAGCTTGGAGCATGTGTTGGTGGTCCAGCCTGGACCGGAGCGTGCCGCTTGGGCTGCAGAGCAGCTCGCCGCAAGCGGTGCGGTGCCGCTGGTGGTGCTCATGGATGGCCCGCGTCTGGGCCGTGGAGGACCGCGAATTCAGCGGGCAGCAGAGAGGGGAGGCTGCTCGGTTCTGATTCTGACTGAGCGCAGTGAGCGGGCCTTGCCAGCTGCCCTCCGGCTGCAGCTCCGTGGGCGTGGAGCACGGGGGCTCAAGGTGCAGGTGAACCGGGTTCGGGGCATGCCAGCGGGCCGGGAGATTTGGGTGGGGATGGGGTGACATCATCCCGGAGACTCTGTCTGGCGCCCCCTTCGAGAGGGGGGCCCTGTCTGTCGCCGGGGGCGACAGACAGGGCCCCTCAGCTGGGCCCGGCGGCGCCCGATCTACGCCGAGGGGACGGAGTGACTCCCCAGTGAGAGCAGTGAGGCGCGCCCCCCTTCCATCGAGATACTCTCAGTCTATGACGCACCTGCACCTCCTGTTTCTCGCCCTGCCCGCCTGCGGGCTCGCCGTCCCTTTGGGGGATCATCCGCTCGACGACCAGTTGGTCTCCGAGAGCGCATTGCTGGTTCACCTGGCCGACGCTCTGCCCGACGCTGCAGGGGTCACCGCCGGCGACCTGGTGGACGACAAACGCCTCGAGTTCGACCAGGCACCGGATCCCAGCGCCCTGTTCGTGGCTCAAGCGGCGGAGAACGCGGCGCTCCCCGACCTTGTGGGGGACACCCTTGAGCTGCGCGTGCTGACCTACAACGTGGGGTTGCTGGACCGGACCTACTTTGCTGGCGGTCGAGTGGCGGTGCCGCACGTGGCGGAGCGCGCTCAGGTGCTCCCCGAGCGGGTGATCACCGATGACTGGGACATCCTCCTGCTTCAGGAGATCTGGGAGTGGGAGCATGTTCTGCTCTTCGCCCAGGCTGCCGAACAGAACGGCTATCTGTGGTACGCCGGCACCGAGAAAGCGCACGTCGAGCACGGCCTGATGATTTTGGTGAAAGAGTCCCTGGTCGGCGGAGAGGAGCTGCAGGTCGAGGTGCAGTTTGACGACCAGCGATCCATCGAGCACAGACCCGGACCGAACATCAGGCGCGGGTACCTGGAGTGGGGCTTCACCCTGGAGCCGACGGGCGAGCCCATACGCCTGTTGAACACCCACCCCCAGGCCTTCGTCGACTATTGGGAGGTCCGCAACCTGCAGCTACGCCAGGTGGGGCTGGCCGCGAGCGAGGCCCCTGCAGATACGCTGGTGCTGTTGGGCGGCGACCTGAACGCAGGACCCTACTATCCCCAGGACACCTTCGGCCAGATCGATGGAGACCCCGTGACCGGCTGGTGGCGGAACGCCACCGCGTGGCCCTTGTTGCAGCACTATGGCGGCCTGCGGGATTTGCCCGGGGCCTTCAGCGAGGCCCAGGACGTGGTGGCAATGGACGCCGTGCCCGCCTGGAGCGAGGCCTACTTCGAGACACCGCTCGCGGGCGCCTGCGATGAGATCCCGGAGAATGTCTTCTCCGCGATCGACTGCAACGGCCTCTATTTCGAGAATTACGCAGGACAGGAGTACCCAGCCCGGCTGGACTTCCTGATGTGGCGTGACGGGGCCGCTCAGCTGCGGGTGCTGGAGAGCCAGCAAGAGTACATGACCCCCGAAGCGGTCGACGGCGCCGGCACGGTGGAGCTGTCCGACCACTACGGGGTGTCGGCGCGGGTGCAGATCGGCGTGGGAGGCTGACTCAGGCCTCTTCCCTAGGGGACAAGCTGCCCGACGACGGCCGCAAGGGATGGGGCATCTCCGGCCATGAAGCTTGTCTAAGAGTCGTCTCAGGCTCAGAGGTGCACCCCCAGCCTTGCGCCCCCGTCCCTCCCGCGGCACCTTGTCGACAGGAGCCCTCTCAATGTCCCTGATCCCTCTCCTCGCTGTGCTCTCGGGCTGCAAAGACGGCCCGCTGCCCACCCCTGTGCCTGGGGGAAGCGCGAACTACAGCGTCTCTCTTGGAGAGGAGCCCGACTTCTCTACACCCCACAGTCTGATGCTGGCCAAGTGGTGGTTCGACTACGAAGAGGTGGCTCTCTCTGGAAGTTTCGCCGACGCGCCTCCGCTGGTTCTGCAGACCGAGACGCAGCGCGAGGGAAGCTGCCGTCTGGTCGGCTATGCGCCCAGCTTCTGTGAGCCGGGATGCAGTGGCAGCGATGTCTGTGTGGAGGAGAGCTGCGAGAGCTACCCAACGCGCTTGGATGTGGGGACCTTGGGCTGGGCCTGGCCTGACGGCGAGCTGGACGTGGCCCCTGATGACTTGCTCTCCTACTACGCTGGCGGGAGCGCCTCCTCATACGGGGAGAGTGCGCTGACGGTGGGGGAGCTGGAGCTCAAGGTGCCCGCCGTTGTGGCGGCCTTGCCAGATGGGGACTGGAACAAGGTGCTCAGCAAGCGGGCAAGGGACGAGGACGCCTCTCTGCGCTGGAGCAACCCCGTCGCAGATGCTCGGGTGCGGCTGCACATGACCGACTGTGTGGGCTCTCATGGCGGCATCGCCACCGCCGAGATCGAGTGCGAGGGACCCGACACCGGGGAGCTGGTGATTGCTGGGGGCTTCCTGAACCTGCTCGCCGACGGAGACTGGACCCACGGCGAGTGCGGGGGCTTTGAGCTGCTGCGCTACCACGCTGCTGCAGATCCACAGGATGACGGATTGCGCTTTGAGTCCGGGGCGGTGACACAGTTCTTTTGGCGGCCGGATCAGAGCTGACTTTGAAGTGGACTCGCTTGGTTCTAAAAGAGAGTCAGCCGTACTGTAATGGCGTGTAATGTGGAGGGCGAAGGTAGATCTACGTCCTCCACCTCCACCTCCACCGCGCACAAGCACAACCCCGCGTGGTGAGAAAGGAGAAGAGATGTGTTCTTCGATGATGCCTACCGCCCGCCGCGTCCTGACCAGCGGAACGACCACCGGCCAGTTCATTCCAATGACTGGCTGGATTCCCGCGATCAATGTCAAGGAGATGAAGGCACTGCTTCAGCTCAGAGACAAGACCGACAACTTTCAGGTGCAGGTCGCGCTTCAGACCGCTGACGTGGACACCGATACCCCAAACACCGCCCTTGGCAAGGGCAGCTTTGCTGCGGCCAACGGCAAGTCTTCTACCGGCATGCTGGTGGTGAGCGCAAACGTAGACGGCGCCTACTTTGTACGCTGGGGCGTGTTTGTGAAGAACAGCAGCGGTACGGCCCTGGAGCGGGGTGAGGTGCTGTTGTCTGTCGGGTTTAGGAGTTAGAGATGGATGCGTTGGTGCAGATTGATGATGCGGGTGCGAACCTGCAAGCGGCACGAGGCCGAGCACACCCAAGTAGGGGAGGCGCCTCTGTCTCGTACAGTTATGGGACTTTCTGGTACGATCCCAACGATTTTGCCGAGTGTGACCCATATAGTTTTCCGGAGTGTTTCACTTCCCCGGATGATCCGTATTGGACGCCCCCTGAACCGGACCCTGATGACCCCGATGAGCCTGATGAGCCTGATGATCCGAGCGACAGGCCGAAGGGGGCGGACACATTTGGTCCTATCGATGAAGCTATTGGTGGTGGTATCTTCGCTGAATGTGCGCGTGCGATCGACGAAGGTCGACCAAAGCCAGAGTATTGCTATTCACTTATGGACAATAAGATCCTCGGAGCCCCTGGACCAGGACAGGGACCAACTACACTCTCACCTGAGGATACCGGTGAGGACCTTGTCGATACCGGCTATTGAGAATTAGATGAGCGTGATCCTTGTATCACTACTACTGTCCTGCACGTCTCCAGAGGGGGACGGTGAGCAAGAGAAACGTCTGGAGCAGTACAAGGAGCACCACATCTCGCAGTTCGAAGTCGGGTCTCCAAACTCGTGTGTCACCGCATCGGTCCTCTATTCGATCAAGATGATTGATCCTGCGTGGTCAGCCGTGCCATTCCAGTTCTTCGACGATGGAGTGCGGAGTAAGCTCGGTGTGGCAGCCAATGACGGACTCTATTTCGAGCCAGTCTTTGAACACCTTGAACGCTACGGGGTGAGTGCCGATACCATCTCCAAGGAGCGCTTGCATCGCTTGGCTCTTTCTGGGAAGCCCGCAATTATCGGCTTGCTTTACCCGGAAGGGAAGAAGCATGCTGTGGTGGTCCTAGGAGTTGACCGGCCCACCGGATTGTTCATCTTGTATGACCCCGGTCTTCCGTGGGTCGATTTGGTCGACTGGAGATGGATATCAGATCGCCTTCCTGCTGGATTCGATACGCTCTACGAGATCGAATCCAATGGTGCTTGGAATTGGGTCAATGCCAGTGACGCTGATTCCACTCTGACTTCACGTGTGCACGACCAGCCCCCCCGTTTTGGGGTGCGAATGATGCCCTACGACAGGATTCACTCTTGGCGTAATCCCAAAGAGCATGCCGAGTTGAGTTCGTTGCCCTTTGCCCTAAGGAGCACACTGGCCGTCGTCGACCCAAGGTGGGGCCGGTTCACCGCAAAGGAGTTCGACCAGTAAATCCGGTCTGAGTCAGCCCTCAGCCCAGAACAAGGCATCGACTTGGAGGCTGCGCTGACCAGTCTTGAGCCCCTTGGGCTGGCTCGGAGGCCCGTTTCTGCGGTAGAAGCCCAAAGGCGAGCACAGCGGGGCCGACCCACCTTGCTGATTGACAAGGAGAATCGTCAACCATATGTGAGAGTGTTGGTTGGTTGGGACGAGCCATTGCAGCATTGGGTTGTCTCGGATCCAAGATACCCCACAGTTCAGATCCAGACTTGGGAGAGTCTGAGCCATGCGCTACTGAGTCACGAATCTGGCATTCAAGCCATCTGGACCTGCCCACTGTCGGAACCTGACTGCCCGATGGACTGAGTCTACTCGTTGTAAACGTACAACGTCCCTGCATAGTTGTCGGTCTCGTCCGTCTCGTCGATGTACTGATCGCTGTCTACATACAGGTGTGACCAGCAGGGATAGCAGCCACCGTACTCCACCAAAAAGTCGGCGTAGGTGGTCTCGCCGGGCTCCAGGCTCTCGACCAGAACAAAGCCGTCGCCGACATCCCCGACGGTGGGCTTGTCCGCGGAGTCCACAAAGAGGTCAATGTAGAACTCATCGACGGTCTCGGTGCCCGAGTTGTAGACGTCCACCGCGTAGTAGATGGAGTATTCGTCCGCGACGTAGTCGAAGTAGCTGATGCTCAGGTTGGGCCCCAGAGCGCCGGCGTCGACTTGGCCGCTGAAGGTGTTGTTGCTCTCATTGCTCTCTTTGACGTCGTCGTTGGAGTCCGCCAGGACAGCGACCGTGTGTTGGCCGGCGCTGGCGGAGAGCACGAAGTTGGCCTGGATGGTCTTTCCAGGACCGACGTAGGAGAGCAGGTCAAAGTCGTCGCCCAGCTCCCCGACCGATGGGGTGCCCGAGGGGTCCAAGAACACATCGACCCAGAACTCGGAGGCACCCTTTTGGCCCTTGTTCTCGATGGTGACGGTCACGGTGACCTCGGAGGAGGAAGCGACGGCCGACATCTTGCTCACGACCAAGTCAGCCTGGGCGGACTTGACCACGGTGACCGGCGCATCGGGGGTGCTCATGCCCTCCCACTCTGCGCGAATGTTGGTGCTGCCCTCGCCCGCGGCCAAGAGCACACCGCCTGCCGCGATCTGGGCGATGCTGCCGGAGTCGGTGAGCCAACGCACCTGGGAGGAGGAGTCGGCTCGGTTTCCATCGGAGTAGGCCGCAATAGCAGCCAGCTGCACCTCGTCCCCTAGCGCCAGGTCCAGCTCCTTGGGCTCGATGGTCAGGCCGAGCAGCTCGGCACTGGTGACCGATGCGTTTAGGGGCACAGAGTCGATGCCTTGCCAGGAGGCCACGATCTGGGTGTCCCCAACGCTCAGGCCTTCGACCGTTCCCTCGGCGTCCAGGCTGTTGGAGACGCTCACCGTTCCGCCGCTAGCGCTCCACTCCACGAACTGCGTAATGTCGCCGCTGGTGCGGTCGGCGTACAGGCCGGTGGCCCGGAGCTGAGCGGTGCTGCCAATGGGCACGATCAGCGACTCCGGCGCAATCAAGATGCCCAGGAGTTCCTTGTCGGCAGCGGTGTCGTCACCCAGGATGCCGTCCTTGGTGCAGGCCAGGGACAAGAGAAAGAGCACAGAGACCTCCGTAATCGGCAGTCTAACAGGCGCTAGCCCGCTCGGCATCGCCGTTTATCGTGGTGGCGATGTAGAGAAAATGGGGGTCCACGGAAGCTTGCCGCTGTGGGTCTTGCAGCTGTACTGGCGCGCCAGCTCGGGGGCGTCCGGGTGGATGTCGGCGCCGACGCGGGCCCTGGGCAGCATGGCCATGCACTGGGGGCCCGGCTCCAGCTTGCTGGCATAGGGTTTGAGTTTCTGCCAAAGGCGCCTGGAGGTGGCCACGCGCCAGCCATCCTCGCAGTGGGCTTGAGGGGGCAGATCCACGCAGGTCATCGGGTTGATGGGCCTGCGCTCGGCGTACTGCATCCAGTACTCTCGCCAGAGCTGCCGCTCTCCATCGACCAAGTAGGGGCCGTAGCGTTCGGTGAGCTGTGCCATGGGTTCAAGGGCTTGGGTAGCGGAGAGCTCTCCGAGCGGAAAGAGCTCCTGTTGCCAGAGGTGCTGAACGCAGCTCTGCCGATAGCTGCCCCTGTCTCTTATACACATCTCCGAGCCCACGAGACGCTA
>OJHJ01000109.1_pt1 | contig 66789 bp, 60 predicted proteins | sample 1595201 | NCBI WGS metagenome assembly OJHJ01 (sample SAMN05416832, study PRJEB24817) | seawater metagenome | isolation source: Sea water | place: Canada:Atlantic | collected 2013-07 | reverse complement strand
GTGGGCTCGGAGATGTGTATAAGAGACAGGGGGGTGCTGTCCCCTGCCGACAGGGTGCCTTCGAGCTGGCTGCCGTTCTCTCGCAGGACCTGAACGGGACAGCTGAGCGTCGGCGAGGTCAACAGGAGCTCCTCCAAGGCCCGCTCGCTGCGTCCCGCCAGGGAGACGCCGCAGGCCTGGGTCAGGGTGTCCCCCTTCTCCAGCCAGTGCTGCTCGACACACACGCCGCTGCTGACCTGTAGACCGTAGGGGGTCTGGGTCAGGCGGGCGTTGATGCCGCGCTGCAAGGCCGGCGAGGGACCGGCTTGGACGGTGTGCTGGGAGGCGCCGTCGAGGTGGACCATCCAGCCCGCCCCCCACGCCCACATGGGCCCGCCGGTGTCTGGGATCTGAACCCGTCCAGCGGGGTCGGTCTCCAGGCGCATGGCGTCTTTGGGCAGAGCCCCCCAGGTGGGCTCTTGGCCGTCCAGGGCGACGTAGACAGTGCGGTCGGCCAGCGGCAGTCCGTCGGTGTCGGTCACCCGGATCTGGTGGGTGGGACCGGGAGCCACCTCGGGCAGCCAGACGGTGTCTGGGCTGTCGGGTCCCAGAGTGAGGGGGGCGCTTCCCTGGTTGTTGATGAAGTGGCCCGTCCAGGTCCCTGGGGGCAGTCGGAGGTTGCTGAAGCTCCACCCATCGGTGTGGTGTTCGAGGAGCTGCTCCCCTTGGCGCAGCACCAGATAGCCCTTGCCGCCGGTGATCTGGATGCTCCGAGTGTCGCCCACCGGGGTGCGGACCTGCGCCTCGTCAACCCAGGTCATGGCCTTGCTGCCGTAGAAGTCTGGCGCCCCGCTGTAGTCCAAGGTTGTGGCCTGTGCAGGTCGGTAAGGCGAGGCCTCCAGGTCGCCCTCGGCCTCCAGCCAGCCGTCCACCCGCCACCACTGGCCCTCGGGCACGGAGCGGGCTTCAAACTCCACGTAGCTGCCGACCAGCATCGAGGGCAGAGTCAGGGTGCAGCTTTGTAGGATGGGTGCCCATGTCAGCTTCTTGGACCCGCGCGCTTGCACGGTCGACCCACACGCCGAGAAGCGGACCTCCAAGGACCGGAGCTGCGGTGTGAGAGACAGGGTCTCTCCGGGGGCGGGCGCGGCGTGGGGCACGCTCTGGACCTCCGGGGTTGGGGCCATCTCCTCGCTGAGCAAGACCAAGCGCACTTCTTGAATGTGGGGCCCGATCCAGAACTCAAAGACTTCGCCGGCGGGAAGGGGCTGCTGATGTCCCCCGCCTTCGATGAGAAGGCTCTGGCCCTCCGGCAAGTCTGGAACCTGAATGTCCACCCGCCCGTAGGCCTCCCAACCGCCTGGAGGCACCAAAGTCACCGCCTCGCCTGCGGGGTGGGGGTGGTGGAGCAGGCCGATGTCGGTCTTGCAGTAAGCCCCGCCCGCGTCCCAGGAGACTTGCCTGCAGCGGGTGGCGGTGTTCGACCCCAGCATCTCCCCCGTGGCGAGGTCGATGAGCACCTCGTCCAGGAGCAGGGTGCTGCCGTCAGGGGAGAGCGCGGGCTCGCCCGTGAAGGGGAAGGTGTGCACCCGGGTGCCGTCGCTGCGCAGCAGGTGGCTCTGGTCCCGGTCGCTGACGAGCACCCACTCCGCGCTCAGGGGCCGCACCTGGCCTTGAACCTCCAGTACCTGGTCTTCCTGTCCTTCCCGCCGGATGCGGAGCTCGGCGCTCTGGGTGACCTCCTGGGTTCGGTAGTCTGTTCGCCCAGCGCGTTCCAGCCAGAGGGTGTCTCCAACACGGACCGCCCAGAAGTTCTCCGGCCGCTCGGCCAACGCCTTGGCCAGCCAGCGCGGGTTGGTGGGCCTGGGGTCCGCGGGACTGCAGACCAGCTCCTCGGGGCACCAGCTCGGGGTGGGGGCCACCGCACCGGTCTGCGGGTTCCACCACTGCCAGTCCTTCGTGCCCATCTCTAGGCGAATCCAGGGCCCCGAACTGGTGTTGGGTTCGGCCCGGCCGGCCATCCAGATGCTCTGATTCGAGGTCGCGTAGCTGGTCTCACGCCCCTTTGTGCTCGGAACCCAGGCCCCAATCGCCTGGCCGTAGTCCAGCGCCTCGGCAGGGGTGTGCAGGCGCCACTGCCCGGGCATCATGGCGTGCAGGGCTTGCGGAGCGCATTCGCGGTCCGCGCAGTAGGCCTCGCTCTTCTTGGCGCTGAAGTCTGCTGGAAGGTGGGCCTGGACCCAGGCGCAAGCCGAGCTGGCGCCCTCGATACAGGCGCCCACCAATGGGACGGCCTGATCGTGGCTGGGCCGCTCGGGCAAGGCGGCGATGAGCCCCTGACAGGCCGGGTTGTGCCCCAAGGTGCAGCTGCGCAGGGCCAGGCTTTGGGCCCGGTTGCTGGGCTGTCCCTCCTCTAAGCCCAAGCCTTGCGCCACCTGCAAGCAGGCCGCACCGTCTCCGTCCGCGCACTGGTCCCAAGGGGCGAGATCGGTGGGCAAGGACAAGGCCAAAAGCAAGGGAATCACTGGACACCTCCAGCCACGCCCGGAGTCTTCAAGGCGCGCACCCAGCCGTCATGGCTGGCCACCACCAAGGTCGTGCGGCCATCGCCGCGTAGGTCCCCGGCGAAGACGGGTGCTTCGATGGCATCCGGTGCGGTCCAGGCCCAGAGCAGCTCTCCCTGGGCATTCACTGCCAGGACGCGGCCGCCCTCCGTGGCCACGATGGCCTCGTTTGTGCCGTCCCCGTCTACATCTGCCAAGGTTGGCGCTGCGCTGATGCGCTGGGAGAGAATGGGCAGGGACCAGATCAGCTCCCCCTCCAGGCTCACGCAGCTCACCGAGGCGTCGACCCGGGAGCGGGGGATGATCAGGCACTGGGCCTGGGGCCACCAGGTGAAGGCGTGCACGGTGGCGTAGCGCGCGCCCGGGGTCTTGTAGACCAGCTTGGGCTTGCCTGTGGCGCCCTCAGAGATGAGCACCGTGTCGGCAAAGGCGCTGATGACCTCGGGCGCACCGTCGCCGTCCACGTCCACGATCTGTGGAGAGGCCTGGTAGATGTGGCCCTCGTGCTGCCAGAGGGCCCGCTGACTCTGGCCGTCCAGAGCGATGAGTTGGTGGCTGTGGCGTCCGGCGATGACCAGGTCCTGTACCCCATCGCCGTTTAGATCCCCGGCCGCGACCTGGGAGAAGGCCTTCTCAAAGCCGTTGGGGACGCGCAGGGTGGCGCTCTCTCCGGTCTCGGGATCGACGGTCACCAGCTGGCTGGCACGCTCCACAGCGCCCACGACCCGCAGGCCCTCCGGGGAGCGCCAAACGCTGGGGGGGAACTCGATGTCTCCACCCATCTCGACATGCCAGTTCAAGGCACCCTGGCGGCTCCACTGCAGCAAGCCGTTCTGATCCGTACTGACGGTCCATCCCGCTTCGGTGACCAGCACCCCGTTCACGTCCCTCTCCCGGGCTGGCGTGGTCTCCGGGACGAGCAAGTGAAGCTCGGTGCTCCCTTTTCGTCCGTCCAAGACCCAGAGTCCATCGCGCGCATCGGGCCCGGTGCCCCATTCGTCCCCGTTGGAGGGCACCAGCAAGACCGCGCCGTCCTGGACCATTCGGCTGCGCCAGGTCATGCGGCCCACTTGGGCCTCCCAGAGCACCTTGGGGCCCTTGACCAAGGCCTGGCCAAGGTCTCCGGGAGGGAGCACGGTGGAGGGTGGGGCGCAGGCGAGAAGGAGGGAGAGCATGGGGCCTCATGTCGGGACGCGGCGACTCTAACCCTGTGTGCGCCCCAACTTGGCTACTCCACCCACCAGCTCCCGGACTCCGACCGACCAAAGACCTCGTCTTCTCCGTCGGCGTCCAAGTCCCCAAACTGTGCGCCGTAGAGCCACAGCGCCTCGTCTCCACCCCACACGGTCGCCGAGCTGACATGCAGTGCCGTGTCCTCGGTCACGGGCAGCGGCAGTGACCAGGCCACGCCGTAGCGCATGCCGCCGCCGCCGATAAGAAGCGCGCTCTCGTTCACATCCAAGCAACTGCCTACAGAGTCGGTCGGGGCCGTGATGGAGAGGGGCTTGGACCAATCAGGGTTGGCGCCACCCAGCGCAATGGCTGCAGCCTGGTAGTAGCGGTTCGTTCCGTAGACCAGATCGGGGTAGCCGTCTTGGTCCACATCGCCGACTTGGAGGGCCGGTTTGGTTTCGCTGCAGTGGGTGCCGCCAAAGGTGGTCTGGGCGCTGTCCAGATCGACGGTGCCGGAGAGGGGGCCCAGTGCCAGGTCCACTTGGTTATCGTAGTCCGCGCAGCCGCTGTTGCCGCCAATGTTGACCTCATGCACCCATGCCAGGTCGCCGCGGCCGTCGCCGTTGTAGTCCGCCGCTCGGCCACCGCGAAACACCGTGGTGATGTAGTCGCCGTCCCTGTCGGTGAACATCGGGGTGGCCAAGTGGGTGTCGGCCACGGGGTCGTAGATGTCGCCGGCGAGGGTGAACTCGGAGACCCCGTCGCCGCTCAGATCGCCCACCAGCTCCCAGTAGTCCCGGGTCTCCCCAGGTGCGCTGAGTTTTGTCTGGGTACCCGAGGCGTCTTGGATGTAGGTGCCCTCCGAGCCGTAGCCCAGCAGCCAGACGAGACCCGAGTCGGTCTCCAAGGGGGCCGCGAGCGATGGGGGAAAGCTGAAGAGGTCGGCGCCCCAAGTGTCGGTGAAGGGGAGGGTTGCGATGCGGAGCTCGACTGGGGAGGAGCGTCGCTCGGCAAAGCCCTCGCTGGTCAGCCACTGGTCCATGACCCTGCCGTGGTCGGCCAGCTGGACTTGGTTGTGCATTGGGGTCCCGCCGTCCACAAACACGAACTCGGGGTACTCGCGGTCCAGCAGCTTGCCGTCGGCGTCTGAGATCACGGCCTTGAAGGTCTGGTGCCAGGGGCTCTCAGCCTGAATGGTGATGCAGTCCCCGGTGCCCAGGTACTCGCCGTTCGAGTCTCGGGTCCACCGCACGCTGCTCTCTTCGCTCCAGTGCTCAAAGCCGGTGGCGCTGAGTTGGTACTCGCCGACGGGCGCGTAGTCCCAGGGCGTGAGCACCGGGGCCGAGACGTAGACCCGGGCGATGGACTTGTCGCCCTCGGCCGAAGTAAAGCGCACAGCGTAGATTCCGCCCTTGTCGGCCACAAAGCTGGTGCCGGTGGCCGCGCTGCCCGTGGGCGCCTGGATCAGGGTGCCCTTCTCTCCTGTTGGGGATGTGAAGGTGAGCGTCTCCCCAAGACTGGCGTGCTCCGGGCCTTCGATCTGCACCTCCTGGGCATCGCTCGCATGAACGAGGACAAAGTCCTTGTGGCTGTCGCCCCCGCCGCTGACGACCAGCCGGGCGCCCAGGGACTGGAAGCCCGCCGGGAGGTCGTAGGACACCTGGGCGGTCTCGAAGCTCTCGGTGCTGCTGCCGCTCTCGCTCTCGATGCTCAGGGTCCAGGCGTAGCTCAGGGCGTCCGGGCCGCTGGATGCGCTGCCGTCCAGGCTCAGGGTTCCGCTGGCGAGAACCTGATTGGGCCCGGCCCGGGCCACGATGAGCTCGGGGGCCTGGCAGGTGAAGCTGCGCTCGGGCTCGACTTCGCCGGTGTCTCCGGTGTCGCCGGTGTCGCCGCTGTCGCCGCTGTCGCCGCTGTCCGCCGTATCGCCGCTGTCCGAGTCGACTGTGCTGTAACCCGTCTCTGTCTCCGTCTCGGAGCCTGTGGGCGGGGCGCTGTCCTCGTCGCTGGACAGACAGGCCAAGAAGAGCAGGAACATACGTGGTCCGGATGTAACCTGAGGGTATACAGCGGCAGAGACCCCGTCAACAGCCGAGTGCTTGCGGGATCCAGTGCCACTCGGAGATCACTTTGCATGCGCGGGCCCCCCCACGCAGTACACTCCCGCCCATGAGCACTCCCCCCACTGAAAAAGCACCACGGCGAAACCCACTCGCCATCTTCCTGGACCTCATCGAGCGCGTCGGCAACCGCTTGCCCGACCCCATCACGCTCTTTGCTGGAGGAGCCCTCTTTGTGCTGGTTCTCTCTCATGTAGGAGAGAAGGCCGGTTGGTCCGTGGACAAGCCAGTGGCTGTTCCCGTCGCCGAGGTCATTGTGGACTCGGGCACCGGTGAGCCGGTGCAGGCCATCCAGACCAAGGTCGCCGGCCGCAAGGTGGTCCTGGTTACGGACGCCGATGGGAACGCGGTCTCCGCCCAGGTGAGCCAGCCGGTGCTCTCGGAGAAGGGGGAGCTGCAGCTGGAGAAGGGCACCGAGAAGGTGGTGGCCGTCTCGCTCTTGGACCGGGACGGCTTCAAGTGGGTCTTGGACAAGCTGGTCGAGAACTTCACCCACTTCCACCCCCTGGGCGTGGTCCTGGTGGCGATGCTGGGCATCGGGGTGGCCGAGAAGACCAAGCTCATCGACGCGATGCTCAAGGCGATGGCTCTGGTGACACCAGACAAGCTGCTGAACCCGGCGATGGTGTTCATCGGCGTGATGAGTTCTATGGCGGCCGATGCCGGGTATGTGGTGCTGCCGCCCATCGCCGCGCTGCTCTATAAATCCGTCGGGCGAAGTCCGATGGTCGGAATCGCAGCGGTCTTTGCCGGCGTTGCTGCTGGGTTCTCGGCAAACCTTGTCGTCACCAGCCTGGACCCCTTGCTCGCGGGGCTCACCCAGGTGGGCGCGAACATTGTCGACCCCACCTACACCGTGCTGCCCACGGCCAACTGGTACTTCATGGTGCTCAGCACCTTCCTGCTGACCATGGTGGGTTGGTTCGTGACGGCCAAGTTTGTGGAGCCCCGCTTCGCCACCAAGTCCGCCAGCGAAGGCGGGCCCTCGCCGGTGACGGCCGAGGAGCGCGCTGCAGCGGTCATCACGGACTTGGAGAAGACGGGCATGAAGTTCGCCGCTCTGGCGGGCTTTGTGACCTTGCTGGCCTCGGCTGCGCTCATCTTCATTCCAGGTGCGCCGCTCTATGCCTACGAGGGCGAAGGCCCACGTTGGGGGCACGCCATCGTCCCCATCCTCTTCATCGTCTTTCTGGCCAGCGGGCTGGGCTTCGGGGTGAAGACGGGGACCCTGCTCTCGGAGACCGGCGCCAAGCGCATGGACACCGCCCTGGCCAAGATGATGGGCTCGACCATGAAGGACATGGCGCCCTACATCGTGCTGGCCTTCTTCGCGGCCCAGTTCGTGGAGTTCTTCAACCACTCCAACCTGGGCGTGATGCTCGCTGTGGTGGGCGGAAACTACCTGTCCACCATCGCGCTGCCGCCCCAGGCCCTGATGGCCATGTTCATCGTCGTGGCCATGGTCGGCAACCTCTTCATCGGCTCAGCATCGGCGAAGTACGCCTTCTTTGCGCCGGTCTTCGTGCCCATGTTCATGGCGGTGGGCATCAGCCCCGAGCTGACCCAGGCGGCCTACCGAGTCGGTGACAGCTGCACCAACATCATCACCCCCCTCAACCCCTACTTTGTGGTGATTCTGGTCTTCGTCCAGAAGTACGCGCCCAAGGCGGGAATCGGTACCTTGGTGTCCATGATGATGCCCTACACCCTGATCTTCTGGTTGGTGTGGACGGTGGTGCTGCTGGTCTGGATGAGCACGGGCATCGACCTGGGTCCAGGCGGCCCCATCACCTACGTGGACCCCACCGCGGCGATGTAGTGACAGATGCCGGGGGCTGCGGTGTCCAGTCCGCATGCCCTTGCTTCTACTCTTTGGCTGCGTGCTCTCGGTGCGGCCCCTCTCCCAGGACTACAGCGAACTGCCGCCCGAGCAGGCGCTGGACGCCGCCCTTGAGACCCTCTCTCAGGTCTACTCTCTGAGCGCCCACAAGGAGCTGGACTGGACGGTCCTCTCCGAGCAAGTGCAGGAAGAGGCCAATCTAGAGCAGTCCCTGCGTGCCCTGACCTTGGCCATGCCCGATGGGCATGTGTTGCTGGAGCATGAGGACCCGGAGCGGCTGAAGTGCGCCCAGATCGGCGGCAGCTTGGCGCTCACCTTCTCCGACTCCGAGCAGGGGGTGGTGGTGGTCTCCTCCCAGATGGCCGAGGTTGAGCCCGGCGATGTGTTGCTGAGCTGGCAAGGCTTGAGCGTGGACGAGGCCCTGCAAGTGCAGCCCCTGCAGTGCTTCCCAGTGGGGCTGGCGACCCAGGACAAGCGTGCAGCAGCCCGGGTGCGTCTGCTCTCCCTGGCAGAGGTGGGCAGCGAGATTGCTCTGGAGTTGGAGGGTGGAGCTGGCGTGTACCAAGTCGCCTTGCCCGCGCTGGAGCATGACTTGCCCGCCCACGCGGTGCTCGGTCTGCACACGCCAGAGGACATGGTCAGCCACCGCATGCTCAGCCCAGAGATCGGCTACCTGCGCATCGGCTGGGAGGAGTCGGTGCTCAGTGAGCGGCGGGTGCGCAGCGCCTTGAGCCAGCTCTACCGGGATGGCGCCCGCAGCCTGGTGCTGGACTTGAGGGACAACGATGGCGGGACCGACATGGCCGCCGCGAACATCGTGGGGCTCTTCACCCAGGAGGCCTTCTTCTACGAGACCATCACCATGTATGACCGCCGCAGCGAGGGGCAGGTGGACATCAGCGAGGTGTGGGTGCAGCCCCAAGAGCTCTACTGGTCCTTGCCCGTGGTGGTGCTGGTCAACGACAACACCGTGTCCTCTGGCGAGGGCATCGCGATGGGCCTGCAGTCCTTGGGCATCCCTATCATGGGCTTGTCGGGGACCGCCGCCAGCTTTGGCTCTACCGGCTCGACGACCCGCTTCCCAGATGGTTGGACTCTGACCTGGCCGGCCGGACTCTCCTTGGATGCGGCTGGAGAGATCCAGCTGGACAGCGATGCGAGCGGGGTGGGCGGGGTGGCCCCAGACCTGTGGATTCCCTGGACCGTCGAGAACCGGGTGGCCTACGCCGCGGACCGCGAAGGCTTCGAGATCGCCCAGGCCCAAGCCTGGTTGGAGGCCCAGTGATGGTGGCCTTGGCGCTGCTGTCCACCGCCTCGGCCGCCGAGTGGTGGTTGCCGGAGACGGCCCAAGTTCCGGCGGAGGGGCAGGCCATCTTGGCGCTCCCGAGCGCGGCGAGCTCCTGGGGCCTGAGCGAGCGCACAGCCCTGTCGGTCACCCCCTTTGCGATGCGCGTGGGTGGACCGCGACTGGGGGTGGTCCATGCGGTGCCCCTGGGGGCGTGGCAGATCACTGTGGAGCCCTCGCTTGGGGTCAAAGTGCAAGGCACGCAGGGACTCGCCGAGCTGGCCCTGCGCGGGGGACGGACGTGGCAGAGCGGCCGCTTGGACCTCTCCCTGAGCCCCTCCCTGCGGCTGGACCGGCAGCGCAGCTTGGGGGAAGAGGTCCACATCGCCTACCAACAGGCCCGCAGCCACGTCCCGCTCACGGTGGCCTACAGCCACCTCTTCTCCCGGAATGCCCTGACGGTGAGTGCGCAGCTGATGCTCTGGGATGAGTCCGTCCCCTTCAGCATGGGGCTGGGGGGCGTGGACTGGAGCCACCGTTGGCAGCATCTACAGGTCTCCGTGGGCCTGCACGGCATGGTGGGCACGCCCAGTGAGCAGCTCTTCTTGGGCAGCTACCTGCACCCCATCGTCGCCGCCTATCCCACCTTCGGGTTGTGGTGGCTCGCCTAGCGCTTGGGGCTAGGCCAGTCCCTGCTCCACCACGACCCGCTGGTTGATGGCGGCCGCTCTCATGGCAGCTGGGCGCCCGTTCAGGCGCGCGATGTAGTCCATGAAGAGCGGCTCCTCTGGCAGCATCTTGAAGCGCACCAAGCTCCGCAGAGTCGCCCCAAAGCACAGGTCCGCCATCGTGAAGCGCTCTCCGAGCAGCCAAGGTCCCTCGCCGATGGCCTGGCGGGTGGACGCCAACATCGTCTCCCAGGTGCCCCAGCCCACAGAGCCTGGGTTTACCTCCCATCCAAAGGCCTGGGTCGCCGCAGCGGGCTCGATCACGCTCGGTCCGAAGAGGATCCAGCGCAGGTAGGCGCCGCGGGCCGGGTCCTCCAGGGCGGGGGCCAGCACGCCGGGGCTGTAGCGGTCGGCCAAGTACATGCCGATGGCCGCCGTCTCGGTGACCCTGGCCTCTCCATCGATGAGGGACGGCAGCTTGCCCATGGGATTGACCACCCGGTAGCTCTCCTCGCGCTGGTCGCCCTTCATCAGGTCGACGAAGGCGAGCCGGTAGTCGCTGCCTTCTTGGAGCCTGAGCTCCTCCAACATCCAGACGGCGGTCGCCGCGCGGGAGAAGGGGTGGTGGTAGAGCGTGATGCCGGTGAAGGGGCTCTGCGTGCGCATGATCAAGTCCTCGTGGCCATCAGCGGCCACAGAGCTCTTAGCCATGGACCCTGACAGGACGTGTCAGGGTCCGTGCTCAAGGTCTCCTGACAGAAGCTGTCAGCGTTCCGGAACTCAGGGCGTGAGCGCGATGCTCAGGGTGGTGGTGGTGTCCTCTTTGAGCACGAAGACCCCGCGGGGGTCCACCGCTTTGGCCTCGCCTGCATCATGGGTGTTGTTGTTGTTCGTGTCGACGAAGGCCCACAGGCTGACGGTGGGTTCTGGCGCGCAGCAGCTCCCCAACTTCCCAATCACCGTGTTGCTCTCCGGAGAGAGGGGGAGGACTCGGATCTCGTCGTATTGGGTGCCCGTTCCCAGGTGGTGTTCACTGAGCACCAGCACCACCGGGCCAGTGACGCCTCCCGCCGTCGAGGTCACCGTGACCGTGTAGCCGACCTCGTAGGCATAGGAGCACCCGGTCAAGATCAGGGGCAGCAGGCACATCAGACGTTTCATGGGGACTCCGCTTCCAAGACGCGCTCAGTGCATCTCATCTTTCAGCGCGATGCGTTCTTGGGCGAGCATCAACAGGTCGTAGAGCTCTGCGCGCTCCACCTTGAGGCGGGCCAAGGCCACCTTTGCGCGGGCCCGGGTCAGACGAACCCTCAGGCTGCGCCAGGTCTCGCGCAGTCCACGCAGGTAGCGCAGCATGGCCATGCCACCGAGCACGCTGAGCGCCCCGACCAGCAGGCCCACAAGCCAGGCGGTGTCCGGCATGCCGTCCACGTGGCCCTGCATCCAGCCCGCGAAGCGCCAGGCACCCAAACCCGCACCCACCCAGCTCAGGGGGTAGGTCAGGGTGCCCACCATGATCTTGACCGTGGCGTCGTCGCGGGGAGAGCGGGAGAAGCGCTTGGTTGCGGCCCACCCGATCATCGTGGCGGGCCAGTTCACCACCAGGCCGATGATGAGCAGGGGGGGCATGACCAGGACCAGACCGGCCAGCTGCAGCAAGAGCAGGAAGACCATGGAGGGGGAGAAGAGCCCCGGCGCCTGGTCCAAGTCACCGTCTTCCAGGCCTAGGGCGACCAGGTCGGTGTCGTAGCGCTCCATGCGCGTGAGCAGCACCTCCAGGGCCTTGGGGTCGTGATCGCTCAGGGCGCGGTGTCCTTCCCAGATTCGGCCAGCGCCTTCCACGCGCTCTTGGAAGCTGGCTGGCTGGCCGACCAAGCCGGCGCGCTTGTCCCGCTCAGCGCGCACCACGCTGGCGCTGCGCTGCATCAGGCGGTGCAGATCCCAGGACTCGGTGGCGTGTACCGAGGCGTTGAGGTGCGTCTCGATCAGGTCCCGCAGCTCCCGAGCGGGCTCGATGAGGTCCTCGGTTGTGGCCTGGGGCGGCGGGTCGAAGTCCAGGTGTTCGGGCAACTCGATGGGGGGATGGAAGACCACCAGGACGTCGGAGCGCCAGAGGGTCTTGTTGTCGTAAAACAGGCCGACGGGGAGGATGACCGGAGAGGGGTCGCCCTCGGTCTCCGAGTGGATGCCTTGGAGCTGGCGGGCCCGGTAGTAGAAGCGCGCGGCGCCGGACTTGATGGGGCTCAGGTAGGGGTTGTCGTGGGTCTCGCCTTCTGGAAACAGGGCCGCAAACTTTCCCTTTGCTACGGCTTGGGCCAAGGCATCCAGGCTGCCGGCGTTCTGCTCACGGCGCTGCTCGGGGCTCAGGTTCTTCAGGTCCTCGGCCCGGTAGATGGGGACCGTGTCCATCTCTCGGAGCACCTTGCCGATCAGCGGGATCTTGAGCAGGCCGTGGCGGGCTCCGAAGACCACCTCGCGGGGGAAGGTGTTGACCATCAAGGCGGGGTCAATGACGCCGGAGACGTGCCAGGACACCAGGATGCCGCCGCGGTCCTGGGGCACGTTCTCCAGGCCTTGTACGCGAATGCTGCGAAAGAAGCTGCCCAAGACCAGGCGCAGAGTGAGCAGGACGTTGTCGCGGAGCAGGGACATGGGGCAAGGGTATCTTGCTTCGAGGGTTGGCACCGTTGATGCAATGGCTCGCTGTCAGACACTGGAGTTCTTGATGCTTCCTTTCTTCCTCTTGCTCAGCGGCCAAGCAGATCCGCCCGATTCAGACCTTCAGAAGGCGATCAACGCCGCAAAGCCCGGGGAGACACTGCAGCTGCCTTCCGGTCCGATTTCGGGTCCTCTGCGCATCGTGGGCGCAGAGAATCTACGCATCGTTGCGCAGGCCGACACGGAGCTGAGCTGCGGTGGTGAGGAGCCTTGCCTCTTGATTCAAGACAGCAAAGGAGTGAAGATCGAAGGCTTGCGCTTCGCCGGTGCGCTCCTGGCGGTGCAGGACAGCTCTGGAGTCGAGCTGGAGGCCTTGCGCGTCCACAAAGGAAAGATTCGCGTCGACGACGCCCAAGTGCTTGTCCACCACAGCACCCTCTCCGACATGCTTGGGATCGACTCCCGAAAAGGTGGGGCGAAACTTGAGATCACAGCCTCCTATCTCATCGGTCTCTCCTTCTACCCCCACAGCACACCAGACTGGCTGCACTTGCACCACAACAACGTGATGTGGTCCGTCGACATCCGCGGCGCCAACAGTCACCACAACCTCATTCAGGGCTGGACCACATCTCCGCCGATGGTGGACCGGAACCTCACCTTGGCGGATCCAGGCTTTGTGGACGCCGACCGAGGCGACTTGCGTGTGCGCAGTGACAGCTCCGCCCTGGAAGGCTTCGGGGTGCCCGGCCCAAGGGTGGCTGTATCGGGCGAGCTCGCCTTTCAAAGCACCGCGTGGCTTGGGGTCTACGGCTGGTCCAAGAGCGGCACTCTGCTGGCCTACACCGAGCCACTGGACACGGGCCACGGCTTCTGTGCCACTGAGCTTGTGCTCTGGGACGCAGCCGGCAACACACCCATAGACTCGGTGGGGTGTCCCTTTGATGAGGGGCCCTTCAATGGAGAGATGGGCATCCAGGCTGCCGAACACTACGCGCCCATTCTGGCCAAAGCCAAAGCAGCCGGCCTTCGTCCGGACATTGGGCGGGTGGCTGAGATCCAGACCCGCTCCACAGTCCTCTCCGAGACGCTCAACCCGGAGAAGACCTTCTACATTCGACGCCACCAAGTCTGGATCGACCGCGGGCAGAGCGGAATGGACCCCTGGTACGCCGTGGAGGGGGATTTTGAGTTCGGTCTTCCGGACATGCCGAGCGAGGTCACCCAGGGCCCAGGTGGCGAGCACTTGGTCTGGGTCATGGGCGCCCAGCTGCTCGCCGCGCCCAAGCTCCCCAAAGCCAAGGCCAGCTGTGGTCTGGCGGACGTCCGGCGTGGGCAGTCGGTGACGGTGGTCGGAGACTTCAGTCCGCGCCTATCGCTTGGTGGGTCGGTCATAGAGCCCGAAATCCACGCGCCATACCGCTACGCGGGTCGCGTCTCCTGCGAGCTGTCCGGGGAGGAGGGTGAGCAGGCTCCGTGGGTGCAGGTGCTCGACGACTTTGATCAAGTCTCTTGGCTGCATGGGAGCGACGTTCAGCCGCTTGGGGCCCCTTGGTCTACCCCACCGATTCATCAAGCCCCCGCCTCCGAGGTCAGCTTCTCGCCCCTTCAGGCCCCCCAGAGCATCTCGCAAGCGAGCGTGGACCAGGGCTGGGCCGTGCTGGGGTGGTCCCCAGATGGCGTGGTCTTGACCCACGCGGGCCTGGCTCCAACGCTGCTCGCCAGCACGACGACGCTCTTCGAGACCAGCAGTGGGCAGGTCCTGACCCGCGTCGAGCACACATGGCCCGAGCACGACCCGAGCTCCTATCGCGCCGACTATTGGGCACGCCAAGCCGCTTTCGCGGAGCTCATAGACCTGTCGATTGCCAAGGGTGTTCGTGCCGAGCTGGGCCACACCCAGCGCGTGGTCTTGGCTGAGAGTGCGCCGAAGGGCTCGGTCTGTCTGAACGACGGCGGCGGATGGCAGGCGTACCAGCCCCTGCAGCCGCTGCGCCTGGACGCTGTGGAGCGCGGGCCCTGGCTCTCCACCGGCCCCAACGGAGCCCAGGTCCTGGTCAGCGATGAAGGGCAGGTGGTCTCCCTGAAGGAATCCGAGACACCCTGCTCGGATACCTGAGTGGATCTCTCCAGTGGAGACAGACTTGAACTGCGTCAGGTGTCCCTCTGAAAGCGCCGTTTCCACTCCGCGGACACCCCGTCACTTTGCTTGCGAAGTCCGTCGCTTGGCAGCGCGACGGAGTCGGCGTCCACACTCAGCCAAGCCAGGCAGGCCTGGAGCGTTCCCAGCTTGTCTTGGACGAGCTGCTCGTAGCTCAGCTTCAGCACGGAGCGACCGGCGAGTGCTGCCTGCCAGCCCGCTTCCTGCTGCTCGATGCGGTCCAGAGCACTCTGAATGCGCTTGCGGCTGTAGCGCTCGGGCATGCGCAGCCCCGTTTGATGGGCCGCCCACTGCCCAGACTGTAGGGCTCTGTCCCAGGAGATGGCCTGTGCCAGCCGGTCTTGGCGTGTGATGTGGATCCACCTGGGCTCAGCGCCCAGAAGAGGCGCGATGCCCTTGGGGCAGTGCTGCTCGAAGTGGTGATAGTGCAGCTTGAGACCGAAGTGGCCCCGGGGGCCGGTCCGGTGGGCGATGACCTGAGAGAGGTGCTGCTGAGGGTCGGGACAGAGGGGGGGCAAGGCTGCCAGACCCACAGCGTGACCTCGCAGGGCAGCCATGGCCCATCGGCTGGGTGGGTGACCCATGCGCAGCCCCCAGTCTCGGATCTGCATGGGGTTCAAATACTCCTTGGGCGCCCCCACCAAGCCCGTGTCCCAGAGCAAGCGCGCCAAGAGCGTGCTCCCGGTTCTCGGGCTGGATGCGATGACGTACGGCTGCAACCTGCCAGCGCTCGGTGGCAGATCCCAGTCTGGGCCGTTTCGGGGGTCGAGGAGCACCCCAGAGCCTTATCCCGCAGTGGGCATCGAGAAGAGCGCTTGGGCGTTCTGGGTACTGACCCGGGCCACGTGCGCCAAGCTCTGCCCCCGCAGCTCGGCGATGCGCTCGGCGATGTGCGGCAGAAACTCCGGCAGGTTGCGCTTGGGCCTGGGCTTGAGCGTTCGAGGCGTGAGCCAAGGCGCGTCGGTCTCGATCAGCAGGCGCTCATCGGGGATCTCGGGCACCAGCTCCGCCAGGCCACTGCCGCGGCGCTCATCGCACACCCAGCCGGTGATGCCGATGTGGCAGTCCAACTCCAGGTAGTGCTGCAGGGCCTCTCGCTCCCCGGTGAAGCAGTGAACCACCGCGCCGGGCAGCTCAGGGCGCCACTCCGCCAGAATCTCAGCGAAGCGCGGGTAGGCATCTCGCTCGTGCAGGAAGACCGGCAGCTTCAGCTCGGCCGCCAGCTCAAGCTGGGCATGAAAGGCCGCCTCTTGGTCCTTCTGCGGCGAGAACATGCGGTTGAAGTCCAGGCCGCACTCGCCGATGGCGACCACGTGGGGAGCCTGCGCGACTTCGCGAAGGGTGTTCAGAGCTTGGGGGGAGCAGTCTTTGGCGCCGTGGGGATGGATGCCCGATGTTGAAAACAGAACCCCGGGATGCTTCAGTGCCATGCCGGATGCCGCCTGCGAGGCCTCTACGCTGGTCCCTGTGATCAGGATCTGAGCGACCCCGTGATCTTGTGCTTGCTGGACGACTTTGGGCCAGTCATGTCGGAATTGTCTGCCGGCGAGATTCGCGCCAATGTCTATATACATGTCGCCCTCCGGGCCGACGTTCGGCCTCCGTTCGTGCGAATGCTTCTCGGCGCGTCGGCGCGAGCTGAGCTCGCTTCTTTGGCTTTGTCGAAACACTCGCCTACGGCCGAAGGAAAACCTGTTGTTGTGCTTGTCATTTGCGGGGAACTAGTCCCCTAATGGCCCCTCGAACACCCCTGGAGTGAGAAATGGCGTCGATTCCCACCACCCTGCTTGACTTCATGGTCGAGCTGGCCGAGAACAACAACCGCGAGTGGTTCGCGGAGAACAAGAAGCGCTACGAGGCCCTGGTCAAAGACCCGGCCCTGGCCTTCATCTCGGACTTTGAAGGCCCACTTCAGAGCCAGGTCAGCCCGCACTTTGTCGCGGTGGCCAAGGCCCAAGGCGGCTCGCTCTTCCGCATCTACCGGGACACGCGCTTCTCCAAAGACAAGACGCCCTACAAGACCCACACCGGCATGCAGTTCCGCCACGAGCTGACCAGCCGTGATGTGCACGCGCCAGGGTTCTACCTGGGCTTGGAGCCAGGAAATGTCGGCTGCGGCTCTGGCATTTGGCAGCCCCAGAAGGACGCGCTGGCTGCGGTTCGCAAAGGCATCCTGGAGCACCCCGGCGAATGGGTCGCTGCTCGGGATGAAGTGCTCGGCAAGGGCTGGAGCTTCATGGGGCAGAGCCTAAAGCGGGCACCCAAGGGCTACGATGTAAACCACCCATTGATCGAGGATCTACGCCGCAAAGACTTTGCCGTCTGGAAGGCGGTCTCCGAACAAGACCTGGCCAAGGCTGGCGCAGAGAAGCGCCTAGCCGCCATGCTGGCGGAGACCCTTCCCACGGTGCAGTTCCTCTGCGCTTGTCTGGACCTTCCCTGCTGAGTCAGCGGGGAGCTCAGTCCTCGTTGGACTCGCCTGGGGTGCCCATGGCGCGGTAGGTCCAGCTGTCTTCCTTGCCGTCCTTCTCCCGCGCCAAGGACATGTCCTCAAGCTGGAGACCGAACTCCAACAGGCTCAGGGCTTGGTCATCCGGGGTGTAGAGCCCGAGCTGCTCTCCATCGCTGGAGAGCTTCATGTCCAAGTACTCCGTGCCCTTGCTGCCGTCGCCGTCGGCCAAGAGCAGGACGAAGCCGCCGGCGGGGACCACCAAGCTGCCCTTGATCTCCGAGGGCTCGCCCTCTTCCAGGTCGTCCCGCAGCAAGAAGCCGTCCAGGTCGACCTCGATCTCAGAGCCGTTGTAGATCTCGATCCAGTCGGGGCTGGTCTCGTCCTCGTCCACCCAGCTCAGGCTGTTGGAGGCCATGACCTCGTTGATGGTCACATCCAGCAAGTATTCGCCGTCCAGGGGAATCTCCTCGCCGGTGTCCACACAGTCTGGGCATTCACCGATCACGGCGTAGCCGCCTGCGCAGCCCAAAAGTGGCGAGAAAAGCGTGAGAATGGCCAACATCAGAGCTCCCAAAAGTCTTCCATTTCGTCGGGGCGGTCACGCACCCAGTTCCGCAAGCCGGCTCGGTATGAACGGACCTGGCTTGTGGTGCATTCGCGGCGGGGGTCGTCTTCAATGTAGGGAGCCGTGAGCTCCTCCACCTCGTCGATGACCCGCTGCATCTCGTCTTCGTCGTAGGCATTTGCCAGGACCCAGGCCATGCCCTCGCGCTGGGCCTCTACACACTCCGCATCGTTCCAACAAGCGCTGGTCAAGCGGGCTCGTGGGGAGTTCCAAGACATGCCCCAGTTGCCCGAGTACAGAAAGGCGTAGTCCAGATCGAAGGGCAGGAGAACGGCCCGGCCGTCATCTGCGGGGTCGAAGTACACCCTGTAGTTGTTGGTGTTCATCGAGTAGCCGTCTAGGTGGCCAATGAGCTGGTCGATCGCGACGTGGGTGTGCTGCTTCTCCCAGTTCAGGACCGCCGACATGCGCTCGTAGTAGTCCGGCTTTCCGACGGCGCTGTCGACCACGGCGGTAAAGGCGATGATGTCCGCGTTCTGCACATCGGGCCCTTCTTCCAGCTCGAAATAGGGCGCCAGCCCCGGCCAGAAGTCCATCAACTGGTAGCCGCCGTTGTCGTAGTACAGGTACTTGCCGTCGTAGAGCGTGCCATCCGGCTCTTCGAAGTGGCGCTCTAAGAGCTGATCGTCCGGGGTCTCGGTCAGCACGTAGAGGCCGTAGTCCTCGCCGTTGACGCGAATCCAGGCAAAGCCATTGCGCGGAACCGGCACCCCCGCTGCCCGGTACAGGGTGTAGCCGAGGTGCTCCTTGCTGTAGGAGCAGTCCACCACTGCGTTGTTCAGGGTGAGTTGCTTCTGCCCATACAGTTTTTGGTCTGGGAAGAAGCGGTTCAAGTCGATCTTGAAGCCGGACTTCTGAGACAGATCCCGGAAGGAACCGATGTGGCCCTTGAGGCGTACCCCGACCGGGTCCAGCGCCTTGCCGTCGAAAGTCACCTCGCCTTCTACATAGCTGTAGGGGTCGGCGTAGATGTCCTGTATGTCTTGGTCATCCAGGGTAATTTCAACCTGGTGCACCACCAGTCGGTTGAAGAGCTGGTCGCCATCATCGGCCCAGGCAGGGGCCGTCTCTATGTTCGGGTCCGGCAGGTCTGCAATCTCGGGCACAGCGGTGTCCGCGGGGGGCTGAGTGCAGGCGAACAACAGTAGGGTGGGGATCACGCTTGTGAGCATAGCGCAAAGGCCCTGGATCCCGCGTCTCTTGGTGTAAGGTTTACAGGCGACCCGAGGTACCCCGTGATTCTACTGATCCCTTCTCTTCTTCTTTCCCTCTCAATCGGCTGTGGGGACGGACTGGCCCAGATCGGAGGCGAACAGGTCTCTGAGGTTGATGGAGACGTGGACGCTGACGGGGACGGATTCACAGCCGACGAAGACTGTGACGACGAGGACGGCGAGGTCTATCCGGGCGGCGACGAGGGCGATGACGCCGACGGAATCGACCAAGACTGCAGCGGCGTGGCCGATGACAAGACCGTCTGTGAGGACGGCTTGGCGGACTACGACGACCTGGAAGACGCCGTAGACGACGCCCCGGACGGCTTCACCTTGATGGTCTGTGCCGGACGCTACGAAGTGTCGCTTCGCATCGACGACAAGGAGCTGGGAATCGTGGCCCTCGAGGGTCCAGATGTCACCACTCTGGATGGCGACGGAGACCAGGTCGTTCGTGTGGACGGCCGAGGCGAGCTCTACCTGGAAGGCTTCACCATCACCGGCGGTGAAGCGGAGCAGGGCGCTGGCGTTGCCTGTGATGGCGCCGAGCTCACCATGGTGGGCAACGAAGTGGTGGGCAACACCGGCATCGATGGCGTGGGTCTCTACACCGACGACTGCGATATCGACATCCAGGGCAACGTCTTCTCGGACAACGAAGGCGCCGGCTGGGGCGGTGGCGCTGGCTTTGTAGGAAGCGAAGGCGAAGTGCTGGGCAACCTCTTCCAGAGCAACACGGCCTTGGAAGGCGGCGGACTTGCCATCAGCGGTGGCCGGGTCGAGGCCATTGAGAATGAAGTGCGCGGCAACTCGGCCACCACCATCGATGAGGAGTACCGCGGAGCCGGCTCTGGGGGTGGCGGCGTGTGGATCGACGGCAGGACCGTGCTGCGCGGGAACACCATCGCGGACAACACCAGCGCCTACAACGGCGGCGGCGTGATCTCCTTCCAAGGCACCGGCGACTTGGAGGGCAACACCGTGACGGGGAATGTCTCCCAAGAGGACGGCGGCGGGCTGTACTTCAACTACGCCAGCTCGCGTATTGAAGGAAACACCATCTCCAACAACGAGGCCTGGGACGACGCTGGCGGGCTGCGCTCCTACGTGGGCCGCTTGGTCATCGTAGACAACCTGTTCGAGGAGAACTCGGCAGGAGACGACGGTGGCGGGCTGAAGATGTCTCACTCCTCCAACTCGGTCCTCGACTCCACCTTCATCGGCAACCGGGCTGGCGATGCGGGCGGTGGCCTGGAGCTGGACAATGAGACCGCGGACGTCTCAGGGTGCTTCTTCCAAGGCAACGAGGCGTACCGAGGAGCAGGCATCCACTCCTGGACAAACGAAGGCCGCTTCACCATCTCGGACTCGGTGTTTCTGGAGAACAGCGCCCAGGACTGCGGTGGTGCCCTCTCCTTCGACAACGCTCCCTACCGGGTGACATTGCAGAACCTGGAGCTCACCGACAACGCAGCGAGCGATGGCGCTGCACTGTGCATTGACTACGTGCTCATCGATCCCGGAGAGGAGAGCGAGCACTACCTTCTCAGCGATGTTCGCTTGGTGAACAGCTACGTCTCCGACAACGACGCTGGAGATGACGGGGGCATCGCCTACGTCAAGGCTGGCGAGCTGCTCCTGCTCAACGTCACCACCCATGACAACGACTCCCCGGAGTCCGGCGGCTTCTCCGTCAAGGGCGAGGGAACCCTGCGGGTGAGCAACAGCATCATCAGCGGCGTGGACGGGAACGTTGTCTACCTGGAAGAGGACGGCCAAGCCGAGTTCTCCTACACAGCGTTCTGGGACAGCGCCGGGTTCATCGGCATGGACAACCCCATGGGCAGCAGTGGCAACGCCAGCTTGGACCCAGACTTCCAGGATGCGGACGGCTTGGACTTTGACCTGGGCAGCCAGTCGGAGTGCATCGACGCCGGCGACCCTGACATCCGAGACAATGACGGGAGTCGCTCAGATATGGGCGCCACCGGCGGACCAGGTGCACAATGATTCTCCTCCTCGCATTGGCATGCACCCCTGAGGGTGTGGACCCCGAGCAGGAAGGCAGCTTCAGCTGGGTGCTCCCCCAAGACGTGGGCACCGAGGCGGTGGATGGCTTCTTTGGTCCCGAAGAGCAGGACGCCATCTTCGACGACGTTGACTTGGCACACTTCGCCCTGGAGATTGACGACGACTACGTGCGTCAGCTGCAACGCGAGGTCAAGGGCGGCGACCACGAGTGGGTTCCGGCGACCATGATCTACAAGGGCGTGCGCTACGAGAACATCGGCGTGCGTCTGAAGGGCGAGAACTCCTTCCTCAAGTTCGACGAGAAGCCCAGCCTCAAGCTCAAGTTCGACAAGTTCCAGGACGGTGTTCGTTTCGCGGGGCTCAAGGAGCTCACGCTCAACAACATGTCCAATGACTACAGCATGATGCATGAGCGGGTGTCCTACCGGCTGATGCGCGAGGCAGGCATTCCCGCTTCGCGCTGCTCCCACGTGACCTTGCAGATCAACGGGGAAGACTATGGCCTCTACGCGGGGCTGGAGGGCGTTGACAAGCGCATGGTGGAGCGCTGGCGCAGCGACGAGGGCTCCATGTTCGAGGTCTGGGACGTCGACTTCTACGACTACTACGTCGACGACTTCCAGATTGAGTTCGGCGAGGAGGACCGCAGCCACATCCAAGGCGCCGCAGACGCGATGGAGCGCAGCGGGAGCATCCAGGCCATGAACGCCTTGGCCGACCACATGGACGTGGACCAGTTCGTGCGCTTCTTCGCCGCTGAGTCTGTCATTGGGCAGTACGACAGCTACCCCTACGCCAACCCCGGTGACGACGCCCACATCTACGTGGATCCCGAGATCGACCGCTTGATCTGGCTGCCCCACGGCATGGACGAGACCTTCTACTACCCAGACAAGAACCCAATGGAGGTCAACGGAATCATCGCCAAGCGCTGCCTGGAGGTCGAGGACTGCAAGGCCGACTACATCGCGGCTGTCTGGGAGCTGCAGACCCTCTCCGAGGAGATTGACCAGGTCGGGTACGCCCGCGAGGTCGAGGACCAGATCCGTGACCTGGTTCAGAATGACCCGCATCGACCCTACGGAATGGACTACGTGAACTACTACCAGGGCGCGATGATTGAGTTCATCGATGATCGAGAAGAAGACCTGGAAGTTCACCTGGGACCGCGCCCGAACTAAGGGCAGCAATCAGGGATCGTCTCTGGGGGATTCCCTGGACACATGAACGCATGTTCAGTACTCTCTGAACATGCTCGCCCAACAACTCGCCCTCTTCTCCCAGCCTGAACTGTCCTTGCCCAGCGATTGGCATGGCATTCAGCGCATCCAGCTCTCCCAAGAGTCTTGGCTGGAGCACCGCTCCGGCTGGCTCAAAGGCCATGGATTGCTCTTCGACTCACTCTGTCGGGGAGTGGACTGGCAGGAGGAGCAGCGTGTCATGTACGAGCGCCTGCTGGATGTGCCCAGGCTGGTCGCCAGCTTGCCGAAGCGCGGAGCGGTACCACCGATCTTGGAGCGGGCCAGCAACCTGCTCTCCGAGCGCTACAGCCGCAGCCTAAGCCGTCTGGGGTTGTGCATGTACCGAGGGGGCCAGGACAGCGTGGCGTGGCACGGCGACCGAATGGGGCCGCTGCGCTCGGACACTGTGATCGGCATTCTCTCTCTCGGGGAGCCCCGGCGTTTTGCCATTCGGCCAGCAGGCGGAGGACCAAGCCTGGGCTTTGAGCTGGGTTGGGGGGACCTGTTGGTCATGGGGGGGCGCTGCCAGGAGGACTTTGAGCACTGCGTGCCCAAGGTGGCCAGCGCCATGCCGCGCATCTCTGTTCAGTTTCGGGAGGCTGCGCCTGTGCCTACGCTGCTCTCCCGCTGAGCTCCAAGGGCGTCGTCGCGTGGCTGGCGATCGGAGGGTACCGTTGAGGCATGAAGCTGAACCGAAGACACTTTCTGGGTGGAATGGGTGCCTTGGCGGCCTGCGGCAGTAGGATTCCGCCACAGCCTCCAGTTCCCGGCGTGCTGAGTACGCCCTTGGCCGATGGCTTCTCCCATCCCGCTGAGTGGGCGGCCCATGCTGGCTGCTTGATGCAGTTCCCCCCGGCCTCTCGCTACTGTGGCGTGATTCAGGACTGTCAGTCCATCCAGGACGCGCGCCAAGAATGGGCGGCGGTCGCTCGGGCGGTCTCAGAGTTTGAGCCGGTGGTGCTCTACGCCAATCCTGAAGATGTGGCTCTGGCTCAGGAGCTGTGCGGCGCTTCGGTCACCGTCTTGGACGCGCCCTTGGACGACGGCTGGAGCCGAGACTCGGGCCCCATGTTGTTGACCCACCAAGACGGGCGCGTGCGGGCCTCGTGCTTTCAGTTCAATGGCTGGGGCGGCAGCTACAGCTACGCTCAGGACGCTCTGATCAAGTGGCGGATGGCCGAAGACTTGGGGGTGCAGGTCTACAACCACGAGCTGATTCTGGAGGGTGGCGCGGTCATCATGGATGGAACGGGTGCGCTGGTGACTACCGAGCAGTGCCTGCTGCACAAGGGCCGAAACCCCCAGGTTTCCAAGGAGGAGCAGAGCCAGATTCTCAAGGAACAGCTCGGCGTGGACCGGGTGATTTGGCTGCCAGGTGGATGGACTCCAGATCCCATCACCAACGGTCACGTAGACGGCATCGCGGCCTTTGTTGCCGAGAACACACTGGTGCTCAACAGCATCGCTCGCAGCGAGGACCCGGACAACTACCAGATGCTGGAGCAAGCCCGAGAGATCCTGGAGGGAGAGGGCTTTGAGGTGATCCGCCTGCCCGCGACCAGCTTTACCGCCTTCCACATCAACTTCTACACGGCCAACGGCGGGCTGATCGTGCCCATCCAAGGCCAGGCTGCTCTCGATGATGTTCCGCTTGGCATTCTGCGTGAGCTGCACCCAGAGCACGAGGTGGTGGGCGTGGTCGCCAACACGCTTGGGCAGGCTGGAGGGGGGATTCACTGTATTACCCAGCAGGTCCCCCAGGGCGTAGACTGGCCCTTCTGAGAGGTTTGGCATGTCTCTGCTGTTGTTGGCCAATCTGGTCCAGGCACAAGAGTTGACCTTTGTCGTTGTCGGGGATGTTCAGACCGACGGCAACCACAGCTCCATCAACTGGGACGTGTTCCCTCAGCTGGTCGAGGACATGAACGCGCACGAGCCGCAGCTTGGGCTCTTCGTCGGAGACTTGGTCGGAGGGGCCTCCTCGGTCTCGGCGACCCAAGCGCAGTGGCTGGACTTCAAGAGCGTCGTCGCAGGCTTTGATGGGCAGGTGCTGGCGGTGCCTGGCAACCACGATGTCTATGGTGGCGCAGGCACCTTCCAGGCTTGGCGGGAGACCTTCCCTTGGTTGCCCACGGACAACAGCCCTGCTGGAGAGGAGGGGGTCAGCTACGTCTGGGACGAAGGCGATGTGCGCTTCGTCAGCGTGACCTCGGATCAGGAGAACTTCTCTCCCACCGTGAGCGAGGCCGGCATGGGCTGGTTGCGGCAGGTGCTGCAAGACTCAGGGTCCTTCAACCACACCTTCGTGATCACCCATCACCCCGTGAGCTTTTCGACGGAAGGGGGCCTGGGAACCACCTCATCGGAGTTCTGGCAGACCCTGGTGGCCAACGACGTGACGGGGCTCTTTGTGGGGCACTGGCACCGCTACCAGCCTGGGCAGCTCGGCAATGGCGGAGACACCTGGGAGACCATCATCGGCACCGGGGGCGGCTGGCAAGGCTTTGAGCCCATTCGCCCTTACCAGCAGGTGCACGGCTATCTGCTGGTCCAGGTCGACGGTCCCCAGGCCGTGGCCACCTTCTATGGCGACGCCGACGGGGACGGTCACTACGACGACGCCTTGGACTCCTTCGTCATGGCCAGCGCGCAACCTGAGCCCCCTGGGGTCAAGGCCTTCTACGGCATGGAGGACAGCCAGGATGCTGGACCGCACAGCCTCTCGCTGAGCCTGGTAGGAGACGCGGAGCTGGTGGACAGTCCAAGGGGGCAAGCTCTGGCGCTGGACGGGTCTGGTGACTGGGCCCTTGCCGGTGGCATCCAGGACTATCACTTGGCCCTTCTGGGGGACCTGAGCCTGTCCCTGTGGGTGCGCAGCGATGGGCTCCAGGGCGGTGACTGGGGGAACACTCTGATCACCTACGCGACCAATGATTACTACAGCGAGGATGAGGAGACGAACTACGCCTATTGGCTCAGCGTGCAGGACTCCGGCCATGTTCGGGCCTTCTGGGAGCACGACAATGGGGTGAACGTCACCCTCGACTCCACGGCGCCAGGCCCCTTTACGGACGGCGATTGGCACCACCTGGTGATGACGCGGGACGCCGATGCCCAGGTCCTGCGATTCTTCGTGGACGGGCAGGAGCTCGGAGAGGCGCTTGCCTTTGACCGGCTCCCCACCGGGGCCAATCGGGGCATGCTGTACATGGGGGCGGACACCACGGGGGCCACGCCGTTCTCTGGGGGCTTGGACCAAGTCTGTGTGCTCAACCGGGTGCTGGAGACGGCAGAGATTGAGGGACTCAGCGATGGAGGACTCTGTACAGAACTCGAGGATGAGCCCCAGGACACCGGCCCCGACCTGGAGGACTCTGGCGTGCCGGACACCTCAACAGACCCCGAGCTGGGTCCCCTTGAGCCCGATGGCTGCGGCTGCAGCAGTACACGCACTGGGTCGATGGCATGGCTCCTGGCCTTGGGCCTTGTGCTCATGCTGAGACGCCAGAGCAAGAACGGCGCCCCCGAGAAGGCGCCGTTCTGAGTCTCTAAAATGGGCCCTAAGCCACCTTGGAGGCAGGCTTTGACGCGTTCGCCGCGTCTGCAGCTTCCTGCTTCTGCTCATTGCGGTAGGTGCCGCGTCGATGCAGCGTGTCCAACTCGACAACGACCTCGCCCTCGGTGAGCTCGTACTGGGTGCGCCAGTCGGAGATGAGCTCAAAGCAGGCGTGGTCCACGTAGTCCACATCTTCCAGGTGGATGTGAACCTCCTTGCCTTCCGGGACCTTCTTGAGGGCCCGAGCCAATGTGGGCAGGCCCACGAAGGTTCCGCTTCCGCGAAGGCGCAGGTCTACAATGCCGGGGTCGTCTGCCCGCTCGCTCTGCTCCACGTCCAGGTGAGAGAAGCTCCAGGCCAGCTTGAGGAAGGCCAAGGCGATGCCGATCATCAAGCCTTCGAGCAGGTTGGTGGCGACGATGGCGCAGACGGTGACGATGTAGATGACCGCCTCGCCCTTTCCTCGGGTCCAGAGGGTCTGGATGATCTTGACGTTGATCAGCTTGTAGCCGATGTACACGAGCACAGCGGCCAAGGAGGCCACGGGGATGCGCTCGAGCACGAAGGGCAGGGCGCCCACGGCGAGAAGCAACCAGCCGGCGTGCATGATGGCGGACCACTTGGTCTTGGCGCCGGACTCCACGTTGGCCGTCGAGCGAACGATCACGCCGGTGATGGGCAGACCGCCGATGAGGCCGGAGATGGTGTTGCCTAGGCCCTGAGCGAAGAGCTCTTGGTCCAAGTCGCTGCGGGGACCGTCGTGCAGCTTGTCCACGGCGACCGCGCAGAGAAGCGCCTCGGCGCTTGCGATGACCGCCACCGCGATGGCGCTGCCGAGCACCGAAGGCTTGAGCAGGAAGGCAGCCCCTTCCAGGGTGGGGAGGTTGATGAGCCCGCTCATGGAGTCGGGCACCTCGACGTAGTTGATGGGCAGCTCAAAGTAGGCCGCTGCCCCGAAGCCGGCCGCTACGGCAAGCAAGGGAGCAGGGACAGCCTTGAGGAAGCTTGGCAGCTTGGGCTTGAGGGCGTTCCAGATGACCAGGATCGCCAGGGCCATCACGCCGATGCGTGCGGCGAGGTGGTGGGTCGTATCTTCACCCACGACCAAGCCCTTCCAGATCGCCTGGGGGATGGAGAACAGGTTGGCTACGCCGCTGCTGACCGGCGTGTCGTCCACCATGACGTGGAACTGGGAGGCGAAGATCAGCACGCCAATGCCCGTGAGCATCGCGTAGATGACCGCAGGAGCAACAGCCCGGAACCACTGGCCGAGCTTCAACTTGCCAGCGACCATCTGGATGATGCCTGCCAGCACCAGAATGGGCCCCAAGGCGATGATGCCGTGGGTCTGAACGATGTCGTAGACGATGACGACGAGTCCTGCTGCCGGACCGCTCACCTGCAGCGGGGAGCCAGCGAAGTAGCCCACCGCGATGCCGCCGATGATGCCGGAGACGATGCCCATCGCTGGAGGCACGCCCGATGCAATCGCGATCCCCAAGCAGAGCGGAAGCGCCACCAGGAAGACGACGATGGACGCAAGAAACTCCGTAAAGAATCCCTTGGCACCCATTTTTGGCTTTTCAACCTTGGGCGTTTCTGCGGTCGTGGTGCTCATCTGGAAGGCTCCCGCCAAGTGTTGCGCTGCGCCTGAGCGCGAATCGTCCGGGGTAGGTCCCGGAACACACGCTTGTTGCAGACGGCTATATCGGGACAATTAATACACGACAAATATATCAGGAATATTTGTTCCGGGCAGCGTGGTCGGGTATAATGTGGGGAAGGAGTCAACATGTCCAGCTGGACCTTCTTGTCGAACCATGCACACGTCATGCTTCTTCTGAGCGAAGAGCCAGACCTGCGCATGCGCGACATCGCCAGCAAGGTAGACATCACCGAACGCGCTGTACAGCGCATCCTCCATGACCTTGTGGAGGAGGGCTACGTTGTCGTCACCAAGGCCGGCCGACGCAATCACTATGAGCTGCGTTTGGAGGCCCATCTTCGACATCCATTGGAAGCAGGGGCTACGATTAGGAACCTGTTGGATGGCCTGCGCTTGGTCCCAGCCGGCAAGTAGCCCCCACTCCGAGACTTCGTGACCCCACAGGTCCTGCTCCTATTGGCCCTGCTCGTGGGCATGACTGCAGTGATCGCCCGAGACCGGGTGGGGCCCGACTTGGCCATGTTCGGCACCCTGGCGCTGGCCGTCGGCATGGGCATTGTGGACATCCGGGACGCTGGTATTGGCTTTGCGGATCCAGCGGTCATGACGGTAGGTGCGCTCTTTGTGGTGGCGGCTGCCATCCGCGAGACGGGGGCGCTTCAGCTCATCACGCGGGCTGTCTTTGGGGACACCCGCTCGCCCCGCGTCGGCTTGGTGCGTTTGGTCCTGCCCACCGCTTTCTTCTCGGCCTTTGTGAACAACACGCCCATCGTGGCCATGTTCATCCCGGCCACGCGAAGCTTCGCCCGCCGCGTCAAACAGAGCCCCTCGCGCTTCCTGATGCCCCTTGGTTTCGCCGCGATGTTGGGCGGCACCTGCACGCTCATCGGCACCAGCGCCAACCTGGTGGTCTCCGGTCGCTTGGAGCAGGCTGGTCTGGAGCCCTTGGGCATGCTGGAGCTGGCTTGGGTTGGCGTCCCGACGGTGATCTTGGGGCTGGGGTACCTGACCACCCTGGGCTGGAGACTCTTGGATCAGCGGAAGGCCCCAGGAGACATCGGCGACAAAGAGGCCAGGGAGTACTTGGTCGAGATGCGGGTGGCCAAGGGATCGCCCCTGGTCGGAAAGAGCGTGGCCGATGGCGGGCTCCGGCACTTGCCTGGCCTCTTTCTGGCCGAGATCCGCAGAGAAGACGGCTCGGTGCTTCGTCCCGTGGCCCCCCACGACCTGATCGAGGTGGAGGATCACCTCGTCCTCTCTGGACTGGCCGAGACGGTGGCCGACCTGCGCGCCTTGCCCGGCTTGCACCCAGTGGAGGACGTGGACGTTCAGGGGCTGGAGACCCACCTCTACGAAGTGGTCATGTCTCACCGCAGTCGCCTGATCGGGCGGACGGTGCGTGAGAGCGGATTCCGCCGCCGATTCGATGCGGCCATCCTCGCCATTCACCGAGCTGGCGAGCGCATTGAGTCCCGCATCGGTGACATTACCTTGCGACCGGGGGACACCCTGTTGCTCTCGGCCTCGCCCGGTTTCTGGAGCACGTGGCGGGACAGCCCGGACTTCTACATGGTCGGGGCTTTGGATCAGCAGCCGCCGCCCAAGCACAAGAACAGACGGGCCGCCCTGGTGGTCCTGAGCCTACTTGTGGCCATTCCTGTGGGCTCCACCGTGCTGCACAGCTTTAGCCCTGGAGTCCCCGAAGTCAGCATCGCCGTCGTCGCGCTCCTGGCGGTGGTGGCGCTGGTGGCCTTGGGCTGCATCAACGCACGTCAGGCCCGCTCCTCGGTGGACTTTGGGGTGTTGATCGTCATCGGCTCGGCCTTGGGCTTGGCCCAGGCACTCACGGACTCTGGCGCGGCAGAAGTCTTGGCCGGTGGATTGCTCGGGGTCACGGGTTCCTTGCCGCCGGTCGCCCTGCTTGCGGTGGTCTACCTTCTCACGGTGTGCGCGGCTGCGATGCTCTCCAACGCCGCTGGTGCTGCCCTGGTCTTCCCCATCGCCCTCTCGCTGGCCCAGGCGGCTGGGCTGGATGTGCGGCCCTTCGCCATCGTGGTGGCCTTGGCGGCCAGCGCGGGCTTCTTCAGCCCGGTCGGCTCAAACGCCTCCCTGCTGATCTATGGCCCCGGCGGATACCGCTTCTCGGACTTTGTGCGCGTGGGCTTGCCCCTGAACGTGATTTGCTTGGCCGTGGCCCTGACCATTGTGCCCTTGGTCTGGCCGCTGTAACTTTTGTGGAGGCGCGCTCCGTTATGCCTTGGACACACGTTGAAGGACCAAGATGACCCGAGCCTTGTTGGCCTGCCTCCCGCTTCTCGCCCTTCTGGCCTGTGACAAGGACAGCACCGAGGAGACAGCGGACACCGTCGAGCTTGTCTGTTTGGACGACAACGAGGGCTGTCCAGATGTCGGCGACTGCGATGGGGACGGTCGCAATATGCTGCCCGGCTCCGACTGCTTGAGCTGCCACTCAGAGGGCTTGATGCCCAAGCACGATGAGCCGGACAAGTGGTTCGGGATCGGCGGCACCATCTTCACCGACGCCAGCGGAGAGCAGGGTCTGGAGGGTGCGATCATCCGCATCACCGACGCCAACGGCGATGTGACGGAGCTCAGCTCGGAGTCTTCGGGGAACTTCCACAGCGCCACGGTGCCGGTCCCTCCATTGCGTGCTGAGGTCGAGGTCAACGGCGTCGTGCGCAAGATGGGGACCCAAGTTGAGACCGGTGCCTGCAGCAGCTGCCACCAGTGTGAAGGCGAAGGCGGCGGAAAGCTGGTGCCCTGAGGGGCCCTCCCAAGGGGGCCTCCTCTGGGAGCTAGAGCGCCATGCCCACGGCCAAGATGAGCGGCACGACCATGTTCAGGGCCGTGAGCAGGGGCAGCAGCACAAGGGTCGGCCAGTGGGGTGACCAGGCGCTCAGGGGTGGGGGCTCCAAGAGCGCCTTGTGGATGTGCTTGGAGCCAAAGCGAAGGGCCAAGCTCCAGATCGCGGGCAGCGTGAAGACGCAGCTGCACAGCGTGACCAAGTCGGCGAACACCCCCATGGGCAGGGAGAGTGGTTTTGCACGCAAGGCCCAGACGACGGTGACGGACATGTACAAGGTCACCAAGACCAGAGCGGTGACCGGCATGATGGTGGCCTGGCTCAGGCCCCCGCTGCGCAGCACCGTGCCAAGGATGGTCAGCAGCAGGACGACTACCGCGGCATGCATGAGCGCGAAGACCCGATGGCGCATCAGCGCGCGCGCGCCGGCCAAGTGCTCGGAGTCACGTTCAGCGGCGGCTTGACTGCCCAGCGCGTAGGGGTTCTCGCTCATCTTCCACGTCTATCCCTTGCCTGAAGGACTTGTCGGAGGGGGATTGGGTGCACAACCTTGCCCGGCGCGGAGCTGCCGCGCCAAGGACGCCCAAAGTGTAGTGCTCTGCCTCCCTCCTCCCCCAGAACGGCCCAGACGTGGCCGTGGCCGCGCCTTGTGCGTTGGCCAGGGGTGAGCTCTACGGCAGACTTAGAAAGCACTCGGCGCCTGACGCCGGCATCCTTTGGTGCACCCATGATTCCCCCCATCCTCAAGTACCCGCGCACGCCCCACCTCTCGGGCTCAGCTCTGCAGCGCGGCGACTCCCCCAAGACCCTGTCCATCCACACCCTCCAAGGCCAACACATCGTGGTCGAAGAGAAGCTGGATGGCGCCAACTCGGCCGTCTCCTTCTCCCCCGAGGGCCAGCTCTTGCTCCAATCCCGAGGGCACTACCTTCAAGGAGGCCCCAGGGAGCGCCACTTCGCGCTGCTCAAGACCTGGGCGGAATGCATGCGTGCGGATCTCTTCGACGTGCTGGGCAGCCGCTACGTGATGTACGGCGAGTGGCTCTACGCCAAGCACACGGTGTTCTATGACCGCTTGTCCCACTACTTTCATGAGTTTGATGTCTGGGATCGAGAGCTGCAGGTCTTCCTCTCGACCCCGGCCCGGCGCGCGCTCTGCGTAGGGCTGAACTACACCGCCGTCCCGGTGCTCTATGAGGGGCCAGGGCTGTCTTCGGAGCAGCTCTTGGCCCTGGTTCAGCCCTCCGTGTACAAGAGCTCCGCTTGGCGAGAGAGCCTCAACACGCAGATCCAACAACGAGGCCAGTCTTCCAGCCACGTGCTCGTCCAGACTGAAGACTCGGACTTGGCCGAGGGCCTGTACGTCAAGGTCGAGGCGGAGGGCGTGGTCACCGGGCGCTGCAAGTACGTGCGGCCCGGCTTTGTGCAGTCTCTGATCGAAGGGGACAGCCACTGGCACAGCCGGCCCATCCTGCCCAACCAGCTCGCCCCGGGCGTGCAGCTCTTTGGAGGTGCGTGATGGACGTCTTGAGCCAGTGGAGCCGCGCCTCGTGGGCGGACTTGCAGGAGCTTCCCTGGGTGCGCGCCATGAAGGGCGTGGTCCAGGACCCGGTTCATCACGCCGAGGGCGATGTCTGGATCCATACCGAGATGGTGTTGGATGCCCTGCGGGGTCTGCCGTCTTGGGAGGCCTTGCCCGAGCGGGAGCGAGCGGTCGTTTTTGCCGCCTGCCTGCTCCATGACGTGGCCAAGCCCTGGACCACGCGAGTGGAGGGAGAGCGGGTCACGGCCCGTGGTCACTCTGCGGCCGGGGCTGTGGCAGCCAGAGAGATACTGTACCGCCTAGGGGTGCACCCTCCCGAACGCGAGGCCATCGCCTCGCTGATCCTGCGCCATCAACTTCCTTTCTTCTGCGTAGAGGGGGAGGCCCCGGAGGAGCGCGTCGCGCTGACCTCGCAGGCGACGCGCTGTGACCACTTGGCTCTGGTGAACCAGGCCGATGGACTGGGGAGGGTGTGCGCAGACCCAGAGAGGCTCGCAACCAACGTCGCGCTCTTCCACCTGATGGCCGAGGAGCTGGGGTGCTTGGACAAGCCCTTTCCCCTGCACAATGACCACGCGCGTTTCTTGCTCGGGCGCAAGCTGGGGGCCAGCCGTTTTGACGCGCCCCCGGAGTTCTTTGGCTGCGAGGTGGTGGTGATGTGCGGCCTGCCGGGCGCCGGCAAGGACACCTGGATCCGGCAAAACCGCCCCGACTGGCCGGTGGTCTCCTTGGATGCCCTGAGAGGGGAGATGAAGGTGGACCCCAGGGAGCCGCAGGGGCCGGTTGCGGCGATGGGGCGGGAGCGCGCAAGGGAGCACCTGCGGGCCAAGCGCAGCTTCGTCTGGAACGCCACCAGCACCACGCGCAAGCGCCGGGACCGTGTGGTGGACCTGGCGCGAGACTATGGCGCTCGGGTGCACATCGTCGTGGTGGAGGCGCCCTGGGAGCGGCTGCTCAAGCAGAACGCTGGACGAGCAGACAAGGTGCCCGAGGTGGTCTTGGAGAAGCTGCTCGCCAAGTGGGAGTTCCCAGAGCTGACCCAGGCCCACGAGCGGACTTGGGTCTATTGAGCGTTCCAAGAGGGGCCCTGACCATCCATGACAGAGAGCGCAGGAGCCTCAGTGCTTGGCCTTTAGCGCTCCGAGGGCGAGGATAGCTTGGGCCCTCACTTCAGCTCCAGCGACGCCGGCGCCCAGCTGGAGGAGCACGGCGGCCAACTGAGTGTCTATGTACTGTGCGGCCAGAGAGGGGGGAATGGAAGGGTCGACCTGGCCTTGATCCAGAGCCCGTCTGTACCAGGCCTCCAGGGCGCCCAAGCGCTCCTGTTCCAGGTCCCTGAGCTTGCCTTGTGTCTTGGGTCCAAGGCGTGTGCGGGCGAGCCGCATCTCAGTGAACAGGCAGCCCGCTGGGTTCTCGCTCTCAGCGGTCATTCCATGGACCAGGGCCTCAGCGAGCTCTCCGAAGGGAAGGGCCATTTCCAACGCCTGAAGCATCGGCAGAACGATGAGGGTCCGGTAGTGGCCCAAGACGGCGTCCATCAGCCCGTCTTCGCCTCCGAACTCACGGTACAAAGTGGGCTTTGATAGCTTGGCGCGTCGGCACACCTCGTTCAGAGACAGGGTGTGGACGCCTTCGCGCCAGTAGGCGTCCATGGCCAACTGGATGCTGCCCTGCCGGTCCACGGTCCGTGGACGACCGACCCGTCGCTTCTCTGAGTTCCCGCTCATCGGTCCTTCCACTCGGGCAAGCCCGGCTCCGGTGATTCTACCTCGCGCAGGAGAAGCGGTCGAACCTTGGTTCATGTTTTGTATCGATCGGTACATAAAGCTTGACGCGCAGTTCAGAGAGGCGATACTTCGAGTTTGGTACCGATTGGTTCAAAACTATTTGCTCCGGAGAAATTGTGGTCGTTGGACACTTTGCAACCGCGCTCGTGGCCAAGCAGCAGGCGCCCCGTGGGGCCTTGGCCTTCTACTTGGTCGTCTCCCAACTCCCAGACGCTCTCTGGCAAGGCTTCCACTTTCTGGGGGTCGAGCCGACCCTGCCCGCCAACCCAATGGCGACGAGTCTCTCCAACATGCAGGTCGAGATGACCTACAGCCACGATCTCCTGCCGACCCTGGGCTGGATTGTCTTGGCCGTTCTGGCTGGCCGGGGGCTCTTCGGCAGCTGGCGCCCGGGCGTGACTGCGGGCCTTCTGGTCCTGGTGCACCTGTTCTGCGATGCCATCAGTGGGCACACCCACCACGTCTTCGGACCGGAGAGCGCCGCCATCGGTCTGGGGCTCTACGCCAGCGCGCCCTACTTGGCGCTGGTCATCGAAGGGGTGTTCACGCTGGGCGTGCTGGCTTGGGTCTTGCGCACGGACGCGAAGCGGGCGGTACGTCGGGCACGCAGCACCTGGGTGGTTTGGGCTGCGGTGTTCGGGGGCGGGCTGTTGATGATGTTCCCCTCCGCGGACCGCTCCCTGGCCGAGCTGACCGGGATGGCACCCATCGAGGCCCTCTCCGGGGCCTTGGTTCCTGGCCTTGTGGCGATGTACGTGGGCATGTGCGCGGCGCTGATCTGGGCGGATCGAAGGCCCCTCCCTGAGTCCTAGACCATCGGGCCGAGAACGAAGATGAAGAACCAGACCGGGACTGCCCAGTTCACCAGGACCAAGCAGGTGAACAGGAACAAGAGCGCCGGGCTGGAGGCGGGTCTGGCGGGGTCAGGGAGCCTTCCTCCGTGACGGAAGACCTCGCCTCCGCGCTCGCTCAGCAGGAGCCAGAGTCCGAGGAGTCCCACGACCGAGGACACCCCGCTCAAGGTCAAGAAGACATGGAGCCCCACGCCCAGCCAGCGAGCCCAGCCCTTGAGCTGGAACATGCCGGCACCAGCAAGGGTCCGGGTCGTCCAGTACGCCAGCCAGAACAGAGCGCCGAGGAGACTCACGTTCGTTGCGATGGCCGCAATGGTGAGGGTGAGGAGTAGGCCACAGAGACCGCAGAGCACGTTCCAGACGCCCAGCCATTCGATGCGCTGCTGGTGGGTGCTCAGTCGCACCGCCTCAGCCTTGGCTATGGCGACGGAGGGCTCGGTCTCGGGGCTGGCGTAGGGGTTGTCGATGCGGGAGGGTACAACCTGGCCCCTCGGGGAAGATCCCAAACATAAAAACCCCAGGTCCGAAGACCTGGGGTTTTTGATGGTCGGGGAGGCCGGATTCGAACCGGCGACCCTCTGGTCCCAAACCAGATGCGCTGCCAGACTGCGCTACTCCCCGAGGCGGCAACCTTCTAACCGCTGATTCGCGTGCGGCCACCCTGCTTGGCCTCGGTTAGGGCAAGTTTTCAAAAAAACTGAGGCCAAATGAACCCCAACGATCTGCGCCCCATGCTGACAAGCATGATTCCTTTCATCTCCACCGTCGGCATCGTCTTGGATGAGATCGGGCTGGGAAGCGCCAAGGCCACCTTGCCAGCACGCCGGGAAGTTCAGAACCACATGGGCACCGCTCACGCCGGCGCCGTGTACAGCCTGGGCGAGTCCGCCAGCGGCGGCGTGGTGCTCAGCATGTTCGCTGACCAGCTGCCCAAGGTCTTCATCGCCCTGAAGTCCTCCACCGTGGCCCACAAGAAGGCGGCTGCAGGGGACGTGGTGGCCACGGCCACCCTGAAGGAGGATCCCAAGGCGATCCGGGCCCGCTATGACGAGACCGGCAAGTCCGACTTTGAGGTGCCCGTGGCGCTCTACGTTGGGGAGGTGCTCACGGCGGAGATCACCTTTACCTGGGCCGTTCGCGCGCCTCGAGGCTGAGCTCCCAGAGGGCTGCGCGGCAATAGCCAAGGCTTGGGCCCCGTAATTGGCCCATGCTCAAGCTCATTCTGACCACGCAGCCCTTCGCCGACTACTGCCAGAGCTGGCAGGAGCCCACCGATGCCTGGGGGGGCATCGGCGAGCATCCGGTTCAGGTCTTGCACCTGGATCACCCCGGGACGGTCGAGGACTTGGCGGTGTACCGACCGGCCGACATGCACGATGCACCGGTCCTGGTCTTCCTGCATGGCTGGTTGGCGGACAGCGATGACCGCTACGCCTTCCTCTTTGAGCGCCTGGCCAGCAACGGCTTTGTCGTGGTCTTCGCGCCCTATACAGCCGACTACGACCTGCCCCATGAGCAGCGCTTCGAGGAGATCCAGCTCGGCGTCTCTCTGGCCTTGGAGCACATCGGTCCGGCCGCTGACCCCGCACGCATGGGGTGGTTTGGCCACTCCTACGGCGCCGGGGCCATTCCGGAGAGCGCCAGCCGAGGGGTGGCCCAGGGTTGGGGGAGCGAAGGGCTTCTGCTGTTCCCGATGGCCCCTTGGTACGCCTTCGGAGAGGGTGTGCTGCCCAGCCACACGGTGACGGTGCTGCAGAGCTACGCCAGCGACGAGGTTGTCGATCCAGCCATCGCCGCCCAAGACATCTGGAGCCGCTTGCCGGAGTCCAGCCTGAGGGTGTGGCAGGTGGTCGAGGATCGCCACACCTCCAGCTGCCGGGCACCTGCCGGACACCTGACCCCCGGGACCCATGGTGGATGGACCTTCATTCGAGGTCAGCGTGCCCAGCGCATCGATGCCCACGACGTCTGGAGCACCGCGCGTCACGTGCATGCTGCGGCCGCCTTGGCCTTCGGGCTGCCGAACAGCGCTGAGGCCTGGAATGTTGGGGTCGGTGTGGACCCCCTGGACAGCGCCGTGCAGACCCTCTCCAGCCCGCCCAGCTCGCAAGGGGGCTACATCTTCGGCCCCGAAGGGCACTGCGAGTACACGCCTGAGGGTTGCCCCCTCAGCGATTGAAGGGGCCCTGGTTCGGCTCCAAGGTGCTCAGATCCGCGATCTGGTCAATGAAGTGCTGGGCCGCCAAGTCTTCTGGATCGCGCTCCAGACAAGCCTGGAACTGGGTGCGCGCCATGCTCAGGTTGCCGCCTCGGAAGGCCCGCAGGGCGCGGGCGTAGCGCTCCAGGTTGGCCTGGCGGGCGATGCGCTGAGGCTCGGGCAGGGCCTCGGTGACCTCGTAGAGGCGCAGAGGCGTTGACTTGCCCTTGGAGATCACCCGGTCCAGCTCGCGCAGGTTGTAGCGCTCGGGACGCTCCATCCTCTCTAGAGTCCGCTCGTCGATGATCAGGTTGCCACCGTAGATTCGGGTCATGCCCTCGACCCGGCTGGCTTGGTTGGCGGCGTCTCCAACGATGCTGGAGCCCAGGTGCTTGCCATCGCCGATGATGCCAAGAGTGACCTTGCCCGAGCTCATGCCCATGCCCACGCTAAAGTCCGGCATCTCGCTGTGTTCCTGGTTGAACGCTTCCAGCGCGCGGCACATCTCTACGCCGGCTTGGACGGCCTTGTCGGCGCCCTCGTGGAAGAGCGCCATGATGCCATCGCCCAGGTATTGACTGACGAATCCGCCGCCAGCTGTGATGGGGGGGACCATGTAGGCCAGGTAGCTGTTCAGGGTGGGGAAGAGCTGCTCGGGGTCCATGCCTTCCGAGATCGTGGTGTAGCCCCGGATGTCGACGAAGAGGATGTCCAGCTCCAATAGCGTCTGGTCTCCGCGCTGGGTCTCATCGATGCTCTCTCGCTTGAGCAGCTTGAGCACCTCTTTGGGCACGTAGCGCAGAGAGGCTTGGTGCAGGGCCTCGCCTTTCTGCAGAGAGCGCGCGAAGCTCAGCGCGACGGTGATCCCTTGGGTGATGAGCATCAGCGCGAAAGTGGGAGCGCTGGCCTCGCCTTGAATCAGGTTCGTGCCGCTGACGGAAGCGATGCGGTCGTGGGTCACGCCGAGCATGAAGAAGAGCATGCTGATGATGAGGATCAACGCATAGAATCGCTGTCCACCTTGCAGGGCCTTGAAGAGCACGACCAGCATGCCGGCGCAGAGCAGAAGCTGGCAGAGCAGCAGCAGCTGGAAACCCAAGGCGTAGTACTGGAACGGCACGACCACGACCACGATGGCGGTGAGCAGGCCCACGGCGACGATGGCCCGGTGTCCCCAAGTCTTGGCAGGCACCCGCACGAAGGAGAGCACGCTCAGATAGCCGGTGGTCAGGGCGATGGCGCCGAGCAGGTACTCGGTGCGCAGCAAGATGGGCCAAGAGGCCTCCAAGCCCAGACGCAGCAGCAGCTCAGAGCCGCCGGTCAATCCATGGCGCACTCCCAACACGATGCTGGTGCTGCCAAACCAGAGCATGGTGCGTTCTTGAGGGCGCGCGATGAAGACGAAGAGAAAGCCCAGGCCCAGAAAGAGAAGCGCGGTGATGGTGGCCACGTCCAGGACGACTTGACGCTCCAGCATCTCGCGCATCTGCGTGGTTGTTCCAATGATCACGCTCTGGCGGATTCCGCTGCTGCGGTGCATCTGGTTGGCGACCTGCACCACAAGAAGGGACTCTGAGGACGGGTCAAAGTCCGCCATGACGGTCCTGGGGTCCTCCTTCAAGCGCTCGGGGTCTGGGCTCAGGGTGCCCATGCGCATCAGGGGCTCTTGGTTTATCCACGCGGCCCCAGCGCCGCCCAGGCTGCCCATGCGCAGGGAGAGCTCCGGGGCGTCCTGGGGCAGCAGCAGAGTGACCGCGTAGGTCGCCTGGCCTTGCTTGCTGAAGCCCTTGCTGTGCCAGGTGCCAGGCACCACGATGGTGGAACTCGGGGACGGCAGGCTCGCCGTGGGGTCCTTCAACTCGTCCCAATAGAAGGCCCAGTCGCCGTCCAAGCGAATGGGGCCAGCCTGGCTGTCCCAGTCCCGCAGGTCAGCTACGCCATCCACAACAGGAGGGCCCGCCGCAGGCAGAGGCGTGCAGCCGATTAGAGCAAAGAGCAGCAAGAACAAAGCAATCATGGCGCTTGAGTATAGGGGTGCGACCTTCCACCGCATTTGAGGGTGACCCAGGCAGGGGTACCTTAAATCCAAAGGAGCGTCCCCATGAGAAGAGCCGCCTTACTTGCACTGTCTGCTTTGCTGTTCACCGCTTGCGAGAAGGACGCGGTCGAAGAGACCGGAGAGATGGAGGGAGATCCCGTCATGCTCACCTTTGCCCCAACCCTCTTTGGCGCGGCGCCCGACTGCAGCACCTCAGGCAGCCTCGGCGCCGGCGAGGTCGACGTGACTCTGGCCGACGCGCGCTTCTTCGTTCACGGTGTCCAGGCGATGAGCGCCGAGGGCCAATGGGTGGACATGATGCTGCACGACGATGGCCAGTGGCAGTTCAGCGGCGTGGCGCTCTTGGACTTTGAGGATGGCACCGGAAGCTGCGCGGACGGCGGTACTGCCGACCTGAACGCCATGGTGCACGGGGAGCTCCCTCCCGGGGAGTACAGCGGCCTGCGCTTCAACGTCGGGGTGCCTTTTGAGTTGAACCACTTGGACAGCGCCACGGCGGACGCGCCCATGAACACCCCAGGCATGTTCTGGTCGTGGCAGGGGGGCTACAAGCACCTCCGCGTGGACTTTGTGGTCAATGAGAAGGTGCCGGTGCGCTGGAACACCCACTTGGGCTCCACCGGCTGCGTGAGTGATGCACCCACCCAAGCGCCCGCCGAGGCCTGCGATCAGCCCAACGTGGCCACCATCACCCTGGACGGCTTTGTGCCCGGAACCGACACCATCGCCTTGGACCTGAGCACCTTGGCCGGCGATGTGGATCTGAGCACCAACACCGTGGATACGCCCCCGGGGTGCATGAGCGCACCCTCGGAGCCCGATGACTGCGCGCCGGTCTTCCAGGCCTTGGGCATGTCCTTTGAGAGCGGAGAGTGCGAGGCTGACTGCGCCGCCCAGACCCTCTTTTCTGTGAGCGCAGGGTGATCTGGGCTCTGCTGGCACTGGCCTGCGACGGTCCTGCGGAGGAGGTCCCGGCCATCGTCTACCCCGAGGGCTTTCCGGAGCTGCGTGTGCCGGCGGACAACCCCCTGACGGCCGAGAAGATCGAGCTGGGCCGCTACCTCTTCTACGATGTGCGCCTCTCGGGAAACGAGACCCAGTCCTGTGGCTCCTGTCATGAGCAGGAGCTGGCCTTCACCGACGGCCGCACGGTGGGCGAGGGCAGCACCGGTGAGCTGCATCCACGCAACGCCAACGGCCTGAGCAATGTGGGCTACAACGCCACCTTGACCTGGGCCAACCCCATCCTGACCGAGATCGAAGGGCAGCTCCTGCTGCCGCTCTTTGGCGAGGAGCCGGTGGAGCTGGGAGCCGGGGCCTACCGGGATGAGATCTTGGTGCGCTTGGCGGAAGACCCCGAGATGCTGGCCCGCTTTCAAGCCGCCTTTCCAGACGACGTTGACCCGGTGACCTGGGAGCGCACCATCCAGGCCATCGCCAGCTTCACCCGCATCTTGATCTCCGGGAACTCCCCCTTCGATCAGTTCAACTACCAAGGCAATGCGGCGGCGTTGAGCACCGCTCAGATCCGCGGACTCTCTCTGTTCTACTCGGAGGAGTTGGAGTGCCACCACTGCCACGGGGGCTTCAACTTCAGCGAGGCTAGCGTGCACGCAGGCACCGTCTTTGATGCCAGCTTCTTCCAGAACACGGGGCTCTACAACGTGGACGGGCAGGGTGCATACCCACCGAACAACACCGGCTTGTACGAGATCACGGCCGACCCCGCCGACATGGGCAAGTTCCGGGCGCCCAGCCTGCGAAACGTCCAGGTCACGGGGCCCTACATGCACGATGGCAGCATGGAGACCTTGGACGAGGTCATCCGCTTCTATGAGCGCGGTGGACGGCTCATCGAGAGCGGCGAGTACGCAGGGGACGGCGCAGAGAGTCCACTGAAGAGCGGTTTGGTCGCCGGGTTTGAGCTGACGGACCAAGAGCGGGCAGATCTGGTTGAGTTCTTGGAGGCCCTCACCGATGAGGACTTCCTGACCGACCCTGCGCTCTCCGATCCCTTCAAGTGATTCTCCTCCTCAGCACCCTGAGCTTTGCCCACCACGACAGCGTCGTCACGCGGGTTGGGGCCAGTCCAGGGGCCACCGCGGCCAGCTTGGCTGTGCCCTTGCCCCGTGCCGAGCTGGGGCTGAGCAGCAGCTTGGACCGATTCACTCGGGTGCTCTGGGAGGGCGACCTGCGGGCGCAGAAGCTGGCGCAAGGGGCGATGCTGGGTACCTTGACCCCCAGCGTGGGCCTGCGCATCAAGAGCCAGACAGCCTTTGTGGTGGCCTTGCCGGTGGGACAGGTCTTCTACGGTGACGGCAGCCAAGACCGGGGGCTTGGGGACCTGAACCTCGCCGTGGCCCAGTCCCTTGGCCCCAAGAAAGGCCCCTGGAGTGTGGACCTTCAAGCCGGCGTGAGCGCGCCAACAGGGCTCTACCGTCAGGAGAGCAGCTACAGCGTGACCACGGTGCTCACCTCCGATGCGGGCGAGGCCATGGTGTTCACCAGCGACTCACGCATCTCGCTTGGCATGGGCACCTTTGCCTTGAGCGCCAGCGGGGCAGCGCGCCTGGAGGCGGGCCGAAACACCCTGATTGTGAGCGCGGGCCTGAGCCAGCCCATTGGCTGGACCTCGGATCAGATCTGGTGGGGCCAGGACTTCAGCGTGGGTGCTGGCGGACTGCACGCGGTCGGCAAGCAGCGGCGCCTGATGCTGGGAGGCACCCTTCAGGGGGCAGCGCACACCCAGAACCGAATCGTCGCTGACGAAGAGGAGAGCTCGGCGGAGATTCTGCGCAGTGGCGCCCGCCAAGAGCTCTCCGTCAACGGCGTGGCGACGGTGCAGGTGCACAAGCGTTTGGGCTGCGGCTTGGCCCTTCAGGTGCCCGTCATCCAGCACGCCGACAGCATCCAGCTCGTGCGGGGGACCGGCGTGAGCACCCAGTGCGGTGTGGGGCTGAGCGCGTCCAAGTAGGGCTCAGAGGCGTCGGTAGGCGTCTAGGCGGCGGTCTTCGCAGAGGAAGCTCAGGCTGGGATCGTAGCTGCTGCGGTAGCTGTCGGCGCTCGCCTCGCAGTCCCACTCTTTGTAGTGGATGACCAGGCCCAGCTTGTCCGCGTCCAGCAGGGCTTGCAGCTCGCTGTGGGTCCACCAGTCCATGTCCGTGGGGAAGGACTCGAAGGTGCCGCCGTCGTAGAGCGCGCTGTCGCCGTAGGTGGTGCTCTTGGCCATGCACTTCATGCCGGCCGCGTGCGTGAGCTGACAGACCTGCTCGGCGTAGGCCGCGCCCTGCTCGGCGCTGACCCCAAAGCCCATCTCTTCCCGAGACGCATCGTCCTGGGCCCAGTCCATGTTGTCGAACTCTACCCAGTCGCAGCCCAGAGCGGCGGCTGCGTCGATGCGGGCCCCCATCGGCTCCAGGACCCCAGCGGTATCCGAGATGAAGAACTCGCCCTCCCAAGCGTCCCACTCCGTATCGATGCAGAAGGGGGACATCTGCGCGTAGTCGGCCCGCCAGTCCTCGCAGGTGCCGATGGAGATGTAGCAGCCCACCTCGTTGTTCTGCGCCTGAATCTCGGGAATGGCAGCAGCGACCTGATCTTTGGTGTCCGTATCGAAGGGGTCCACCAGCACGTAGCAGTCCTCGGCTCCGGCGATGATCTCCTCCAAGCTGTCTGCCTGGGCACGGTCTCGCTCTTGGTAGGCCTGGTTCCAGGCGCAGGTGCCGGTGCCCTGGATCTCCTGGGTGCTGGGGCCGCATGCGAGCAAGAACCAGATCATGGGCTCCTCCGTTGGATGTCCGCGACCATCTCGCCTTGAAGCATCGCCAGATCCAAGACATGGGTGCCAAAGTTGCCCGCGCTCTGGGGGTGGCACTTGGGAATGGGGCCCTTTCCCGCTCCGGTCCAGCGCAGCTCCAGGCCGGCATAGCCCCTGCGGCTCTCTGTGCAGCGTGCCTCGAACTGGCCCTCGTAGCGCACCAACTCTGCCTCAGGGTGGGCATCGATGTGTTGCCAAGGGCCCACGTTTGGAATCAGCACCCAGCTCAGAGGAGCCCAGTCTTGGCTGACCGGGTCCGGAGACGCGAAGCGGGCTGGGTTCTGGCAGGACACGATGGGGGCATCCTTTCCGGCGAAAGGCGGGACCTTGTTGCCTTCGCGGAAGCTGCGGAAGCTGACGGTGCAGCCCCAGCTCGTGCTGTCCTCGCAAGAGGGCAAGGCCTCGGTGATGGGCGTGGGAGAGCCGGGCAGCCAAGCGACCACCAAGCGCGCCCTCAGGGCAGGATCCGCTGCAATCCGCTCCTCGATCAAGCGACTGAGGTGTACGGAGCCTTGGGAGTGACCGACCAGCACAAAGGGGCGCTCGCTGCTCTGGGCGAAGTGCTCAAAGGCCGCTTGCACGTCCTGATAGGCGGCGTCGATGGCGGGCTTGCCTTTGGGGCTGGCGAAGCTGCCGATGGTGGCCTGACGGTACTTTGGAACCCACAGGGTACAGGCCGAAGCCAAGCCAAGGGCCTGCCAACGGGTGATGCGTTCGGGGTCGGAGAGCGCCTCCAAGTCCGTGTGCTGGCCGGGCTGCAGAGCCATGTCGACGGTGGGGTAGACGTAGAAGCAGTCCACGGCTGCAGTCTGCTCAGGTGCCAAGACCTGGAGCTGGCCATCTACGCTCACCTGCACCGTGGCGTCCCAGAGGTCAGCTTCTTCAGGCTGTCCGGGTTGAATCAGCCACATCGCCGGATCGCTGTAGTCCAGGGTGCCGCCGCCCGAGAGGGCCAGCAGCAGCCAGATCACTGCTCCGCCAGGTTCGCGCTGCGCCTCTGGATGTCGGCCATCAGGCCGTATTGGCCAAAGCTCATGTCCAGGATGTGCGTGCCTGTGTTGCCGCGGATGTCCCGGGTGTCCGGGTCGTAGGGCGCGATTCGTGCATCGTCGGCGGACCAGCGCACCTCCAGGGCGCTCAAGCTGCCCTCGGTGACGCAGCGGGCTTCAAAGGCGTTGTCGTAGGCCAAGAAGAGCTCGGGGTCGGGCTCCAGACGCTCAGGCAACTCCAGCTGCTTGTCAGCCAAGAGCATCACGCGCGCCAGGGGAGCCCAGCCTTCGGCCTCGGGTTCATCGGGGTGCACACACTCCAGATCCTCGCCACCGGAGAAGTCGGGCATATCGTTGCCTTCTGCGTAGCTGCGGTAGGGGAGCTGGCAGCCCCACTCGGCGTCTTCTTGGCAGGTGGGCAGGGGGCTCTCGTCGGCCACAGGGGCCCCGATGGGGTAGGCCGCGACCAAGCGGGCTTGGAGCTCGGGGTCCGCGGAGATCTGCTCGCGGATCAGCTCGTAGCCATGCTGTGCACCCTGGGAGTGACCGATGAGCACGAAGGGCTTGTCCGACTCGCTCAGGTACTGGGTCCAGGCATCTTCAATGTCGGAGTAGGCGGTGTCAAAGCAGGCCTCTGCCCGGTCTTCGTCTTTGAAGTAGGTGCCGATGGTGGCCTGGCGGTACACCGGGCTCCAGGTGTTGCAGACCTGGCGAAAGTGGGCGAACTGGGCGCGAACGGCGGTCTCAGGGCCCTCGGGCTCCTCCAGATCGGTGTCCAAGTCCAGGCGAAGACGCAGGTCCATGGTCGGGTAGACGAAGAAGCAGTCCACGCCGTGCTCCTGGGACTCCGCCACCTCAAAGTCGCTGATGGAGCCGTCGCTCTCGACGTTCACGCCGGGCAGTGCATCGGAGCACAAGTCGGCGCGGCCTGGCTTGCAAATCCAGTGTTCGTCTTGGCTGTAGTCCAGGTCTTGATCGACCTCACACTGACTGCTGCACGCCAACAAGAGCAGAATCACTGTTTCGCCTCCGGGTTCTCGGGGTGTTCTATGCCCGCCTCCTCAAAGGTACACATCTCCAAGTCGATGCGCGCGGCGGTGAGCAACATCTGGGTCGCCAAGGCTGCTCCGGACCCTTCTCCCAGGCGCAGATCCAGCTCCAGGAGGGGCGCGAGCCCCAGTGCGTCCAGGACGAAGCGGTGCCCAGGCTCCGGACTGCGGTGGCCGGCGATGAGCACCTCGCAGACCGAGGGGTCGATTCGGGCGGCACAGAGGGCGGCAGCTCCGGTGATGAAGCCATCCAAGACCACGGGGATCCTGGCCTGGGCGCAAGCCTGGATGGCGCCCACCAAACCCGCCAGCTCGGCTCCCCCCAGCGAGGCCAGGATGCCCATGGGCGTGCGGTCTGCGCCGTGACGGGCCAGGGCGCGTTCGATGACCTGGGCCTTGTGGTGGCGCGTACGTGGCCCAACGCCGGTGCCGATGCCCACCACATCGGCGGCGGGCATGTCCAAGAGGGCTGCCACCATGGCGCTGGCGATGGTGGAGTTGCCGATGCCCATCTCACCGAGGGCCAGGAGGTCCATCCGGCCCATCTCTGCGACCAAATCACGCCCGGTCTGCAGGGCTTGGGCGCACTGTTCAGCGCTCATCGCGGGTGCCGTTGCGATGTTCTGCGTTCCGGAGACCACCTTGCGCTTCTCGATGCCCGTGGCCACGCCGAAGTCGTGGTCTACGCCCAGGTCCGCGACCACGATGGGCAAGCCGGCCTGACGGCTGATGGCGCACACCGCGGCTCCTCCTGCGACGAACTGGTAGACCATCTTTGCGGTGACCTCGCGGCGGTAGGCGCTCACACCTTCCACCGTCACGCCGTGGTCTCCGGCCAGCAGGAGCAGGGCCTTGCGCTCGATGCGTGCTCTCCTGCCTCCCTGAATCCCCACCATGCGTGCGACCACCTGCTCCAAGCGACCCAGAGAGCCGGAGGGGCGTGTCAGGTGCTTGCGGCGCTCGGCGGCCAGGGCCTGGGCTTGGGCTGGAGGCAAGACCTCGGGTGCCTCGGGTTGTTGTGGTGCCGGTGCCGCCACGCCCCACTGCTCGCTGAAGACCAGCTCCTCCAGGGGCATGCGCTTCTTCCAGCCCACGCGCTCCAGCAGCGGTGTCTTGGGGATCTCCACCGGCCAACCCAGGGTCAGGTAGGCGACTGGAAGGACTTGCTCTGGCAGGCCAAAGGCCCGTTGAAGCTCGGCAGGCTCGGCGATGCTCATCCAGCCCACCCCGACGCCTTCGGCGTGTGCCGCCAGCCAGAGGTTCTGGATCGCCAGGCAGGTGGAGTAGATGTCCGTGTCCCGCTGCACGCTGCGCCCCAGGACGTGGGGGCCATCTCGGCCCCGGTCGCAGGTGACCAGGAGGTTGAGGGGGGCATCCATGATGCCTTGAAGCTTCAGGGCCCGGTAGCGCAGGTTGCGGTCGTCCTTGAATCTCTTCGCGGCCTCGGTGGAGACCTCTTTGAAGTGCTCCAGTAGAGCTTGGCGTCGGGCAAGATCTTGGATGAGAATGAAGTTCCAAGGCTGCATAAAGCCGACGCTCGGCGCAGCATGGGCCGCACCAAGGATCTTCCAGACCAAGGCCTCGGGCAGCGCTTCGGGCCGGTAGGAGCGGGTATCTCGTCTACCGAAGATGGCGCTGTAGACCGCGTCCAGGTCGTTGGCAGCAAAGGCGTAGCGGTTCAGCGACACGGTGCCCTCCGACAACGGGGTCTTCCGATAGCGGATACTGACTCCTGATGAAAGCTTTGATTACAGGTGGCGTGCGCAGCGGCAAGACCCGTCGGGCCATGGAACTCTCAACGAGTCTGGGGAAGCAACGGATCTATCTTGCGACCGGGCAGGCCTGGGACGAGGAGATGAGCGAGCGCATAGAGCGGCACAAGGGGGAGCGCGATCAGAGCTGGCAGACCATTGAAGAGCCGCTGAACATCGCGCCCTTGCTGCATCAGCCGGGCAAGGTGGTCTTGGTGGACTGCCTGACCTTGTGGATGTCCAACCTGCTTCACACCCATGAGGATGAGGAGCCTGTGCACGCCGCAGTTGCAGCCCTTGTTCAAGCCATGGTGGACGCTCCAAATCCCATCATCTTTGTCACGAACGAGGTCGGCTTTGGCATCGTGCCCATGAACGCGCTGGCCCGCCGTTTCCGCGACCACGCAGGGTGGCTCGCTCAAGCGGTCGCTGCGCAGGCCGACCGGGTTGAGCTCTGCTGCGCAGGCCTTCAGATCCGGATGAAGGGCTGATGCGCTGGGGCCCGCTCCACGGTCTGGGTACGGCCCTGCAGCTGCTCACGCGCCTGCCCTTGGCTGACCTGGACTACGAAGAAGGTGACCTGCTGGAGTCGGTGCCTTGGTACCCCCTGGTGGGCGCTGGGATTGGCCTGGCGCTGGCCGGTCTGGGGGTTCTGGGCGTAAAGGCCATCGCCCCAGCTGTAGGGGTGGTCCTTGTCTTGGCCGCCGAGGCCTTGTTCACCGGTGCCCTACACGATGACGCCGCGGCAGATGTGGCCGACGGGCTGGGTGGTGGGCGAGACATCGTCTCCCGCTTGCGCATCATGAAAGACAGCTCGGTGGGGGCCTACGGAGCCTTGACCTTGATTCTGCTCACCGCCATGCGTGCGGCATGCCTCTGGGAGCTGCCTCTGGGCAAGTGGGTTCCGGCCCTGGTCCTGGCCCACGCTGTGGGACGCACGGTGATGCTGCCGGTGATGCGGGTGTTGCCTTATGCGCGAGCAGAGGGGGTCGCGGGAGACCTGATGGCCGGTCTGGACTGGCGACGGGTCGGTCTCAGCGCGGGGATCTGTACGGTGATCGCCTTAGCGGCCGCTGGCTGGTGGGGGCTGCTCGTGGTGCCGCTCTCCGTGGCTCTGGTTGTGGGCTTTGTACGCCTTTACCGCGCACAATTGGGCGGCGTGACTGGCGATGCTTTGGGCGCCGTCTGCATCGCGGGAGAGCTGCTCACGATGCTCCTGCTCACGGCTATCTGGCACTGAACGTAGCGGTCTTGGCCTTCTCGGGGGTCAGACCCAAGGACCGGAGTGCAAATGCTGCTGCTGCTCTCGAGCATCGCCCTGGGCCAGGACCCCGCTGGCCAAGACCTAGATGGAATACGCGCAAAGGGCCTGGAGGTGGCTCCTTACGTGGACTTGGGGGCCTCGTTTACGCCGAACGTGTACCGAACCCCAGGCAACCCCAAACCTGCAGCCGGCGCTCTGTTGCGTCCAGGGCTGACCCTTCGCTGGCAGACCCCTGAGTTCGCCTTGAATCTGGCGGGCCAAGCGGCCAGGCGGCAGGTGCTCTTTGTGGTCGGCGACGACGTGTCGGCCTGGCAGCTCTCCCGAACGGACCTGAACCTGAAAGGCGAGCTTCTCTTGCGGCCGGACAAGCCCCTAAGCGTGGTGATCCGTGAGCAAGCCGGGCGAGCCCACACCCTCGCGCCCAGCTCTCTGGCTGGGGCCAGCGGGAAGGGCCTCGCGGTGCGGCAGAACACTCTGACCCAAGCCGGTGTGCGCTACCAGCCGGGTCGTGGGGCGCTCTCAATCGCGCTCTTAGGCCGTGGGGAGGTTGAGCAGCACAACGTGACGGTTGGACCGAACTACTTGGTGCCGACCAGCAGCATCACGCGCCTGTCCGGGGGCGGGGACCTGCAGGCCAAGTGGGCCTTCTTCCCACGAACTGAGCTGGTCGTGAACGGCCAGATCGAAGGCTACGCTTGGACCGGAGCCCAGCTCCCGGGTTGGGGTTGGAGAGCCAACGCCGGCATCTACGGCCGGGTGAACTACCCCTTGGTCATCAACGTGGCCGCCGGCTTTGCCCAGCTGCGGGACGGCGGTGTGATGTCGACCACGCCCCTGGATGGAGTGACCGTCAAGGTCGCCGGCATCTGGAAGCCAACACGGACCCAGAGCCTGCGTCTGGCCTACGAGAAGGACCTGGAAGACTCTTGGTATGCCCCCTACCTGCACTTCCACCGGGCCTCTCTGCGCTACGGCGTGGCCCCAGGCAAGCGCACCCAGCTCACCAGTCAGGGCAGCGTGAGATGGGAGCAAGCGCGGGGTCTGGCCTACCAGGATGTGGTCGTCTCCAGCAGCATTAAGGTCGATTATGCCCTGAGCCAGCAGCTCTCTCTGGGCGCGCAGGCAGGGCTTGATTGGCGCCTACAGGCCGGTTGGGACGTGCCGGTCTCCGCTTGGATCCGCGTGGGCTGGTAGCGCGACCCTGGGCGCTCTGAGGCATCGTGCTACCGTCCGATTCCCCGAGGAGACCCGATGCGTTCCGCCCTTTTGGCCACCAGCGCTCTGCTGTTTTTGGCCGCCTGTGATGATGAGATCCGCCTTCCAGTCCAGGAAGTGTCCGACACGGTGACCGCCGACTACTGCGGCATGAATGAGTTGATGGAGGCCAGCTGTGTGGGCTGTCACGGTGCCGGTGGCAGTGACCCGGAGCTTACGGACATCGCCGATGTGATCGACCTTGAGTCCAGCGTGGACGGTGCGTTCTACGTTGTCCCTGGTGACGCGGCGGCCAGCTACCTCTACGCCAAGTGCGATGGGTCAGCCGAGAAGGGCTCCTCCATGCCGCTCGGCGGCAGCATTTCCGACGAAAACCTGGACGCTATCGCCACCTGGATCGACGCTGGCGCCACCGAAGACTGCGAGGCTCGCTGATGCTCACGCTCCTGCTCCTGGCCCAGACGGCCTCCGCCAGTGTTGACCCGGATTGTGTGGGCAAGACCCAGACCTTCGATGACCAAGGACAGCAGGACTTCCTGCTGAACTACTTCGCCCTGGCCACGACCCTCTCTCCGGTCCACGCGCCCATTCCGGCAGAAGCGGGGCACGGATCCATCGGCTTGGACTTCTTGGTCATCCCCCCGCTCTCTTGCGAGCAGCGCCTGGTGTTGGACTCTTCCAAGACCGAGGACACCAACAAGGCGCCCATGGCGCCACGTCCCCGCATGATCTTTGCCTTCCCCGAGATGGGCAACGTCACCCTCTACGGTGGCGCTGGCTACGTGCCACCCGTGACCCTCTTTGGGACCCGGAACGTCATCGTCTCCGGAGAGATCGGCGCAGGCATGCGCCTTGGGGAAAAGCACCAGATCGGCCTGCGCGGCCACACCACTCTGATGAAGACCGTCGCCGAGATCGCCACCCCCTTCGAGGAAGGCGGCGAGCCCTACGATGACTTTTACAGCGGCTCCACCTTCGGCATCGACCTGATGTACGGCTTTGAGACCGAGAAGTGGACCCCCTACGCAGCCGTTGGCTTCACCGACGCCAGCACCTTCTTCGTCATCGGCGATGACGCGTACTTGGCCGCCAACACGAACCCCTTCTTTGGCCTGACGGCCTCGGCGGGTGTTCAGGCCAACCTGCTCGAGAAGGTGGACCTGGCGGCAGAGTTTTACACCGCGCCCGGCTTCATCTACACCGGCCGGGTACGGGTCGCGTACAAGATCTGAGCGCGGGACGCCCTCAAACAAAACAGCCCCGCTGAGCCAAAGCTCAGCGGGGCTGTTTCCTTTGGGGCGTGGTCCTACTCTTCAGCGCTACCCGGCGAGGTCTCCAGGTAGGTCTGGTAGTCCGCGCTGCTGCTGTGGCAGCCGGTGCAGCCGTCGGGGTCGCCAGAGAGCGCCACAGAGCCGTCATCGCCGTACTTGGCCCAGAACCAGCCGCTCTCGGACTCGTACTGGTCGGTCTTCCACATGACCGTCACGCCGTCCTTTGCGGTGGCGCCCTCGGCGTCCTCATAGCCTTTCTTGACGATGATGGCGCCGTCGCCGCCGCCGCCTGCTTCAACATCGTTGACCACGATGGTCACAAAGTCGCCGTGGGTGCCGTCGTCAGAGATGGAGAGCGCTGGCCAGCCCTCTGCGGCATCCCAGCTCTCCCAGCCGTCGATCTGCTCCCAGAGGTCTGCAGCGAGCTCCTCCTCGGTGGGGGCACCGCAGGCGGTCAGGGCAAACAGGGGCAGGCCCAGCAAAAGCAGCTTCTTCATGTTGTGGTCTCCAAGACGCAATGGTGTGGGCACTGGATGCCCTCTGGTTCACGGGGTTTCAGGCTTTCAAGCGATCCAAAACCGCGGGCAGGCCCTTTAGGGCATGTCCCCTGTGTCCAATGCGATCTTTGTCGCTTGGCGCCAGCTGCGCCATCGTCTTGCCAGGGAATTCATCAGGAAGAAAGAGAGGATCGTAGCCAAAGCCGTTCTGACCTGCCGGTGCCTGAGCGATGGCGCCCTCACAGCTACCCCTCCAGGCCTCTTCCCCAGCCGAGGTCACCACGGCCAAGGCACAGACAAAGCGCGCGCCGCGGGCGCTGACCCCGTCCAAGGCCCCCAGCAGCTTGGCGTTGTTCGCCTCTGCCGTGGCCTGAGGGGTGTAGCGCTTGGAGTGAACGCCAGGTGCGCCATCCAGGGCGTCCACTTCAAGACCGGAGTCATCTGCGATGCAGGGCAGTCCGGTCGCCTGGAAGACGAAGCGCGCCTTCTGCAGCGCGTTGGCCTCGAATGTGGTGCCGGTCTCTGGAGGGTCCTCCACATCCGGGAACTCGCGCAGCGGGCGCAGGGAGATACCTTGGGGCGCCAAGATCCGTCCGATCTCCTCCACCTTGTGGGCGTTGTTGCTCGCCAAGACCCACTGAATGGTCGGGCCGCTCATCGGGGCAGACCTGGCCACTGCAGGGCCTGGTGTTGCAGCTCGACCAAGCGTGCGCAGCCGGTCTCGGCCAGATCCAAGAGGCTGTTGAGCTCAGCGCGGGAGTAGGGGGCGGCCTCTGCGGTGCCCTGCACTTCAATGAAGCTGCCGGCGCCGGTCATCACCACGTTCATGTCGGTGTCCGCGGCCACGTCCTCGACGTAGGGCAAGTCGAGCAAGGGCTCGCCGCGAACGATGCCCACGGAGACGGCTGCGACGGTGTGGATGAAGGGGTTCTTTTTGATCACGCCCTGCTTCATCAGGCCGCGGATGGCCAAGGCCATGGCCACAAAGCCGCCGGTGATGGCTGCTGTGCGGGTGCCGCCGTCTGCAGCCAAGACATCGCAGTCGATGGTGATGACGCGTGGGCCCAAGGCCTCGAAATCCACGGCAGCCCGCAGCGAGCGGCCAATGAGGCGCTGAATCTCTGCCGTGCGGCCCTTGATCTTGTCGCCTTCACGCCGGGTGCGGGTGTCGGTCGCCCTGGGCAGCATGCGGTACTCGCCGGTCACCCAGCCTTCACCGGAGTCCTTGCGCCAGCGGGGCAGGTTCTCGTCCACCGAAGCGGTACACCAGACACGGGTGTCGCCAAAGCTGACGATGCAACTCCCTTCTGCGTGGAGTGCGGTGTTGAGTTCGAAGGAAACTGGGCGAAGCTGGGCTGGGGAGCGACCGTCGGCACGCATGAGGACTCCAGGAGGTTGAGGAGCGAAGCTAACCTCAAAGCTCGGTCGATCCGCCCGCCGCTGCGCGCGTCTGCTACGATTCGGCGTCCCAGCGCCCAAGACCACACTGTCCGGGGGCGCCACACAGAGGTTTTCCATGAAGAAGCTGAGTCTACTGGCTGCTGTCGCCGCATCCGCGAGCTTGTCCATTGGCCTGATGGCCTGCGAAGAGAAGGGCAACAGCCTGAACCTGGGCGAGGAGCCCACAGGCGCCTGCGCAGTCAACTTGGACAACCTGGACGGCACGACCTGGCTCTACGACAAGCTGGAGCCCACTGGCGAGCGCACGCCCGACGAGCAGACCCGCATGAAGTTCGTCACCGAAGACGGCCAGCTCATCTCCAAGTACACCGTCGGCTCCTACTCCGATGTCTACGACTTTGAGTGCCGCAAGAACAAGGACGGCGACGAGCTGGAGTGCTTCGAGGCGCCCAAGGTCAAGGACTGGTGTCAGGCCCTGATGGTCACCGGCAAGGAGTGCACCTTCGCCGAGATCCAGAAGATCGACAAGAACGTCGACCAAGCCACCTACGACGCCGCCTTCAAGGAAGCGACGGAGATCATCGCCAAGTACAAGGAGACCGACAAGTGGGAACAGTTCGTCTTCAACAACAACAACCTGGGCAACAAGCTCCAGGGCCGCGTGTACATCAAGGTGCATGAGAAGAAGTGCCAGTTGCGGGTGACCGACAACTACATGACCATCTTCAACGGCGAGATGAAGGAAGACTCCAACCCCGTGGGCACCGACTTCTTCGTGAAGAACGAAGGTGAGTTCATGTTTGAGCACTGCACTGACAGCTCCGACATGATTGCTATGAAGAGCGATGTCTTCCCCGAGAGCGAGGAGGCCGTTCAGCCTTGCTTGCCACAGAACTGCGCCTTCACGGCCACCGAGCCCGCCAACTTCCACTACATCGGCGTGGACGGACGCGAGGCCAAGGAAGGCTGCACCTACAGCTACGATGTGTGGGTTGACTACAAGTCCGTGTCCAAGGACAACGTGGCGCCTATCGTCGAGTTCAACGGCAAGAAGGAGGCCCGCTACGGCTTCGCGCAGACCTTCAGCGAGCCCGGTGCCCACATCACCGAGATCGTTCGCTACGCCACCTGCGATGGCAAGAAGGAGCAGGTCGAAGTGGCCTGCAACATGGTTCTCTCGCAGTAATTCAGCGCCGCCTCAAGGCAAGCCAACAGCCCGGCCTCAATCGAGGTCGGGCTGTTGTGCTCTGGACCCGCTGGCTCGGCTCAGACCCGCGTTCCCGTCGCTACGTAGAGCTGACCGCCAAAGCGCAGCGGCTGGGCATCCTTGAGCGGGTGAAAGGCGTAGTCGCTGCACTCCGCCTCCAAGATGCGGAATGGCGTACGGCTCAAGTCGGCTTGGGCCATCCACTCCACGGGCCAGGAGTTCAGGTTTCGTCGCTCCGCCCAGCAGTCAAAGATGAGGCACTGGCCGCCTGGACGTAGTCGGCTCAAGGCTTCTCTCAGGACCGACTCGTGCTCGGGCACCACGCTGAGCCCCAGGGAGAACACCACCAAGTCCAGGCTCTCAGCTTCCACATGGCTGCAGAGCTCGGATGCGGGAGCCTGCACGAAGCGGCAGCCGCTGGAGCCCCTAGCGCGGGCCTTGGCCAACATCCCGGGGTCCAGGTCCATACACAGAATGTCTGCGTCAGGGGCCAGCCTGGGGAGTAGGGGGGTGATGTCTTGGCCGGTTCCACAAGGAAGCAGCAGCACCTTGCGGTGCCCTGCGTTCAGCTCGGAGAAGGCGCGCTCCCTATGTGGGGCGTACAAGTCCTCAAGGGCTTGGTCGTAGATTGTAGAAAACCACGAGTACCAAGCCATCTCAGACCTGAATGCGCCAGGTCACGCCACTTGGGGAGTCCATGATGACGATGCGCTTCTTGAGCAACTCGTCCCGGATGACATCTGCAGCGGCCCAGTCTTTGGCCTCGCGTGCATCCAGGCGGGCTTGGAGCTGGGCTTCGACCCATGCCACGTCCACACCTTGAACGCGTGCCTGCTTCTCACGAAGCTCGGCGAAGAAGGCCGCTGGCTCCATGCCGCCGATGCCCAAGACCTGTGCGCTGATCTCGAAGACCTGGAGCGCGTTGCGCATCAAGCCTGCGCCGCGGCGCTTGGTGACCTTGTCGGTGGAGACACGGTTGATGGTGCGGACCACGTCCAAGACCAGGGAGCTGGCCAGGGCGGTATTGAGGTCCTGGTCCATCGCATCTTCGAAGGCGTCTCTAAAGCCAGCGATGAGCTTGTAGAGCTCGCCAGCCTTGGCGCTCTCCTTGGCGAGCTTGGAGGGATCGCTGTCTGCGGCAGTGTTCGCGATCTCTTGAGCGCGCTCTTTGGCCTCGTACAAGCGAGCCAGGACACCCATGGCGTCGTGGAGGGCTTCCGAGGAGTAGGGCAGAGGGCTGCGGTAGTGGGTGCGCACATAGACCCAACGCAGGGCCTCTGCGGGCATGTCGGCCACCACATCGCGGATGTTGACCACGTTGCCCAATGACTTGGACATCTTGATCTGTTGCCAATCGCCGGCCTCGTCCCGCTCGACCACGCTCAGGTGGCCGTTGTGCAGCCAGTACTTGGCCATGGGATGGGTGCCGTGGGCGCACTCAGACTGGGCGATCTCGTTCTCGTGGTGAGGGAAGATCAGGTCGATGCCCCCGCCATGAATGTCGAAGCTCTCGCCCAAGTGATGACTGCTCATGACCGAGCACTCAATGTGCCAGCCAGGGCGACCAGCTCCCCAAGGAGACTCCCAGGAAATCTCGCCATCCTTGGCACTCTTCCAGAGTGCGAAGTCTGCTGGGTTGCGCTTGTTGGGGTCTAGGGCGACGCGCTCGCCGGCCCTCAGATCGTCCAACTTCTTGCCCGAGAGCTTGCCGTAGCGCTCGAAGCTCTCTACGGCGAAGTACACGTCGCCAGAGTCGGCGGCGTAGGCAAAGCCCTGGTCCACCAAGCTCGCGGTCATCGTGACGATGCCCTCGATGTGCTCGCTGACTTTTGGGGAGTGGTCCGGCTCGATCAAACCCATCGACGCCAGGTCCTCGTCCAAGGCGTCACAGAAGCGCTTGGCCAGCTCCAAAGGAGGCTCACCTAGCTCCGCAGCGCGGGCGATGATCTTGTCGTCTACGTCGGTGTAGTTCCGAACATAGGTGACGTTGTACCCCGCGAATCGCATATAGCGAACCGCCACGTCAAAGGCCATCATGGCCCGTGCGTGGCCGATGTGGCACAAGTCGTAGGTGGTCATTCCGCACACATAGATGCGGGCCTGACCAGGCTCCTGTGGCTCGAAGGGCTCCAAGCTACGGGAGAGAGTGTTGTAGAGCTGGAGCGCCACGTGCTGGGACCTCGTTCTAAGTCGGAGTCTTTAGGACTTGGACTTGGGCTTTGGCTTGGCCTTGGACTTTGTCTTCTTCTCACCGGCATCGGGAGGGGCAACAAAGAGGGACTCGATTTCGGTCTGAACTTCAGCCTCTTCGCAGTCTCGAGCCACGGCGATCTCCTGAACCAGCAGGCCCCGGGCGTGGTCGAACATCTTGCGCTCACCGAAGGAGAGGTTCTTCTCCATCTTCATCAGCGCCAAGTCGCGGAGAACCTTGCCCACTTCCAGGGGGTCACCCGTGCGGATCTTCGTCATGTACTCGCGGTAACGACGGTTCCAAGTCTGGTTGTCCGTGGGGGTGTCGCGGTCGCGCAGGATGTCGTAGATCTTCTCGATGTGAGAAGGCTCGATGACATGGCGCATGCCGATGGCGTCGGCGTTCTGGACGGGCACAGTGATGGTCATGCCGTTGTCCAACACCTTGAAGGTGTAGACGGTGTAGAGATCTCCCTCCAGGTCCTCGTCGTGGACCGAAGTGATCATGCCAACACCGTGGGCGGGGTAAACCGCCTTGTCGCCTACCTTGAACTCCACCTGGCCTCCTTAGATGCGGTACGCCACCTAACGCAGAGCGCCGTTTCGTCCATCTCTGCGCGCCCTGGGCAGGGCTCCAAGGACGAGGCTGTCTACTCGACCTTCAGGTAGAAACCACCGTAGCCTGCCAGCTTCTCATCGTCGGTGGGGCCCTTCTGGAAGAAGCCGTTGCTCCAATCCGAGATGAAGTAGCGGCCGGGCTCCAAGGTCATGACCACCAGGGACTTCTCTGGGGCAAGCTCGCTCTCGGTCCAAGTCGCCTTGTCACTGTAGTCGACGCTCCAGCGCGTCTCGGAGCTGGGGCTCATCTTGTAGGCGCAGCCCTCTTCATCCAATCGCCATGGGCGCCATCCGCCGGAGGCGTTGTCGAAAAAGGCCACTTTGCCCGCATCGAATGGGTTGATGGGCATGCGCTCATCAGCGTTCTCTGGCAGGCAGTAGTGTCGGTACTGAGTCTTGCCGCGCCCGCCGCTGCTCTTGACGAGAAAGCCGCGCTCCATCGCCCGGTAGCTGCCACCCTTGAAGACCAAGAGGCCCTTCTCGTCGGGAATACGTACCAAGACGGTCTCGCCCAAGTCGTAGGTCTTCTGCTCATTGGCCTCGTAGTTGGACCAAGTCTCGGAAATGTAGCCGCTCTGACCCAGGCTGATGTCGTAGACCCCTGGGGAACAGGGCAGATCAAAACCCCCGTCGGCCCGAACGATTGCCTGACATGGATGGCCGACGACCGTCAGGGTGGCGCCGGTCAGGGGGGCCCCGGTCACATCTACAACGGTGCCTTCAAAGCGGGTGCTTCCGCAGGCAAGGAAGAGGGTGAGCAGCATCGAGAACTCCAGGCTGGAGGGACCTAACCCATCTATAGGGGTTGACCCCTAGCTTGCAGCGGGTGAGGTGGTCCCTATGAAAATGTCCATTGGAGTTTCCGTGTTCTCAATTCTGTTGACCCTGACAGCCTGCGGGCCTGGCGCTGACCTTGAGGAGAGCCTCAACCAGACCAAGTCTGAGCTGAAGACCACCAGCGATGAGCTGGACCGCACCCGCCGCGAGAATGACGCCCTAAAGGCACGCGTCGAGTCGCTGATGGAAGAGGTAGAGGCCCAGCGTCTCGCCGCTACTCTTGGGCAGCTGGGCATTGAGCCTGGGCAGGCCCTGAGCGCAACCATCAAGACTTCGATGGGGGACTTCCACTGCGAGCTCTTCCCTCAGGATGCGCCCAAGACGGTGCTGAACTTTGTGCAGCTGGCCGAGGGCTCACGCACCTGGACCCATCCGCGCACCGGTCAGCAGGTGGACGGCCCGCTCTACGACGGCACCATCTTCCACCGCGTCATCCCCGGATTCATGGTCCAGGCCGGCGACCCCCTCGGAACAGGGACAGGTGGCCCTGGCTACAAGTTCGAGGATGAGTTCAGCGATCGTGCCTTCGATAAGCCTGGTGTGCTCGCCATGGCCAACGCTGGCGCCAACACCAACGGCTCACAGTTCTTCATCACCGAGGTCCCCACGCCGCACCTGACCGGCAAGCACAGCATCTTCGGTCAGTGCGAAGAGGTGGGCTTGGTCAAGGAGATCACCGGCGTGGACCGGCTGCCTGGAGACAAGCCAGCCACTGACATCGTGCTCAAGAGAGTGGTCATCAACCGCGGCTGATCCTGCGGCGCCACAACGAAAAAGGGGCCTGTCCGAATGCGGACAGGCCCCTTTTCTATTGGCCCCAGTGAACTGGGGGGCCCCTTAGAACTCGTACGCGAGTCCCAAGGTACCAATGAGTTGGCTGTCCGCCAGCTCTCCAACTTCGACCGCTTCGCCAGCGCCGTCCAAGGCGACCACCTCGATGCTGCGGTCGCTCCACTGGAAGCTACCGACCACCGAGAGGGGCAGGTCTGCCAGGGGACGAACGCCCAGATCCACCATCACGCTGTTGTCGTAGGTGTTCGTCTGGTTGAAGCCCAAGGCGTACACCGCGCGCATGTGAGCGCGGCTGTTGAACTGGGCACCAAACTCGCCACCGACGGTCCAGCCGCCAATGAGGGGCACGCTGTCGTACAGCAAGCCGTCGTTTGAAGGATCCTGCTGGTAGGTGATGAAGTCACCGTAGAGGTAGCCGACGCGGGCTCCGACGTGGAGCTGGTTGCTTCCAAGCTCGAAGGGGATCCGGCCGATTGCGCTGACGTTCAGGCGAGGAACCTGGTCGTTGATGCCGCCAGAACCCTCGGCAGCACCTGGCCACTGGATGTTGTAGAAGCCCATGCGGAAATGTGCTTCGGCGCCAACGTAGGGGAGCATGGGCAAGAAGCCGTAGGCGTCCGCCTCAAATCCACCCATGGGGCTGGCGATCGCGACACGGTCGTCCCAGAGTGCGCTCTCGACATCCGTCGGGGTCTGAGCGTAGTCATAGTTGCCAAAGAGGCCCGAGAGCCGAATGCGGCCGTTGGGGTAGTCCCCAGGCTCGCGAGGAGGCTTGGGCTCCTTGATCACGGGGGGTGGGTCCGCAGGGTTGGTCACAGCCACAGGATCGGTGAGTGGGGCTGGCTCAACGACCGGAGCTGGGTCCGTGGTCGCGGCGCCCGTTCCCCACAGGGTGGTGGCGATTGGAACCGGCACAGCTTGAGAGACGGAGCCGTCTGCGCTGGTGACCACGACCATGGCATCGCCAGTGGCGTTCGCGCTGACGTTGAGGGTGGTGGTGTAGCTGCCGCCACCGCGGTTCTGAATGGCGCCGGTGGTGGCGTTCGTCGCGAGGATCTTCACCTTCTCACCGCTGACGCCGCGCCCTTGCGCATCCCGTGCATCGACCGTGATGGTCACCGAGCCGCCTGGGGCGACCTGGGCAGGGGAGACGCTCACGTTCAAGGAGGTGATGGCACCCGCTTGGCCGGAGGTGTCGGTCATGCTGGCCATGGCCACGCCGCTGGCCCCCTCACGGGGGATGACGACGGTCTGGACGAGGCGCTGAAGGCGCGCGTCCTGGGCGGCGTAGACTTGGCTGCCGCTGACAGGCAGATCGACCTGCACGTTGCCAGGGGCCTGGATGATGGTGGCGCCGCCATAGAGGTCGCCGGAGCGGGCCTCGATGTCTACTGCGCCGGGGGTGGTGCCCGCGGCGTAGGTGACCGTGGCCAGGCCGCGGGAGTCGGTGCGCACTTCGCTTGGCAGGCGGCCATCACCAGCGTTCAGACGCAAGGTGACGGGTTGGTCGGCGACAGGGTAGCCGTACTGGTCCACGCTCAGGACGCTGACCACGACGGTGCTCTGACCGTCGTTGGTGACGCGCTCCGAGCTTGGCAGGACCACCACGCGGGAGACCGGGTTGCCGGAGGCGGCACCCAGGCCCAAGGCGGTCACGACCACGGAGTTTGCACCGACGGTGTTGAAGGCGCTCTGGTAGTCACCGCTCTTCAGGTCGCGTGCTGTGCCGCTCTCCTTGGCTCCGGCGGCTACGAACATCGGGGAGACGCCCTCCACGCCGATGCCCTTGGCGTCCGTCACCTTTGCGTAGACCTTGAAGCCAGTGGCTCCGGCTGCCAGGGAGGTGGGCTCAGGGGTGAGCTCCAACTTGTCGGGCAGGGCGCCAGCCAGAGACACGACGACTTCGGACTTGCCGGACTCGCCAGCAAGGGAGGCGCTCAGAGTGGCCTCGCCCGCCTTGGAGGAGCGGGGGGGCGTGAACTGGGCGGTGTAGATGCCGTTGCCCTGGTGCACGGGCTGGGTGACCGTTCCGGCGCTGGCGGACAGGCTCACCTTCGCGGTGGCGTCCTCCTGTCCGGTTGGCGTGCGAACCGCCATGCGAACCGTGATGGGGGTGACACCGTCACCAGGCACAGTGGCGAGAGGGAAGAGCGCCAGACGTCGTGTCTTGGGGAGCTGCAGGTCGAAGGGGTCTTCGCTCTGTTGTCCGTCGACGATGGTGATGCGGGTTGCGGTGCCCACGCCTGGAGGCACGGTCACAGGGATGACGGCCTTGCCAGCAGTGTCGGCGGTGTAAGGGCCAAAGTCCCGATCACCGATGCGCAGGAGCAGGGTACTGTTGGGTGCAGCGTCCGTGATGGGAAAGTCGGTCTTGCCGACCATGCTGACCACGTGGGTGCCGTAGACCAACTCTGGGTTGCGTGCGTCCGCGAAGGTCAGCACGTCCAGGTGGGGGTAGTTGACGTTCTTGGGCACGTAGCGTGCCGTCCAGGTGCCGCCGCCCAGGTAGGTCAGGGCTTCTACACTGCCGTACTCGGTGTGTACGAGCAGCTTGCCGCCATCTCCAGCCATGGCGCCTTGCGGCCCTTGCAGCTTGATGTTCAGTGCAGCCGCTTGGTCTTGGCCCAGCACCAGCTCGGTGGGGCTGGAGCTTGCCACCAGCTGGCTGGGCAGCTGGGGGTTGATGGTGACGCTGTAGTCACCGTTCAAGGTCGCCTTGGTGCTGCTCTTGGCCTTGAGCGTGAAGTCCACCTTGGTCGCCGTGGAGACCGCGGGTGGGGTGTAGCTGAATCGGTAGAGACCTTGGCCCTGGTCTTCCAGGTCGGTGGTGCCGCCCTGGGAGGCGCCGATGCGTCCCTTCAGGCCCGTCATCGGGGTGCCGTCTGGGTTGAGCGCCAGCACGTAGAGGGTCGCAGCAGTTTGCCCGTCCCCTAGGATCGCGCTGGGCGCGATCAGGTGCGTGAAGCCGGCGCTGTTCGAGAAGATGGATGCGCTTTGGGCCTGTGCAGGCGCCGAGTCCACGAGGGTGGCTCCAGCGGGAAGGGCGAACAGGGCAATCAGAAGGGCCCGGGAAAGCAGCGGCCGGCGGTTCAGCATTCGGTCTCCATGGTCGGATCACAGGGATCCTTGAACAGCGGGCATTCTGGACCGATGCCCCTTGTTCTTTGTCAAAATGGCGCGGATTTTTTCCAAAAACGGCCGATGAGCGGATCTTAAGCGCCCGCGCCCAACAGCCAGTATGGCGAGCCTGCGAGCTGCGTCTGCAGCTGCTGGATCTCTTGCGGGTGCAGCTCAAAGGTTTGGGGCTGGTTGGTGTTTGGGTTCACCTGGGTCGCGAACCAGCGCTTTCCATCCTTGGAGCGGTGCAGCACCAGGCCACGGGGGTCGTCGTACACCATGTCCAGATCGGCGGCTGTGATCGGCTTGTCCTCGCCTGCAGCTTCGGCCTCTTCGGGCTCCGCTTCGGGCTCAGGCTCAGGCTCAGGGGGCGCTTGCACCACAGGAGCTGTGGCCTCTAGCACCTCTTCCAGCTCCCATTGAACGACCAAGATCAAGCTCTTGAGATCGTTCTCGATGTGCTCCCGGACGTGTCGGCCGTCGGGGCCGCTGGCGGCTGCGATAAGCTCGGCCTTGATCGCCTCGATGCGGTCATCATCTGCGGTCTTGAGCTCCAAGATCAGGGCGTCGATGTGCTCCACTGGGGCCTCCTTTTGCGCCAGACCTAAGCGCAAGCTTGGCCAGAGTCCATCTTCAGTTTTCTCGTGTTCTGGACGAATTGCTTTTCACCTCTCCAGGGCTTGGGTGTCTGACTTTGCGAGCCTCGGATTCGGGGCAACCCAACCGACGAATGAGGAGTCGCCATGACCACCCCCCGCCTGATGCTTGCCCTTTTCGCTGTCTCCACCCTCAGCGCTTGCCTGCCCGCAGCGCCGGGCTCCGACTTGGCTGCCCGCCTCCCCGATGACCGTCTGCTCATCAACATGCCCGTCGACGAGGGCGCCAAGGACGAGCGGGAGTGGTCCGGGGCCTACCTGTTCACCGCGCAGGTCACCCGTGACGTGAACAACATGACGGGCTTTGTGCTGATTCTGGTCGACACCATCACCGCCTTCCCCGCCACGGCCGTAGATGGAGACAACAACCACGCGGTTTGGGGGCCTTGGTCTGACGCGCTGGACCCCGTGGAGACCGCGCTGACCGTTCAGCTTCACGATGACGGCAGCACCACTTGGCAGTTCCAACAAAAGCCAAAGGGCAGCGATGACGCCGAGTACGTCGTGGTCATCGCTGGTGAAGTGGACGAGGGCTCCGAGGATGGCATGGGGGCTGGACGCTTCGCGATCGACTTTGACGCCTTGAACGAGTTGGACCCAAACCAGCAGGCCACCGGCGCATACGCCGTCGACTACACGGTCGATGAAGAGGGCGTGCGCGGCGAGGCCGCCTTCCAGAACTTCTCCGACAACGGTGGGGAGCCCATCGACGTCCTGTACCGCTACGACCAAGTCCACGGCGGGGAAGGGGAGATGGATCTGGGTTGGACCACCGACGGTGAGGACCTCGGCTCCGAGTTGGTCTGGATCGTCCGCTCCCGCTGGACGGAGATCGGTGAAGGCCGCAGCGACTCCTTGGTCACCGGAGGGGTCCTGGGGGAGAGCGTAGCGACCGCTTCGGAGTGCTGGGACAACAGCTTTGCACCGGTCTATATGCAGAACTCTTGGGAAGGCGTGCTCGAAGGTGAGGAAGGAGCGTGCAGCTTCGCCGATGCCGAGTACCCCTCGGAGTAGCCCCACCCCATGCGCCTTTACAGGGAGTCCCATGGAGAAATCTGTGGGGCTCCCTGTGTATGAGGGGTGTCAGGAAACTGGGCCCCCTTGCACGCGATGCCCTTAAGGTCGTAGCCTCGCAGGCCGTTAGGCCCCACGGCTCCCTTTAGGAGGACTCCTTACATGTCTCTGCTCCGGCCCCGCGCCATTTTCGCGCTCGTCGCCATCGCCGCTCTCAGCGCCTGCACAGGTGCAGTTGAAGAGCCGGTCACACCTCCTGTCGTCCCCGAGGTCGTCAAGCCCGAGCCCGCGCAGATCTCCCCTGAGGAGCTGACCAAGGCTGCCGACAACATCGCCCTGGTGCCCTCGCCTGCGGAGATGCAGAAGGCCCTGGAGGCCGCTGGAATCCAGGCCAAGCTCGGTGAGAAGGTTCCGAACCGCACCCTGAAGATGGACGTCCCGAACAAGGACCAAGTCGCGGTTCGCACCGGGGTGATCCTCGCTGACCTCCTCCTCACGGTGAAGACCGCCGAGAAGGACAAGCTGGCCAAGCAGCTCACCGACATCAAGACCGGCATGGAGCAGCTGGGCGGTGGCACCGACATCAGCGCCACCATCCAGGACATCCACGACCGCGTGATGAACGACGCTGTCTCCCGCGATGACCTGGTCAAGGAGCTCGACGAGCTCTCCGGCGCCATCATCCCCGAGATCGAGTATGAGGCTGGCCCTCGCTCGGTGCCCCTGATTCAGGCTGGTTCCTGGCTGGGCGGCGCCAACTTGGTGGCCGGTGCCGTGATCGAGGCCAAGAGCTTCGACAAGGCCGGTGACCTGCTCAAGCAGCCCGCCGTGGTCGGCTACTTCCAGGGCTACGTCAAGGGAGAAGGTCAGGACAAGGCATCGGGCGAAGTGATTGCGCAGCTCGAGACCACCTTGAACACTTTGGCTGAAATCTGCACCCACGAGACCCTGTCGGAAGAGGACGTGAAGACCATTCAGTCCAGCACCGCCTCTGTTCTCGACCTGCTCTAAAGGAAGGCGACCTATGTCCCGCAAGCTGACTCTGGCCGCCGCGGCCCTTGCCCTTGGCGCTCTCTTTGTGGCTCCCGCCGCCTTCGCTGACGAAGACGAAGCAGAGAGCTGCCTGCGCACCAAAATCTGGGATGGCTACAACGACGGCTGGGCCGTTCGTACCGCTACCTCGGCAAGCCTCAAGCAGGGCGAATACCGCATCTACTTGGTGACCTTGTACGCAGGCAACGAGTACCAGATCTCCGGATGTGCTGACGCGCACGCCAAGAACATCGACATCGTCTTGCACGACGCCGACGGCAACGTTGTGAGCCAGGACAAGAGCGACGATCGCCAGCCGGTGCTGACCCACAAGCCCACGACGACCGACACCTACTTTGTCGCTGTGCACGCCACGGAGCTGACGGACACAACCTCTCCGGCTGGTGTCGGCATGGCTGTGACCTACCGCTGAACCGGCGACGGCGAGCATGAGTCGCCTTCGCGAGGCCTTCGCGTCGGCCTTGTCCCTTCGGGGGCAAGAGCTTGACGTGGGCTCAGTCGATCTGGCCTCGGACATGGCGCAGCTCTTGGTTCGTTCCAAGGGACTGGAGCTCCAGAGCTCCGAGCGCGATGTCATCGACGGCGCCCTCCAAGCCAGAACCCGCCTGCCCGAGAGCGCCCGCGAGCTGCTCCTGGAGATGGCGTGTTCACCGCAGCACTCCACAGAGATCGGCGCCGAAGAGGTGGCCGCATTTGCGGGGCGGTTCGGTCCAGAGTCCACCGCGATCCTGGAACGTGCGCGGGCCGATGAACTCTCTTTGGGGGACTTTGCGGAGCGCTACGGCGCCGAAGACTCCCTGCTGCTGCTCGACGCCATGTTCCGCGTGGGCGCAGCCGATGGGCAGATCACCGCCGACGAGGCCAGGCTGCTCGAGCAGGCCGCCCAGGACCTGGGTGTGGACGCCGTGCTCGTCTCGGCCCTCTTCCAGCGCTACGACCCGCGTCATGCCGCAGGCGAGATTAGCTGGCCCCTGGAAGGCGAGCGCATCAGCATCGGTCGCGCCGCGGGCAACGACGTGGTGCTCAGTGACCCGCAAGTGGCCAAGCACCACTGCACCCTGCTGCGAACGGGCAACCAGTGGCGACTGATGGACGCCGGTTCCGGTCGGCCCACTCTGGTCGGCGGGCAGCCCATCACCACCCGGCCTGTCACCGACGGCGAGGAGTTTCGGGTTGGGCCTTGGGCCTTGCGCCTGGCCGGTGAGACCTTGCATGGTTTCGGGCACCGCAGCTTCACTGCGCTGGGGGTTCGTGACCTGAACCGGCACATCGAGAGCGGCGGCGAGCGCATCACCCTGCTCGAAGACGTCTCCTTCTCGGTGTTCTCCGGCGAGCTGGTGGCCCTGGTCGGGCCGAGCGGTGCCGGAAAGACCACCTTGATCAACGCCATCGCAGGCATCGCACCAGCGGACACGGGCCAGGTTCTACTCGGCGCTCAGGACTTCCACGAGATCCTGCAGAAGGACTCCAGCGCCGTCGGCTTGGTGCCCCAAGATGACTTGGTTCACCCAGAGCTCACCGTCGAGGAGTCCCTTCGCTACTCGGGCCGCCTCCGCTACGCCTCCCATATCGCAGACGAGGAGATCGACGTCGAGGTGGAGCGCGTTCTGGGGGAGTTGGGCATCGAGCACATCCGCGGCTCGCGAATCGGAGACGCCCTCAAGCGCGGCATCTCAGGGGGCCAACGCAAGCGCGTCAACTTGGGCCAAGACCTGCTCACCCGCAGCACCCGCGTGCTCTTCCTGGACGAGCCCACAAGCGGCCTGGACCCTCGGAGCGCCCAGTCCATCGTGCGCCAGATCCGGCAGCTCGCAGACGACGGACGCATCGTCTTCCTGGTCACCCACGACCTGACGCCGTCCATCATGGCCCTTGTGGACCACTTGCTGGTCATGGTTCCTGGTGGTCGCTTGGCCTACTTTGGCCCGCCGGAGCAGGCCTGCACCTTCTTTGACGTGGCCAGCCCCGACCAGATCTTTGACCGACTGGACGACCACACCCCGGTGGAGTGGGCCCAGCGCTTCAAGGAGAGCCCCGACTACCGCAGCTTTGTGGCCACGCGAACCCATCTCTTGGCGCAGCCTCAAGCGGTGCCGACCCAGGAGACCGAGCTCACCGAGCGGGCCGGCCGATGGCAGCAGTTCAAGACCTTGAGTGCGCGCTATGCGCGGACCAAGCTCCGGGATCGTGCCGGACTGGCCGTTCTGGCTGTGCAGCCTCCCATCTTGGCGCTGCTCATCTGGATCGTGTTTCCGGTGCCCACCACGCGCCTGATCTTCATGCTCTCGCTCAGCTGCCTCTGGTTCGGCATGTCCATGTCCGTGCGCGAGCTCATCATCGACCGCACCATCTGGCGGCGAGAGCGCAAGGTGGGCGTGCGTGTGCTGCCCTACCTCAGCTCCAAGCTCGTGGTCCTGGCCGCCCTGAATGCGGTGCAGACCGTCGCCTTTACCACCATCGTCTACTTCTCGATGGGGCTCGGGGACTATGGCTATGGGCTGCTCGAGCTCTCCGGTGCGCAAGCTCTGACCGGGCTCTCTGGGCTCGCGCTGGGTCTGATGCTCTCTGCGCTCTACACCTCCAGCGAGGCCGCCGTAGGCATGCTTCCGCTGCTGCTCATCCCCAACATCTGCTTCTCCAGCATCATGGTGAGCCTGCGGGACATGGGGCCGCTGCCCAAGGCCTTCACCTGGATCACCATGCAGCGCTACGCCTTCGACCTGAGTCTGAAGGTGGGCACGCACTTAGAGGGGCCGAGTCGTATCCCTGGAAAATGGGACCGAAAGCCGCTCTCTGGGCCTCTCTACGACTTGGGTCTAAAGGGCGCCGACGTCGAGGACTTTGGACTCACCGTCGTGGAGCTCGCTGGCTCACTCGGTAGCTTCGTTGTGCTCTTCTTGGCCATCGCGCTCGTGGCGACTTGGGCTCGAGACCGCAACTAGTCCAGGCGCTTCAGAGCTGCGTGTTTGCGGCTCTGTGGATGCGTTCCAGGCTGCCGATGACTTGGACCATGGCCTGCCATCCTTCGGAGAGTGGGGCGGTCTCCAGCATGCTTGCCTGCTCGTGAAGAAGATCCAGCTCGTCCTTGAGCGGCCACCAGGCTTCAGTTGCCGACTCGGCCAGCTCCCGGATGAGGACTTGGTCATGGACCTGTTGGATCGCCTCAAGCAGCGCGGCCTGTGCAAGGCGTCCCAAGGGCTCTTGGGGTCCCTCGACCGTCAACCTGGGACCGCGCTCTCTGAGCTCGGATCTGGCTTGGTAGCGCGCGATTGCCGCCTCCCGGAGAATGCGGGCCACTTTGACTTGCGCAGTCAGCTGCTCCCAGAGCGTCTGGAGACCTGCGGAGGCCTCGCTGGCCAGAGCTGACTCCTCTACCGCCAAGGCGCGAATCTGTGTGCTCTGCAGTCCTGACAAGGCCTCCAAGCCCGGCTGAAGTAGAACAGGCAGCGCCTCTAGACGTTTGAGACGCGCCTCTGCGTTTGAGCAGCGGATCTGGGCGGCCTCGCGCTGGGCCTGCAGCTGGGCCAGTGCGCTTTCCAGAGCGGGAAGGGATGGGC
>OJHJ01000107.1_pt1 | contig 68837 bp, 54 predicted proteins | sample 1595201 | NCBI WGS metagenome assembly OJHJ01 (sample SAMN05416832, study PRJEB24817) | seawater metagenome | isolation source: Sea water | place: Canada:Atlantic | collected 2013-07 | reverse complement strand
ACGAGATAGCGTAGCGTCTCGTGGGCTCGGAGATGTGTATAAGAGACAGGTCGTGCACAATGTGGACGGCGCCTCCAACATCCCTCTGAATGACCCGGACCTAGCCGAGTGGCTCAGCGAGGTCATTGAAGCCGCCTCTCCAGGCCAAGACCCACTCTCTGTCCAAGACGCGCTGGCTGCTTGGGACGGGGCGCCGCTCCTGGCCAAGGGCGCCCTGGAAGCGGCGGGGGAGCTGGGGCTTTTACAGGTCTAAGGATACGCTCCACTTATGTCCCTGCTCCTCCTTCTTAGCTGCATCCCCAATCACCGACGCGGCGGCTCCACGACCGGGGCCAAGCTCCAACTGGAGACCTTTGAGTACGTGTGGGAGCGCGTCGGCGCGGTCTACCCCGATCCAGACATGGACGGGTTGGACTGGCAAGGGGTGCACGACGAGCTGCTCCCCCAGGCAAAGAAGGCGCGCACTGCCGACGCCCTGCGGCCGGTGCTCAACGACATGATCTCCCGACTCGAGGTCAGTCACTTCGGGGTCTTTCCTGGCAACCAAGACGAGGAGCCAGAGTTCGCCCAGGCGCCCCAAGTGGGCCCCGGAATCCAGGGTGCGCTCGCCCAAGAGTCCTCTGCCGATGTGGGCTTGGAGGTGCGCTACCTGAGCGGTGAGCTGGTCGTGACCCGAGTCCGAGGGGGCAGCAGCGCAGACCAGGCCGGAATCAAGGCCGGATGGGTCGTCCTGAGCATCGGCGAGACCGACGTGGCCTCGCAGGCGGCAGAGGTCGATCCCGAGTCCCCCGCGGACCAGGGTGCGATGGCGCGGGCGGCTTCGCGTGCCTTCTTGGGGAGCCCTTCTTCCTCCCTCTCCCTCTCAACCCGCAGCCCCGATGGACAGGTCCAGGAGCTCAGCTTGGAACGCCAAGCCGCGGCCGGTGAGATGGTGCAGGTGGGCTTCATGCCGCCGATGCGCACGGAGTTTGAGCTTGCCCGGGTACGTGGCGGTGTGGGTGTGCTGCGCTTCAACGTCTTCATGCCGCCTGTAGCCCCGGCTGCGGAAGCCGCCTTGACCGAGTTGGCCTTGGAAGGCGCCCCTGGCGTGATCTTCGATCTGCGCGGAAACCCAGGCGGCGTCATCGCCATCGCCAGTGGACTGGCCGGCTACCTGGTGGACGAGCGCAGCTCGCTGGGCACCATGATCTCCCGAGATGCGGACCTAAACCTGACCGTCTTTCCAAGGCCCCCCGACCAGCGAATCCACGGTCCTGTCGCCATCCTTGTGGACGAGCTGTCCTACTCAAGCTCCGAGATCTTGGCCCACGGCCTCCAGGCCACCGGTCGGGCCCGGGTCTTTGGAACTCCCACGGTGGGCGCCTGCCTGCCGAGCACGGTCGACATCCTGCCCAACGGCGACCGCCTCCAATACGTGCTGGCGGACTTGGTCGGCCCAACCGGCGAACGCATCGAAGGGGTGGGTGTGACCCCAGATGTCATCGTGCCGCAGAACGCGGAGGCGCTTGCCGCCGGAAGAGATGAAGCCTTGGACGCTGCTGTGTGTTGGATCTTGGAGGACTGCGAATGACCCTGCTCTTGATGCTCGCTTGTGCCGGCCGCCGGAACCCCAATGACGTGAGGCTGCCGGACATCGCGCCCGAGGACTACCCCAGCTTCGAGCAGCTGGTTGCAGCGCACGAGGCCGCAGTCGGCGGAGAAGAGGCCAGCTCGAAGAACTTCTACATGAAGCAGTGGATCGCCGCGCCAGCCCAAGGTCTGACCGGAGAGATCGAGCTCTGGGCCCACGATGGACAGGTCTACACCCGCAGCTTCATCGAGGGCATGGGAGAGAGCACCTCCGGCTGGACGGGAGAGTACGGATGGGAGAACGATCCCAACCAGGGCCCCCGCATCCTGACCGACGATGAGATTGGCCCTATCAAGCTGATGGGCATGGGAAACCTGCCCATGACCGAGACCTACACCAACGCGAGCGTCGACGGTCTCAAGGTCTTTGACGATCAAGCTTGCTGGCAGGTCTCGGCCACACCGATCGCCTACGACGAGCCCACCAAGCTCTTCTTCTTGGTGGAGACCGGTGTGAACATCGGGACCAGCGGAAAAGTGCCCACTCCAATGGGGAAGATTCGTCAGCAAAGCGTCATGCGCGACTGGCAGATCGTGGACGGCATCGCGATGCCTCGGGTCACCGAAACCACAATGCTGACCTTGCTTATGGTCGCCACCCTCGAGACCTTTGAGCAGGACCCTCAGGAGGTCCCAGACTTTACACCCCCGCCAGGCGTACAAGCCCTGCTGGAGGAGTAAACCCAAGCCCGCTATAGGGCGGCCAACCAAACCAGGACGGTCTCCCATGAGTAAGAAGCGGGTCTTCATTGCAGGCAGCGGCGGAATCGGTCGCGCAGTCGGTCTCTTGCTGCGGGAGCTCGGCGAGCTTGAAGTCGATCTCATCCTGGGCGACGCCTACATGGAGCAGGCTGAGAGCGCTGTTGCGTTCATCCTCCAGGACAGCCAGGCCCCCGGCAGCGTCAAGGCCATGAAGATCCCGCTCAAGGGCACCACCACCCAGCTGACCGTGGCCCTCTCCGGCTGCGATTTGGTGCTGGACTGCTTGCCCGGTGGCCAAGCCCCCCGCGTCGCAGGCTGGGCTCTGGAGCACGGTCTCCACTACGCCAACCTCACCGAGTACGTGGCCGAGACCAAGCAGATCATGGAGATGGCCAAGGACGCCCCAACCGGATTCGCGCTGCAGTGCGGTCTGGCTCCCGGCATGATCAACGTGCTGGGCATGCGCTTGTTCAACGACTTCTGCGAGCGCTACGGCGTGGACAAGGTCGACGTGGTCAAGATGCGCGTCGGCGCCCTGACCCAGAACGCCGAAGCACCTCACTTCTACGGCTTCACCTGGAGTCCCATCGGGGTGGCCACCGAGTACGTCAAGAAGGCCGAGGTCGTGCGCGACTACAAGACCGTGTTGGTGGACTCCCTGGAGCAGGTCGAGACTCTGCTCATCGACGGCTTGGCCTACGAGGAGGCGACCACTTCCGGTGGCGCCGCCGACCTGCCCGAGGCCTTGGCTGGCCGGGCCCGCAACCTGGACTACAAGACCCTGCGTTACCCAGGTCACTGGGCTTGGGTCAAGGAGCAGCTCGCGCAGTTCGGCGACGATCCCGACCGCATCAACAAGCTGCAGGACCTGATGCAGAGCACCATCCCCGAGATGGAAGACGACGTTGTTGTTGTCTATGCATCCGTCGAAGGTCAAGGTTCCACCGGCCGTCGTCACCGCCTGGATGCTGCCTACATGGTGCTGCCGGAGGCCTTTGGTGGCCAGACCCTGCGCGCCATTCAGTCCACCACCGCGGCCGGTTTGGCCGAGTGTGCCCGACTGCTGCTGACCGACGAGTACAAGGGCACCCTGCTCCAGAGCGAGCTGGACCCGGAGCTCTACCTGAACGGTCCCTACGTGGGCGCTGTGTACGGCGTGCCCAACTCCGAGCAGTAGGCTCGGCGGCGTGGACCAGGCGCAGATTCGATCGGACCTTCTGGACCAGCTCTCAGAGCTGGCCAACCCCGAGTATGCGCAGGCCATGCAGGCCTACATGAAATCAGAGATGCCCTTCTGGGGCGTCAAGAAGCCGCTGCTCAAGCAGACGCTGCGCAGTGTCCTGGCCGACTACCCCAAGCTGGACTGGGTGGATGCCCGGGACACGGCGGCTGTGTTGTGGGAAGAAGCCCAACGCCGGGAGGAGCTTCACCTGGCCCTCGCCCTGACGGGCTTTCAGCGTCACCGCAAGCACCTGGACATCGGGCAGCTCCCCTTCTTCGAGGCCTGGATCACCCAGGCTTCTTGGTGGGACCTGGTGGACGACATCGCCGCCAACCGCTTGGGCGCCATGTACAAGACCAGTCCCGGACCCATGAGCGCCTCCATGCGTGCGTGGGCCCAGGATGACCACCTCTGGAAGCGCCGCAGCGCCATCATCTCCCAGCTCAAGCGAAAGGCGGACTGCGAGCTGGGCTTGCTCACCGACTGTATTGAACCCAACATCCACCGCACCGAGTTCTGGCTGCGCAAGGCCATCGGCTGGGCCTTGCGGGACGTGGGCCGCTTCCACCCGGAATGGGTGGTGGAGTTTGTAGAGGGCCACCCGGAGCTCAGCGGGCTCTCGCGGCGGGAGGCGATGAAGCACTTGGGGAAGTGAGCGTGCGTGGCTAACTTGCTGCAATGCGCATCTTGCACTCCTCAGATCTCCACGGCCGCTACAAGGCCTTGTTGAACGGTGGCCATGACTTTGATCTGTGGTTGGACACGGGTGACTTTATGGACAACAAAGGAAGAAAGCCGAATACCGCATACACCATCGATGCCGGTGTTGAGCGTGTGTACCAGTCCAAGCTCATTCGCTGGAAGAGCTTGACCAAGCGCTTCACCGCATGGCTCGCTGGGCGCCCGGCCATTCTTGTTCCAGGCAACCACGACTTCGTCAGCTTCGGCCGCCGTCTGCAAGCCGATGGCTGTCCCAATGTGCACATTGTCTCACCTGAAGGCGTGGACGTTCTCGGCCTGCGCTGGGCCGGCTTTCGGGAGATTCCACGGATGAGCGATGAGTGGGTGGGGGAGATCGAGCAGGAGGGTTTTGAGGACCTGGTACAGCAGACGTGGTCCTGCAATCCCGATGTGTTGGCGACGCACGCGCCCGCCCACGGACGCTTGGACCGCAGCAGTCTCGGCGAGAACGAGGGCATCGTGTCTCTGGCTCAGGCCCTGGAGCATCCCGGTGGCATCCGCGCGCACTTCCACGGACACACCCACTTCTCGGGTGGTGAAGTGCTTGAGCAGGGTGGCGTTCGCAGCGTGAATGGCGCGAAGCTTGTTCGGGAGTGGGAGCTCTAAAGCCGATATGTGCAGCCGCTGGATTGCGTTGCTTGTCTACTGACGTGGTCCGAACTGTTGATCCTGCTGGCGCGAAGAACCTGGGTCCGCTGGGAAGGCGCGAAACCGAAGGCGTGCGGCAGCCCGTCGAGCGTTGAGCAACGCAGCCAGCGGGTTCAGGGGCGAGTGCGAGTAGGCTCAACAGGAGTGATCACGTCAGTATGATGGAATCGAGGATGTTGATGCGCTGGTTTTCAAAACTCCCCTTGGGCTACCGATTGTTTTTGGGAACGGGCATTCCCATGGGGCTGATCTCGGGCTTCGTCTTCATCGCCGTACTCCCTCAGGCTAGCGGGCTGGCGGATTGGCCCTTCCTGGTACACCTGCTTGTAGGAAGCCTCGTTGGACTCACAAGCGGTCTTGGCTTTGGCGGGCTCATGGCCATCACACTGGGAGCGATGCAAGTCGTTGGCAGCTCGAAAGCAGGCACTGGCCAGACGGCTCTGAAGGTAAAGCAAGAAGGTACCTTCGTGGTCGTGGGGGACAAGGCGCACGCCTTCCGCCAGGTAAAGGCCGCCTTTGAGAAGCTGGGAGTCGAGACCTTCGACATCCTGGATGCCCAGGCTGGCGTGCTCACGGGCCACACCAAGTGGTCGTGGCACAGCTTTGGTGAGAACCTTGCCGCAGTGCTGCATCAAGAGCAGGGAACGTGTACGGTTACAGTCACCAGTGAGCCACGACTTGTCACAGTTCTCGTTGACTATGGCAAGAACCGCGACAACATCGATGCGATTCAGCAGCACCTGCTCACTGAGCTGGACCTACTGACGTGATGACCCCGCCTCAAGTCGAGGCATCCGATACAGAAGGGCGGAGGTCTACGCGCAGCCGGAAACAAGACTTGTCTTAGCGCTTGGTTGTCCGTGCCTGTAGGTCTCAGTGCGGCTGCAGCCGCCGAAACGTCTCCAAGGCTCGATCTCTGCGTCGCTCGACCAGCTGCCGCAGATTCAGAAACTGTATCTGCTCAAAGGTGTAGCCTGGCTGCTCCGGTGGGAACTCCGGATCTGGAGGCAGTAGGCCTCGTGCCGTATCTGCTACAGACGCGGTGTTGGAGTACTGAAGACAGCCCACCAGAAAGCGACGCTGAGTGTCCTGCTCAGTCTCTCTGGCCGCAGTCAGGAGCAGCTCTTGGGCCCAGGGCTCCTCAATCCAGGACAGATAGGCCGCCATCTTCTCGAAGGCGTTCGGCACCTCGGAGCGCAGAGCTTGCTTGACGAGCGCTGGCGCGTGTTCTGGAAAGAACTCAAGGGCCAAGAACGCGTACTCTGAGTCAAAAGGGTTCCCCTTGAATCCGGGGCTGCGTCGCTGCCGTGCGAAACGCTGAATGAGGTCCTGAGCCATCTCGAGATGAAGCCCAGTCGCCAAGCACCAGCGCGCCAGCCTGCAGGCTGAGAAGGGGTTGTGCAGGGTGGGATCCATCCGGGCAGCCAGAGCGATGGCTTGGCTGCCGGGCGCCTCCTTCAGCGCCATAAGGGCCTCGATCGCGCGCCCTGTCCCCGCTTGAATGGGGCCCTCCAAGACCTTCAAGGCCACCTCTGTCAGTGCGGCGTTGTCGACCACGGAGATCAGGTCCTTGAGCAGCCGCGCGTTCTTGCCGCCCCGGACCAGACCCAGTGCCCAGCTCTGAAAGGCCTGTGAGCCGCCAGGGTCCGCTTCATCGCCCATCTCGCCCAAACGTCGGCTCCACGCCGCAGCCACCTCGGGTGCCTCGAAGGCAACCTGGTTCAAGGCCTCACAGAGCTGCTCGAGCTCAGGCGCGAGCACGAAGACGTGCCTTGAGTCCTCGCGGTGCTCAACCAGCCCATTCTCTATCAGCGCATCCAATGCGGCGATAAGCAGGGGCTCACTGCCGCAGAGCCAGGCCTTGAGACGCCGTTCGGGCAGGGCGGGGTCTGCCAGAGACAGGAGACGATGGGTAAAGAAGTAGGGGTCGATCGATGCCCCAGTCAGGTCTCCGTGCTGGAAGTCCACGTCCAGATACTCATCGCCTGGGCCGCTGAGCAGCAAGCCGCTGCCGTGGTAGCGGAAGGTCCACCCAGGGTGGCCAGGCAACGGGCCGTCCTCCTCCTCGTCCTTCAAGACCTCACGGTGCATCTTGAGCAGCCAGCGCTGACGTTCCCGCTGCCTGCACAAGACCAGGGCCAGCCAGCCCGACCAGGGATTCTCCAAGGGCTCGCAAGCTTGCCCCAAAAGGGCAGCCTGCAAGGCGTCAATGACTCCGTCAGCCATCCCTAGAGATCCACCACAAAGTCGTAGAAGCTCTCAATCCCCACCGTCTCTACATAGGTGCAGGTGTGCGGGTCGTAGCCATCGTTGCTTGGCGTACAAACGATGGTCTCCGACTCCGGCAGCGCGTCCTGCAGCCACTCGGTCGTGATGTTTGGAACCTGCAGGTCGCCCACACCCAGTACGATGGTCTCGGGCACCACCTGGGTCGGCGCCAAGGCCAGGGGGTCACTGGGGTCCATGATGGTCTGGAACAGGCCCATCACCGGGTGGAAGCGGTCCATGTGTTCCCAGCCGCTCTCCGGCACGCCCACCAGGGCTGCGATGAGCTCGGGGGCTGCGGCCGTGGCCAAGGTGTCCTCGTCTACGCCGATCAATGGGGCGATGAGCCCCACTACGTCGTTGTTGGTGCCCAGCAGTCCGGTCTCCAGGATGTAGTAGGTGAAGTAGCCACCCGTTCCTGAGACCAGAGCGGCGGACGCGCCTGTTCCTTGTTGGCCCGCCAGACCGATGTGTACGGTCACGCTGCCCAGACTGTGGCCGAAGGCGCCGATGCGCTCGGGGTCGGTCTCAAACAGGGCTGGCAGCTGCTCCTCGCAGAAGCGGTGAAGCACCCGGTGGTCCACACCGGCCTGACGCTGGTTGTCGCGGAAGGCGGGCAGGTTGCCGATGTTGTAGAAGCCCAGGGAGGCATCAAAGCCCTCGTCGATCAAGGGGTAGCGGGTGCCGTAGAGGGGCTGATCGCGGCTGACCACCACGGCGCCCCCGTCTGCCAAGGACTGTGCGACCTGCTCGGCCTTGGAGCCGCTCACTGCGCGGCGAACGGCGTTGTAGGCGTGGCCTCCGGTGCCGTGGTCCCAGGTCATCACCGGGCGGTCCGTCGCGCTGTCTTTGGGCACCTGAATGACGATGCGCATGCTCTCTGGGACCGGGTCCCGGGTCAGGTTGCCCTCGGCGTCGAAGTCGATCCAGCCATCACCGCTGCGGTTGAAGTCGGAGATCAAACCCACACCGGGCTTGGCGTAGGGCTGCTCACTGAGGTCCTGAAAGGCCAGGGTCTGAATCTCGGCCTGGTAGACCTCCATCGGCCAGTCCATCAGGTCCAGGGACTGCTCCTGCAGATCCACGTAGTTGTCCAGGTAGGTCAGCTCCGTCTCCCCGTTCTCGAAGGTGATGGTCACCACCGTGGCCTCTTTCCCGGAAGGGGTCTCCCCGATGCGGTAGTCCAGAGCCGTGACGCGACGCAGGGAGACCGGCTCCAACAGGGAAGGATCCGCATCCAAAGCCGCGTCGGTGGCCGCCATCAAGGTCTCCATCTGACCCAGGCTGTCCTGTACCGGGAAGATGGTCGCCACCACGGCCTGCTTTGGGGCCTCCTCGGGCAGCTCGTAGTCCTCTGGGGACTGGGCCAAGCTCTTGTCCACAAAGGCCATGTAGCGCTCGCCAGAGGCCAGGGGCGTGGTGGGGTCCGGTGCGATGAGCAGGGTGTTGTCCCGCAGGAAGGGGTCGCCCTTGGCGTCTTCGACGAACTTGACCCAGATGGGGTGACGCTCCCCAGAGTCCAAGCTGATGAGCTGGATGGGGTCATCCTCCAGCCCCTCGTAGCGCTCCTCTAGGCCCTCCAGCGGGCCCTCAAAGCGGAAGCTGACCGCGCCCAGGTGGGAGAAGCCATGGCTGGTCTCGCCGGCCATTCGGGCCCACCCTTGGGTCATCGTCGTGCCCAACTCTGTGCCGGCCTCCGGGAACGAGGACAGATCGATGGTGCCGTCGGCCTCCATCAACTCCTCGCTGGGGAAGGGGCGGTCCAAGATGTGCTCGGAGCGGTCGGGAGCGACCAGAGCGGCGGGGCCGTTTGCGCAGGCCAGGGAGAGTAGAAGCGTCATGGGCGCCACGGTAGCCGACCCCGAGTCACCTCGCACCTACCCCACCTTCACACCTTGTAGACCAGCCCCTCGGCCGCGGCTTGAACGGGCAGCTCCGGCGAATTGAGCTGGGCCACCAAGGCGTCCAGGTCATCGTCGGATCGCGTGGGCTCGTGGCTGTCCAAGAGCAGGCGTTTGGCGCCCACTTTGCGGGCGTAGTCCAGGGCCAGCTCCGGGGTGCAGTGCCCCCAGCCGACGCGGGTCTGGTACTCGCTGTGGGTGTACTGGGCGTCGTGGATCAGCAGGTCGGCGTCCTTGGCCAGGGCTGCTCCGCTGAGCCAGCGCCCTTCGGGTAGGCCCTTGATGCAGCCCAACTGCGGCTCGTGGTCGGGCAAAAAGGCCACGACCTTGCCGGCCGCCTCGATGCGGAAGCCCAGGGTTGGACCCGGGTGAATGATCAGCTGGGCGTTGATCGAAAAGGGCCCGATCTCCCAGCGATCCCAGCTCGCGTCATGGCAGATGACCTTGGCCGGCAGCTCGTTGAAGCGAACCGGAAACAAGGGCGGCGAGAGGTAGCGACCCAGACGCTTGCGCAGGCTGTGGGTGGTGCTGGGCGGGCCCCAGATGTGTACCTCGCGTCCGGGCTGGAAGAGCGGTCCGAAAAAGCCCAGTCCCTGCACATGGTCCATGTGCAGGTGTGTAAGGAGGATGTCGATCCTCTCGTGGGGTCCAGCCTCGATCTCCCCGGCGCGCACGATGCCTGTGCCGGCGTCCAGGAAGAGCAGCCGCCCCTCGTGGCGCAGGATGGCCGAGGAGGTGTTGCCGCCAAAGCGCACGAAGTCCTGGCCTGGGCTGGGGAAGGACCCGCGCACCCCGTAAAAGGTCAGGTCCACTCAGCGCACCTCGTGCAGCAGGGCCATGACCCCGAGCTTGGTCTGACTCAGGCTGCCCAAGGGGACCGAGGTCACCTGCAGGACGCGAAGCTGGCCATCCATGCCACGCATGGCGATCTGGGCTTGGGCCGGAACTCCTTGGTCCAGGGCTTGTGCCAAGGGGTTCTCGCCCTTCGCGAGGGTCTCCCCCAGTCCGTCTTCCATGCGGAAGGCCGCCTGCCACTCAGGGCGGCTCATGCCCCCGGACTCGCCGTAGGTGCGACCCAAGAGCGCTGCTGCCGCCTCGTTGAAGTAGACGAGCGTCCCATCGGGCTCAAAGAGCAGCACCGGCGTGGTCAGTAGCGCGCACCATTGGCGGGCGAGGATCAGCTCCACGGGGCGGGGCACTCAATCTCCAAGACAAGGCAGGCAGTCTACACTGCGGTCCCCTGACTTGGTCCGCCGTGCTAAGACGCGACATCAAAGGAGCCCCACTATGATGTTGCTTGTCACCTTCTCCTTCGCCAACGGCGAGAACCCCGAGTTCGAAGCCGAGCTCAAGTCCTTGGGCAACTGGTCCAACCGCATCCCCGGTGCGTGGTTGCTGGAGAGCCCACTGGGTCCCCGCAAGGTGCGCGATCTGCTCGGCGAGAAGATGAAGGACGGGGACAAGATCTTCGTCGCACGCGTCTCCCGCAACTGGGCTGGCCGCGGCATGGGCAACGGCTTCCCCGAGTGGCTCAACCGCCGCGAGTTCGGCAAGTTCACCGAGAACAGCTAGCTCTCAGGGGCCCCCAGAGGGCCTGGTTGTCGTCAAAGGCAGTCCCTCGGGGCTGCCTTTGTCGCTCTGGAGAGAGTCAGGGAGGGGATTCAGAGCAGCGAATGCCTGCTCAGGAAGGCTTCCCGGCCATCTCGCCGCCAATGCCGGTCCAGCTCGGCAGTCCACCCGCCAACGAGGTCGCGTTGATGCAGCCCTTGCTTCGGAGGAGCTCGGCCGCCCGAAGGGAGCGCATGCCAGCGGCGCAGTAGCAGACGATCTCGTTGGCGTCTTCGACTTCCTTCCACCGCGCTTCCATCTGCTGCAGCGGAATGTGCATCGCGCCAGGGATCATGCCGCCGGCAACCTCACCGTCGGTGCGCACGTCGACGATGACGATCTCTTCCCCAGCTTCCAAGCGCTCTTTGAGCTCCTGGGCGTCGCACTCGATGTTGGCCAGATCCGCCGCGTTGTCCTGGTCCTGGGGCGGCACGGGCGGCGTGCGCTCGGTGGGCGCAGGCTTGGCCTGGTGCTCCATGCCCAGGGCACGCTTTACGGCAGACTTGATCGACGAGCGGAAGCCCATGGGTGCTCCTAGGTGCAAGAGGATGGGTTGTTGGGGGGTCCCTATTGCGTTCTCTCTCGCTCTGGGGTGCTACATCCCCCCAAGCGACCCCCTTCCCAAGCGAGGCCAAGGTGCTCCTGGCCCTGACAGCTGCCCTCTCCGCTCCGGCCCTCGCCGCCCAGACCCCGGCCCAGGTCTATGCGCAGTCCAAGACCAACGCCGAGCGCGCCGAGACCCTGATGGTGGCCGCACCGGTGCTCGCCCTGGCCCCAGTGGCCATCGTCTTGTCTCGGCAGTCCGATCCCCTGAGCTGGACCGACGCCCAGAGCAGCGTGGCCCTGGGGGGCCTGGTCCTGGGGGGAGCCAGCATGGCCGCGGCCCTCCCCTGGATGGCCGTCTCCGGTCTGCGGGCACAAGGTCTCGTGGTCTCCCAAGGAGGCGCCGGCAGGCCGGGCCTGGGCCAAGGGGCGCTGTGGACCTACGGCGCAGGAATGGTGACCCTGTTGGGCTACAGCAGCGCGCTCGTGCTGGCCGCCCAAGGTGGCACCTCCCTGCCAGGGTGGAGCGCGGCCGCGGCCTTCGGTGTGGGCGGCGGGCTGCTGCTCACCAGCGCGGTGCTCGGGGTCGCTCAGATTGAGAACCTGAACCGGGTCGGTATGGCTGGCCCGGAGCAGGGGACCGTGGTGCATCGTGTGTTTGTGGCGCCCGTGGTCTGGGGCGAAGGAGTCGGTCTCGGAGTGAGCGGACGCTGGTGAAAGTGTGCCGTCTTTCCGGCTTTTCGTGATGGGCGTTGCATGCGCCGCGCCAAATCACTCGTCGCGCTAAATCAATCGCCGCGCTTGACCATTCGCCGATCTGCCAGCTACATTAAGGCCATGTGGACGATACAGAGCCTTGTGATCGGATTGCTCGCTTGCAAAGGCGATGATCCACCTGTGACGGACTCCCCACCGGTCACTCAAGATGACACAGGCGAGTCGTCTGATGACGTGGATGGAGACGGCTGGGTGAGCGCCGAGGACTGCGATGACGAGGATGCGGGCGTCAATCCCGATGCGGCCGAGCTCTGCCAGAGCGGAGTGGACGAGGACTGTGATGGCCTTGTCGATTGCGAGGATGCAGACTGTGTGACGCAGTGCATAGAGGACTGCCTGACCGCTGGTGACGAGGACCAAGACGGCTACGAGGACTGCCAGGACGAGGACTGCTGGGGCGTGGGGGACTGTGGGAGCCCAGAGGTTCAGGTCACAGGCGGAACCCTCTACGTGCGCAGGGCGCAGTACTTGTATGCCTCAGGAGTGGCGCACAGCTTTCACTACGCCAACTTTTACCCCAGTGGGCGGGTTGAGCACGGAGAGGAGAGCTGCAACTGGTCAGGCCGCCTCTTCGCGAGCGCGAGCTGGAGCAGCGGCCTGAAGCTCCAGAGCATGGCGCGGGTCAGCAGCAGCGTCTCCAGCGCCTGCACCATTCCGCTCGGCTCGGACTGGCTCCCGCCACTCTCACAGATGACTTGGCAGAGCAGCTCCGTCTTACAGAATGCAAGGCCCTGGATTGTGCTGGGTTCGCCCTACGGAACGAGCCACTATACCTGGGACTTTAGTGGCTCCTATAAGCCGGGCTGGGGGCAAATTTCGGACTTTAGTCGGCCGATTTTGTCGGGGGAACCCTACGCGCTGAAGTAGTCGGGGAAGGCCTTGTACTGTCTCACTCCTTCTCAGTGGACAGGCCCACTTCTTCAACCGGTATCCGATCCGCATCCCGCACAGTCGCGACAACGCTTTCAATGGAAGAGATCACAAGCTCCGGTTGCATTTCAGCAATGTTGTGAGTGCTCTTCATTGCGAAGACCTGGGTGCCTTGGCTGGAGAGCTGGGCGAGCTCCAGATCCAGCTGATTCCAGATCGGACGCTCACGCTTGTCCTCTTCAATCTCTTCTAGGTCAAGAGGATCGTAGTCCTCTTCCTCCGCCAGTGGCAGGCCCTGGGTGAGCACAATCAGGGGAATGTCGCCCAAGGAAGGAGGCGGGGCGTTTGCCTCCAAGTCCAGCTTGGCTGACATATATTCCCGGCTCATTGCGCCGGGAATGTGTGTCTGGCTCTGCATGGCGATGGCCTGCTCGAGCTCTTGGCCCGCCAAACCGGAGCCTTCCATCTTCTTCTCAACGAAACCGGAGAGTCGCAGCACCCCGATGGGCGCAAGGAAGGTTGCTGCTTTCAGGATAGGGTTCGGTCCCTTGGTTTCGGTCTCGCCGAAGCGTTGAACCTGTTACTCGTGACTGGAGTCTACAAGGACCATTCCACGAACGCGCGCTGGGTATTGGTGCGCGAACTGACGAACGTGTAGCCCACCGATGGAAGCGCCGACGAGCACAAGGTCTCCTTCGATTCCGGCTGCGTTCAGGAGCTTGTGCAGCCGCTGGGCGACTTGTTCGGCCTGGACCGGCGCATCGACTGGCTCGCTGTAGCCAAGGCCCGCGCGGTCGTAGGCGCAGGTCTGTGTTGTTTGGGAGATGCTTGGCTGGACGGCCTTCCAAGCGTGCACGCCGTTGAGCAGCCCTGACTCAAGAACAACTGTGGGAGCGCCCTCTCCTACGCACAGCAGATGCATTTGACTGCCGTCCACATCGAAGAGCTCTCCCGGCGGGGAATAGCGTTCTTGGTCCTTTGCTTGGGCGGTTGCCTGGTAGATCGCGCCGGCTGCGGGGAGCCCAATCAAGCCTGCAAGGGAGACCGAAGCGCCCACTTTCAGAGTGCTCTTCAACAGACCCATTTTGTCCTTTGCCGTTTGATTGCTTGTGATTGCCCTGGAGTCTCCTTCCTACCATGCAGGTCGCCGAGGGCGTCCTGTATCTGAGCTACTGGGGCTAGTTTCCGCTTGTTCTCGCGTGATCACGTCAGTAGTCCGCGAGAGCACGCGGCCCAAGCGTGTCGGGCAGGCTGCCGGTTGGGCTTGGGTGACAGCCATCCCCCATCCAGTCGTGAAGGACGCCCTCTCTTCCCATGCACTGGGCCAGTTCACTCGCGAAGAGACACTCCCCGGCACGCCCCCCAACTGTCAGCGGGAGCGCCCAGACCTGCTGTCCCGGGGCGGGGGGAATTCTCTGGGAGGGAGATCCGTAGTGCCCCAGCGCGATGTCACTGCGGTGCCCCAGTCCAAGAGACAGGATGCTGTACAGATCGACCACCTTCTGGGTGGAGGTATCCGGCGTGGCCCAGATGCCAATGGCCAGATTCGCCCACTCCGGCTCGCCGATCAGATTCAGAATCTGTGCGGAGTCAAAGCCTTTTTCCAGAGCCTGTACCTGGATCTCCGCTTCGCCTTTGCGCTGCAGCCGGAGCGCCCCGTCGCTGGAGAGCTCCGTTGCCCAGTCGTGGGTGCAGCCTTCATACTGACGTGGTCCGAACTGTTGATCCTGCTGGCGCGAAGAACCTGGGCCCGCTGGGAAGGCGCGAAACCGAAGGCGTGCGCCAGCCCGTCGAGCGTTGAGCAACGCAGCCAGCGGGTTCAGGGGCGAGTGCGAGTAGGCTCAACAGGAGTGATCACGTCAGTAAGGACCCGTCTCGGCTGCGGGCTGAGCCGGCGGCAGTTCTTGTGGGTTGACTTGGCTGTCGTTGACGAGCAGCCATGCGCTGCCGTACTGAGCCTGAGCTGCCGAGTTGAGGACGACACTTAGGGAGCGGAAGGAGGTCTCGGCGTGCACCCGCAACAGGTAGGTACCGGTGAAGGACGGAATACAAGGGTACTGCTCGGCGGCCGCTTTGTGCTGCTCGGCAGTGGCCAGCAAGGCCTCGTAGAGCGCTTCGATGAGAATGCTCTCCTCCGGGATCGCAGCCTCAATCCCGGAGGAGTGCAGGGCGACTCGGTCCACATTCAGGTCGATGACGAGGGGCGAACCAAACACAGAGTCTCCCTGCTTGTCGCGCCAGGAGCATGGGAGCGCGCCTGAGGAAGGGCTAGGGAGAACCTGGAGAAATGCAGAGAGTGGAACACGGTGTGCCCAAGCCGCGGACGGGAGAGCATCCGTCTTCAGGCCGGCCGGAAGCGGGCGCGGCCCGGAGTCACAGGAGAGAATGGCAAGGAGTGCAAGCACCTGGGCTCAGCCACCCAACACAAACACCAGGCTTTGAGCTTCGCTCAGCTCCTCATGCGTAATCGTCCAGCCCTCCCAGACCTCGCCGTCCACGATCACGCCCTGGACCACCCCTTGGCCCATCACGCCGATCTCCAATTCACCGATGCGCACATGGTCAAAGAGGGGAGGGGTGAGCACGTAGCGGTCCGTTCCATTGAGCGGATACAGTCCGACGGCGGCGAAGAGATACCATGCGCTCAAGGTGCCTCCGTCGTCGTTTCCGTCCAATCCAGCGGGGTCCAGGGCGTAGCGACGGTCCTGAATCCAGCCCACCCACTCTTGGGTCAGGTCTGGTCGGCCCCACTCGCTGAAGAGGAAGGCGGCGTGTAGGTCGGGTTCGTTCCCGTGCCAGTAGTAGGGGTCGGGAAAGTCTGTGTCGGGTGCCGCATCACTGAGCTCGAAGAGCTCCGTCAACGAGGCCAGTGCGTTCTCGGTCCCCCCAAAGGCGTCCGCCAAGCCTGCTGCGTCGTGGGGAGCCAGCCAGGTGTACTGGTAGGTGTTGCCCTCGACATACTCCTCCGGCCAGCCCTCCAAGCCTGGCTCCATAAAGCTGCCGTCGGCCATGCGACCGGCGGCCAGGTTGCTCGCTGGGTCATGCACGTTCTTGAAGTTGCCGGAGCGGGCGAGCAAGACCTCGGCGTTGGCGTCCCCTCGCTGAGCGGCCCACATGCCCATCGCGTGGTCGGCGATGGCCATCTCCTGGGTCTTGGAGACGCTGCCGTTCTCGCTCTCGACCGGGATGTAGCCATAGTCGATGTAGTCTTGAAGGCTGTGGCGGCGCTGGCCGGTGAGGTCGCCATCGAAGCTGTGTTGCATTGCCAACTCAAAGGCAGCGTCCTGGCCTTCGAAGTCCAGGCCCTTCAGGGCGGACTCGGCGAGCACAATCTCCAAGGGAGAGCCCACCATGGAGCCTGCCTCCGTGGTGCCCGCTGGCCATCGGGGGTGGTAGCCCACCTGCTGGCCCATGTCCGCGATGCTCGATGCCAAGTCGGTGCCCAGCTCCGGCCACACCCAGATCACCCAGGGGTGCAGGGTCCGGTAGGTGTCCCAACCGCTAAAGTCACTGTAGAAGGGCCGCTCTCGGGCCTCGTGTACCAGTGCGTCTACACCTCGGAAGCGGCCGTCCACGTCCGAGTAGGAGGTGGGCATTGAGCGTGCGTGGTAGAGCGCCGAGGCAAAGATGGCCTGCTGTTCTGCGGTGCCTCCTGCGACCTGGACGGTGTCAAAGACGGCCTGCCACTGCGCTGTCGCTTGGTCCTGGAGCTCCTCCAGGCTCAGTTCTCCCAAGTCGCTCTCCAGGTTGCCCCGGGCGCCAGCCACATCGACCACGCTCATGCCGACGCGCAGCTCAACGCGCTCGCTCTCAAAGCGCAGGTTGGCCAGACCGGGGCCGTCTACGACCCCTTCGATCAGCTCCCCTGCCAAGCTCAGCTCACTCTCGACCGGGGCCTCGGAGAACTCGATGACAAAGTAGAGGGGCACACCGGCTTGCTCCCCACGGCCCGTGAGCGAGCCATCCAGGCGCAGCCAGCCTTCAAGGCCGCTGTCCGTCTGAGTGAGCTCGCCTTCGACCACGCTGGCGCCGCTGCTGCCCACGTGGGCCAGGTTCACCATCAGCCAGTGCTCCTCGGTCTCCCAGGTGTAGCGGTGGATGGCACCGCGCTGGGCTGCTGCGAGCTCAACCTGGCCTCGGTCGGGGAGCGCCAGTCGGTATCGACCTGGTTCGGCGGACTCATCGTCGCGCGCATAGGTCGCCCTGTACTCGCGCCAGTCGCTGCTCATCTTCTCCCCAGCGAACATCACACCCAGTCCGCCGCCGTCCCCCACGCCGATTCCAGGCAGGCGGTAGTGCGAGAAGGCCGTGACGTAAGGGTCGTCGTAGTCGTAGCCAGCGGTGTGCTGGAAATCGATTCGACTGGACTCCGAGCTGGTGTCGGGGCCCACCTTGACCAGGCCGTTGGGCACCTGCGCCGCGGGGGTGAGTCCGCCGTAGCCAAAGGCGTCTCCACCGGAGCCGACGAAGACGTCCACCTGGGAGAGCAAATCGACGGATTCCCAGGCGGTCGGCGAAGGAGTCGTGCAAGCAATGAGACTTAGAGCGATATGCATAGTGTGCAAGCTAACCTCATCGATCCCAGACTCGAAGCCGCCGTTTTGCGGGCCTTGCGGCCTTCGGGCGCTGGAGACACGCTGCGCATGGCCGCGATGGGGGGCTTCTCGCTGCCCCAAGTCCTGGACCGCGTGCCCTCTTCGGTCGCCTTAGAGTTGACCAAGAACCCGGATAATCCCATTCTGGCTCGGCGGGATGGCATCGCCGCCCTGGTGCTGATCCTGAACGCTCTGGAGGACCAAGGTCGGGTGCGTCGCGGCCGGGTGCGCATGAAGAATGCCCTGGTGGACTCTTGGCGCCTGTCCCTGCGGGCCCTCGCGCGAGAGGGGATTGGCGGATAGGTCGGCTTTCCCGGATCGATTCCGCTCGGAAAGGACTGCCTGTCATGCTGCTTCTCCTCCTCGGCTGCCCCCCCGCCTACGAGCCCCCCGTCATCGAGAGCGTGCCGGCGGACGTCTCGCGCTATCTCCCTGGCCTGCGCTGTGAGGCCCAGGTGGTGCGCACGGAGGCAAATGTCCCCCATATCTACGCCGAGGATCGCGTGGACTTGGCCCGGGTGATGGGCTTTGTGGCTGCACAGGACCGCTACTTCGAGATCGATCTCGCACGGCGCTTGGGCTTGGGCACCGTCTCGGAGCTGCTGGGCAACGACGCCTTGGAGTCCGATATGGAGAGCCGCTCCAGCGGCATGACCTTTGTCGCCGAGCAGGTCCTGGCCAACCTCACGCCCGACCAGGGCGAGTGGATGGACGCCTACGCCGAGGGCATCAACGCCTACATCTTGGCCGCCTCTTCTGGCGCAGTGGCTCCACCATCGGAGCTGGAGCTGGCTGGAAACTTCCTGGGCGCAGAGGAGCCAACCGACCTGATGGAGCCCTTCGATCGGCGTGCTGTCGCCGGCGTGGCTGCGACCATCATCTACAACTTGGGCTACGAGACCGGCGATGTGGGGCGCTCTCGCACAGAGGCGACCTTGCCTGGGCTCTTTGACGGGGCTCCATACGCGGAGCTCCGCCAGGCTGGCGTCTACGAGGACATCTGGTGGCGTGTGGCGCCGCCCAAGCTGGCCTCGTCTTCGGAGGGCGGCTGGAGCGATCAGGGCGTGGGCGGACCTCCAGGACCCGGAGGAAGCCCCAAGGCAGACCCACATGCTCAACGCATCGAAGCTGGCCTGCTCGACCGCGCCGCCAAGCGCAACGACAAGCTCCAAGAGCGCCTGGGCCATGACTGGAACATGGGCTTTGGCTCCAACGCCTGGGCTGTGGCCGGAAGCGCGACCCCCGACGGACGCAGCTTGATGGCGGGCGATGGTCACTTGGCCTTGGACATTCCAGGTCTGTTTTGGCAGGTCGGTTTGGACACCGAGCTCCTGGGCGGCGGGGACACCCACCAGCTTGGCCTGACCATCCCGGGCATGCCCTACATGGCGGTGGGCACCAACGGCAAGGTGGCCTGGAGCCAGACCCAGCTGATGGGCGACATCACGGACTGGTACCGGGAAGAGCTCACCCTGGACGCGGACGGTGCGCCGCTCTCCACGCTCTTCCAAGGGGAGCAGGAAGCGCTCTCCTTTGTGGATGAGTCTTTTGTGGTGGCCGACATTCCTCTGCTGGACTCCGAAGGCCGCACAGAGACCTGGCGCCGCTACACCACCTTTGACGGCCGCTGGTTGGCCGACATCGAGGGAGACGTGGTCAGCTCAGACTATGAAGCACAGTCTGGTGAGACCGTGATCATGCTCGGCGGTGACTTTGTGGTGCCCAAGGACTTGGACGGCGATGGCATCGTGACCGCCCTGAGCTTTGACTACACCGGCTTGGACAACGCCAACATGCTTCAGGCACTGGATGCCTTTGGCCACAGTGACACAGTTCAAGACTTCCGCGACGCCACCCTGGGGCTGGTGGCCTACAGTCAGAACTTCACGGTCTCCGACTCCAGCGGCCAGATCTACTACACCGGCTACCAGGCTGTGCCCTGTCGCGAATACCTGGAGCGCGCTGCGGACGGAAGCTGGCTTCCCGGCTCCAACCCGCAGCAGGTCCTAGACGGCACACGCTACTCCGGCTTTGAGATTCCCACTGCGGACGGCTGGGTCGTCGAAGGGGAGTCGGACCCCTATAAATGTGTCGTGCCCTTGGATGTGTACCCCCAGAGCTTGAACCCCGAGCAGGGCTATGTGTTCACGGCCAACAACGACCCGGGCAACATCAGCACGGATGACTCGCTGACCAATGATCCTTGGTACATCGGCGGCTCTTGGATCGAGGGTTACCGCGCGGATCGAATCGACACCCTGCTCTCCCAAGCCATCGCCGAGGACCGCGCTGACTTGACTGAGATGCAGATCATTCAGGGAGACATCAAGTCCGCCCTGGGCGAGGCCTTCGGTCCAGTGTTGGTGGAGTCCATTGAGCTGGCCCAGGCGCTGGAGGCCACCGATGGTCCGAAGACCGAGACGGAGGAGCGCATCGTCGCGCTCTATCTGCAGGATGCAGATCGCCTTGATGAGGCCTTGGTCTATCTGCAAGCCTGGAGGGACGCCGATTATCCGGCGCTCTCTGGCGTGGAGACCTTCTATCACACGCCCGGCGAGAACGAGGCCACCATGTCCGTGGCCACCACCTTGCACAACGCTTGGATGGGCCGCTTCCAATCCATGGTCTTCAACGACGAGGGCATGCCCGATGTCTGGGAGCCCACCGGGGCCACCGGCATCACACGCGCGTTGACCCTGATGGTGGACGGTCGCGGCGAGAACAACCCGGCGGACTTGGCCGCATGGAACGAGGAGACCGGCGAGTCCATCTTCTTCGACATCAAGAGCACCCCTGAGGTGGAGGTCTCCCAGGAGATCGCTCTGATGGCCATGCTGGATGCCTTCACCTGGTTGGAGTCCGAGCCGGAGGACCGTGAGCGCGGCGGCTACGGCAGCCCAGAGATGGAGAACTGGATCTGGGGCCTGAAGCACGTCGTGCGCTTCGACTCCATCTTGGCCAGCTTCCTGGGGGATGACTTTGCTTTCCTCACGGAGCCCTTCTCCATCACCACGGACCTGCTGCCCATCGCACCGAACATGGACCGCGATGACCCCCGCAATGACCTGGTCGGCTTCCCCCGTCATGGAGACACCCTGGCTGTTGATGCGGCGAACAACGGCTTCTCCACCGACAACTTTGACTACGGCTCCGGCCCTGTCTTCCGCATGGTTGTGGCCTTGGACGAGGAGAGCGTCGAGGTCATCAACATCATTCCGGGCGGCCAGAGCGGTTTGGCGGGTGACCCCCACTTCGCGGACCAAGCGGAGCTGTGGCTGGGCAACCAGGCGCTCAACATTCCCTTCTCCCCCGAAGACGTGGCTGCCCAAGGCCTCTCCCGCGAGGTCTTCCGTCCCATTCAGGCAGACTTGAGCTGCGGACGCTGATGCAACGGGGCCGACTGGCGCCCACCCCATCGGGCCACCTTCACCTGGGGAACGCGCTGGCCTTTGGGGCGGCGTGGCTCTCGGTGCGTGCGGTCCAAGGGGAGCTGCTGCTTCGCATCGAGGACATCGACCGAGGCCGCTCCCGGGCGGAGATTGCCGATGCTCAAAGGCGAGATTTGGAGTGGCTTGGGCTGCACTGGGACCGAGAGGTTGCTGCGCAGTCTACGCGCACGTACAGCACGGACGGTCTGCCCACCTACCTGTGCGACTGCAGTCGAAAGCAGCGCTTGGCTGGGGACTGTGTGCACCGCAAGGCACCGGCAGAGAGCGGCGCGGTACGTCTACGCTCTGGGCGCGCGCTGATACATTTTTCGGACCGTGCTCAGGGCCCGCAGGCCTTCGTGCCAGACCAAGATGCCATGCTGGTGCGGCGGGACGGAGAGGCGGGCTACCCGCTGGCTGTGGTCATTGACGACCACAGAGATGGGGTGACGGAGGTTGTGCGCGGCGGGGATCTGCTGGAGCCTACAGCCGTTCAAGTTGAGCTCTATGAGCTGCTGGGCTGGGCCCAACCAAGCTGGCTGCACGTGCCGCTCCTGCTGGGGCCCGATGGACGCAAGCTGAGCAAGAGCCATGGCAGCACGGAGATCCGTGCGCTTCGGGCGGCTGGTGTGAGCCAGGAGCAGATCTGGGGAGCGCTTCTGCCGCTGCTGGGGTGTGCGGGGGACAGCCTGGAAGGGGCGGGCTTTGTGGCGGCCAGAGTTCAGGGTGGCGCGCTCCTGTCGCCTGACCTGAGCAAGCGCGAGTTGTCCTGATGTGGCGCGGAGGAATGCTCCAAGACATCCTGCTCTTCGCCTGCGTCGTCGCGACCTTGTATGGAGCCCGGTGGATGGCGGGGAAGCTGGGTTGGATGCCGGAGACCTCCTACATCGTGCGGACGATGGCGGAGCATGCGCGCGCGGTGCTGACACAAAAACTGGGTCTGGTGAGAGACTCCGATTCTGAGACGGAGGGCGCCCTGATCCGGGACGGCTTTCGCGTCAGCTTTGACGTGGATGAGCGCTCCCGCACGCTGTGCCGTGTGTACTGGGCCTCTCAGGCAGAGCCTCCTGAGCCGGAGCCACCGCTTGAGTTTGGTGTTCCGAGGCTCACAGGGGATGCGGTGCTGGCCTGGGTGGATCCACAGGAGCCGATGGAGCACCTGGACTGGTGTGTGGATTTGGCGCACGCGGCCTGCGGAACGGGCTTGTGGGGTGAGCTTGAGCAGACCCATGGACTGGCCCGGAGCCTGCTTCGCAACCAGGTGCCCGTGCTCCAGGGCAGCGTGTACGGACGCGCGGTCAGCCTCAGTCAGAGCGGGGCGGGTGTGAGTCTTGTCGCGGCGGTGCCTCTGGGCCTTGAAGCCGCCCTTGGTTCGGGGAACACTGGCAATCCGGTGCTGGACATGTTGCTGGAGACCAAGGGTGTTCCTCCTGGTGCGGAGGAGGCCGTACTGGCGTTGGTGCATGGCCAGGGAGCCCGGCTAAAAGACGGGGAGCTCTCCTTGACCTTTGCAGGTCCACTGGGCGATGTCTGGCCCGCGGTGAATCTCTTGCTCCAGAGTCTGCGTCCTTGATGGACCAGCTCGTCGGCCTGGGCGTCGCGCTGATGGGATTGCTCGGACTTGGGATCGCCTTGGCGATCTTCAGGCAGCTGGGTGCCGGCTTGGTCTCGGCCGCAGAGCCCAAGTCCCTGGTTCTACGGACGCGGACTCGACTGCTGGAGCACACAGAGCTGGAGCCTGCAAAGGGTGGTACCGAGGGCCAGATGCAGCGCGGCGTTCACGCCTTGCGTTTCGTCGTGGACCGCAGGGCGCGGACCCTGGTGCAGATCGACGTGGCAGCCAAGGGGGCCAAAGACTTCAGCAAGCTGGCGCTGGAGCTCTGTGTTCCGGTGTGTGAGAGCGGCTACGTGGTGATGTGGGTGGACGCTGAGCAGCCCTTTGAGAGCCTGGGCTGGCCCGTAGACTTGGCGGACGCCTGTAGATCTGCGGGGCTCTGGGGCAGGCTGGCCGAGCAGCACGCACTCAGGTTGCTCTGGGCGGAGGACTACCCGCGGCTCAAGGGCATGCTGCTGGGGCGGTCCCTCGAGCTCACACAGACCTCGGCTGGGGTGCTGCTTGCAGTTCAAGTGAATCCGGAGCTCTTCGCCGAGCGTGGCAGGGGCGATTGCGGGGACCCAGTGCTCGATCTGCTCATCGACTCCCGTAGGGTGCCCCTGGCGGCGCGAGAAGCTGTGCTGGCTCTGGTTCATGGGAAGGGCGCAGAGATCGGCGGCGGTCGCCTCACTCTGCTCTACCCAGGAAGCTTGCAGGATGTCTGGCCGGAGCTGCTCACGCTCTTGGCCATCGAAGGGGTCTGAGTCTACTGAGAGGGAGTGAGCACGTAGGGAACGACCATGGTCCCCTCTGCATCCTTGAAGTTCCAACGCGTGCTCGCCCGGCTCAGGCATGCGCCCATTTCGGCGTCGATGTCGTTGTGTGCCATCGCGGTCTCCATCACGTCCCCGTCGTAGAGTTCAACACGCACTTCGATGCGTCCGGACGCGGAGGGACTGCGGTTGAGGGCTTGCTCGTAGCAACGCTTTACGGCCGGTCCCATCTGTCGGCGCAGCAGCTTCTCCAGCGCCTTGGAATCGCTCGTGACCACGTCCTTGATGATGGGTGGGGTCCCCCTGACGCCGACACCGGGGCCCTTCGTGACGGTGGTGTTTTTGGTCACGGTCGGGTCCAGATCTACGGGTCCAATGACGAGAACGGGCTCCTCGATGGTCTTGACGCTCGGTCCCATCGATGCGGTCTGTACCTCGCCGTTGCTGCGTGCGATTGCTGCGGCGACCCGGTCGTTCCATTCATCGCTGCGGTCCAGGATACGTTCGTTGATCAGCGACGTTCCACGGGTTCCGATTCCCAGTGCTTCCATGGCTTGACCGACGGTCTGCTGAGCCAGCTCCCTGCGCTCCTCAACGTTCTCTGGTGCGGCCGGGCCCTCCCGTTCAGGCAGAGGCTCAAGGCTCTCCACCCGCTCGACCTGGGTGGATGGCGCCTCCGGGTCAATCTGTGCGACGACCTCGACCGCTGGAGGCGGATCTCGCTGCTCAAAGATCATCTCAACAACTTGCGGCGGCAGCTCCTCGATGGTCACGCGTTGCACGGGTTCCTGCTGGACCACCCAGACCATCAGCACGGCTGCAGCGCTGGAGATCAGAGCCAGGGAGCCCAGAAACACTGGGTCGTCTTCGTCTACAAGGCGAGGCCGAAATGCCCCCGGCTGCATCGCGCCACCCGGCGCTGGGACGAGCTGAAAGAGCACGGTGACCTCGCCGAGGGAGATCTTGCCCTTCACGCTGCGGTCCAGAGGAATCTCCGTGTCTCCGGAGGCGATTCGCTGTGCCAGATCCCGGACCTGTCCGTCAGCGATGCGTCCCTGATCTTGACTCTGCAGGCAGAGCTGCCAGGTGTTTCCGCGCTTGGAGAAGAGGGTGCGAGAGGTGGGCACTTGGCCAGGAGGCAGCACAATATCGGCGTTGTGGTCGCTTCCAATGCGGATGCGTTGAGACTCGGAGAAGACCTGCTCGTGCACAATTCGGCCCTGTTGCACGATTCCGATTCGTAGGGCCCGCTTGGCGGGCAGAGCGGTGCTGTTGAGCGACATGCGCATCTCCGTGTCTCACTTTGCGGGGCCATGGGGGCCGCCGATGCTTTGATGGACAACGGCCGGCCCGCAGGGTTCACAGAAAGTCTTTCTCTGGGGGCCTTGAAGGCTTTCATCCAGAAAATGTCAAGGAATGGGAACCGCGGCTGAGGTGTGCGGTCCATGCTCCACGTCTCGCCCGAGACCGTCCATCCGTTGCCCATGCCGAATCCGGCAGGGAGCGGAAGTGCACCCGTGTGTGTGAACCATCTGGAAGGGAGCTTCAATGCTGTTTTCGACCGCGCTTTTGTCCGCTGCGCTTTTGTCCCCGGGGGTTGCCATGGCCAGCCCCTCACTCCTGCTCGGCCAAGCCCCCGGCGTCGCAGATACACCTCTGGAGTTGGCTCCGGAAGACCGCGCTCAGCTCGAGCAGCTCAGCTCTCTGCAGGTGCGCCGGGCGGAGGAGATTCAAGCCGCCGAGAGCCTCCTGAGCACCATGCCGGCCAGCTCTCCCCAGAAGCCTGAGATCGCCTTCAGGCTGGCGGAACTCTATGGGGAGGAAGCACGCTTCTATACCCTCAAGTCGCTCTTCGAGTCTGAGGCTTGCCTGAGTCGTCAGGACAGCTGTGAGGCGCCGCCCTCCGCAGCCGAGGCCACCGAGTGGCTGAACCGCAGCGAGAAACTGTATACGCATCTGCTGATCCGCTACCCGGACTACGCGCGCAGCGATGAGGCCTTGTACGGGCTGGCCTACGTGCGCCTGGAGCTGGGCAAGAGGGAGCAAGCCAACGAGGCCTTTACCCAGCTGGTGCGCCGCTACCCGGACAGCGAGATGGCAGCGGATGCCTACTTCAACATCGGGGAGTATTGGTTCGACGAGGAGGAGCTCTACAAGGCCCTTCCGGCCTATCAGCGTGCCGCCGCGTACACCTCGGATCCGCGTGCCGTCGTGGCTCGCTACAAGCTGGCCTGGGTGCACTACAACATCGGGGCTGTGAACCAGGCGCTAGACGAGATGATGCGGGTCGTTGCCCAGTCTGAGGCCTTGGAGGGCACTGGGCAGGTTCACATGAAGGAGGAGGCCGAGGGGGACATGGTGCGCTTCTGTGCGGAGTCTGGCCGCCAGGAGGACTGCTTGAGCTTCTTCGCCAGTCGAGGACAGCTGGACCGCGTCGCCCAGACCTTGGACCGCCTGAGCGTGCTCTATCTGGAGCAGGGCAAGACGGAGGAGGCCGTGCAGATGCTGGGCCGCTTGGTGGCCATGGATCCGCAGGGTCTGGACACACCCGCCCTCTGGCTGCGCATGGCGGTGGCGTGGCGCGAGGTTGGGCAGGTGGAGGCGTCGATGGCAGCCTTCGAGCGCGCGATGAACCTGACACAGTCCGGCGGGACCTGGGAGCGGGACCACGCGGCGCACCCAGAGGAGCTGGCGGCGCACCGCGCTTCCTTGGCCGAAGAGCTCGGCCGAAGTGCTCTGAAGTGGCACCGCGAAGGTATGCGGGTGGGCACCGGAGCCAAGGCGCTTGAGTCCGCACAGGCCGCTCGGGTGGCCTACGCGGCGGCCCTGCAGCTCTCACCTGCGGGGCCAATGGCTGGGGAGCTGGCTTTCGGATTGGCGGAGCTGAACTACACCTTGAAGGATTACGCGCTCGCACACCAGAGTTATGCGCGGGTGTTGGCTCTTGGCGCGGATGCCAAACGCACACAGTTTGTGATCTCGGCGATGGTCTTCGCCTCCGCTGAGTTGGTGGAAGACGTGGAGGCGCAAGCTGGGGGAGCGCCGGTGGAGCTCTCCCCGTGGGCTCAGGTACATCTGGAAGACCTGGACCGACTGGCCGCCCAGAGCGAGGAGCCCACCATTGCGCTCAAGGCGCTGTACCGCAGCGGCTACCTGCTGATCCAGCACAACCACTTCGAGGAGGCTGCTGCGCGCTTTACCCAGGTCATCGAGCGCGACCCGGGGGCGCGGGAAGCGGTGTTGGCGGCGAACCTGGTCTTGGATGAGCTCGCGGCACGGGAGCAGTGGGTACCCCTCAGGGACATGGCCCGCAGCCTCTTGGCGCAGCAGGTCGGAAGCCAGCGAGACCGGGAGGAGCTCAGGGAGTTGCTCTCCCGCGCTGAGGTTCAGGTCGTGGAGGCGAAGCTGGCCGAGGATGGGGACTATGGCTCTGCGGCGCACTCGCTCCAGGCCATCGCCCAAGAGTTCCAGGACAGCGGCGCCCGGGATCTGATGCTGCACAACGCGGCGCTATACGCGGTGAAGGTGCCCGATCTGGCCTTGGCCTTGAGTCTGCGGGACACGCTGATTCAGGAGCATCCGGACTCCGCGTATGTGCGAGCGGCGCTTGGGCATCGGGCCAGCCTGTTGGAGTCCAGCGGGCGCTTTGAGGAGGCTGCGGATGCCTGGATGGTGTTTGCCCAGAGCGTAGATGGAGAAGAAGAGATGCAGGCTCTGGGGCAGGCGGCCTGGCTCTACGCACGACTTGGCCAGCCGGGCTTGGCTGCGGCAGCCCTGGAGAGACTGGAAGGTCAATCTCTGCAGGTGGGTGCGCTCTATGTGGAGGCCGGAGATGGCCTGGCAGCCCAAAGGGTTCTGGAGCCGGTGGTCCTGGCGGGCGAAATGCCGATGTCCTTGCAGGCCCGGGTCTTGCTGACCTCGGTCGTGGAGCTGGGTGTAGATGTATCAGGAGAGATGCTGGAGGCGCCGGAGGGGCTGGTTCTGAGTGAGCTGGATTCCGTGTCTCTCGAAGCCTTGGGGCTGCTTCGCCTAAGGGACGTCACCTTCCGGAAGGAGCACCTGGAGTCTCTGCCGCTCAGTGGCTTGCGGCACCCAGATGCGCCGGTGAACGAGGCCCTTCTGGGTAGACAAACCCTGGCCAAATTCCAGGCGCTGATGGCCCTGGAGCAGAGTGTCTCTTTGGTGATTGAGACCGGCGCCGGCGAGGCGGGCGTGGGCGCGCTTCTGGCCCTGGGTCAAGGCTACGAAGGCCTTGCGGCGGACCTGTTGGCGGCTCCTCCCCCTCCTGGAATGGAGGCCGGTGTGGCGGAGCAGTACGCCCTGTTGATTCAAGACCGGGCAGACATGCTGCTGCTCAAGGCCGAGGCCAGCTACGAGGCCAGCTTAGATCAGTGCATTCGACTGGGCTTGTATGGGCAGACCCTGGAGACGCTTCAAGGTCGCCTGGGCGAGCTGAATCCTGAGCGCTACGCACCGGCGGTGGAGCAGTGGAGCCAGGAGCCCGTCTGGTCTCATCCCCAGCACACCAGGGCTCCAAGCGAGGTCTTGGAGTAGGCGTTATGGGGCGGGCATGAACACCATTTTGCCCGTCCAGATCTACTACGAAGACACTGACCATTCGGGCGTTGTGTATCACGCGAACTACCTGAAGTACTTCGAGCGCGCTCGGGAGCATCTGCTGGGTGTCCCTGAGCTTGTTCGCATGTGGGACGAGGATGGGGTGGGTTTTGTAGTCTACAAGGCGACCATGAAGTTCAAGGAAGGCGCACGCTTCGGGGACCTGGTGCAGGTGCGCACCTCGGTCAAGAAGGAGAGCAGCTATCGCTTGGTCTTCACCCAGCAGATCTGGCGTCCCGACGGCAAGTTCCCCATGGTGGATGGAGAGGTGGAGCTGGCCTGTGTGGACCGGGACTACAAGCTGATTCCCTTGCCCCAGAGCGTCTTGGCACGCCTGGGTACGGACTAGCTCGCAGGCACCTTGTAGGTGGACAGGCCCAGGTCTTCCACTTGGCCATCTCGGGCGCGCCAGGTGCGTACCTGTCGGCGTTGTTCCAGGTCGGCCAGTCGCTCAAAGCGTATCGGACAGGGGGTGATGGGGTGCTCTGCGTGAAGGGCAAAGCGCACGGCGTCCTCGCGTACGGTGACACGCCAGGACAGTTCTTGCTTCAAGCTGTTGACGAGGCGCAGGTCTTTGAAGGCCCAGGCCACCGCTGCATCTGAGCCCAAGGGTGTGTATCGGCTGGCTGGCGTGTACAGGTCCACGCTGTGGTTGTGGCGCTCTTCAATGTCCAGACCGGCTTGAAGGGCCAGGTGATACAGGCCGCCGCCCAGCTGACACAGTCCACCGCCCATGTCTGAGACCAGCTCGCCACCCAGCAGGCTGCGGCCCGCTTGGAATCCAGTCTCGGCGCTTGGCTGTCCCACCAGATGCCAGAAGACGAAGCGCTGCCCCGGGGTCCAAGAGCGCTCGTTGAGGTGGCTGGCTGCCAGGCGGATGTTGTTGAGCTTGGCAGCGGTGCTGGAGGATGGCTTGATGGGCTGGGTCAGGTGCAGCTGCTCCGGCCAGTCTGTGGTGGGTGCCTCCCGCTGCAACCAGGACGATGCCGTGGGTCGGTCCGTGACAGCTCGCTGCAGCTGTCGCAGGTGGCGGCGCAGGGTCAGGGGCAGGCTCACATCAACCTCTTGAGTTGGTAGAGTCTGTAGGAGGAGAAGCGACGCAAACGGCTCTTGGACAAAGCTTCGTCTGCTGGGAGGAGCGGCCCCCTCAGCCACTCTGGGAATCTGTGCACCGGCAAGGTCAGTACACCTTGATCTGCGATGAGGGACCATCCCGGGCCTGCCAATCCGCGCAGGTGTCCGGCATCCAAGGCCGTCCCGCCGTGCCAGCCGGTGGGGGTGGTGCGCGTCAGGCGTCGGCGGGACAGCGATGGTGCATCTACAACCAAGTGTCCGCCGGGTCGCACGACGCGGTGGAGCTCGCACATCAGGGCCTTGATGGTGGCCAGGTCCAGGTGCATGAAGACGTGCATGCTGAAGGCCGCGTCGAAGGAGGCGTCTGGGAAGGGAAGGCTCTGGCCCTCCATGGCCCGCAGCTCACGCTCTGGGTGCCGACGCCGGGCTTGCGCCAACATGGCCGGGCTGGGGTCCGTGCCCGCGGTGGCCAGCTCCAGAAAGCGTCCGGTGCCGCAGCCCAAGTCCAGGATCCTGCCGGATGCTGGCAAGTACTCCCGCAAGACGCGGCTCTCCTGGGCGTGCAGGTGGCGCCCATAGGAGTTCTCGAAGCGGTCCGCGTCGTAGCTGGGGGCTAAGCGCTCGTAGTAGTCGACGATGTCGGAGGGTGTTTGCATAGGGGGGTGTTTTGCAAAGCGGATGCCAGCTTCCAGGGCCCGGAGGGGGGACTCTGGAGCCGGAGCGCTTGGATTTGTGTACCCGCTGCAATCCAGAGCATTCGGCAGCCGGGCGGCTCAAGTCGGGGTGTCGATCTCATCCCAGTCGGCGTCGTGCCAGCAGGTGATCCAGTTCAGGGCGCCATGGCGCTCCATCAGGACGCCTGGGTGCAGGCCTGCCGGTGGGCTCTCTTGCTTGCGGCCGGCCTCGCGCGCGGCCCAGTGCAAGCGTAGGTGCAGGTCCAAGGCGTCCAGCACCTCCGACTCGCTGCGCACAGCGGCACGGGCCAACAGGCCTTTCTCTCCCAGCTCAAAGACGGTCTTGGCCAGGGTGGGCACGTCGGCGATCTGGTCTGGCCAGGGCAGCTCTGGCAGGTGGCCTAGGGCCCAGAGCACAACCGCCAGGGCTTCGTAGCGCCAGGCGTGGTTGACGATGTCTTGGGTCTGGGGGGCTTCCGTGGCGAGGAAGCTGGCCTCGCTTGGGGACAGATCCGCACCAGAGAGGCGGGCTTGGATCTCTTGGGCGGGGATGGGCTGCCCGCTGTGGAGTCCTTCGGCGTAGACCGAGACGGACATGAGGGCCAAGGCTCGGGCCACCAACTCCTCGGGGTCGCGCAGGGCCAGCTCGCCGGCACCCAGAACGGGTGGGAGGGATGGCGGGACGCGGATGCCCTTTTCGGCCAGGAAGGCGTCGGTGCTCTGCTTTCTGGCGACCGCGTCCGGGGGGTAGGGCACCTGGGCGTCGGGGTTGCTGGCGCCATCCTTGCCGGAGACCAACACCAGGCCGGCTGGGTCACGCACGCTGGCGTCGGGCAGGAAAATCAGCGCATTGGCGCGCATGGCCCAGTCGCTCATTGCGTCCAAGTGCTCGGCTTCGACCTGCACGCTCAGGTGGTTCTGTACCCGCTGGATGTGCTGGATGACGTGGTAGAGCGTCGCGCTCATCGGGCGCGTTCCACCTTGGGTCACAAAGCCCACAAAGCCGCGCAGGTGCTCGGCCAAGTCGGGGTCCTGGGAGTCACGCTTGCCCAGCAATGTGTGGGGGAAGTCCAGCTCGGGGAGCTCCCAGAGGGTGCAGTAGAGGTTGACTGGGTGGCTCATGGGGTCTCCTGGGTGCTGCCGCTGACCCAGATGTCGACCTGGTCCAGCACGGTCTCGCCATGTAGCAAGGCCACCCGGTGTGGCCCAGGTGTGGGCACCCAGCGTCCCACTTCGTGGGGGGCCAGCTCCGCGACGGGCAGTGCATCGATCTGCCAGGTCAGGGTCTGGTCGGAGTCTCCGTGGCCACGCAGCGCGATCGCTTGGGTCTCCGGGTCACGCTGGGGATCGAGGTACCAGACGCTGTCTGCTGCTGGGGACAGGATGCGTCCAGATGTGGCGCTCTGGGTTGTCGAGGCGGTGCAAGAGGCATCCCGCCTCGGCCAGGGATCCTGCCCGGCCGCTTGGGCCCAAGCCTTGGCCGAGCTGGGGTAGCGCAGGAGCAGGCTTGGCTCGGCACCTGGGCAGCCCGTTGCCAAGGCACCCTCGGCGTTGAGCTCGGCCATGGTCCACCAGGTGTCCGGCTCGGTGGGCTGGGTGCCCCTCAAGAAGAACTCCCGCACAACGCTGGGGCAGAGCTCCGAGGGCGCCATGCCGCTGGGCAGGCAAATGAGCGCTCGGGTGATGGACTTGGGTCGGGGGAAGTCCTGCTCTCCGCTGTTGGCGTTGTGGGCGAGGGCCACCACTTGTGCCATCAGAGGACCGGCACCAGTCAGTCCACTGACCGAGGCCATGGGGCTGCCATCGAAGTTCCCCACCCAGACCGCGACCACCACCTGAGGGGTGGCGCCCACCGCCCAGTTGTCTCGCCAGCCGACCGAGGTGCCCGTCTTGGCCGCCAAGGGGTGCTCGGGCTCCAACAGGCTGTCCGCACCAAAAGCCGGGGCGCGGGCGTTGGGGTCGTCCAGGGCGTGCAGGGTCAGCCACCAGGCTCCCGGCAGGCCCACTTGGCGCGGCGGCCCAGCGCTGGACTGCGCTGGGGTAAACCGAGGGTCCATGACCGTTCCCATGCGGGCCATCGCGGCGTAGGCGCTGGCGAGCTGGAGCAGGGTGACCTCGCCTGAGCCAAGGACCAGTCCCAGTCCATAGTGGTCGGCCCGCTCGTTCAAACTGCGCATGCCCAGGTCTTGCAGGCGGCGATGAAAACTGGAGACCCCGACCTTCTCCAGGAGCCGCACGGCCGGCAGGTTGCGGCTGGTCGCCAGGGCCACCCGCGCCCGGAGGGGGCCCAGGTCGCGCTCGTCGTAGTTGCGGGGGATGTAGGCCCCGTGGGTGTTGGACCAAGCGCCGCTGCTGTCCGAGAGCAGGGTGGCCAGAGTGATGTCTTCTCGCTCGATGGCCTGGGCGTAGAGGAAGGGCTTGAGGGTGCTGCCCGGGCTGCGCGGGGCTTGGGCGCCGTCCACTTGGCCCGCATCTAGGTGCCACCCGCCGCTGCCCACATAGGCCAGGACCTGGTTGCTCTGGGTGTCGAGCACCACGACGGCGGCGTGGGTCACCGACTTGTTCTCAAGGCTCTTGAGGTGCCTCTGGACCAGGGTCTGCACGTGCTGCTGGAGGGCTAGGTCCAGGGTGGTGGCGTTCTCCCCTGGGGTCAGCTCCAGCAGTCGAAGGAAGTGGGGAGCGTCCTGGCTGCCGGGCGCTGCGCTGAGCTCTAGGGGTTCGCTCAGGGCGTGGTTTAGGCCGTCTTCGTCCAGGTAGCCCAGCTCTTGGAGCTGCTCGAGCACCCGGTCACGGGCGGCCAGGGCCTGCTCTGGGTTTCGGGTGGGGTCCAACACGCTGGGTTGGGTGAGCAGGGCTGCGAGCAAGGCCGCTTGGGCGGTGCTCAGCGTGTGTGGGGCTTTGTCGAAGTAGGCCTGAGAGGCGGCGTCGATGCCCCAGGCTTGGTGGCCGTAGTACACGCGGTTGGCGTACTCGAGCAGCAGGGTGTCCTTGTCCAAGTGGGCGGAGAGCCGCAGGGCCCAGGCGGCCTCCCAGAGCTTGCCGCGAAGACCTGGGGGTCTCTCCCAGCAGTTGCGGGCCAGCTGCATGGGCAGGGTGCTGGCCCCTTGGGTCACGGCCCCGGCCTGAAGGTTGACCTTTGCGGCCCTTAGGATGGCCTTTGGGTCTACGCCCAGGTGCTGCCGATATCGGTGGTCCTCGGCGGCGATGAAGGCTTGGGCCAGGTTGGGCGGCAAGCTGGTGAGGGGCTGGCCGGCGCGTGCGCCTTCGGAAGAGAGCTCGGCGATGACCACACCGTGACGGTCCAGAACCACGGGACTCTGGGGCGCCTCAGGGAGCTCTGGAGGCGTGGCGAGCCAGAGGCCAGAGCCCACCAGGCTCAGACCAATGGCCCCCAGCGCCGACTTCCACCCGCGGCGCACCGCCTAGTTCTGGGCCACAGGGGGGCTGCCCACCACGAAGGTGCCGCCCCCGGTGCGTCCAAAGACCTCGGGCGCGTACATCTGCTCGGCCATCGCGGCGGGGTGGGTGTAGGTGCCGGGGGTGGTTGCGCGGGCCACGTAGGTGTAGCGGTGGACACCAGCGGGCATCCAGTCGGCGTAGAGCACGACGCGGTCGTCGAGCAGCTCACGGTGGTTGAAGACCCAGTCCGACCAGGTGCGCTCGGCGGGTGGCGCGGTGTCCCAGCCACCGTAGTAGTAGCCGCTGTCCTGCCCGCCATCGTCACCGAGCGCGCTCGCAGTGGTCGCGAAGGCCGTGTTCACGGACTCCAGCCCAGCGGGCAGAGGGTCGACGATCGCGACGAAGCTGCGCTCGACAGGGGTGGTGATCTGCAGGGTGACTTCCACCAAGGCGCCGGGGGTCACGGTGTCTCCGTGTCCGGTGCCCTCGAGGATGACCATCGTGCGCTGCACGGTGAAGCCTTCGTCCCGAGGCTCGGGGTTCTGAAGGCCATAGGAGAGGTGGGCTTCCCAGTAGACCCGGCCCTGGGGCTGGATGCTGAGCTGACCGGCCTGAAGCGCAGACATGGGCAGGCTGGCGCGCTTGGGGGTTGCCCCCTCAAAGTCTCCTGCGAGCAGCTCTTTGCTGCCCAAGGTCACGCGCACCGACTGGGCCAAGCTGCCGTCTTCGAACTGCTCGGCGTAGTCCACGAGCGCGGAGAGCGCCGAGAGGGTGGTGTAGGTGTTTCCCCAGCGACCATCCCGGCGGCTGGCCACCAGGCCCTGAACCAGACGTACCAGCAGGGGATTCTGGGGGTCTGCGACCAGGAGCGCGCGCACGGTGGCGGCGGTTGGGGTGGCGTTGCCTTCCCAGAGCGCGACCCATCGGGAAGCGTTTTCCTGGGTGATGACGGCGTAGCTGGCTTGGATCTCCAGGTGGCCTTCGAGCTCGCGCAGCAGGGCGCTGGTGCGCGCATCTGCTCCAGTGGTGCGAGCGATGGCCTCGGCCAAGCCGGCCCGGGCGCTCATGGGGAGCTTGTTGCGCTCGGTGTAGAGGTTGCTGTTGAGGGCGCTATCTCCCTGGCCAATGCGTGCCAGTGAGAGAGCGACCCGAGCGTGGGCGGCCCGGGTGGTGTCCTTGTCCCACCAAGACGGGGTGTAGGCCCCGCCCAAGAAGTCCCGCAGGAAGGAGACGGACTCGGGACGGATGGGCTCACCGGCCCGGTGTAGGGCCTCCAGCACATAGGCCGTGGCCATCGGGCTGGCCTCGCGGCTGCCGGCCCACATGCTGTAGCCGCCGCTGTAGTGCTCAAAGAGGGCGATGCGGGCCAAGCCGGCGGCTCGGAAGCTCTCGATCTCCTCGGCGCTGTGGCCCAGGTCCAGTTGCTTGTCCAGGTCCTTGGCCAGGATGGCCGCCAACATGCGGCTGGAGGTCTGCTCCAGGCAACCATGGGGGTACTCGAGCAGGTAGTCCAGAGAGCTCTCCGCTCCGACCAGGGCGGTCGGAGAGACCGAGACTTCCAAGGAACCCACGTCGGGCAGGGCACCCTCTGGGCGCTCCACTGGCTGCTCGCTCACCGCGTCGGCTACGCCTGCGGTCGCCATGGTCTCCACGGGGCGCCTTGGCGCGATGGGAAGGGCCACACGGACTTGGTCTTGGTCCTCGCCAGCGGAGACGCTGAACTCCAAGCTGGCTTGGCCCTGCAGGGCGTCGGTCAGTGCAAAGGGGACCTCGACTGCGCCACCGGCTGGAACGGTGACCGTTTGGGGGCTGCCAGAGAGGCTGAGGCCGGTCGCGCTGGCGTTCACCAGTACTGTGGCCTCCTTCTCGCGGTTGTTGTGCACGACCACGCCGGCAAGGGCTTGGTCTCCGTCTCGCAGGAAGCGCGGCAGGGCAGGGTTGGCCAGCAGTGGGCGGCTGACCTGGAGCTCGGACTCCGCGTTGCCAAAGGCCTGCTCTCCGTGGTCCACCACTGCCATCAGGCGGAAGGTGGTCAGGTTGTCGGGCAAGGTGAAGCTGTGGACGAGCACGCCGTTCTCGTCGGTCTCCAGCTCCGCCTCCCACAGTGGGGTGGTCTCAAAGCGGCTGCGCATGGAGTCGCTGCCACCGTCACCGCCCGCTGGGGCCCCCTTGGCCAGCAAGGCCGCGCGGTCCAGGATCTGGGTGCGCGCATCTGCGGTGAGGACGTGCAGGGACCGCGGTCCCCAGAAGCGCTCGTAGGGGTTGGGGGTCTGGTAGTCGGTCAGGGAGAGCACGCCGTGATCGACGGCGTAGAGCACGACTCGGGCGCCGGCAGCGGGGGTGTCCCCTTGGCTGGCCTTGAGGTTGACGGTGACCTGTTGACCGGGTTGGTAGCTCTGCTGGTCCGTGCCCAGATCCACGCTGAGGTGGCGGGACTCCGCGCTGACCTTGAGCTCGGTATAGCCCAGGTAGTGGGCGGGCATGCCGGCGCTGGGAGAGTCCGCTGGCGGGGCCCCTTCCGTGAGCACCACGGAGACGAAGATGTTGGGTGCGTGCTCTTCGGTCAGGGGGATCTCGATGCTGGCCGCGGCCTCTTCGAGTTGGGTCACGCGGCGAGAGAGCACGCCCTCTCGCTCGGTGGTGATGAGGGCGTACATGCCCGCTTTTGGGGCCTTGACAAGGATCTTGGCGGTCTCCCCAGGGGCGTAGCTGCGCTTGTCGGCGACCAGCTCCACGGTGTCGTCGTCTCCCCGGGCCCAGGTGGCGTTGGGACCGGCCACATACAGGCCCATCTCGCTGACGCTGGAGCGACCTGCGCTGTCTTGGGCGGAGGCCCGGAGCACGTAGTATCCGGCCTGCTCCGGCGTGAAGTTCACCCGGGTCTGCTGGCTGGCGGTCTTCTCCTTCAGGGTGGTCACGGGGCTGTCGTTGGGGGTGCTCACCCAGGTGTAGCGGCCGTCCATGCCCTTCTGGCGGATCACATCCCAGGTGCGTCGCACCACCTCGATCTCAGCTGTGACCTTGGGGATGGCCTGGCCCTGGGGGTCGGCGGCGATGATGTCCACGCCGAACTCCTGGCCGGCTTGGCCCACACCGCTGGCGGCCTTGAGGCCCAGATAGAACTCAGCGGGGTGAACGGTGACGTGGGTGCGGTTGGCCACCCGCTGACGGGCTTGGTCCTGAACCTGAACCTCGATCTCGATCGTCTGGGTTCGGGCTTCTTCGCCGGCCTTGGGCAGCTCCACCTTGATGGGCACCGAGCCCTCGGAGTTCAGGCTCGCCTCGCCGCTGGCGATCTCGTTGATGGGCTGGGCGTCGTACTCCCACCAGGCCTGGGACTCGTCTCCGCCGAAGGTGAAGCCGTCCCAGCCGGGAATGTCGGGCTGAATCTCCATGGCCCTAGCAGTCCAGGTGGCCTTCGCGCCACCCATGGGGGCGCCGAAGAGGTAGTTGCCGTGACCCACGGCGCTCAGCGCCTCGCCTTGGATGGCGTTGCTGGCCGCGCTCACCTCCACGCGGAAGCTTGGGGCTCTGTAGGCGTAGACCCGCAGGGGGACCCACTCACTGGTCTTGCCTTGGTCGCTCTTGAGCTCCAGGCTGCAGTAGCCCTCGCCTGTGGGCATGTCCTTGGGAAGGGTCAGGTCAAAGGCGGCGCCGGCGTGGGTGTCCAGATCACGGCTTCCCTTCGTCAGCTCGCTGCCGCGTGCATCCTCGCAGCTCCAAGAGAGCTTGCCTTGGGTGGGCAGGTCCATGCCGATGGCGGTCTCCACCCGTGCCTTTGCTGCGATGTGTACGGTGTCGCCGGGCTTGTACACGCCCCGGTCGCTGAAGGCGCTCATGCTGAGGGTCTCGCCCTTGGCCACTTGGCCAGTGGAGATGCCAAAGCTCCAGGTGTCCCGGCGGTGGGGACGCTGGGAGGTGGTGATCACGCGGTCACCTTCCTTCTCGACCATCACGAAGAAGGCGTCGTCCCAGGGCTCCCACTCGGGGGGCACGATGTCCGAGCTGGCGACCATTCCCTGTGCGTCGGTCTGGCCTTCCCAGGCCATGCTGCCCTTGTAGTAGACGCGTACCTGCGCTTCGGGCACAGGGGCCCCGTCGCTGAGGCGGGTGACCCAGGTCTGAACGCCGGTGTGGTCCACCTTGAGGGTGGTCGCCAAGTCCGTGACCTGAAGCAGCGCCTTTTGGTAGTTCACCCGGTCGCGGTAGCCGGTGTACTCGGGGCTCCAGGTCTCTACGAAGAGGAGGCCCTTGCCATCCTGGAGGTAGGGCGCCAAATCCAGGGTGTCGGAGTGCACCTTCTCGTCCATCTCCCGGCCCACAGCGACGGGCACACCAGGAGTCTGGAAAGTGCGTTTATCACTGTCAAAGGCAGAGTATCCGTCAAAGGATTCCATGGCCCAGGCTGCGTCCAAGGGGGTCACGGCGACGTAGAGGTCCTTCACGTTCCGGCTGCGGGTCGGCAGCTCGGTGGGGTTGTTTGCTGGGTAGAGCAGGCGACCGCTGGCCGCATCGACCATGGTGTTGAGGTGGCCGGTGGTGAAGGCCCACTGCTTGCCCTCGGTGTACTCCTGACCGTAGGCGTCTTTTCCGCCGGGCTCGACGGTCACGGTGTAGGTGGTCATCGGCTCCAGGCGCACGCCGTGGCTCCAGCGGCTCCAGCTGTAGTCTTCTGCCGGGGCCCAGCCGTCCGGCGGGGTGGGCTCAATGGAGATGCGCTCGTTGAGGGCCTCTCCCTCGGTGTTGGTCGCCAGGTCCAGTCGGATCTGGTTGTAGGGGCTCACGTCCCCACCCGTTGGGTACACGTCCGTGATGCCGGCCGGCGGAATCGTGGAGAAGTCGATGACCGTCTCTGTCGCTGATCCGCGGGTCCCTTCCAGGGCGGGCAGGCCTGCGGTCAGGATGAGCTGGTAGTCGCTGTCCCGCTCCAGCTCCGCCGAAAAGCTGACCACGCGGCTGCGGTCCTTTGGCAGACGGGTTCCCTCTTCGGGGACATCGGCCAGCTTGAGCTTCACCTTCTTGGAGGAGGCGCGCAGAGTGAGGTGCTTGAGCACCTTCTTTGGGTCCACGGGCTGGTTGAAGACGAGCACGAGGGTCTCGCTGGGATCCACGCTCGAGGCCCCGCTGGACGGGGTACTGCGCGTGAGCTCTGGCCTGGCGGTGGCGAAGCTGAACTCCACGGCTTCTTCCAGCTTGGTGCCGTCGGCGGCGCTGGTGCCCGCTGGAACGGTGCAGCGGATCTCGCTGTTCTTCGGGAAGCTTCCGGCATCCGGCACAAACACAGCGGTGCTCGTTCCGGCCCATCGACCGGTGCCGGACTGGCCCTCGCAGCTCAGAGGCACAGGGTCCCGGTCCAAGTTGGCCAGGGGAACCATGGGTCGATCAAAGACCACCAAGGCCTGGCGCGGGCTGTCCTGCTCCGAGAGTGGGCCCACCATCAGCGCACGCAGTCCGCTCCCTGGGCCAGCGGCGTAGGGCTGCAGGTCCTCTGGCCCCACCGGTGCGATCTCCACGACACTGGCCGCCTGAGCCATCGGGAGCTTGGTCGGCTCCGAGGCGGTGATCCGCTCGACCTTGGGGTCGGCATCGGTCGTGGTCTTGCAGGCGAAGAGGAGGGTCAGAAGCAGCATTGGAAGTCCTTCGGCGCGCAAGCTACCCCGTTGGGGAGCCAGAAAGTGTCCAGGGCCGGATTGTAAGTGCAATGCGGGCTATTGGGGGGCATGTCTGAAGCGATTCCTTCCAGTGATGTCGTCGTTGTCGGCGGCGGTTTGTCCGGTCTGCTCTGCGCCTTGTACTTGGCGCGAGCCGGGATCGAGGTCACGGTGCTGGACGCCGATCCGCTGGCCTTTGGGCCCCAGGCCAACAACGCCAGCTTGGCCTCGCTTGGGCTGGTTCAGCTTGGGACGGCCGAGCATCCACACCGGCTAGCGCACGCACTGGGGATGGAGCGTGCCAAGCAATACTTGGCCTTCTCCCAGCGAAGTATCGCGCTCCTGGCCGAAGAAGTGCCCATGGAGCGGGGCGGACTCCGGGTGGGCATCGGGGCCGAGATCGATGAGCTGGAGCAGGCGGTGGCGCTCTCCCAGGACCTGGGTGTGCCGAGCAGCTTGTGGTCTCAGGAGCGTGTCGCTGAGCACCTGGGCTGCCAACTGCTCGGGCCGGCTCGCCACGTACCCATGGACGCCCGCTTGGACCCGGCAGAGGCCCTTTCGATTCTCACCGAGAAGGCCCGGGCGGCTGGGGCCCGCCTCATGGAAGGGCAGCGCGTTCGCTCCGTGGAGCTGGACAACTCCATCACGTTGCACTCGGACGGGGGGCAGGTGCGGTGTGAGCTGGTGGTGTACGCCGCCAGTTGGGGCCTGCGCACCTTGGACCATTGGTTCGCCGACAAGGTCTTTCCAGTCCGTGCGGCGCTCTTGGAGACCGCGCCATCGGGACGGCCCGCTCTTCAAGGGGCCAGCGCCCAGTACGGCTACCTGAGCTGGCAGAGTGCGCCTTCGGGTGGGCTGCGGGTGAGCGGCGCGCGCTGGGCGACCCCCCACATGGAGACAGGGGAGGTGGAGCGCACGCCCCATCCCAAGGTTCAAAAGGCGCTTCAAGGCTTTCTGGACAAGAGCTTCGCCGCTGACGCCCAGGCCGGTGTCGTAGCCGTGCGCGCCGGAATCCAGGGCTATACCTGCGACAACCTGCCTCTGATTGGCCCGCTGCCCGGTGCGCGGCGGGTGGCGTGCACGGGCTTTGCCGACACCGGCTGGTCCTTGGCGGCGGCCGGCGCTCAGATCGTGGCCCAAGGCATCTTGGGAGAGCAGCCGGTCTACCCAGACTTCCTCAAACCCCAGCGCTTGGTCGGGATTTGAGGGCCTGAGGGAAAACCCAGCTTAGAGCAGGGTGAAGTACAGGCTGGCGGCCTCGTCAAAGCCTGCGATGGTCAGCGTGAGCGGGGTCTCGCGGAACATGCACTGGTTCTGCACCTGAAGGATCAGGTCGCGGGGGTGGCAGTTCCGGAAGGGCCGGTTCACCGTCTTGTAGTGCGTGGCGATGACGTGATCGAAGACCTCGTCGTCCGGCTCAAAGCCCAAGAGCTCCGCCTGGATGTGCAGGAGCTGGCGGAAGTTCTCTTCGCTGGGGTCCTCGACGTTGACCTTGTAGGGAATGCGGCGAAGGAAGGCCTCATCGCAGAGATCCCGTGGATCCAGGTTGGTGCTGAAGACCAGCAGGGGGTCGAAGGGCACCTCCACCTTTCGACCATCGGGCAGACGCAGGAAGTCCACACGCTGCTCCAAGGGCACAATCCACCGGTTCAGCAGGGTGGCTGGATCACAGCGCTGGCGACCGAAGTCGTCGATGACCAGGGTGCCGCAGGCTGCCTTGACTTGGATGGGCGCCTCGCAGATGCCCGTGGCGGCGTTGAAGTCGATCTCCAAGGCGTCCATGGTCAGCTCACCACCGACCACCACCGTTGGGCGACGGCACTTGACCCACCGGGGGTCAACGCGCTCCCGGGAGTTCAGCGTCTTCTTCTCCTCTCCCAGGGGCTCGTGCATCATCGGGTCGTAGATCTTGATCAGGTGACCTTCGACCAAGATCGCGTGGGGGATGTACACCGAGGTGCCAAAGGCCCGGGTCATGCGCTCGGCCAAGCTGGTCTTTCCGTTCCCTGGAAAGCCAAAGAGGAAGAGTCCCTTGCCGCTGGTCATCGCCGGCCCGAGCTGGTGCAGCAGGGTGTCGGTCACAAGCAGGTCTTGGAAGGCCCGGTAGAGGTCACCCATTCGCGGGTGCTCGTTGGCGATGCTCTGCTCGTGCACGCTCATCAACCACTGGTCCAGCGGCACGGGCGCAGGGCCCACGTAGCGGCTGTGCTTCTGCAGATCGTAGGACTCGCCGCGTCCCTCTTGGGTCAGCTCATAGCGAAAGTCACCGGTGGCGGTGGAGCGCTTGAGCACGACCAGCTTGGACTCTTTGAGCTCCGAGAGTAGCTCACGGGCGATCTGCCAGTGAATGGCCAAGGCTTGGCTGACTTGTCGCCCGGTAGAGCCCGGTTGCCCCAAGAGGTACTTGAGGATGAGGCCGCGCACGAAGCTGCCTTCTAGGCCGGCACGCTCCAGGTTCGGTGGCTCAATGGGGCGAAAGCGCGTGGGAGGCGGCGCCGCGATGACTGGGCGCTCGAAGGCCATCGCCATGGGCGAGAGCTTGCTGTCATTCGGCCTTTCAGTGCGCAAGCTCACGCTAGCGCGCCGCGGATCCAAGGCGCGTGGGTCCACGCTGGCTGCTGCGAGGGGTGCTTGAACCGACGTCTCGGGAAGGTCCTGGGCGAAGGTCTGCGCGCTTGGAATCGCCGCCGGCGCCGCGCTCACGCGTGGCTGCGGGGTGTGATCTGGAGCCGTCAGCGGAATGCCACGTGGACGCACAGCGCCCGTAGGTGGGGGCGAACGCGGGGGACTTGGCTCTCGCAGATCCTCTGGCTGATGGGCGCGCTCACGCTTCTCGACAGCTTCGAGGGCTTGCCGCAGAGATTCCTTCAAGTAGCTCGCCATTCAACTCTCCCGAGGCCCTTTCAGTGTAGCCGAACGGCAGGCGTGGCCTATGTCATTAGCCTTCCGCTATGCTGTGGCCATGCAAGTGCCCTCCCTCCCCGCCGTCTTGGCCGGAGCCTTCTCCCGTCAGGGCAAGGGGCACGCAAAGAACGACGACCGCTACGGGCTCTTCGACGCCCGGGATGAGATCGTTCGTGGGGCCCAGCGGGGAGCCATTTATGCAGTGGCCGATGGCGTGGGCTCGACGCGCGACGGCGCCGCGGCGGCCGAGGTCGTCATTCAGCACCTCGCCAGCTTTTTTTCCTCGAGCTTGCATCCCTCGGAGAACCTGCTCATTGACGTGGTCGAGGCTGCGGATGCAGAAGTCCGAATGGCCATTGGATCCGCCAGCACCGTCACGGGTGTGTGGATGGCTGAGAAGGTCGTTAGCATCTTCAATGTGGGCGACTCAGGCGTCTTCCTGCAGCGGGAGGGCAGCCTTCACCGCATGACCCCTATCCAACAGCGTGGCGGGGGCTTGAGCGCGTGGGTTGGCATGGGGCCGAGCATCCGCCACATGACCTTTTTGCGGCGCATGCCCATGCAGGTGGGAGATCGCTATCTGATCTGCTCGGATGGGATCCTGGATGCCCTGACGGTCGATGAGCTCAGCACCCTGTTGGCCGTTCACGGCGACGACCTCATCGACGAAGTGCAGCAGCGCCTTGAAGATAGAGGCCACACCGACGACGCCACGATGATTCAGCTCCGTATCTTGGAGCAGGACCGCGGCACCCCCCCACAGGACGCCACGGACCTGCCGTGAATCCGCGCAATGGGCCGCCCCAGGCCCTGCTGGACTTGGCAGAAGCGGGCCCTGAAGCGCAGCCCAGCGGTCTGCCATGGCCTCGTCTGTGGTGGGTGGGTTCAAAAGGTCTGGTGCTCAAGGGCGAGTGGACCGGCCCCTTTGCCCCCCCTGCCAAGGATGGCTCCCCCCCCTGGAGCTGCCTGGAGCCCCTGGAGCAGGGGCCTGCTTCGGCCATCCCCGTCCTGCGCACTCTGCTGGAGCAGCACCGCTGGGAGACCGGTCCGGTGTCGCCTCGGGCCTTGCTGACAGTACCTGGGGTCAATCCGGGCAAGTCTATGAAGAAGCTGGGTTTGAAGAAGGTGGACCGCTTCTTGGACCGGCCCTTGGATCTGGCGCTTCGTCGCGGTCCCAGCATGGGAGGCCTTCGTGCGGCTTGGTTGAGGAAGCAGGGCTCGGCGCTGGTCAGCTTGGCTCCCTACGCTCTGGACGGATGGCAAGCCTTAGATGTGGCAGCGGTTTCCCAAGACGAGGCCACCACGCTGGAGGCTCTGCACGGAGAGGGCCCTCAAGCCCAGGCGGCCTTGGAGTTGGCGCACTTGGCCGTGGCGCTCCATCGCTGGGCGCTGGAAGGAGAGCAGAGCGCCGCTGAAGAGCTCATCGAGCGCTACCAGGACTTCCTCAAGCCACCGCCCGCGCAGGTTCGTGTCCAGGTTCAGGGACCCCCGTGGTTGGACACGCGCCCTTGGGATGGAATGCGCTCCGCCGAGGCGGCACGCCGCACGCTCCACCAGCTCGACGGCACCTGGGTCGGCGGGGTTCAGTGCCGCGTCTCCTGTGAGCCCCCCCTGAGAAAAGGGCGGAGAGCGCGCCTGCGCGCACCGCAGATCCAGCGTCGACGTCGCCTCTTTTCCCGCTGGGAGCAAGGCATTCGCGTGGACGACGAGGGCTTGATGAGCGCCACCCCCGAGGCCTTGGCTCTGGAGCTGGTGCAGGGGCTCTCCGGTCGGGTTTTGGACGGGAGCTGTGGCGTGGGCGCCATGGCCATCGCGGCGGCCCGGGTGGGGTGTCGCGTGACCGCCTGTGATCTGAGCGCGCAGCGCTTGGAGATGGCTCGGCACAACGCTTCCCTCTACGGGGTGCCTCTGAAGCTGCTCTGCCAGGACGTTCTGGAGGCGGTCAAGGGTGAATTTGATGCCTTGATCCTGGATCCTCCATGGGGTGGCCGCGACTACGACCGCCAAGGAATGCGGGCAGAAGAGCTGCCCTTTCCTCTGCTGGAGGTCTTGGAGCTGGCGCCGAGCACCGTACGCATCAAGCTGCCCCGCTCCTTCGTGTGCGACTCCCTGCCAGGCCAATGGTCTTGGCGTGCTGCTGTGGACGAGCGCGGGCAGCTCAAGTTCTTGGTGGCGTCTCGCTGAGCGATTGGCCCATCGCTGGCACCGTCCTGGCGGTGGTCCTGCTCGTGGACACCTTGCGCCGGGTCTACGCCGTCGGAAAGGAAGCCAACGACCACTTTGTGGCCGTGGTGGTGTGCGCCTGCATGGGCCTCTACGGTCTGCAATGGCTGGCCGCGCCCCATCTCTGGCCCCTCTGGAGCTTGGGCATGGTGGGACTCTGGGGGCTCTTCTTCTGTCTGCACCGCGAGAAGGCTTGCCCCAGGTGGCTGTTCTGGGGCTTGGCCTGGCCCTCCCAGGTGGCCTACGCCTTTGCGCTCTGGGCAGGCCTGACTTGGCTGATTCGGGCGCCCATCGCCTGGGCACTGGGGGCCTCGGTGCTCTGGGCTGGGCCTTGGCTGCTGCTCCCCCTTGGGCTGGCGCTCTTGGGCTGTCTCCACGCCGCACGTCAGGGGCAGCGCATCACCCACCACAAGGTGCCGGAGCTGCCTGGCCGGGTGGTTCAGCTCTCGGATCTGCACGCCAGTCCCCTGATGGCGGGGCCCGAGTTGATGGCCTTGGTGGACCAGGTCAACGCCCTGAAGCCTGCTCTTGTGCTGATCACCGGAGACCAGGTCATGCCCTTCTCCGAGGCGCAGCACGACTACTTGCTGCATGCCCTCGCCCAGCTTCAGGCCCCCAGCTTTTGCTGCGCGGGCAACCATGATTTGCCGGTGCTGGAGCGCTTGAAGGCGGCGCTGGAGCCGGTGTCCCCGATGCTGGTCGACGAAGGGCGCAGCTGTGGGCCCTTCTGGCTCTATGGGGTCAACTTCCACTGGAAGAATGCCAGGGAGGAGCTGGAGAGAAGCGTGGTGGCCTCGAACGGGGAGGGCTTTAGAATCCTGATGGCCCACGACCCTCGGCTGGGCGCCTGGCTGGGCCCTGAGCACGCGGATCTGGTGCTCTCTGGCCACACCCACGGCGGGCAAGTGGGGCTGAACATGTTTGGGCTGCGGCCCACGCTCCTGGGGCTCTTTGGGGTGCGCGACCAGGGGTGGTTTCGGAGTGGCGTGCCGCAGTATGTTCATGCTGGAAACTGGTGGATCGGCCTGCCGCCGCGCATGGGCGTTGCTGGGGAGATCGCGGTCTTCGACCCAGTTTAGCGCCAGGTTTAGATGCCCAGATCCAAGTCGATGGGCGCGTGGTCGCTGGCTTTCTCACGGCCGCGCTCTACGCGGTGCACGTGGCTGCCCTGCACCCGCGCCAGCACCGAGTCGCTGACCAGGAAGTGGTCGATGCGGTAGCCGGCATCCCGGGGGTAGCAGTTCATGCGGTAGTCCCAGAAGGTGAAGGTCTTGGGCTCTTGGTAGGGCTTGCTGGCATCGCTCAGGCCCCAGTCCAAGAGGCGCTGAAACTTCTGCTTCTCAATGTCCGTGAAGCTGCACACCCCGGTCATCTTCGCCACATCGTAGACGTCGTCGTCGTTCGGCGCGATGTTCAAGTCCCCAGTGATGATCAGGTCTTGGGAGGGAGAGAAGTCCTTCTCCACACGTGCCTGGAGTGCGTCGTAGAAACCCAGTTTGTACTGAAACTTTGGGTTGTCAACGGCCCGGCCTTGAGGACAGTAGAGGTTCAGGATCGTCACGCCGTCGATCTCTGCGTGGATGTAGCGGGACTCGCCCTCGTCTCCACCGGGCAGGCCGCGGACCACGTTGGTCATGGGCAGCTTGGAGGCGATGGCCACGCCGTTGTAGGTGCGTTGACCGTGGGTCTCCAAGAAGTAGCCGCGCTCGCTGAAGATCTCGGTGGGGATCTTGTGGTCCTCGAGCTTGAGCTCCTGCATGCAGAGCACCGTGGGGGAGACCCGGTCCAAGAAGTTGGCCACGTGCTCGGCGCGGGCCTTCAGGCTGTTCACATTCCAGCTGATGATCTTCATGGACTCTCCGTGGCAGTGCTCTAACGCATCCCGGCTCTGCATCCGCTCCCGGGGTATCCTGAGACCCGCTGAGTCTCACCGTGGAGAGAGCTTGCTGCAGCAGGGCGACGAGATCGACATCTGGGTCGTGGAGTACCCCCTTGGACAAGGGGGCATGGGCTCGGTGTACCGCTGTCACAACCGCTCCGCCAAGCGCATTCTGGCGGCCATCAAGACCCTGGACCCCTCCCTGAATCGGGTGGCGAGCGCCAAGGCCCGCTTTGTGCGGGAAGCTGAGATTCTCTTCGCTCTGGAGCACCCCAACATCGTCAAGGTGCGCAACGTGCGCATGGACGCGGAGCTGCCATACATCGAGATGGAGTTCGTCTCGGGGCACTCGGTAGAGGCGCAGATCCTGCGCGGCCCCATGGCTGTGGAGCGGGCTGTCGAGCTCTTCAAGCAGGCTGCGAGCGCCGCGGCCTACATGCATGGCATGGGCGTTCGCCATCGGGACATCAAGCCCAGCAACATGATCCTGCAGGAGTCCGGCGACCTAAAGCTGGTGGACTTCGGGATCGCCACGGAGCAACACGGCCAGACCCTGACCGAGAACGGCCAGAACTTTGGTTCGGTTTCCTACGCGCCGCCTGAGTGGGTCGAGCCAGGAAGCTTGGATCCTGTTCGTTGGGATGTCTACGGCCTGGGAACGGTCTTCTACGAAGTGCTCACCGGACGCTTTGCTTTCCCCATTGGCGGGGTCGGCACCAGCCGCCAGCAGGCGCTGCAGGTGATGATCTCCAAGCAGTCCCACCCGCCGCTGGATCCTGGACCCACGCTTCCGGTGGCGCTGCGCCGTCTGATTCGGGCCATGACGCGCTCGGATCCAGAGCAGCGCTTGGCGACCGCAGACGAGGTTGTCGCGCTCCTAGACGGCATCGATCTGGAGACGGTCGACCCCAACGCCGAGTTCGAGGACACGCCGAGCGAGCCGGTCTCCAGCCCCACCTGGTACCCGGGCATGGAGATCGAGCAGGCCCTAGATGCGCCAGTGGATCTAAAGGCCGCATCTCAGGCGGCCACGCCCAAGCCTGTGGTCCCCGGGCCACCGACGCCCGCTCCGCAAGCCGCCGTGCCCACTGTGGCTCCGGCAGCGCCTGTGGCCCCAGCGCCGGCCGCGGCTTCTGCTCCGGAAGAGGAGCAAGGTGGCAAGAAGCTGGTCCTGGTGGGCTTTGTCTTGGCGCTGATCGCGGTGATGGGCGGCTTGGGTTGGCAGGTCTGGCGCAGTGACCCCTCGCGACAAGGGGATCCCGATCCCAAGCCCCCGCTCCAGCTGGAGCAGCGCAAGGCCGACGTGGTCATCGCAGGTTTGGCGGAGAGTGTGCCGGTTCAGGTTCAGGTCGGCGAGCAGAAGGTCTTCACCATCGAAGGCTTTGTGCACCACTTCAGTGAGCTCCCACTGGGAGAGCAGACCCTTCGCGCCATCGTGGGCCAAGACTGCAAGTTCTCCGAGCCGGCGCCTTGGTGCGTGGTGGAGGAGAAGTCGGTCGTGCTGGAAGCTGGGGAGGGGGTTCAGACGCTGACCCTGTCTCTGACGGCACCGGCCGAGCGCCAGGTCCCCATCGAAGGGATCCGCGGGATGACCTTGAGTGTGGCGGGCGAGTCCGTCGAAGTCGACCGAAAGGGTTCGGCCACCGTCAGCCTGCCGCCCGGCAAGTACGAGGTGCAGGCCGGCAAGGGCAAAGAGAGCTGGAGCGGCGAGCTGGTGGTGCCTGCGCAGGGCGAGATCAGCGCCTTTCAGGTCGAGCTGGCCAAGGGTGAAGAGGCCCAGGGCAATCCGCCGAACCTCCAGAACCCCCAGAACCCCAGGGACCCCATCATCCCGCAGGATCCGCCGGAGACGCCGCCCACCAAGGGGGGATCGGCAGCCCGTGCACAGGTGACCAACGCCCAGCTCGGTGCGTGGCTGGCGACGCACCCCGACTGGCACCACGACCCAGCGGTGGCGGCGGGGAAAGCCAGTGGGACCTACCTAAAGGGCTGGGATGGCGCCACGCCTCCGGCCGGAAAGAGCAACCAAGCGGCGGTGAACGTGAGCTGGTCTATGGCACGGGCCTACTGCTCGGGACGAGGCGGCTTGGCCGAGGTTGGTGCAGAGCCCCAGACCTGGACCGAAGGGGGCAGCTTGGCCTGGCATGAGTACCGCCAGGCCGACGGCAAGGCTGCGTGGCTGCGCAGCGACGGCAGCAGCAGCACGGCGGTCAAGGCCAGCGACGCCAAGGCCTTCATCGGCTTTCGGTGTGCACGCTAGCGCTGAGCACCAACAAACGCAGCAGCTGTTTCGGGTAGGCCCTGAGCCGGATAGCTTTGGAGAATGCTTTTTCTCCTCACTGTCCTCGCCTGCCAAAAAGACCCTGAGAGCCCCGCGCCGGACTTGACCGAGCGCCTGGGGAGCGGGGGGAGCCGCGCAGGGATCGTCGTAGACCCCGCCGCCCTCTTCTCCGGGATCAGCGCCGAGGGGCGCATCGGCGACATCAAGATCTACAACGACCGGGTGCAGTTCATCCTGCAGGGCGACCGCAACGGCGACTACTACGTCGAGCAGGCCGGCGGCGTCGTGGACGCGGACATCGTTCGGCAAGAGGGGGCCCTGGGCCGAGACCTGGTGGACGAGATGGCGGGCATGTATGGCCTGGGTCGCATGGGCGAGCTGCGCCAAGTCACCATTGTGTCCGATGGCTCCGATGGCCCCGCCCATGTGCGGGTCGAAGGCGAGGAGGGCGCTCTGGGCTTGCTGGAAGGCATCCTGGGACAGGGTGGCGTGCCGGATTTGGGTCTGGAGATCTGCACGGACTACATCTTGGAGCCTGGCAGCAACCTGATGCAGGTGCGCACGACACTGCGGGCGGCCGACGGCGAGGTCACTCTGGCGCCCGGCGACTTGCTCATGGGCTCTTTGGACGCGGCTGCCCAGTGGACCCCAGGAGCAGGTTTCGGAGACTTTGACGGCGACGACTACCCTTGGACGGGGTTCATTGGAGCCGAAGGCCAGGGCGCTCTGGCCTTGGTGGCCACCCAGGGCGAGGTCCTTCAGACCGACGCCAGCTCGCAGATCTTGGCCTCTCTGGCGGAGATGAGCTTGGGATTGGGGGAACGCCAGAGCATCGCCTCCGGTGAGGAGATCGTCTTCGAGCGCTACTACGCCGTGGCCGCCGACCTAGCGGAAATCTCCGATGCATCCTTGGCGCTGCAAGGCGCCTCGGTTGATGAGTACAGCTACACCGTCACGGCGCCAGATGGCCCGGTTGCCGGCGCCTGGGTGAGCGTGAGCGTGGATGGCTCGCCCTACACCGTGGCGATCGCAGATGCCGATGGCCAGGTCTCCTTCTCGGCCCCCGCGGGCACCCAGGTCGATGTCCTGGCCCAGGGTCGGGGACGTGGCGTGGTGCGCGACTACGCGGCGGGTTCAGCGGAGTATTCCGCCTACCTGCACCCGGAGCTGAGAGAGAGCGTGCTCAGCGCCTACACCCAAGGTGCCGTGGCCCCGGTTCGGGCGGTGGGACGAGGAATCGGGACCGCCGATGACCCGCTCCTGCTGCAGACGCCCGGCACCCTGCAGGTACAGCTCGACATCTCTGCCCCATTCGAGGTCAGGCTGACCCCGCTGGACCCCGCTCCGGGCGCGGACAGCGCCCTGGTCCTCAACCCCAGCGATGCCGTCTTGGCGTGGTCTCTGGACGGTGAGATCACGATGGACCTGGTGCCTGGTGACTACCAAGTCCTGGCTTGGCGCGGTGCGCAGCACGAGGTCTTCCAGGGCCAGGTCAGCGTCACGGCCGGTGAGCGCTCGGACTTGGAGATCACCTTGCCCCAGGCTTGGTCGCTGCCCGACTGGATCCTCACGGACCCCCACAGCCACGCCGGCCCAAGCGCCGACGGCAGCTGCACCATGGAGGACCGCCTCAGCGTGAGCGCCGCCCGCGGCATCGCCCTCCACTTCGGCACCGACCACGACCACGTCGCGGACTATGCGCCGCTGATCGATGCTTTGGGTCTGGATGGGCACATGAACACGGTGCTGGCCAGCGAGATGAGCAGCGTCGCCCGCGGACACATCAATCTCTACCCCTTGGAGTTGGATCCAGACGCCACCAACGGCGGAGCCTTCCCCTGGTGGAGTCTGCAGATTGAGACCACCGAGGAGCAGAACGCTCAGATCCGCGACTGGTTCCCCACAGCGGTGCTCCAGTACAACCACCCCACGGACTCCGGCGTGGCCGGGGCTGCAGGCTGGTCTCCGGGCAAGATCTCCAAGCCCAGCGCCTGGTCTGAGAACTTCGATGCCATCGAGGTGCTCAACAGCGGAGAGCACGGGGAGTACTTCGAGCTCTACCTGGAGCTGGTCAACCGCGGTGTGTTGTCCACGCCCACCGGGGTGAGCGACTCCCATGGCTGCACCAGCGGGGGACTGGGGAGCAACTTGACCTACGTGCAGATGGACTCCGACCCCAGCGCCTACGACCCTCAGGCGCTTCGCGCGGCCTTTGAGGCGCGGGCGACCGTGGCCTCGAACGGGCCGATGATCCTGCTGGATGTCGCGCCGGGAAGCACTCTGAGCCCGGGCAGCGTCTCCTACGAGGTGCTGACTCCTTCCTGGATCCAGGTCGACCGGGTGCTGTTGCTGGAGAACGGCGAGGTCATCGAGACCCGCATGGAGCTCAGCGGCAGCTTCGATCTGCAGCCCGATGCCGATGCCTCCTACGTTCTGGTCGCAGAAGGGGACGCCTCCATGTCACCGGTCAGCAGCCAGAAGCCCTGGGCCGCGAGCTCGGCGCTCTTGGTGGATGTGGACGGCGGAGGCTGGGAGGCGCCTCTCCCGCCCTTTGAGGACTGAGCTGGGTGACTTGGCTCAGGACGCTGGCAGGGTCACTTCGCCGGCTTGGTCGATGCTCCAGAGCTCTCTGAACTCCCCGGGCTCCCGAAGCAGGAACATGGCTCGGGTCAGTGTGGCCTCCAGGGTCATGTCCCAGGCGCTCAAGGCCCCGGCGTCCCCAGCGGCCGCACTTCCGGCGTAGCGGCCGATCTCCGCGGCCCCGTCCAGACACTGACTGGTGATGATGACGTGCACGCCCGCCAGGGTGGCCCGGCGGATGCTGTCCGGCCAGCCGGCCAAGGGCACGTTGCCTGCGCCGAAGGCCCGGAGGATCACGGCCCGTGCCCCAGCGGCGACGGTCTGGTCCAGCTGGCTGGCGTCGGCGCCTGGGTAGAGGGTGAGCACGGTGACCCGGCGGTCAAAGCCATGACGCAGCTCAAAGGGGCCGATGGGCTGGCGCGGTGCCATGGGGCGCTCGATGTCCACGCCCATGCGCACCAGGGGCGGCACGTGTGGCGAGGAATAGGCGTTGTAGGAAGACATGCTGGTCTTCGTGGCCCGGTTGCCCCGCAGCAGCTCTTGGCCGAAGTACAGACCGACCTCGGGGATGTCCAGAGTCGCGCAGATGGCGGCGTGTACCAGGTTCTGCCGGGCATCGGAGCGCAGCTGGGCGATGGGACGTTGGCTGCCGGTGAACACCACGGGCTTGGGCAGGTTGTGAAGCAGCAAGCTCAGGGCAGAGGCGGAGTAGGCCATCGTGTCGGTGCCGTGCAGCACCACGAACCCATCGTAGTCATCCAGGGCCTCGGCGATCTTGGCCGCCATGGTCTCCCAGTGGCTGGGCTGCATGTCCGAGCTGTCGATGTTGCAGACGAACACCGAGTTGATGTCTACCAACTCTTCCAGGCCGCGCACAAAGGGCAGCACGTCGTTGGCGTAGGCGCTTGGTGCCAAGGGGCCCGGATCGCCCTCCATGCCCAAGGTGCCGCCGGTGTGTACAAAGAGTAGGCGCCGTCTCTCTGAAGCTCGGCTCACCAGGCCCAGAGCTCTTCGTCGTAGCAAACGCCCTCTGCGATGTCCTCGCAGGTGTTGTCGCGGATGCAGTTGCGCTGCGCGTAGAAGGACTCGGTCAGCGCCTCGTCCTCCCACTGCTCTTCGTAGAGCAGCTCCTGGGTCAGGCACGCCTCTCGGCACTCAGCCTCGACATTGCCGGTGGTGTCGACTTCGGTGCAGTCGACCATCTTCTGACAGGCCTGGCGGCAAGTTGCATCGCAGGCGGTCAGGGCAAGGAGGAGAATGGCCATCATGGGCGCTGGCTAACGTCTACTTGACTGGCGCGCAGTAACCCTCGGAGAGGCGGGAGCAGCTCTGCTCCTCGATGCACTCCATCCAGAGCACAGCTTGGCGCTCATTCTCCAGTTCAATGCTGGTGTTCTGTCCCTGCTGAACGAAGGGGTCGTAGGCGCCGATTTCACCGGGGGTGGCCAAGGCAGCCTCGCACTCGGTCATGCAGGTGTCGATCAAGTCCGTGTCGCTGCGGCCGGGGCGCGAGATGGAGCAATCCTCTTCGCCAGCGGAGTTGGTGCTGCTGCTGTACAGGCGGTTGCAGGTGCTCTGACAGTTCGGTCCACAGGCCGAAAGGGCCAGCATGGTGGTCACAGCAGCAAAAGAGACAGCGATCTTTAGGGCGCGCACGGGTGCTCCGGAGCAATTCGTGGCGGGACTCTACCGGGCCCCCTGTGTGGCGTCAATGTCACCGGAGTCAGGGGCTCGTCAGGGACAACTCAGGGTGGGGGTGTGCTAGAAGGGTACTCGACCATCGTGCTCACCCTGGAGAGCGGCGTGCAGGTCCTGCATGTGACCCCCACCTTCCCGCCAACCTGGGCCTACGGCGGCATTCCCCGCATCGTGCATGGCCTAGCGCGCTCCTTGGTCCGCCAGGGGGTGGGCTGCACGGTGTGGACAACCGATGCCTGCGATGCCCAGCGCGCCGAGGTGCCCGCCAAGCGCACCCTGGACGGAATCCAGGTCCTGACCACGCCCAATGTGTCCAATCGCTTGGCCTACGCCCACCAGCTCTTCCTGCCGCGCAGCGCGCCTTTGGATCAGGCCGGGGACATCGACTTGGTGCACCTGCACGGCCATCGACACCTGCTCAACAACGCCGCGGTCTCCTGGGCCAAGTCCAGGGGCATTCCCTACGTGATGACCCCAAACGGCACCTTGCCCCGTTTGGAGAGAAAGGTGGCGATCAAGGCGCTCTGGGATCTGCTCGTCAGCGGTCGCATTCCCGGTGGCGCCCACACTCTGATCGCCGTCTCCGCAGCCGAGGCCGGGCAGTTCGTTCAGAACGGGGTGCCTCTGGATCGCATCGAGACCATTCCCAATGGGCTGATGCTGGATGAGTTCTCGGAGCTGCCTCCCAAGGGTGCCTTTCGAGAGAAGTGGGGAATCTCGGGCCCCATCGTGGCCTACCTGGGCCAGCTCTCTCCCCGAAAGGGGGTGGAGCACTTGGTGCAGGCCTTCGCAGGTCAGGGGATCCCGGGCGCCACCTTGGTCGTCGGGGGCAACGACATGGGCGGCATGGAGTTGGCCCGCTCCCACGCGGGCGCATCGGTGGTCTTCACCGGTCTGCTCCGAGGCGATGAGCGTCTGGCGCTGCTCCAAGACGCCGACGTGCTGGTCTACCCGAGCACCGCCGAGGTCTTCGGCCTGGTGCCCTTTGAAGGCTTGATGTGCGGCACGCCCGTTGTCGTGGGCGGCGACTGTGGATGCGGGGAGCTGGTGCGCAAGGCGGGCGCAGGCCTCTTGGTCAACCACGGGGATGTCCCCGGTCTCCGGGCCCGAATTCAGACCCTGCTCGGAGACAGCCAGGCGGCCCAAGCCATGGTCGCCAGAGGGCGCCGCTACATCGAGGCCGAGCTGGACTTTGACCGGGTCGCCGCCAAGCACGCAGCCCTGTATCGCCGCGTGTTGGAGTCGCGCTGAGTGTCCCATGAACGCCGGCTCTGGGGGGCCTTTGGGCTGCTGGCCTTGGCTGTGGTGCTGGCCTGGGCCAACAGCCTGCTGGTCCCATTTGTCTACGACGACCGCTTGGAGGTTGTGGGCAACCGCACCATCCAGGATCTGAGTCAATGGCAGCTCATCCTGGGCTACAACCTCTCCCGGCCGATCACCATCGGCAGCTACGCCTTGAACCACGCGGTTCACGGCGAGCAAGTCCTGGGTTTCCACCTGGTCAATGTGGTTCTCCAGGTGCTCAACGCTGGCCTGGCCCTGATCGCCGGCCGGGCGCTGGCCAAGCTGGGTGGACACGCGCGCCCCCTCTGGGTCGGGGGACTGGCCGCGGCCCTCTGGGCTCTGCACCCTCTGGCCACCGAGTCTGTGACCTACATCGCTGGACGCTCCGAGCTCCTTGCAGGGGGCTTTGTGCTGCTGGGCCTCTGGGCCTGGAGCCGGTGGCTGGCCCAAGGGGAGCGTGCCTTGGCCGCCTTGGCGTGGGCCTGCGCTGCCCTGGGGGTGTTGTGCAAGGAGAGCGCGGTCGTGCTCCCGGCCTTGATGCTCGCGACGGAGTGGCTGCTGGCGCGAGAGGGGCAGGGCAAGCAGGTGAAGTGGCTGAGCTACTGGCCTGGATTGGCCGGACTGGCGCTCTTCTTTGGCGCCCGGATCTGGGTCTACGGCAGCATGACCTCGTTGGCGGAGCCCTTGCGCCCCCTCTCGGTGCAGATCCCAACCCAAGGCGTCGCCTGGTGGCTCTACGCAAAGCTCACGCTCCTCCCCATCGGCCAGAGCCTCTTCCATGGCCTGCCGGAGCGCGGTTGGGATGGGGTGGCGATTGGCGCGGCCTTGTCCTGGTTGGCCCTGGGAATCGCAGCTCTGACCCAGGTGAAAAAGCGCCCCGTCCTGCTCTTTGTCCTGCTCTGGTGGGCCCTCTGCTTGGCGCCGAGCTCCAGCGTCGTGGCGCTCAAGGAGACCTTCGCGGAGCACCGAAGCTATCTGGCGCTCCTGGGACCTGCGCTGGCTTTGGCTTGGGCTGTTTCGTCTTGGGAGAAGCCTGTTGGCCGCTGGGCAAGCCTTGGCCTGTGCGTGGTCCTGATGGGCGCCACCCACCTGCGCAACAGGGTCTGGTCCAGCGAGGTCAGCTTGTGGCAGGACGCCGTCGACAAGAACCCGGTCTCCGCTGAGGCTTGGTACGCCCTGGGAGATGCCCGGCGCCTGGCCAAGGATCCCCAAGGAGCCCGCAAGGCCTACAAGAGCGCCATTCGGGTGAATCCCCAGTACGCACAGGCCTGGAACAACCTGGGACTTCTGGAGGTCGAACTCGGCGGGTGGGATGCCGCTGAGGATGCCTGGAAACAGGCGTTGATCCAGGACACCAGCTACTGCCCGGCCCACAACAACTTGGGCAAGCTCTACGGCGAGCAGGGCCGCTACCAGCTGGCTGCCGTCGAGCTCAACACCACCCTCTCCAAGTGCCCTCGGGACTGCACGGCACACCGCCTCCTCGGTGAGCTCTACCAGGACCGCCTGCGAGACAAGCGCCTAGCGGTCATGCACTACGAGGCCTACTTGGAGATCTGTCCGAGTGAGAGCTGGTCGCCAGAGATTCGGGAGCGGCTGACCCGGCTGACTTGGTAGCTGAAACAGGGGATCTTCTTGGATTTGCATCTTTGCGCCGTGCTAGCCGGCGGCGTTCACTTTCTTCCCACGAACGCAGACCGTCGCCGCCTAGAGGCCGCCCTCAGCGCGTGAGGGCTGGTAGGGCGAACCCGCAGGTCGCTCCCAAGGCAGGGACCACCGGGCCATTGCGCCCCCAAGCCGCAGCGCTTCTCGCCACGCACCGCTGTGGTAGGCATCGGCCCCCAAGCGAAGAAGTGGCTTTGGACGTAGGTAAAACCCTCGCCACGCTTGACGCATGAGCTTGGCGAGCTCGTCTGGAGGCAGGTCGGTGACGGTGTGGCGGTTCTGGTCACCGTCCACCGGGTTCTGAACGTCTGCTGGGGCTCGGTGTCCGTACTCGGCGAAGAGCGGTGTGCCGGGCAGGGCGACCAAGGAGCTGAACTGCACGTAGTCAGCGCCGATGTCCTGCACGAAGCGCAGGGTGTGGCTGACCTGTGTGGAGCTCTCTCCGGGGGCCCCCAGGATGATGTAGGCCAAGCTTCGGATGCCGGCGGCGCGGCAGGCAGCAAAGGCCTTCTCGACCTGCTCCACCTTCACGTCCTTTCGCAGCAAGGCCAGCGTCTCGGGGTTCCCGGACTCCACCCCAAAGGCCACGACTCGACAGCCCGCCCGACGCATCAAGACCAAGAGCGCCTCGTCCACGCCGTCAACGCGGCCCTCGCACTTCCACTCGATGTCCAGGCCTCTGCGGAGGATCTCCTCGCAGATCTCCACGACGCGCTTGCGGTGCAGAGTGAAGTTGTCGTCGTAGAAGTTGACGAATCCAACGCCCGATGCCTGCAGCGCTTGGAGCTCGTCGACAACGGAGAGCGCGCCACGAGCCCGCCACTTGGAGCCGCTGACGCTCTTGTCGCAGAAAGAGCAGGAGAAGGGGCAGCCCCGGCTGGTGACCATGGTCGCAAAGCCGGGCCGGGTGGCCATGAGGTAGCGGTAGGATTCTTGGGGCAGGAGCTGCCGTGCGGGCCAAGGGATGCTCTCGATGTCCTGGCTCGGCGTGTGCTCCAGATAGGGCTCGCCCCGTGCGTGGATGCCTGCGGGGGGCTGACCTAGGGCGCCTTGGGCAGCCCAGTCAAGGTAGGGCAACCACGTCTCTTCCGCCTCGCCCACAGCCAAGTGGTCGATCTCTGGGCAGTCTTCGAAGACCTTTGCGCCGACTGCGGTGGGATGGGGGCCGCCAAGGATGACGTGAGTTGCGTACTTCCGGCCTAGCTTTGCCGCCCGGTAGGCGACATCTGCCACAGGCGTCATGGTGCCCAGACCGAGCACATCGGGTCGCAGCCGGGCCAGCTCTTGCTCAAAGCGGGCCCACGACCAACCCAAGGCGTAGGCGTCCAAGACCGTCACGGGGCGACCCGCGCGTGCGCTCACGCCCGCCAGGTAGGCCAAACCCAATGGAGGGACGGGTAGCCCAGCATCGCGGGCATCACGACGCGGGGGACGGGCCAGTACAACGTTCATTGCGCTCAGGGTACCCCTGGGTTGCCCAGGAGCAAAGGCTCTCGAACTCAGCCTGCAACGAGTCGGTCACCGTTGACGGCGAAGTTCATCGGGGGCTTGGTGGCGATGGCGGCCGCGTGCTCTCCCAAAGGCCAGCTGCGCGCAGCGGCGATCTCTGCGATGCGGAAGCAGATGCGGGAGGACTCCTCTTCTCCGCTGCTCAGACGCTTGAGTAGGGTCTCGCGGATCTCCTCCGTCTCTTGCTGAGCGATGAGGACCTCCACAGACGAGGCCCGGCATCCCTCGTCAAAGTCGTCCACGAAGCGCAGAGCGCTCTCGACGACCTTGGGACCCTTGAAGTCTGCGAGCTTGACCAGCAGGTCACGCTTCTTCTTGGGCTTCAGGCCGCTCTTCTTGAACTCGGCTTCGACCAGCTCCAAGACCAGTGCTTGTGCCTGCTCTGGGGTGGTCAGGCGCTCGTAGATGCTCAGCGGCCTTGAGAAAGCGTTGCTGGCCCGGAGGAAGATCTCCAGAGGCTTGATCGCGTCTTCGCCGAGCCCGAGGACCAAGTTGGTCACACGGGCCTTCTCCGAGGCGTCCTTCATGGAGTGCTCGTAGGTCATCTCAAAGCGACCCAGTAGTGCAAGCACAGCTTCCTCGGAGCCATCCTCAGCCAAGTCATGCGCGATGGACTCGCGCTCCTCGACCGGGGTGTCCTTGTTCCGGAGCTTCTTGCCGTACTTCTTGATCTTGCTCTCGCTAGATCCACCTTTAAACCAGTCCAGCAGGCCCACGTAAGCTCCTCTACATCGGGTTGGGCATCTAAGTCCCCGATGGACCGGGGACAAGGGCCACCCAGAGCCGCAGGGACTGATCAGGGGCCGCTGGACTCAGTCCGAGGTCAACGCTGACCCCGATGTTCACCCGATTCGCCACGGCCTGCTCCCATCCCAAGCCAGCCTGGGCGGAGGTGGGATTGCGCGCCGAGCGAAGGCGTAGATCCCCGCTGAGCAGCAGGAATCCTGGCCCCGTGGCTCGGCTGGCGCGTCCGCGCATGACCAGCGCGTCGTCTTGGGCTGCCAGCTGGTGCGGGTGCCCAGCAATCCACAGTCCAGCGCCGAACTCGGCGGTCCAGCTCTCGGCGCTCTTTCTCGCCCAAAGGCTGATCTGGGTGTCCGCTTCGTCCGTTCCCAGTGGCTGCGCGGCGTTCGGAAGCTTTAGATCCCATGCCAGCCAAAGATCGGGCGCACGCCCCACGGACTTGACCAGCCGCGCCTGGGTAGAAAGATGAAGATCGCCTGGGCCGATCATCTGCGTGCCGTCGGGCCATCGTGCTCCGAAGCTGCCCCAACGCAGGGCGATCTGGACGGGGTCTGCGGGCCGCCAGGCAAGGGAGAGCTCGGCACCTGCAATGTCGCGCTGGGCAAGGGAGTAGGGCGCGATCTCGCCGCGTGAGGCGCTGCCAGAAAGCTGCACTGAAAAGGGCGCAGCGACCAGTCCTCCGGGCCGATGCCATACAGGCCGGGCGGTCGCATAGGCGGCAGGGGTCAGCTGCGTTGCAAAGAAAAAAGCGAGCATGTGTGCACCTGAGGAGTTGACGGCCAACTCACATGGTGGGTATCTTGCACCGAAGCCCGAAGTTGCAGGTGTCGCCTGTCCCGCTGTGGGTTTTTCCCATGGATTCCTCTTCCGCGGAGCAACGTCCGATGCTCAAGACCAGCCGGATCGCCCTGACCTTTGCCCTTGGTACCCTCACCTTCTTGGCCGCTTGTACGGACAAGGAAGAGGATACTGGGCCTGCCTACTGCCCCCCAGCTGCTGATGCAGGTGGGGACCAGGACGCTCTCCTTCAAGACCTCGTGACCCTCGATGGTTCAGCCTCGTCCTTCATGGACCCGGATGACCCCGAGCTCACGTGTAATCAAGATTTGGAGATCGTTTACACCTGGTCTTTCCAAGCTGTGCCCATTGGGTCCGCAGTTGACGATGGAGCGCTGTCAGACAACAACAGCCCGACTGCGGTGGCTCCGGCCTTCCAGCCGGATGTCGTTGGTACCTACGTGATCAACCTGTCGGTTGAAGACGAGATTACCGGCGTGTCTGCTCAGCAGGACCTGGTCATCGTGACCGTGACCTCCTCCGATGGCTTGCCCATCGCGGATGCCGGTGACGACCAGACCGGAGCCATCGAGACCCGCGTCGAGATGGACGGAAGCAACAGCAGCGACCCCGAGGGTGCTGAGCTGGAGTTTTCCTGGTCGATCTCGTCGGCACCGGATTGTTCGGCTCTCGAGAGCGACGACCTCTACAACGCCAACACCTCCAACCCCTCCATGATCTGCGACTGCGCAGGTACCTACTTGGTTGAGTTGGTCGTCAGTGACGGCGTTCAGTGGTCGGCTGTGGACAGCGCCACCGTGACCTGCACCGATGGCGACCAGCCACCTGTTGCAGACGCCGGTGACTCCCGTACCATGGAGCCATGCACCGATTCGGTCATCACCCTGGACGGCTTTGGTTCTTACGACCCAGAAGGCGAGAGTCTGACCTACCAGTGGAACCTGCTCTCGGTGCCCAGCGATTCCGTCGCGACCGAAGCTGACCTCTCGGACAGCACCCTGGCCAACCCCGACTTCGCTTGGGATGTTGCTGGGGACTACACCTTCCAGCTGCAGGTGTTTGACGGCGTTGAGTGGTCTGCACCCGATGTCGTGACGCTGACCTTCGTGGATTTGACCACGGGCAACACCGCTCCTGTGGCCAACGCCGGCGAAGACGCCTCCGTTGACCTGGAAGCAACTTGCACGACCAGCTCCTACGTTTGGACTTGTGACGACTGCGAAGGCGCCGAGTTCGTCGTCGACGGTTCGGGTTCCTACGACCCCGATGGAGACGACATTGCCTACGGCTGGTCGTCCGATGACCTCTCGATCACCATCCAGTCTGAGTTTGGCTTCAAGACCGACGTCTACGTCCCCGAGACTGCAGCGACCTACGGGACCGCTACCGCTTGGGACTTCGACGTCGACTTGGAAGTTGCGGACTGCAACGAGTCGGACATTGATACCGTTCGTCTGACCGTCAACTGCGAAGGCACCTGAGGATGACCAGCATGAACCGCTCCATTGCAATTATCGGTTTGGCGGCCCTCGCGAGCCTTGTTGCCTGCAACAAGGAAGCAGAGGACTCCGTCCCAGTTGACATCAACGAGGCCCCTACTGCAGAAGCAGGTGAGGACCAAGTGCTGGGTTACGGCGCCGTTGACATGAACGGCTCCGGCTCCTTCGACCCGGACGGGGACCCCCTGTTCTACGAATGGGGCTTCGAGCATGTGCCTGAGGGTTCGACAATCACTGAGCGTGATGCACCATTCATTCGCAACGGCAACGCCGAAGCTGTGAGCACCCGCTTTGTGCCCGACCTGCCTGGTACTTACGTTGTCAGCCTGCGCGTGCACGACGGCTTTCTCTACTCCACCACGGACTACGCTGTAGTTCAGGTCGAGATGGAAGACGGCGCGCGCCCCGTGGCAGACGCCGGTAGCGACATGACTGTCGAGGTCGGAAACGTCGTCAGCTTGGACGGAAGCAAGTCCTTTGACCCAACCGGTCTGGGCTTGGCTTACGGCTGGGCTTTCAACTCCACCCCGGATCTGTCTGCCCTGGACAACACCTCCCTCAGTGGTGCTGACAGTGCGACGGCGAGCTTCACGCCCGATGCCCGCGGTGTGTACGAGCTGACCTTGATTGTCGACAACGGCATCACCACCTCTCTCAGTGACTTGGTCCGCGTGACCGTCACTGGCGACGACAGCGCACCAGTGGCCAACGCCGGTGCGGACGTTGCAGGCGAGGATTGCACCTACGTCGCTTTGGACGGCGCAGGTTCGGTGGACCCCGACAACGATGCGATTCAGTACTTCTGGGAAGTGCAGAGCGTGCCGGCTGGGTCGGGAACGACCAACGCCAACTTCAGCGACCGAAGCGCAGAGAGCCCCACTCTCTGGGCCGACATGGCTGGAACCTACGTTGTCTCGCTGACCGTCTACGACGGTGGTAGCTGGTCTACCCCCGACATGGTCACCTTGGAGCTGGGCGAGCGTAGCTTCAACACTCCTCCCGCCGTCAGCGTGACTGCGCCAGCGACCATTGCTGCAGGCTACGTCTGCTGTGAAGAGTCTGGCTACACTTACGACTGCGACGACTGTGACGACCAGGATTGGACCGTCGCGTTGGAGAGCGTGAGCATCGCTGATGCGGATGGCGACCCCTTCACCTACGAGTGGACGGTTGTCTCCGGAGAGGCTGCCTTCTCTTCCGCTACCGAGATTCCTACGGAACTCAGCATGGAAGATGTCGTGGCTACCGAGCCAAGTGTCTGTGACACCAACGAGTACCAAGTTCGCTTGTCAGTCACTGACTGCACCGGCGAGGTCACGGAGACCGATGTGACGGTCAACGTGGAGTGCTGTGGTGTCGAGGACGGTGACTCCGGTTCCGCCGAGGCTTGTGACGGCTGATTCAGTCCGTGAAGATTGAGATGGGCGGGGCTCTTCAGAGCCCCGCCTTTCTTGCGTTGGGGGTTCCCGTGTGGCTGCTTTGGCTTGGATGTGTACCGAGCGAGCCTGTGGCCGCTGTTGCGCTTCCCTTGGAGCCGGAGAGTCAGCTCCATCCCGAGCGCCTGGACCCAGCCCTGGGCCAGACCATTCAGGTAGATCTGGCCTACGCCGGGCCTTGGCCGGCGGCGCTGTCTTGGGATGGGGTGGATCAAGCGGATGGGACCCAAGCGTGGGTCACGCTGACCTCGCTTGGGGAGACGGTGCTGAGGGTAGACGGGGCCGAGGTGGTCTTGGACGTGCAACCGGCTCGCAACCGATCCGATCTCATTCGACTCCCCATCGGAAAGCGACCTGTTCCAGACGCAGACCGTGCCTGTTTTGACCCGCGCTTCCCTGCGCTGAGTGGGCCCTGGATTGTGGCGTGTGAAGGTGGCAAGGTGGCGCGCGCTCTGCCCATCCAAGGTGGAGAGGAGCGGCTGCTGGAGCCAGCCATCAAGTCCCCAGGCATTGGCGCCAGCGGGGTCTATGGCTTGTCCCGTGGCGGTTGGAGCAGTCAGGACTGGGGCTGGCAAGCCGGCAAGCCCGCTCCCTTGAGTCCGGTGGCACCTCTGGGTGTGGGGCTGGAGCAAGTGGTGGTTCTCACGGCCGATGCGGTGGTGCGCATGCCCTGGGACGCGGGACAGAGGCGGGCGCTGCCAGCGGCACCGGCCTCTTGGTATGCGCCAGCGGTCAGCGAACAGGCGGTGGTGTGGGTGGACCGGCGGGACGCGGCTTGGACTGGCTTGGACGTGCTGCGCTTGAGCGAGGATGGCCAGAGCGCGCAGGTCTTGGTTCGGGCCCCTGGAGACCAGGCCCATGTAGCGGCCTCCGAGCAGTGGGTCGCTTGGATCGAGCCCCACTTTGTGGTGGTCCAAGACCTGCACAGCGGAGAGCGCCGGCGCTATCCCAGCGACACCCACACGGCCTCAGGGCTGAGCTTGTGGGGACCGGTCGCCTGCTGGGAGCACTGGAACGGCGAGGATGTGGACGCGGTCTGCAGTGACGGCCTGATCGCCGATGGTCCTGGGCATCAGCGCTCCCCGTCGCGCTACCAAGGCTGGATGCTCTACCGAGACGGCGAGCGCACGATGGTCGCTACCGCCGTGGAGCTGGTTTGGGACGATGATGCCCCCCGCGCCCAGCGGCTTGGGGCCCGAGTCAGTGGCCCTTCGGCCTACCAAGGCGCCTGGGTTCCGGAAGGGGTGCGCTACAGCCTGCCCCCTCTGGAGGGGGACTGGACCTTGGAGCAGTGGCAAGATGGTGCTTGGATCTCTCTGGGTCCCTACTTCCAGGATGTCATGGCCACAGACGCAGTTCGCGCGGTGCGCATTCCATGAGTGCCGATGCCCTCAAGGCCTGGGTTCCTCAGCTCGCTGGCCTCGCCGTGCTCGGCCTGCTGGTCGCATTGGTGGTCTCCAGTGGGGTAGATCCTCGGGTCTTGCCCGGGCTGAGGGGCCTTGGCGCCGTGGTGCTCTGGGGGGTGGCTGCAACAGGCCTGGGCGGTGCCCTGTTGAGTCGCGCCCGAGTCGGCGAGGCCTTGGCTTTGGGGGTCGGCGTGCTTGGCCTCCTGCTGCTCCTGTTGGGAGCGCTCGGCATGCTCTCGACATGGATGCTGGGCGGCGTGGCCTTGGCGGCCTGCTGTGGCTGGATCCTCAAGCCTGAGCTCCAGGTCGACTTGGACCCCGCGGTGCTCTGGGTGCTCGTGCCCGTGGCGGCTCTGGGCCTGGGGGTTGCGCTGGCCCCGCCGGTGGACACCGATGAGATCTACCAGCACTTGGCCCTGCCCAAGCTGATGCTGAACACCGGAGGACTGGTGGGCGGCATGCTCACACCCGACGGATCCCGGCCGGTGCCCTTGCACCTGAACTACACGGCCCTGTTGGCCTTTGGTGGGAGTGCTGGACCCAAGCTCTTCCACTTGGGCGCCGCTTTGCTGCTCATGGCAGAGGTGCACCGCCTGGGGGAGAAGCTGGCCTCGAGGGCGGGATGGGGCGCCCTGGCCGTCTTGGTGGGCAGCTACACCGTGCTCCGGGAGCTGGGGTTGGCCGACAACAACCTCCCTGCCGCCCTGATGTGCCTCTACGCGCTCCGGGCCCAGCTCGACAACGCGCCCTGGCGCATGGCTCTGTTCTCCGGCTTGGCCCTGTCCATCAAGTACACCGCAGCGCCGGTGGTCTTTGGACTCTACTTCTGCGACTTGGTCCAGCGCAGGGACCTGAAGAGGAGCGCTCTGGCGACCGTGCTGGCGCTTGGAATGGTCACTCCGTGGTGGCTGCGCAACCTCTTTGAGGGGCTGCACCCGCTCTTTCCTTACGCAGGCTGGCCGGCCGGGGACCGTTTCGTCTTTGCCTACATTGAGCGCTACGGCATGGGCCGCGACGCCCTCTCCATGCTGATGCTGCCTTGGAACGCCACCCTGCACGGGGACCCCACCAAGTATCAGGGCTTCCTGGGCCGCATCTCGCCTCTGGGACTGGCGGCCATCCCAGGCATGGCGCTGGCGGCGTGGAAGGCCCGTGAGCGGCCTGCTTTTGCCGTGGTGTTGGGAACGGCAGCCTTCGCCTGGTTGGGCTGGACCTTGGGCGCGCACTGGCTGCGCTACCTCCTGCCTGCGGCCCCACTCCTGGCACTGGCCGTTGGGTTGGGGGTCTCTCAGCTCCCCAAGTGGGGGCAGGCCTTGGCGCTTGGGGTGGCGCTCATTGGGCTGCCCAGCAACCTGCGGCCGGTGCTCGAGCAGGTTCAGCCTCTGGCCAAGGTGTCCTTTGGCGCGGGTGAGCGGCAGACCCTGCTCCAGGAGGAGGTCCCAGGCTACAGCGCCATCCAGTGGGTCAATGAAGAGGCCCCTGCAGATGCTCGGGTGGCGCTCACCTTTGCTTGGGCCGGCTACTACCTGGACAAGCCTTACCTGCTCGGCTCGGTCGAGGACCATGTGCCCATGCGGCATCTGCTCTACTTGCATGGCCCCGAGACCGTAGATGTCCTGCGTCAGCTCGGAGTGACCCACGTCGTCAGCGGTCGGGTGCGCTTCATCCACAAGAGCTACCCCTTCCTGAGCGACGCCATCTTTAGGGAGCAGTTCAGCGACCCGGAGGCGGTCTGGGAGGCCCTGCTGCTGGAGAACGCCACACTGGTCTACCGAGACGGTCGCTATGGGGTGTGGCGCCTGTGAGCCCCGCCTGGAAGCGCTGGCTCCCCAAGGTGGCTTGGGGTGTGGTGGATGCCCTGGCTGTGGCGCTCGTGTTTTGGCTCAGGTGGCTGGCTTGGCCTCGGGGTCAGAGCGATCCAGCAGCCCCGGGTCTTCAGGACATTCCGGCGAGCGCGTGGACATGGGGTGGACCCGCGGACTTTGTGCTCTATGGACCCGACGCTGGAAACTGGGCCGCGAACGCCCAGGCTTGGGCACAGGGCGCCGCCTTGGACCCCAACCGCTTGCCGGTGTACACGGCCCTGACAGTGTGGTTCGCCCCCGGTGGGGACGTGGTCTGGGGCGGACACTTGGTCAACCATGGCGCAGGGGTGCTGGCTTGCTTGGCGCTCTATTGGCTGGGTGTGCAGACCTCGGGGCGGGGAGCCGCGCTTGGGGCGGCCCTCTGGATGGCGGTGTTGCCCAGCTTGGTAGAGAGCCAGGCGCTCTACGGCGTGGACCCGGTCTTTGGTGCGATCTTCTTGGGCACCGTCGCCAGCGCCTGGTGGGCCACAGAGGGACATCCTCTGCGGGCCATCGCGCCGGGGGTGGGCATGGGGCTGCTGGCAGGCACCCACTACCTGGGCTTGGCCTTTCCGGTGGTCCTGGCCATCGGCATGCTCCAGGCCAAAGGCGACTGGAAGCGCCGGGTGCTGCCTGCTCTGGGTGCGCTGCTCCTGGCCTTTGTCGTGCTTCAGCTCCTGCTCCTGCCCTACGAGGACTTGGGGCTCGCGCAGATCCTCTCCGTCTACGGCGAAGGGGTGGCCAACCCTACTGCGAGCGCCAACGCCACCGAGCCCCTCTCCGAGCGCCTGCTCACCGCGCCGATGCTGGCCGTACAACGTGGCCTCTCGCCTCTTCGAGACAGCGGCTTGCCCTGGTGGACCCTGGTCCTGTTGCTGTGGGTTGGTGTGCTCGGCTGGGGGCTGCCCGGAGACCCCAAACGGCCATGGGACTGGCGCGGGGGAATCTGGCTCTTGGTCCTGTGCGGTCCCTTGATCCTACTGGAGGCCACCCGTGCCCCCGAGCGCTACCGAGACTTCCTGCGCCCACTGATCTTGCTCTTGGTCATGCGAGGTCTGGCTAGCCCAGCCGCAGCCTTAGAGCAGGCCATCGCCAAGAAGCTGCCCAAGTGGCCACGGGGTGTGCTGCCGCTGCTGCTCTGCGGGGGCGTTGCCTGGCTCACCCTCCAAGGCTTCGTGACCCAGTGGCCGCCGCGCATGCCCATTGAGCAAGCCCTGCAGCAGCGCACGACGGGCTTGGCCGTCTCCGAGTTGGGAACCGAGTCGGTGGTCAACACGCAGCAGGTCGTGGGCTTCTATGCCAAGGCCGAGAGCTGCCCGGGCAACTACTGCAGCCCGGATCCCGCACACCTTCCGGCCTGCAAGGCCTTGGTGCTGAGCCAGTGTGCGGGCGACCCCATCGCCGTCGTGGTGGAGCTGCAGAACGGCGGCCCCTGGGATCAGTCTCCCAACCGCGTCTTCGATGCCTGGCTGCAGGAAAGCCACAGCCCAGTTCAGCGCGTGAAGGGCATCGAGGCTGGGAGAGAGTCTGCGATCTATCTCCTCTCTCGGGCGGAGATCGCCGCGCAGTAGCGCCGCAAGCTCAGCGAATGAACTTGAGCGGCTTGGGCTGGCCACCAGGGAAGGCAGCGCTCAGGTCTTGGACCCCCAAGTGGTGCACCAAGGCGCCGGCCAGGACGTCCCGAATGTCGGTGCCGATGGCCAGATCCCGGTCCTGGTGCAGCGCGGCCAATCCTGGCCAAGGGCCCAAGACCTGGCCGCCGAGCACCTGTCCACCGGCAAAGAGCGTGGCCGAGGCGCTCCCGTGGTCGCTGCCCTTGGTGCCGTTTCCGCGCACGCTGCGGCCGAACTCGGTCATGCCCAGCACCAAGGTGTGCTGCCATCGGGGGCCCAAGCCCTCCTTTAGGGCCAGCAGGCTCTCGGCCAGCTTGGAGAAGCCGCTGCCCAGGCGCCGGGTCTGGTTGGTGTGGGTGTCCCAGCCGCCAAGCTGCACGACGGCCGCTTGTGGACCCCCCTCCGAGGCCAAGAGGCGGCCGAGTTGGAGCGCCAGGCCTCGACTGAGCCCATGGTCTTGGCGTTTGGGGCGGGCCATGACGCCTTGCTCGGCCAGCTCCCCGCGCAGGCTCAAGCCCTCCTCGTAGGCCGGGCCCAAGATGGGGTCCCGCTGGTACAGGTCGGCCATGACCTGGAGGAAGTCCTGGTCCGAGGAGAGGTCTCGCTGCAGGTCGATGCTGCCAATCTCAGCGGGCCCCTGCAGGATTAAGGGCACCTGACTGCCGATGGCCAAGCCTTCGGCGCCAGTCGTTCCCAGGGCCCGGCCGAGCCAGCCGGTGCGGATGCTGTGTGGCTCCGGGCCGCCGCCTTGCAGCATGTCCATCGCCTCGAAGTGGGAGCGTTTGCTGCCCGGCTGGCCGGTGGCGTGCACGATGCCCAGCTCGCCGCTGTCGAAGAGGCCGGCCAGCGCAGAGAGGGAGGGGTGCAGGCCGAAGAAGCCGTCCAGATCGACCACACCGTCCGGGCGTTCGGGACCGGGAAGGGCCAGGTGGCCTCGTGCGCGGGCGTAGTCTGGGTCGCCGTGGGGAGGACAGAGCGCCAGGCCGTCGACCGCTCCTTCCAGCATCAGCAGGATCAGCCGCTTCTCTGGCGCCTTGGCGAAGGCCCCATTGGGAAGCATGGTCACACCGGCGAGGCCGAGCAATCCACCGAGGAAGTGGCGGCGGCTGGCGGACATCACTGTGCCCGCCACTGAAAGCTGGGGCTGGCGAGCAGCACGGCCACCCCCTGCAACGCAGACATACCGGCCAGCAGCTTTCGGTCCTGGGCTGGAAAGCGTGCCCCCAGCAGGCGCTCCCCCAGAGCCACGGGATCCACGTCCAGCTCCGCGCGCTCGGCGAAGCGCTTGGCCAGGTCCACCCGGGCGAGGATGGAGTCAGGTCCGGTCCACGCGCTGGCTCTGTCTGACCAGCCTTGGGGAGAGGGGGCCGCCCAAGGCATCTGTCCCAGCGCCCGGCGCCCTTGGAGCAGCTCTTCGCCCTGACCGTTGTAGCCAATGCCTCGTGCGATGGCGGTCACCAGCTCGGCGGGGGTGCGCAGCTTGGGGGCTCCAGGTTGCCAGGCACGCTCCAGGTGGATCAAGGCTTCGTGGACCGAGGGCAGGTGGCCTTCGGTCTGAGTGAAGGTGCGTGCGATGTGGGCGACATCCTGGGGGTGGGGGGTGTCGCTGACGAAGTGGCGCACCAGCTTGGTCGCGATGAAGAGCGCCGTGCTGGGATGGGCCGCGAGCAGCTCGAGGGCCTGCACGCCTTGGTCGTGGCCGCCCTCGGGTAGGCGTTGACCCAGGAGGGTGTGGTCCCCAGGCTCATGGCGTCTGGAGTCGAACTCGAAGGGGTCCCGGCGGCCTTGGCCTGGGTCCAGCCCCCAGCCGGTCAGGATGGCGGCCAGGGACTGCACGTCTTGCTGGGTGTAGCCGCCGTTGACCCCCAGGGTGTGCAGCTCCATCAGCTCCCGGGCGTAGTTCTCGTTTAGACCTTTTCCGCGCTTGCGCCCCACGCGGCTGTTGGGCCCCACGCTGCGGGTCTGGTCCAGGTAGAGCAGCATGGCGGGGTGGTGGGCGCTGGCCAGGACCAGGTCCACGAAGTGCCCGTCCAGGTTGGGCCGGATGACTTGGCGCTCGAAGTTGCCAACCAGTCCCACGCAGCGGACCTGGGTAATGGAGACGCAGAAGTGGTTGCTCCAGAAGCGCACCAAGCGTTCTTGGAAGGGGTGGCGTGTAGTGGCCGCGTAGGTCTCGCGGGCGTTGGCTTCGGCGTCGTAGGTTTCCTTGGCCAGCTTTCGCGCGCTCTTTTGGTCCCGCTTGTTGGCCCGGTGTAGGGCGTAGCTCAGCGGGCCGATGCTCTCTAAGCCTGTTGGGCCCTCGCTTGCCTGGAGTTGGCTGCTGAGCCAACCCCGAGGGTCCCTCCGCATGCGCGCAAGTTCGCTGGGACGCGGTCCAAGGCCAAAGCGGCTCGCGGCGATGTCAGGGGCTCTGTCCACGTGGACACAACGGGAGAAGGGGGGCGCTTATTCTGAAGTTTCTCAACGAGCAGTGCCACGCCCGGGCCTCGATAGCGGGGGCTGGACAGGGTGCAGGCGATGGCCGCGATGGTCACGGGTGCGCTCAGGAGGAGGCACCAGGCCCAGGAGGCGTCCGTCGCGATGGCGATGCCCGTGAAGAGCAGCAGGTTGTAGAGGCGCAGGGAGCGAGCAGCGCCAATGGCGGAGAGCAAGGCCCAGGCCAATCCAGCTGCACAGAGGACCGGCGCCCCCAAGGCGGATGCGGTCACGGAGAGCGCGGAGAGGAGGAAGAGGAGGGGGATCTGCAGGGAGGCGGTCATGGCG